>Ga0209889_1000391_pt1 | contig 11839 bp, 13 predicted proteins | sample GWRWN1_0_10_FD_187233 | JGI IMG/M metagenome (GOLD analysis project Ga0209889, IMG submission 187233) | Riverbed sediment microbial communities from areas with no vegetation in Columbia River, Washington, USA - GW-RW N1_0_10 (SPAdes)... | ecosystem: Environmental > Aquatic > Freshwater > River >... | reverse complement strand
ACTTCCCGCTGCCGTCCCCCGCAACGAGCTCCACGGCCGAGACCGCGTTCGGGACCGTCGAACGGGGGCTGGACGCCGAGGGGGGTCCCACCGAAGCGCCGCTGCCCACCTACCCTGCCCTCCGGTTCGTCCAGGCGGGCGGGCTGACGCTCGTCCACGATGGCGTGGCCGAGTACGAGCTGGTGGACATCCACGACGGGCAGGCGCACGAGCTGGCGCTCACGCTGCTGCGATGCACCGGGATGCTGTCCCAGGTGCCGATGCCGACCCGCCCCCTGCCGGCGGGCCCGTTGATCCGGATGGAAGGTCCCCAGCTCCAGACCCGGCTGACCCGGCGCTACGCCGTCGCCGTCGGCGAGGTCGATCCGTACGCGCTGGCGGACGAGGTGCTCGTGCCGCTCCAGGTCGTCGGCCCGCCCGGCCGCTCCGGCGCGGGCGACGCCGACCTTCCGGCCGCGGGCGCCGCCCTGGCACTAGAAGGCGCGGTGGTCGCGGCGGTCGTGAGACAGGGTGGTGCTCTCACCGTGCGGGTGTTCAACCCCCAGGCCGAGCCGGCCGACGTCAGCATCGAGGGCCGACGAGGCTGGCTCGTTGACCTTCGCAGCCGCCCGGTGGCGCCGTTCGAGGGATCATTCACGCTGCGCCCCTGGGGGATCGCCACCGCCGCCCTGGTTGATTGATCCGGAGCGACGAGGCTCAGGTATGCGACTCATCGGCAGACGAACCCGCCGATCAATTGCCCCTCGGCTCACTCCGGGATGTGGCAGACCGCCTCGACGTTGTTGCCGTCGGGATCACGAACGAAGGCGCCGTAGTAGTGGGGGTGGTACTCCGGCCAGACCCTGGGCTCGTGCAAGACAGTCGCTCCGGCGGCCTTGGCCGCATCGAAGAACGCACGCACGGCGGCACGATCGGGTGCCGAGAAGGCGATGTGTGACTCACGGAAGCCCTCACCGGTGGCGCGTGGGCCGACCCAGAAGTCCGGCATCGGCGGTACGCCGTAGCCGATGACATCACCGAACTCGAGAATCCGCTTCCCGCCAATCGTCGCCAGCGCAGCGTCATAGAACGCAGTGCTGGCGACGACGTCGGCACACTGGATGGAGACGTGGTCAAGCATGGAGACATCTTGTCCGCCCCCAGCTTCGTCTTGCACGGTTACGGTCCCGCTTGACGATCCGGGGATCGTTGGGGGGTATTGCCGTGGCACGGCCTTGGTTGCGATCAGCTGCGCGCGGGCTCGCGCTCGTCCGCTTGGCAACCAGCCTCACGGTGCCGGCCGCCGAAGCGGCGCCGGCAGCGACGGCGAGCGTCGACGCCCCTCGTCTACATCCTCGCCCACAGCGGAATTGCGGTGATCAACCGGTCGATATCTCGTCGACGAGCCCGTAGGCGACCGCCTCGTCGGCGGTGAGCCAGCGGCCGCGCTCCACATCCCGGGCGACCAGCCCCCGCGACTGCCCGGTGATGGCGGCTAATCGGTCCACGAGCCGCCGGTGGAGCCGGGTGGCGTCCTCGACCTCTCGCTGCAACCAATCGGCGGGTCCTGCGGCCTCCACGTCGGGAAGGCGTAGGCGGAATGTGGCTCCCGGTCCGCAGCGCCGGCGCCCGGTGCCGGCCGCTACGACCACGGCGGCGGTGCCCTCGGCCCGCCCGACGCAGCTGGTGTCGACCGGACAGCGCAGGAGGTCGATGGTGTCGAGCAGGCCGGCTGCGGCGTCGGCCGGTCCTCCCCCGCTGTTGACCACCAGCGTGACCGGCGTGGTGTCGTCGGCGTCGAGCGTCATGAGCTGGGCGGTCACCAGCGTGGCGGTGTCGTGGTCGAGAAGGTCACGGACGAACACGACGCGTCGCTCGAGCAGCTCCGCGTAGACGGTCGACCCCAAGTCGCTGGGCGCCGGTCGTTCGCCCGGGATCGGGGCCTGGGGCACAGGCGGGTACACCGGCCGCGGGCGGGGCTCGCGGCGGGGGAAGCCCGGCGGCACCGGAACCTCCGGAGGCCGGTCCGGTGGCAGCCACCCCGGCGGTGTGCCGGCAGAGGCGGTCATCGGCGGCGCACGTTGTCGTCGCCTGCCCGGTCTTCTCGTGCCCGTCCGGGGTCGGGTTCCAGGGACCAGCGGAGCGTGTGACCGACCGCCTCGGCGTAACGCTCGAGCGTCGACAGCCGGACGTCGCCGGCCAACGCCTCGAGGCGGGCGACGGCCGACTGGGAGGTTCCCATCCGCGCTGCGACCTCGGTCTGGGACAGTCCCAGCAATTGCCGCTGGCCCACAAGCTCGCCCAGCAAACGGCGGCGGCTCTCCGCCATCTCGCGAAAGCCGGGGAACACGGGAAGCCCGTCGTCGCTATCGCTGACACGAGATCTCATTGTTGGCATCACTCAAACGATATGGCGTGTGCCCCTCGCCGGCAACGGAATCGTTTCGGCCGGCTGAACGGCGGGTAACGGCCGATGTCAGTCGAGAAGGGAGGGGCCCATGGATCCCACCATCGTCAACCCCAAGCCGAGGTACCGCCCGCCGACGCTCGTAGAGCCGCCCGGCAGCGGCTACCTGCTCCTGTCGGCGGACGTCGAAGCGCCGACCGGACCCCGGCCGTTCCCGGGCTCGTCGGCGACGAAGACTGCGCTGCTAGGTCGGCTGAAGTCAGCAGCCGCCGACCTGGCCCGGGTCGACGCCGTGGAGCGGGCCACCGTCTACCGAACCGTGCTGGCGCCGCCTCCCTCCGGATATGCCCGGCAGGCCGAGCACCCGGCGAGGTTTGACGTCATGGTGCTGGTCGAGACCAGGTCGCCCGATGAGCTGACCGCCGTCCAGGCGACCGAGCGCTACGCGCAGCTGCGCACGGACCTCGACACCGAGGCCACTCGTGTGGACGCAATGCCGGCCCGGTGCGTCAAGTGCATCGCCGATGTCGACAAGACGCGTCCAGGGTTGTTCCTGTTCAACTACTTCGTGGCCGAGGACGTCGACGCCGCTCTGAAGCTGTGGGACCACCTCGCGGGGTGGTTCATGACCGAGACCGGGATCGACAACTCGACGCTGCTGCGGCCCGCCGGCGAGAGCGAGTACGCGTTCGTGAACCATGCGCGCTGGGACTACGGCGTGCCACGCCTGGCCCTGCACATGTTCACCAAGCCCAGCTTCCGGTCGTTCGTGCAGGCGAACATGAACGAGAACCGCACGGGATCGATGCCGATCCTGTGTCGCCTCGCCTAGTGGCGTCCGCTAGCCGCGCCCGACCGCCGCACCCGTGGCGGCCGACGATCCCGGCGGTGTCGGGACCGGCCCGAGCAACGCCTCGCCCCGACGCTCGGTGGTCGACCACGAGGGGTCGAGCCCCGGGGCGGTCAGCGTGACCTGGTCGACGACATGTTCTCCGCGTCCACGGCAGCTCGGACCGGGATGAGGTGTGATCTCCCAGAGCAGTGCCGCACGGTCGCCGTGCCAACGGACCGCGTACGAGACATGGCCGGCGGCGGTCGGCGCGTCGTGGACCTCCCAGCCCTGGCCGTGCCAGCCGTCGGGCACCAGCGACGCCACCGCCAGCCCGCCTGCGACCTCGCGCACCAACAGGTCACGCACGAACGCCAGCAGCTCGGCGGCGGCCCAGCCGTGGTGGCCGTCGCCCATGCAGCCGCCATCGAGGCGGGGGTGGATGGCCTCGGGCCAGGTCCAGGTGGGGGTGGCGGCGTCGAGCATCCACGCCAGGCGATCGAGGCAGCGCCGGTCCCCGGCCCGTAGCTCGACCGCCGCCAGCTGCAACGTCAGGTAGGTGCCGAGCCCAGTGTGGCTGATCCCCTGGAAGAAGGCCCGGCCACCATCCGCGGACACATCGCCCGAGGTGCCTCGGGCCGCGGGCGGTGTGTCGAGCGTGAACCGCTGGCGGATGACTTCGGCGGTGGCGGTCACCCGAGGATCGGCGGGCAGCAGGAGGTCGAGCGGCGTACACGCAACCAGCGACCCGATGGCGCCGGAGTCGATACGACGCCGGGGCCCCGCCGGAATGGCGATGGTGCCGAGACGCTCCGCGGTCAGCTCCAGGGAGCGCTCGACATCGCCCCACATCGCGGCCGCGAATCGCTCGGCCTCGGCCGCGGCGTCGTGCTGATCGACGGCCCGCAGCAGCTCGGCGCCCGCCCGCAGCCCGGCGACGCCCCAGAAGTCGTCCCAGTAGAAGTAGTCGAATGGGCCGAGGTGCTCGGCCGACACGCCGGCGGGAAACAGCCCGCGCAACGCGGGGTCGTTCCGCTTGGCCTTGCGGGCGTGCCGCTTGCGGTCGATCCAGTGAACGCCCTTGGCGATCGGTCCCACCATGGAGTCGACCAGCGCCGCGTCCCGGGTCAGGCGCCAGTGCTGGACCAGCGCGTGGAGGGCGGCACCGTTGGCGTCCCACTCCTGGCGCTGGCTGAAGAAGAAGCCGTCCGCGCGCTGGCGACCCGGGTACGAGCGCAGCACCTGGGCGACCTCGTCGTGGTACCCGTAGTGCCCGAGTGCGGCCAGCAGGTAGGCGGCGTCGCGGAACCAGAACCGGTGGTAGGTCGACGGTCCGGGCGTGATCTCGTCGCCGTCGTGGAGCAGCAGCAGGAAGCGCCTGTTGGCGTCGACGGCCGAGGCCAGTCGGTCGTCGGGGAGCACCAACCGGAGGCCCCGCGCGCTCTGGGACTGCCAGCCACGGGCCACCGCCTCGGCCGGCGGCAGCGCCTTGGGAAAGGCGGCGGCGTCGGCGACCCGCCGCCTCGCCTCGCCTCGGCGCCGCGTGCGGCGTTCGGGCACGAGGGGGATGGCGGCCCGCAAGGTGGCACCGTGGGCCAGCGGGTACACGAACGCCGCCTGGGCCAGCCCGGCCGGATCGCGCACCGTCCCCCGCCAGCGCTCGCCCGCGGCGCCCGACAGCACCGTTCCGGCCGAGTCGCCGTCGTGGAAGTTGGAGGCCGCCACCCGCGCCGGGGGCTTCGGCAGGAGCATGGCAACGCGCCCGTCCACGGTCACGGTCGTGCCGTCGTGGAGGCCCAGCCGCTCGATCACCGACAGGCCCTCGGGGTTGTAGGGCCGGACGGCGAGGGCCAGGGCCACGGGCAGCTTGGTGGCGTTCTCGATCTCTGCGACCACCAGCTCGCCGCCCCCCTCGGTCGAGCTGCGCCGCACCGCGTAGACACGTTCGACGACGTCGCCGCCGGGCACCCGCATCGCCGTCTCCACCACAGGCGCGTCGGCTACCAGCCGCTGGCGCACATTCACCTCCCGCGACGGCAGGTGCCAGCGGTCGTCGGCGCCGACCCACCAGTCCAGCGACCAGCCGTCGAACCACGGGGTGACCAGCCCGCGCGGATCGACGATGGCCTCCCACGGCGAGTCGAGGTTGCCCACGGCGGTCCAGTTGCGATGGGTCATGTTGGTGAGGAACGGCAGGTGGCCACGGGGCACAAAGGCCGGCGAACGCGGGTCGAGCTGGCGCTCGAGCCAGTAGGGCCACACCCAGTCGGGCCCGATCTGGGCGGCACCCCGGGTGCGCAGGGCCCGGAACACGGTGCGGGCCCCGACCGGCATCAGCTCGCCGGGCAGCTCGACCTCGACGGTCTCGCCCAGGCGCTGGAACGTAGACAGGTGACGGACCACGTCGTCGGTGATCCGCAGCCGCCCCATCAACCGGCGCAGCACGAAGGCACGGGCACTCATGGGGTGAGCCCCGCTAGCCCATGCCGTGCCGCTCGGCGCCGGCGGCGCGACGCAACAGTCCCCGGTAGGCCTCGGCTGCGGGGCGTCCGTGGTGGATGACCTGGAACACCTCCTGAGCGATGGGCATCTCCACGCCGTGACGCTCCCCGAGGGCGACAACCACCGCCGAGGTCTTGATGCCCTCAGCCACCATCCGCATCTCGGCCACGATCTCGTCCGTCGACCGTCCCCGTCCCAGTTGCTCGCCTACGTAGCGATTCCGGCTCTGCTGGGAGATGCAGGTCGCGATCAGATCACCCATGCCCGCCAATCCAGAGAAGGTGAGCAGGTCGCCGCCCATGGCGAGCCCCAGCCGGGACATCTCGGCAAGGCCCCGGGTGATCACGGCGGCGCGGGTGTTGTCCCCGGCGCCGAGCCCGTCCGCCATGCCCGAGGCGATGGCCATCACGTTCTTGAGGGCCCCGGCGACCTCGCACCCCACGACGTCGGCGTTGGTGTACACGCGGAACAGCTCTCCGGCGAAGATGCGCTGCAACTCGGTGGAGATGTGGTCGTCGGAGAAAGCCACCACGGTGGCGGCGGCGTTGCCGGCCATGATCTCGCGCGCCAGGTTGGGGCCGGTGAGCACGCCGGTGGGATGGCCGGGCAGCTCGGCCGTGATGACCTCTGTCATCCGCAGGTGGGTGCCCTCCTCGAGGCCCTTGGCCAGGCTCACCACCGGCACCCAGGGCCGCAGGCAGGGAGCCAACGCCTGCAGGGTCGAGCGCATGCCGTGGGAGGGCACGCCCATGACCAGCACGTCGGCGGCGCAGACCGCCTCCTCGAGCGACGAGGTGGCCCGCAGCTCCTCTGGCAACTCCCAGTCGGCCAGGTAGTCGCCGTTGCGGTGGTCCTCGTTGATCTGGTCGGCCAGCTCGGGGCGGCGGGACCAGAGGATTGTGGGCGCGTTGCTCGAGGCGAGCGCCGCAACCGTGGTTCCCCACGATCCGGCACCCACGACGGCGACTCGGATCGGCATGGTGGTCAAGCTACTGGACCCTCGCGCGGAGTCCCGTGAGCGCCTAGTAGTTGGGCGGAGAGGGGCCCCCGGCACTCCCCCGATACGCTGCCGCGCGTGACCGAGCGGCCCGCTGCAAAGCAGCAAGAGCGGGAAGTCGTGACGTCGGCGGCCGTGGTCGTTCCGGTCAAGGCATTCACCGCCGCCAAGGTCCGGCTGGCGGGGACGCTCGAGCCGGCCGAGCGCGCCGATCTGGCTCGGCGCATGGCCGAGGTGGTGCTGGCCGCCGCCCCTCCGCTGCCTGCGATCGTCGTGTGCGACGACAACGAGGTGCGGGCCTGGGCCGAGGCCGCCGGCGCTCGGGTGGTGTGGTGCCCGGGCCGGGGGCTCAACGGGGCCGTGGCCGACGGGGTGGCGGCGCTGCGCGCCGACGGGGTGCCGATGGCCGTGGTGGCCCACGCCGACCTGCCGCTGGCCACGCGACTCGACTGGGTGGCGGAGTTCCCCGGGGTGACCCTGGTGCCAGACCGCCGGCTCGACGGCACGAACGTGTTGGCCGTGCCGACCGAAGTCGGGTTCCGGTTCTCGTACGGCGCCGGCTCGTTTGCCCGCCACCGGGCGCAGGCCAGGATGCGCGACCTGCCTGCCCGTATCGTGCGGGACGACTGCCTGGCCTGGGACGTCGATCTGCCCGCCGACCTTGCATGGCCGACTTCGGTCGGCCGGGATGCGCGTTCGCGCGGGGTCGCGCAGGTTCGGAGCGGTCGGGAAGCATGGGCCTGAACCTCCCGGTCCCGGCCAGCGCGTTGGCGATCGGCGCCCACCCCGACGACGTCGAGTTCGGCTGCGGCGCCACGCTGGCGAAGTGGGCCGCCGCCGACTGCGTGGTCCACCATCTCGTGTGCACCGACGGATCGAAGGGGACCTGGGACCCCGGCCAGAACCTCGCGGAGCTCGTGGCCGAACGGCAGGACGAGCAGCGGGAAGCCGCCAAGGCCCTGGGCGCCACAGGCGAGGTCGTGTTCCTGGGCTGGCCGGATGGCGAACTGGAGTCGGGGCTACGCCAGCGCGGGCAGGTCGCCTACTGGATCCGCCGCCTGCGGCCCGAGGTGGTGCTGGGCCACGACCCGTGGAAGCGGTATCGCCTCCACCCGGACCACCGCCACTCCGGGTTCCTCACCGTCGAAGGCATCGTCGCCGCCCGAGACCCCCACTTCTTCCCCGAACAGTCCATCGAACATCACCGCCCGGCGGCCCTGCTGCTGTTCGAGGCGGACGAACCCGACCACGTGGAGGAGGTCGACGACGAATCCGTGGCCCGCAAGCTGGCCGCGCTCGAGGCCCACCGCAGCCAGCTGCGCTCGACGATGTTCGTGGAAGTGGAATCCGCCGAGGGCGAGGCTCAGCTTGCGGCCTTCCGCGCCCGGGTGCATGAACGGCTCGTCGCCCACGGCAACGTCGCCGGCATCCCAAGGGGCGAGGCGTTCAAGGCGATCACCGACCTGTAGGGGCCGCCCATGACCATCGATCGGCAGCTCGCCGAGTGGTGGCTGACCAACCTGGAGACCAGTGCCCGCTTCGACGCCCCATGGGTGACGGAGGCGGTCGCCTGGCTCATCGACGGGCCGGGAGGACCGGTCGGATCGCGGCCCCAGTTGGTGCTCGACGTCGGGTGCGGCGCCGGCGGGGCCGCGTGCGCCTTCGCCGAGGCCCTGGGGCCGGCCGTGGTGGCAGGGTTCGATCGGGACCCCCGGCTCCTCGCCATCGCCCGCCGCCGGGCCGCCGATGCCGGGCTTGCCGGCCATGTTCGCTGGCTGGCCGCCGGGGTGGACGCACTGCCGGTCGACGCCGGATCGGCTGACCTGGTGTGGGCGTCAGGGGTGGTCCACCACCTCCCCGACCAGCAAGCGGCCATCGGCACGCTGGCGGCGTTGCTGCGCCGTGGTGGGCGGTTGGCGCTGGTCGAGGGCGGCCTACCGCTGCGCTGCCTGCCCTTCGACATCGGGCTGGGGCGGGTGGGCCTCGAGGCCCGGCTGGACGAGGCTCGCAGCCGCTGGTTCGCCGAAATGCGCGCCGAGCTGCGCGGGCCCCCGCTGCCCTACGGCTGGCCAGAAGGGCTGACGAGGGCAGGACTGGTCGACGTACGCTCCCGTTCCTTCCTGGCCGAGGTGCCGCCGCCGCTCGACGACTTCGGCCGCCAGGTGGCCGAGCGCCACCTGAGCTCGGCACTGACCGAGCTCGGCGACCGCCTGGCTTCCGACGATCGCGACACGATCGCCCGGCTGCTCGACCCCGACGATCCCGCCCACATCGGTCGGCGCGACGACCTGATGATCACGGCCGTGCGCACCCTGAACGTCGGCACGGCCGCGTAGCGCCGCGGCATGCGGTCGGCGTCAGTTCAGCGACGGATGGACGGGGAAGTCGGCCAGCATCGAGACCTTGCCGCCCTGGCGGCGGAGAACGGACCGCCACATGGTCTCGGGATCGGGGGCAAACACGTCGTCCGCGGTGGCGTCGACGACCAGCCAGGCGCCCTCGGCTAGTTCCGACTCGAGCTGGCCACCTCCCCACCCCGAGTACCCGACGAAGAACCGGATCCCAACTACCCCGCGAGACACCTCCTCGGGTTGGAGGTGCAGGTCGATGGTCCCCACGTCGCCAACCACGGGTGACCAGCCCGGGACCACCCGGTCGCCACGGCTACGCCCCAGCGCCAGAACGCCATTGGGCTCCACGGGCCCGCCCACGTACAGCACCGAGGGCGCCGCCGCCAGGTCGGCCCACTCTTCGAGCACGGCGCCGACCTCCAGGTCGCTGGGCCGGTTGAGCACGACCCCCAGCGCCCCCTCGGCACGGTGCTCGATCATGAGCACGACCGTGCGCGCGAAGTTGGGGTCGCCGAGCATCGGTTCGGCGATGAGCAGCTTGCCGACGGTCGCGTCTGCGCCAGTCACCGTCCCCAGCATGCCGCGGGCGACGGCAAGCGCGCGGGACGCCGCCGGCGAACGGAGGTGGCACCCTCTTCGGGTGAACGTTCTGCCCGACGGCACCTACGACGCTCTGGTGGTGGACGCGTCGACGGGCGACGATGGCTCGATCGGGGTCGAGATCACGATCGTCACTGGCCCGGCCAAGGGCGAGGTCGTGTCGTTGCGAACGGTTGACCTGCGGGACACCGACCCGCTCGACCTGCTGGGGGTGCCGGCCACGCTGACCGTTCGCGCCGGTGCTCCGTCGCTCCGGCTGGAGCCCTGACTAGACGGCCTGGCGCAGGCGGGCGGCGACGGCGGCCGCCTCGGCCTCGTCGGCGTAACGGGTGCGGGGCCAGAAGAAGCCGCGCAACCCGTCCTTGGGATTGCGCGGCACCACGTGGGTGTGGAGATGCGGCACGCTTTGGCTGACGCGGTTGTTGATGGCCACGAACGATCCCGCGGCACCCAACACGTCTTGCATCGCGCCGGCCAGGCGCTGCGCCCGCTCGAAGTACGGCCCCAGCCGCTCTGTGGGCAGGTCGGCCAGTGTCTCCAGGTGATCACGCGGCACCAGGAGCGTGTGGCCCGGAAACAATGGCCGCACGTCGAGGAACGCGACGACGAGGTCGTCGTCCAGCACGATGTGGGCGAACCGCTTGCCGGCGACGATCTCGCAGAACGGGCACGGGCGGGTGGGCATGGAGTCAAGAGCGTACGGGTCCCGCCCCATGGTGGTCGGCCCCTAGGGTTGGCCCGGTGCGGGTCTCGCTGATGATCACCTGTGTCGTCGACGTGGTTGCGCCCGAGGTGGGCGAGGCCAGCGTGCGCGTGCTTCGGGCCGCGGGCTGTGACGTGTCCTGCGACCTGGCGCAGACGTGCTGCGGCCAACCGGCGTGGAACGCCGGCTTCGCGCGCGAGGCCGCCAAGGTGGCCCGCGCCACCCTCGAGGCGCTGGAGGCCGAGCTGGATCGGGGCGCCGAGGCGGTGGTGGTGCCGGCCGGGTCCTGCGCCACCATGGTCCGCCAGTTCTGGCCCGAACTTTTCGATGTGGTCGGCGACGCCGATGCGGCCGCCCGGGCGCGGCGGGTGGGTGCCCACACCTACGAGCTGTCCGAGCTGCTGGCCACGCGAGCTGATGCTCTGCCGCCGCTACGCCTCGACCGGCCCGTTCGCGTGGCGTTGCACCAGAGCTGCCACATGCTCCGCGAGCTGCGAATCGTCGACCAGCCCGCCAGCCTTCTCGAGGCCGTCGACGGTTGCGCTCCGGCCGTGTGGGACGGCGCGGACCGCTGCTGCGGCTTCGGTGGCACCTTCAGCGTCAAGCTCCCCGAGGCATCCGTAGCGATGGCGGACGAGAAGCTGCGAGCCCTGTCGGTCGTCGAACCCGACCTCGTAGTGGGCTGCGACACGTCGTGCCTCATGCACCTCCAGACCCGGTCCGATGCGACGGGCACACCCATCCACGTCCGCCATCTGGCCGAGGTGCTGGCCGCGGCGCTGCCCGACGACTCCGAGGCCGGACGGTGAGCGGCCACCACCAGCTCGGCGGAACGACTCTGCGGGGTCGGACCGCCGACGCCGTGGCGAACGAACGCCTGCGGACCAACGTGGCCCGCGCCGTCGACCGGTTCGCCACCCACCGCGCCGAAGGACTGGGCGAGCTCGAGGATCCCGACGGCTTGCGGGGCGCCGCCCGGGCAGTCAAGCAGCAGGTCCTGGCCAACCTGCCGGGCCTGCTGGAGCGCTTCGCCGACCAGGTGTTGGCTCGCGGCGGGCAGGTGTGCTGGGCGCCCACGGCGGAGGACGCCCGCGCCTACGTCGTCGACGTCGTGCGGAGCCATGGCGCCACACGGGTGGCCAAGTCCAAGTCGATGGCCACCGAGGAGATCGACCTCAACACGGCACTCGAATCCGCGGGCGCCAACGTGGTCGAGACCGACCTCGGCGAATGGATCATCCAGCTGGCCGAGGAGACTCCCAGCCACATCATCGCCCCGGCGTTGCACCGCGACCGCCACCAGATCCACGACCTGTTCGTCGACGCGGTCGGCGCCGAACCCGCGCTCGGCACCGAGCCCGCCGAGCTGGTCGGCTTCGCCCGCGGGCGGCTGCGGGAGGTGTTCCTGGCCGCCGAGGTGGGCATCACCGGTGCCAACATTGCCGTGGCGGAGACGGGTTCGATCGTGCTG
>Ga0209889_1000390_pt1 | contig 11840 bp, 11 predicted proteins | sample GWRWN1_0_10_FD_187233 | JGI IMG/M metagenome (GOLD analysis project Ga0209889, IMG submission 187233) | Riverbed sediment microbial communities from areas with no vegetation in Columbia River, Washington, USA - GW-RW N1_0_10 (SPAdes)... | ecosystem: Environmental > Aquatic > Freshwater > River >... | reverse complement strand
TGCCTTTCGGTGGCGAAGCTGTTCTTCGCCTATGGGCTCGGCAACTCCCTCACCTTCCCCCTCTCTGTGGGAGCGAGCGCTGTGCTCAACCCGCGGCGCCCGACGCCGGCCGAGGTGCTCGACCTGGTCCGGGGCGAACGGCCCACCCTGTTCTTCGCCAGCCCGGGCTTCGTCGCGGCGTTGCTCGACGCCGGCCCACCCGACGACGCCTTCGCCTCGGTCCGCTGCACCGTCACCGCCGGCGAGGCGTTGCCCGCGGACCTCCAGCGGCGGTTCCAAGCTAGGTTCGGCCACCCCGTGCTCGACGGGATCGGCACGACGGAGGCGCTGCACATCTTCCTGTCCAACACCAAGGGTGCCGAGCGGCCCGGCACCAGCGGCGCGCCGGTCCCCGGCTACGACGCCCGGCTCGTCGACGACGCGGGCACCGACGTCACCGCACCCGACACCCCCGGCTACCTCCAGGTCCGGGGACCGTCGCTCGCCACCGGGTACTGGTGCCGAGACGCCGCCACCAGGGCCGCGTTCCAGGGCGAGTGGCTGGCCACCGGCGACGTCTACCGCCGCTCGATCGACGGCTACTGGGCCTTCCTCGGCCGCAACAACGACATGATCAAGGCTGGCGGCATGTGGGTGTCGCCGGCCGAGGTCGAGGGTGTCCTCGTCGAGCATCCAGACGTGCTCGAAGCCGCCGTGGTGGGTGGCCGGAACCAGGACGGGCTCGAGGTCACTGTCGCCTTCCTCGTCGCGCGGAGCGGACACGACATCGACGCCGCCGGAATCGAGGCCCACTGCCGGAGCCGCATGGCGGCGTTCAAGCGCCCCCGCCGCATCGAGGTGGTCGAGCAGCTTCCCAAGACGCCGACCGGCAAGATCCAGCGCTTTGCCTTGCGCGAGCGGCTGGAGGCGCGACGGGCCGGGAGTTGAGTCCGGAGTGCGCGATCACGGCCTGGGCTCCTGGCCGGCTCGCCGACGCCGCATGTCGCCGCAGCGGGTCGCGCTCGTGCACGGCGACACCTGCCGCACCTACCTCGAGCTCGACGAGCGCACCCGCCGCCTGGCCGCAGCCCTGCGGGGCTTGGGTGTGGGACTGGGCGACCGGGTCGCCTATCTGGGGCCCAACGACCCGACCCTGCTCGAGACCCTGTTCGCCACCGCCGCGCTGGGCGGCGTCTTCGTCCCGGTCAACTGGCGGCTCGCGGCGCCGGAGCTGACCTACATCGCTGCCGACTGCGGCGCCTCAGTGCTCGTCCATGCCGCCGAACTGGCCGACATGGCCTCCGTCATGTCCACCGACGAGTCGACGGCCCTGCGCCACGTCGTCGAGCTGGGACCCGAGTTCGAGGGCCTGGCGACCGGCGACGCGTCCGGTGCCAGCGACGAGCCGGTCGGGCTCGACGACCCCGCCGTGATCGTCTACACGTCCGGCACGACCGGCCGGCCGAAGGGGGCGACGCTCAGCCACGGCAACCTCACGTGGAACTGCGTCAACGTCCTCATCGACACCGATCTGGCGTCCGACGAGGTGGCGCTGGTGTGCGCGCCGCTGTTCCACGTGGCGGCCCTCAACATGGTCTCGCTGCCGATGGTCATGAAGGGCGGCACAGTCGTCCTCATGGGCGGGTTCGACCCCGACGTCGTGCTGGAGCTCATCGCCCGGCACCGGGTGACGGTCATGTTCGGAGTGCCGTCCATGTTCAACGCCATGGCCCAGGTGCCGGCCTTCGCGTCCGCCGACCTGTCCAGCCTGCGGCGGCTGCTGTGTGGCGGCGCGCCGGTGCCCCTGTCCACGATCCGTACCTATCTCGATCGGGACATCCCGTTCCTCCAGGGCTACGGGATGACCGAGACATCGCCCGGCGCCCTGTTCTTGGGCGCTGGGCGCGCCGCCGACAAGGCAGGCAGCGCCGGTGTGGCGTCGTTTTTCACCGATGTTCGGGTCGTGCGCCCCGACGGCAGCGATGTGGCGCCGGGCGAGAAGGGCGAGGTGGTGGTGGCCGGTCCCAATGTGATGCTCGGCTACTGGAACCGCCCGGACGCCACCGCAGAGGTGATGGACGGCGAGTGGTTCCGATCCGGCGACGTGGCCGTGGTCGACGAGGATGGCTACGTCACGATCGTCGACCGGATGAAGGATGTCATCATCTCGGGCGGTGAGAACGTCTACCCGGCCGAGGTCGAGGACGTCATCTACGGCCACCCAGACGTGGCCGAGTGCGCGGTGATCGGTGTCCCCGACGATCGGTGGGGCGAGGTGGGTCGCGCCATCGTGGTCCGGCGTGCCGGGGCGGCCCTCGACGAGCAGGCCCTGCTCGCGCACCTCGACGGCCGGCTGGCCCGCTACAAGCTGCCGCGGTCGGTCGTCTTCGCCGACGGGCTGCCCCGCAGCGGCGCCGGCAAGGTGCTCAAGGCCGAGCTGCGCGCCGCCTTCGGTGCCCCATGATCCCGCACGATTGTTGACAATCATGCGGACAACTCATAGCGTCCGCACGGGAGCAATCAGGGGGAAGGGGTGCCCGATGGCAGTCGAGACCGAGCGGCTGTTCGTGGGGGGTACATGGCGGGATGCTGCCGGCACCTTCGACGACTTCAATCCGGCGACCGGCGAGGTGTGGTGCAAGGTGGCCGACGGTGGGGCGGACGCGGCGAGGGACGCCGTCGAGGCCGCGCGGGCGGCCCAACCCGAGTGGGCCGACGTGCCACACGACCAGCGGGCGAAGGTCCTCATCCAGGCCATGAGCGCCATCGGCGAGCTGCAGGACACGCTGGTCGAGGCGCTCGTCGACGAGGGTGGGGCGTGGATCGGCAAGGCCATGTTCGAAGTCGGTTACGTCGCCGGCACCGCGCAGGCGGCGGCCGCGGCGGCACACATGGTCGCCGGCGAGCTGCTCCCGTCGGATCACGGCAAGGTGAGCATGGTCGTCCGCGAGCCGGTCGGCGTCGTCTCGGTCATCACGCCGTGGAACTTCCCACTGCTGCTGTCGATGCGGGCCGTGGCCTTCGCCCTCGCCGTCGGTAACGCCGTCGTCTTGAAGCCGTCGGAGGAGACCCCGCTCGCCGGTGGTGTGCTCGTCGCCAAGATCTTCGAGGCCGCGGGCCTACCGCCCGGCCTCCTCAACGTCGTCACCTGCTCTCGGGACCGCGTCGCCGAGGTCGGGGAGGTGATCGTCGGACACCCCGCCGTGGGAGCGGTCAGCTTCACCGGCTCGACGGTGGTGGGCCGGGAGATCGCGGCGCTGGGCGGTCGACATCTCAAGAAGGTGGCTCTTGAGCTGGGGGGCAAGGACGCCCTCATCGTCCTCGATGACGCCGACCTCGAGCGCGCCGTTGGCGCCGCGACGTTCGGTTCGTTCATGCATGCCGGCCAGATCTGCATGTCGACCGAGCGCATCCTCGTCGACGCCGCCGTCGCCGACGATTTCACCGAGCGGTTCGTCGCCAAGGCGGCTGCGCTCAGCGTCGGTGACCCGCGTAGCAACATCATCGGCCCGGTCATCAATGCCAAGCAGGCGGACAAGATCCGGCGGCACATCGACGACGCGGTGGCGCAGGGCGCCAAGGTGCGCACCGGGGGCGGCAACGACGGGCTGTTCTTCCAACCGACGGTCCTCGACGCGGTCGCCCCAGACATGACGGTCTGGACCGAGGAGACCTTCGGCCCCGTCGCACCGGTGATCACGGTCTCGGGGGAGGAGGAGGCCATCAAGCTGGCCAACGACTCCGAGTACGGGTTGTCGGCGGGCATCATCACCGCGGACGAGGAGCGTGGCCTGTCGGTCGCCCGTCGACTCGAGACGGGCATGGCTCACGTCAACGACACCTCGGTGTACGACGAGCCCAACGCTCCGTTCGGCGGGGTGAAGAACAGCGGTCTCGGCCGCCACGGCGGCAAGGCCGCCATCGAGGCCTTCACCAAGACGCGCTGGCTCACGCTCGAACGGGGCGGGCGGCTCTACCCGTTCTGAGGCTCTGCGCCGCGCGCAGGTTCACGCCTCCACGTCGGCGCGGCTGCGACCCGACAGGATGATCAGCTCCTCGTGCAGCTCGAACCACACGGTGTGGTAGCTGTCCTTGAGCGGCGCAGCCAACATCGAGTGATCCCCGTCTCCGATCAGCGTGAGTGCCCGCCGAAGTCGGCGCGGGTACACGTCGAAGCGATTCAGGGTGATCGCGAGGGGCGCGAGGGCTGTCGACACCTTCGCATCGGTGCGGCGCAGCCTGGCGATGACCCTGTCGTCGTGGCGGCGGTCGCTGTGATCATTGATGGTGAGGTCGCCGCCGACCGGCCGCATCTGCCAGTCGGTGACGATCTGCTTCACGTCGTCGTTGATCGGCGCGAAGGACTCGTACACGTCGTCGATCACCGGGCCCGCCTGCCTTCGTTCGTGCGCGTAGAGCTCATCGACGCGGCTGCGGCCCAGCTCGGTCACCCGGTAGCCGAGCTTCGTGCTCTCCACGAGCCCCGCGGCCTCGAGCTCCGCGATGGCGGCGGTCGCGTCGGCGTCGACGGCGGCCCCCAATGCCTCGTGCGTCGCCCGCCCCTTGAGGCACAGCACTTGTAGAAGGTGATCCACTACTCGTCCCCTCCCGGACTAGCTCATGCCCTGGCGGTTGAAGAATCGAACGCTATTCCCGGAACCCGCCCTGCAGGGAACGGATGCCGCAGAGCAGCGCATCTCGCAGCGCCGCTCGGTCCTGGTTGCCCAGGCCGCTCACCATGCGGGCTTCGACCTGCTGCACCTCCGAGTCGCAACGCGCCAGCAGCGACCGGCCCTTCGCGGTGAGCCGGGCCTGGAGGATTCGACCGTGCTCCGGATGGGCGCGACGCCGCACGAGCCCCCGTTCCTCCAGCGTGAGGAGCACCTCGTTCATCGATTGCGGGGACACCAGGGAGCGACGGGCGAGCTGGGCGTTGGAGAGACCGCTGCGACGGTAGAGCACACTGAGGGTCGTGTACTGGTTGACCGACAGCCCCTGCGCCTTCAGCACGGTGCCGATGGCCCGACGAACGACGCGATCGATGCGCCCGACGAGGTAGAGCAACGTCGGTTCGCTGCCGTCGTCGGTGATCTCCATCGCGCGTACGGGTGGCCTCGCCACCGTGCGGGCGGATCGCTTCGCCATGACGTCTCAGCCCTCGCGCCACGCCTCAGGCGCGGTCGAGCACGACGTCGAATGTCGTCGCCAGCTCGCCGGCGGCGTCCGGCTCGAAGCGCCGTATGAGGCTGTACCGCACGCCGAACACCGCGTCCTCGCGCAGATAGTCGGTCTCCTCGTCGAACACGTGCGTGATCAGCTCCTTGTAGCCGTCGGCCCGAACCCACATGTGGGTGTGGCCGGCGCGCATCCAGTTTCGGCCGTGCGCTTTGAGCAGGTCGCCGGCCGGCCCGTCCGAGGGGATCGGGTAGGGCACCGGGCGCACGGTGCGGATCTCGTAGGTGCCGTCGGCGTCGGTGGTGTAGACCCCCCGCAGGTTCTCGGCCGACTGCTCGCCGGGTTGCTGGACCGCGTAGAAGCCGGCGGTCGTGTTCTGCCAGCAGTCCAGGGTGGCTCCGGCGATCGGCTGGTGATCGATGTCCGTCACGGTGCCCCGGATCACGACCCGGTCGCCGTCGTCGGGATCTACGAGCATCGACTCGCCCTTGCCGCGTTGAGGGGATCCCGGCACGTAGAACGGACCGAGCACGGTGTTCTCCGTGCTGCCCTCGATCCCGTCGTGTGTCAGCATCTCGACCAGGCTCGACACCCCGAGCGTGTCTGACAAGAGGATGAACTCCTGACGGTTGTCGTCGCATTTCTGGCCGGTGGCCGTCAGGAACTGGATGCCGGCGAACCATTCGTCGCGCTGCAGGTTGACCTCCTCGGCGAAGGCGTGCAGGTGGCGGATGGCGGCCTCCGTGATCTCGCGTAGGCGCGGGTTCGGCGAGTCCTCGTAGCGCGACAGCACGTCGGCCAAGAGCTCGGCGCGCGCTTTCTCGGTCATGATGCGCTCTCCTTCGACCGGTCCGTTTCGTGGACCATCACTGTCCGATCATTCTGGCGGTTCCACCGGGTCGTCCCCGGCGAGGATGCGTCGTGCCCGGGCGTCGAAGACATCCAGGCTGGCGGGGTGGGTGAGGATGTAGAAGCGGTTCGCCTTGACTGCCTTGCACACCTGCTCCGCGATGTCCGCGGGCTCGGCGCCGCGGGGCGCCTGCTGCCTGCGCCGGGCCTTGTAGGCCGTGACCTGCGCCATCTGATCGGTGTCGAGGCTGTAGGAGAAGCGCTCCGGACGGTTGCGGTCGGCGGTCGAGATGTTGGTCCGAACCCAGCTCGGGCAGAGGACCGACACCCCGACCTTGCTGCCCTCGGCGGCCAGCTCGAAGCGCAATGTCTCGCTCAACGCCACGACCGCGGCCTTCGACGCGTTGTACGGGCCCATGCGTGGCAGGTAGTAGAGCCCGGACGTCGACGCGGTGTTGACGATGTGGCCGACGTCGTTGGCCCTCAGGTGCGGCAGGAACGCCCGCAGCCCGTGGATGACGCCGAAGAGGTTCACCGCGAGGACCCACTCGAAATCCTCCAACGGCAGCTCGGCGATGGGCAGGCCCCGGCTACCGACCCCGGCGTTGTTGCAGATCAGGTGGACGTCGCCGAAGTGCTCGAACGCGGTCGCTGCCAGGGCCGATACGTCGGCCTCGAGGCTCACGTCCGTGGGCACGGTGACCACGTCGGCGCCGCTCTGGCGCAGCGCCTCGCCTGCCCGCTGCAGGACCGGCCGCTCGATGTCGCCCAGCACCAGCTTCATGCCCTCGGCGGCGAATCGCTGAGCCATCGCGAGCCCGATGCCCGACGCACCACCGGTGATCACGGCGACCCTGCCCTCGAGATCCTCCATGGCCCTACACCCGTAGGAGGTAGGCGGAGTGGAGGAGGTCGGGGTTGGCCTTGAGTTCGCCGGCGGACCCGTGGTAGCGGATGCGGCCGCCTTCGAGGATGTAGGCGTTGTCGGCGAGGCCGAGCGCAACGTGGGCGAATTGTTCGATGAGTAGTACTCCGACACCGGAGGCGGCGACCGATGCCAGGGTGGGCACGAGGCGTTTGACGACCACTGGTGCGAGGCCCAGCGACAGCTCGTCGACGAGCAGTACCGATGGCCGTGACACGAGGGCTTGCGCGAGCACGACCATCTGCTGTTCGCCGCCGGAGAGCAACACGGTGTTGGTGTTCCAGCGGCGTTTGAGTTCGGGGAACAGTTCGAGGGCGTAGTCCATGCCCCGCTCGGCTTGTTCACGGTCGAGCCCGTAGGTGGCGATGCGCAGGTTGTCGGCGATGCTGAGCTCGGACAGGACTCGCCGTCCTTCGGCCACGATGGCCACGCCGGCGCGGCGGATCCGCTCGGGTGGGCGTTTGGTGAGGTCGCGCTCGCCCAGCAGGACGTGTCCCGCGGTGGGGCGGAGCACGCCTGCAACGGTGAGCACGAGTGTCGACTTGCCGGCGCCGTTGGGGCCGAGCAGTGCGGTGACCTTTGCGGGCGGGATCTCCAAGGTGACGTCTCGCAACACGGGTCGGCCGGCCCGGGGCACCGACAGCTCCTCGAGGCGCAACGTCGTCGCGCCCGGGTCGGGCTTGTCGTGGGGGGCGGTCACAGTTCCTCCTCGGCGCCGAGGTAGGCGCTGATGACGTGCTCGTCGCGCAGGACCTGGGCCGTGGCGCCGGACGCGATGAGCCTGCCGAAGTCCAGGACGGCGGTGGTGGCGCAGCAGGCCGAGACCAGGCTCATGTCGTGGTCGACGAGGATCACGGGCGCCTCGGTTTCCTGGGGGATGCGGCGGATCAGCTGGGCGAGGTGTTCGGTCTCGTCGGCGGGCAGACCGGCGGCGGGCTCGTCCAGCAGCACGAGGCGCGGCTTGCCAACCACGGCCCGTGCCACCTCGACGAGTCGGCGGCTGGCCACACCGAGGGTGCCGACCAGATGGTTCGCCTCGGGCTCGAGCCCGACGAACGTGACCGCATCCATGACGTCCTGGCGCCGCGTGGCGCGCCCGCCACCGGTGTTCTCGTGCACCAAGAGCACGTTGTCGTACACCGTGAGGTTGGCGATGGCCTGCTCGGTCTGGAAGGTCCGGCGCACGCCCCAGCGCGCCCGCCTGAAGTCGGTCACGGCCAACAGGTCCTCCCCGAACGCGTGTACCGAACCCGCGATCGGCTTGACGAAGCCACTGAGCACGTTGAAGAACGTGGTCTTGCCGGCGCCGTTGGGGCCGATGAGCCCGCAGGTGCCGCCGGCCAGGGTCACCGTCATGCGGTCGATCGGGACCACGCCACCGAACCGGACCGTCAGCCCGTGGACCTCGATCATGTCGGCGGCGCCGCTCGTTTGGCCTTGGGGCTCACGAGGTTGCGCAGTCGGCGCCCGAGGTTGGCCAGGTCTTTGGGCACCTGGTCGGCGAGGCCACCGGGAGCGGTCAGCAGCACCTGCAGGATCCCGATGCCGAACAGGATGGTGAGCAGCTCGGTCGAGACCCCCCAGTTGTCGAGCAGCGCCGGCAGGAGCCGCAGCAGCAGCGCGGCAACGACCGCTCCCCAGAGGCTGTACACGCCGCCCATCAACACGACCGCCAGCAACAGGATGGAGTTCTGAACCGGGAACTGGTTGATGTTGACGCCGCCACTGTCGGCCGCCAGCAGGCCTCCGGCAACCCCCGCCATGAACGACGCCAACGCGAATGCCCACAGCCGGTAGAGCATGGTGTTGACGCCCGCGGCCACTGCGGTGGCCTGGCTCTGCCGCAGCGCCGCCCAGGCCCGTCCGGACTTGCCCCGCACCTGCCACACCGCCAGCACGAACATGAGCCCGGCGACGACGACGCAGTAGCGGAAGTAGGCGGTGTCGCCCGCAGCGATCGCGGGGCGCGGCAGGCGCGACGACGCCCCGCCCGCAGCCGAGTTGCCGAAGAAGCCCCCGCCGCCGTTGGGAAACTGGGCGATCCGTAACACGACGGTGATGGCGCCCGCCGCCATGAGCGTGATCAGCGCCAGGTACAGGCCCGAGAGCCGCAGTGCCGGAAGCCCGATGAGCGCGCCGATCAGACCGGTGACGACGCCAGCCACCACGATCAGCACCGGGAACGGCAGCGACGTCGCGTATTCGAGACGCAGCGCCACCCAGGCACCGATGGCCAGCAGCAAGAACTGGCACAGCGACACCATGCCGGCGCGCCCGATCAACAGTCCCAGCCCCAGCGTCACGATGCTGTAGATCACTGCCGAGGTCACGATCTGCAGCCAGTAACGGTCGAGCAGCGTCGGCAGCCCGAACACGACGAACGCCACCAGCCCCGCCAGCACGACCAGCCGAACCGGGCCGCGCCCCGACCGGCGCGTGCGGACCTCGCCCGTCGAGTCCGTTTCCCCGCCCTCGAGGGTGCCGACTGCGGTCATCCAGACGACCGGACCAGGGACTGCTCGCGCCTGATCGCGAACCACAGGAGCGCCAGGATCGCCAGCACGAACGGCGTCAGCGTGCGGTACTCCGCGACCTCCGAGAACGCGGTCAGACCCGACTGGACGATGCCGATGAGAAAACCGGCGGCCAGCGTCACCCAAAGCGAGCGAAGCTGCCCGATGAGCGCCGCGGCCAGCGCCGGGATCACCAGGAAGGTCAGCCCCACGATGTCGAGCCCCACCAGGTTCGACAACAACAGCCCGGCCCCGCCGCACACGATCCCCGAACCGAGCCACGCCGCCGCCTCGACCCGGCGCACCGGTACCCCCAGCGTCGCGGTGATCTCGCGATCGTTGGCCAACGCCCGCATCGCCGTCCCGACCTTGGTGACCCGCAGGAACGCGGCGGTGCCGACCGTCACAGCGATCGCGAACACGACCCCGATGATCTGCGTGCCGCTCACCCGGGCGTCGAAAAGCTCGTAGTTCCAGCGCGTCGTCGGCAGGGTGATCCCATGTGGGTCGCGTCCCCACACCCACTGCATCGTTCCCAGCAGGATCAGCAAGAGCCCCAGCGTCGCCGTTGCCTTCACCAACGGGTCGCGGGCCGCGAAAGGGGGCCCGAACAACACGCCGTACAACAGGGTGGCCAGGCCCCCAAAGGCGATGCAGGCCAGGTAGGCCAGCCAGTCGGGTGCCCAATCCGAGTCGAGCAACGACCAAGTGATCAGGGCACCGGTGGCGCCGATGGCGCCGTAGGCCAGGTTCAACACGCCCGTCGCCCGATACAACACCACCAGGCCGACGCCGGACATGGCGAACACCCCACCGAGCGCGAAGCCCAGCACCAGGAACGGCTTGAGGTCAGGCATGGGGGGCTCCGGACACCCTGATCTCCTTGGTCTTGTCGGTCTGCGCTACGGCCCCTCGCCGTGCCCTCAGCCGGTGTTCAACCCTTTCTCCTGCTCAGCCGCACGGATCTCGTCGAGCGGGTTGTTGGGCAGGGCCGTGATCTCGAAGCAATCCTCCACCTGCACCATGTTGCCGTCCTCGGGCGCCACCGTGAGGTCGATGTTGTTCGACACGTTCGAACCCGTGGTGCTGTCGAAGTACCAGGGCGCACACCAGATGTCGCTCACGAAGTTCTTGACGTTCTTGAACGCCTCGTTGACGCTCTCCTTGGTGATGTCGCCCTCGATACCCATCATCGCGTCGGTGGCGACCCGACCGGCCAGGTAGCCCATCTGAGCGAAGCTCGAGCTCGGCACGTCCGATGCGTACTGCTCCCGGACCTCGTTCATGTGGTCCTGGTCGGGCTGCCCCGAGTCGAGCACGTTGAACTCGGCGTTGATCAAGAACTTGCCGTTCCAGGCCTCGCTCAGCTCGGCCGCCAACGACGGGTCGTTGGGCGGCGTGGAACTGGCCCAGACCACCGAATCGACCAGTCCCTGCTGCTCGATCGCCTGCAGCAGCGGGAGCACCGTCGGCCCCGTGAAGTCCAGCACCACGCCGCCACCGTTGCCGGCCTCGGCGACCAGGCGCTGGGCCAGCCCGGCCGGGTCGTTGATCGGGACATCCTCGAGGATGCTCTGGCCCTCCATGTCGTTCTCTTGGGCGAACTCGACCACGCCGCTGTTGATCAGGTCGAAACCGGGCTGGTTCGGCGAGACCACCACCATCTTGCCCTCCGCGCCCGCACGCAGCGCCGCCTGCGCCCCACCCAGGCTCGAGTAGTAGGGCCCCATGTTCACCGCCGAGAAATTCGGGCTCGTGAAACAGTCCTGGGCGACACCGGCGATGATCAAGTAAAAGCCCTGCTGGGCGTAGTAGTCACGATTGACGCTGCACTCGATCAGACTGGTGCTACCGACGATGCCCAGCACCTTGTCCTGCTCCACGAGCTTGGTGGCCAGCGACGAGATCTGCTGCGGGTCGACCTGCTCCTCCTCGGCGATGTAATCGATCGGACGTCCGTTGATGCCACCGTTGTCGTTCACGCAATCGAAGTACGCGCCCGTCATATCGGTGATCCAGGTGAAGTCCACGCCCGGAATGTTCGTGGCCATGGCACCGATCTTGATCGGCTCACCGGTCGCCTTCTCACCCGTCCCCGCGCCGCACTCGCCCGGCGCCTGGATGTTGCTGCCGCTCCCGGTGACCGGGGCCACCGTGGACTCCGTCGACTGATCCCCGTCCCCCGCAGTGTTCGCCGCGCTGTCGTCGTCATCTCCGCACGCCGCGAGCAGCAGAGCGCTGACTGCGACGATACCCAACAATGACCGTCTCATGAGTCCCCCTCCACCGGTCAATGCCACGGTGCCCGGCGCACGCCGCCCGCACCCTGCACTACCTGATCGCTGCCCCGTCCGCAGGCGTGGCGGCGGTAACGGTATCAGCTTGCCTGAGATTGCGAG
>Ga0209889_1000388_pt1 | contig 11850 bp, 7 predicted proteins | sample GWRWN1_0_10_FD_187233 | JGI IMG/M metagenome (GOLD analysis project Ga0209889, IMG submission 187233) | Riverbed sediment microbial communities from areas with no vegetation in Columbia River, Washington, USA - GW-RW N1_0_10 (SPAdes)... | ecosystem: Environmental > Aquatic > Freshwater > River >... | reverse complement strand
GGGCCGTCGTAGCGGCGGCCGCCGGCGGTGCGGGAGGCTCCTGGCCGAAGACGGGACGCGGCGCCACCACCAGGCACAGCGCCGCCACAACAACTGCCGCGGCCCAGCGCGCCCGGCGGGCCAGGCGGGTCATGAGCGGTCGATTCCGTCTGCCAGCGCGGTAGCCAGCGGGGTACGGCGGCGGCGTCTGGCACGGTTCCGGGCCGCCACCGCGGCGGCCTCGCGTTCGGCTCCGCTTGAAGCCCGGCCGGCGCGCTGCAGTGGACGTCCCGCCCCGCCGGTGGTCGACGTCGCGTCGTCCTCTCCTCCCGTGGGCGCGGCAGCTTCCTCGGCCACCCCCGCCGGCAAGCTGCCTGCCGTGACACCCGCGTCGGCTGGTGCAGCTGCGGGTGCGGATGTGGCGGCACTCGGGGTGGTGTCGAACGCCGCTTTGAGTTCCGGCGGCGCCGGTTCCAGCACCTGTATCAGGCCGATGCGGCCCCGGACGTCGTGGTAGAGGCATTGGCCCTCCGCCAGTCCCTCCTCGAGGGTGTCGGCGGCGTCGACGCTGCCCTTGGTGCCAAGGAACCGCAGCGCTGCCTCGATGGCGCCGTGCGCCTGGTCGAACACGAAACGGGCGCCCAGCAGGTCCTCGAGCTCAGGGATGGCGAAATCGTTGGGGTGCTGGCTGCCCAGCCAGATCCCGCCGTTGTGCTTGCGGCCGTCCCTGCTGCCTTCGACCACGAGCTTCTGGCCGTGCGGTGACGCCAGCAGTGCCCAGGCCTCGTCGTAGAGCGCGGCGCCGAAGCGAGACGGGTCACAGAAAACCACCTGTCGGCCGACCGCGGCGACCAGGTACAGCAGCGCCTGGCCCAGCACCTCCTCGGGCAGCATCAGGCGTGAGCGATGTTCGCTCTGCAGGGTCTCGCGATCGGGCAGTGCCAGGTGGGGGGCCCAGAACACGATGAAGTCGGCATCAGGGGACATGGGCCGGCCCTCGCCGAAGGCCAGCTGGCCGACGCCTCGACGCCGGTACAGCGCCAGGCGGCGGGCCAGGCCGCGGGCGACGGGGTCCGCGTGGCCCATGCGGCCAAGCTCGTCGACGACCTCGCCCAGACACGCCGCGGGCCGGGCGGCCACGGTGTCGATGGCCTCGGCGAGGGCGGCGCCTTCCTCGCTCTGTGCCGAGCAGCCGGCCAGCAACGACAAGAACCCGGTCGAGACCGTGACCCGGTCCTCGCCCGTGAAGGTGCGCAGCGGGTCGACGCACACGTCGGCGCCGGACTCCAAGTCGACCACCTGGACACGCCCGGGCACGGTCTTGGCGAAGCGCACGTACTCGCCGACCGCGGTGCGATCGATGGTGAACACCTGGCCGCCACGGGCCACGGTGTCCCAGGCCAGACGTTTGAACAGGAACGACTTGCCAGAGCCGAGCCGGCCGCAGGCGCCCAGCGACGGGCTCTTGTTGACCTGGGGGCCATAGGCCGGGTCGAACAGCACCGGCGCCGGGCTGCCGGTGTCGAGCGACAGGCCGAGCAGGAGCCCCTGGGGGTCGCCGACGTCGGGGCCGCAGAAGGGGGCGCCGGCGGCCAGGTCGCGGGGCAGCAGGAACTGGGTGTAGTCCCGGCACACCAGCGCCGCCGTGGTGCCGGGCAGCATCGAACGGATGAGTGCCTGCTGGCCGCCCGTGGGGCGGGCCACGCCGTACTCCTGGGGTTCGAACATCGCTGTCGCGGCGCTGGCGCGCTCCTCCAGGACGGCCAGCTCGCGGGCGGCGATGCAGAACAACACGGTGACCTGGAGCTCGGGATCCCTGGCGTTGGCGGCGAGTTCCGCGGCTTCGTCTCGGATCGCACCGACCGCGTCCGCCAGCTGCGGTGGCGCACCGGAGACGTCACCGTCGTATTCGTCTTCCTGGCCGACCAGGTCTCGGTGCTTGCGGCGCACCTTGGTCTGGGCTTCGGCGTTGGGGATCGACCGGATCCGCACCGCCCAGTCGATCGGAAAGTCCAGCTCGTCTGTGTGGTAGAGCCATTCGCCGCCCCCGCCGGGGAACACGAACTCGTGGGGCATGTCCCCCAGGGCCAGCGCCGTCTGGTAGGCGGTGCCGGCGGGGGCGTCGATGCGCACGTAGCGACGGAACCGGGGTCGGCCGGGATCGTCGCGGTCGCCGCCCTCTTTCACCCGGGCGTGCGTGAGATGGGCCAGGACCCCCGCTCGACCGTCGTTACGCGTCGGGGGTTCCCAGCTGGCGTCGAACGCGGGTTCGTCGATGTCGCGTTGTAACGCCCGTGCGTACAGCCAGCGGGTCTCGCCGGCCGTCACCCGGGTGAGCGGAACGTGGCGCTCGAGGCGGGCCTCGATCATCCGGGCTTGGCGGCGGCGGGCCTCGAGTTCCCGCGCCGAGATCGCCGGCGGCGCCATTCCGAAGCCGGACGTCACCTCGACCCCGGCCTGTCGGATCAGGTCGCGCCAGCCGTGCTGGCTGCGGGGCAGGGCCGTCGCCAGGTAGTAGCGGCGGCGGTGCAGGGGCCGGCCGGCGAGGCGCTGGGCGCTGGTCTTGCAGATTTCTTGCCACGCCGGGTGCTGGTCGGCGTCGGTGCCTTCCAGCATGTCGGCGGCCACGTCCCAGGGGTCGAGGCGCTCGCAGACCGACAGGAACATCGACTCGGGTGTCAGGCCGATCAGCAGGCCCCGCAGACGGGCGTGGACCGCCAGCTTGTCGGCCACGTTGGTGTGGGCGTGCGCGAATGGCCGCACTCTCCACAGCGCCCACACGCCGCCGTCGGTGGACCAGATCAGCTGGCTCACCACGGCCCGGGCCGGCGGTTTCACGGGCCCTTCCCCGGCGCGACGTACAGGCGGGCGGCGCCCATGTCACGACCACGGGCCTGTTTCGCCGGTCGGCCGGAGATGTGACCGGCGTGTGGTGTTGACCACAGCTGCACCCAGCCGAACGCGGCCCGCGCAGGGCTGCGTCCTTCGATCTTGACCCGGCGGGCCACCCATGCGAGCGCCACCGGGGCACCGACCGCCAGGACGCTGCCCGCGCTGGGGGGCACTACCGGACTCCAGTAGCGCCACGTCTTGTTGACCACCAGCAAGCTCACGAACAAGACGCCGAGCTGCGTGAAGGTCACCTGGAACGGCAGCGACCACTCGGCGATGCGGCCCAGCACCCGCGGGTGCCGGCGGGCGTGCGTGTAGGTGGCGCAGATGATGGGTCGCGCCTGCTCGTCAAGCATCGGCCACCACGACGGTCGGGACTCCCCGCGCGCCCCGGATGTCCTCGTCGACCTTCTGCTCGATGAAGTCGGTGTTGGCCACCGCCCAGCCGACAAGACCAGCAAAGACGATCGCACCCACCGTGGGCACGACCGCTCTCGTGCGGGCCGCGGTCATCAACACGAACACCAGGCCCATGACGGCGATCAGCGCCTTCACCAGGACCTCGGCCTCGCTGGTCAGATTCAGTCCTGTGTCGATCATGCTTGCTCCCTTGCTCGTTTCACCGGTGGCATGCGGGTCGGCGGCCGGCTTGCTCAGGCGCCGGGGACGGCGGCGGGCGGCGTCGACGTCGTGTGCTGCTCGGGCGCGGTTGTTGATGGCGCCGGCGCCTCGTCGCTGGCCCTCAGCGTTGGCGCGCCCGTCATCGCCCGGATCTCCCAACGACCCGCTCGCTGCGCCATCGTCAGCTCGTAGCCGCTGGCCTGTAAGCCGCCGGCTGGTGTGGTGCCGATCGCGGCGACCCGCACCCGCAAGGCGACGGCCTCGTCGATGTCTCTGACTCCGACGTGTTCCACTTGAACCCCGACGAACGGCGCCGGGTTGGCGGGGGCCAACACCACCCCGGGCGCCAGGTAGCGCGATACGTCACCCGTGCCGGTCAGCAGTCCCGTGAGGAACCCCTGGACAGTGGTCGCCACCGGATCGTCCATCCCACCCACCTGGCGCCAGGAGTCCTCCACGGCCACACCACGCAGCTTGGTTGGGGGCGGCGCGACGATCGCCGGCGTCCCCGCGGCCGCGAGCGTTCCCTCCGGGCCGAGCACAACGCCGATCTCCACGTACCACGGCGTCGCTGGCAGCTCGCCGGTTTCCCGGCTCTGCTCGACAACCTCCGCGGCCACCGTCACCGCCCAGTAGCTGGCATCGATGCGCCGCGTCCGTACCGCCGCCAGTCGACGCACCTGCCGGGTCGTGCCGTCGAACCCCGGCGCCCTGGGCGCTTCCACGAACAGCGCGGCGACCCGGCTCGCGGTTTCGTCATCGACTTCGAGCCACTCGCCCACCGCGAACTCAGCGAACCCCGCGACGTCCGGGCTCGCTATGGCCCGCTGATTCTCGGTGTCTTGCACCCTCACCGGTGCCGCTTGCGAAGAGCGCAGCAGCCCCGCCACCCCGCCGACGAACCCCACCACGACCAGTGACCACAGGCCAACCCGGGCCGCCAGTTGCGCGCTCGGCCGCACCGGGACAAGGTCGCGGTCCCCCACCGGGGTGGCGCGTCGGCGCAAGGCAGTTCGCAGATTCACAGCCAGGCGATGCAAGCCAGACAACCCGAAAACGCAACCCGACGCACCGTTGCGGCGATCAGATGGGAATGAAGGTCAGATTTGGCCCCACGTGATGACCTCAGCTGGCCCCAGGTCGCCACGCTTCGTGAGAGGAGGCGGAGGGTCCTCTCACGAGCCGAACACCGAATCTGTGCTCCATCCGCCTGCTCCCGGGCCACCCCTGCGAGAGCGACGGCAGCGGCTCAGGTGGCCGACGGAGCGCGTCGTTATGTGCGCCCCGACCGAGGGGTGCCCAAGCGCCCGTATCCGTGCTGTCAACGCTTCGGTGTAGCCGCGCGTATCGGCCGTTCGCGAGCGGGGCGCACCGCGGGACCGTACGTGCGGATTGGCGGTTCCGCGTCCGTCTGATCGGGCTGTTCGGGCGGCTGACGACCCAAGGCGTCAAACGCTTCATCACCACCGCGTGAGGGTCGAGGCCCAGACCACGCTCGGCACCCATCCCATCGGTGCCATCCAGCGTGAGCTTGATGGAGCCCGACGCCGTCCGCCATCGAACCCGGCACCCAAGCTGCGCCACGACTGGCGGCGCTTCTCGTCGAGCGTGGCGACACAGGCTGCTACCTGGCCTCGGGCCCGCTCGCACGCATCAGTATGGGAGCCCGACCGGCGCGACGGGGGAGTGGCTCTTGTGCTCGTGACGGCCCGCTCGCCAGCGCAGAGCGCGGGACGAGCGGGCCGAACTGCAGCGAGCAGGAGTTGGACCTACGCGACGGCCTGGCCTCCGCACCCCAGGCTGTCCACCTTCACCTCAAAGCTGCCATCAGGATGGAACAGCAGCGTGGTCCTGATCTGGATCGGGAAGCTGGTGCCGTCTGCCAAGTGGACCACGGTGTGCTGGGTGTCCGTGACGCGCAAGTCCTTGAGCTGGTCATAGTTGACGTTCTCGCGGTGCTGCACGACGAAGTGGCCCGACGAGGTCGGCACCGCGGGGTCGTCGGGGTCGAAGCTGAATCGGCCCTGCAGGTTGTCGTTGAGCTCGAAGGTCTGCCCGGTGTCCGTGAGCGTGAAGACGCCGTCGCCCTGAACGGTGAGGGCCCCGGTGATCGACGGGTTGCACGGATTCGCCGAGGGCGCGGTGAATTCGACGCTGTAGTGCTCCGTGATGGGCTCGGCCTGAGCACCGGCCGGAGCCGCGGTGAACAGCAACGCCGCTGCGCCGCCCAGCGCTGCGATGACCTGGTGGAATCTCATGGTGTGGGACCTCCTGGTCCTTGGGGGTGAGTGTTAACGTCGTGCGGAGCGAGCCCGAGCTAGGGCAGGCTGAAGGCAGTGCCGTGTGACGTGGCGACGCACGCGTCGTCGACGGGTGCTGTCGGCTCGGCGAGGAAGGCGTCGCGGAGTTGCCGGGCGCACTGCTGCGCGGTTGTTTCCGGCGGACCCGTTGGTTGGGTTCCGAGGCCGGCGAAGTGGATGACCTGGGTGTCGCTGAGGCCTTCGGCGAATGCGTCGGCCCATTCCGGGGACGAGACGGTGTCGAGGTCGCCGGCGAGCACGAGGAATGGCACGTCGCTGCGGGCTGCTTCGTTGGCAGACGCCGGGCTGGGATCGACCGCCCAGACGGCGCAGGCTTCCAGATCGGCGTGGCGGGCGAGGAACGGTCCGAACAGCGGGGTGGATGCGGCTGCGGCGAGACGCCCGTCATCGGTGAAGGGCGCCTCGTCTCGGCACACGGCCGACAGGTGGGCTCCCAGGGCGAACGAACCGTTCTCGGTAGAGGTGTTCGGCGGTATCAGCTCCCACAGACCCCACGCACCGCCGAAGTAGGTGTCGCTGGCCTGGAACTTCAGCGTGTCGGGGTCATCGGGATCGAACGTCTGCAGGGTGTCGGCCGAGCCGCCCGGCGGGCCGGCAATGCTCATCGGCATCTCGCCGAGGAACTCGCTGAACCGGCTGTAGAAGCGGACGTAGGACAGCAATCGACTGGACGTGAGCAGGAACGGGGCGCGGTCCGGACCTTCGAGCTGCACCTCGTCGAACCGACGGGGATTCGCGGCGAGATCGGTGACGAACGCGTCGAGCCGGTCGGCCAGGTCGGGGAACGCTTGGGCGCAGCCGGCGTCGGCCTCGCAGGTGGCGACGAGCGCCGACCAGCCGCGCGCCGTGTTGGGCGCGAGGTCGGCGAACCAGTCGGCCTGCAACGGCACCGGGGTCGAGTTCACGACCACGCTGCGGACGCCCTCGGGTTGGTCGCGCACGAGGATCTGGGCGAGCTTGCTGCCGTACTCACCGACGACGAGGTTCCATTGGTCCACACCCAGCGCGACTCGCAGATCCTCGAGATCCTGGGCGGCATCGGCGGATGCGAAGGCGGACAGGTCGACACCCTCGTCGACGAGCCGATCGTGGCACTGCGCGATCGCGTCGAGACGCATGGCCCGTCCCTCCGGGGAGGTTTCGTCGATCTCGGCGGCGAAGGCCCCGGTGTTGAGGTCACTGACCTCCGGGCAGGCGAGCGACGGTTCGGCCAGACCAGTGCCTCGCAGGTCGAGCGTGATCACGTCACGGTCGCGGCTGAGCGGGTCCACTTGGTCGGTGAAGTAGCGCGTCCGCCCGGCGACGAACCCGTCACCCGGGCCATCGTCGATCCACAGCACCGGGTCGGACAGGCGCTCCGAGGGCTCCGCGGCGGCGACGACGACGACGGGCAAGCGCACCAGGCGCTCGGATTCGGCGCCGGCAACGCCCCGGCTCTCCGGGACGACGAGTGTCAGACAGCGCACACGGTCGGTGGCGGGCACTTGGCCGACGCAGTCGCCCTCCTCGACGCGTGGGACCCCTGAGGTGGTCAGCTCGTAGTCGCCCTCCGGCGCCTGCGTTCCGGCGGAGTCGACGGTCGTCGTGGTTGCTGACCCGTCGTCGGCGTCACCGCTGCACGCGCCGGCGATCAGCAGCACTGTGGCCGCGGTCGCACACCGTCGCGCTGCCCTCATTCTCTGGGAGCGTCGTCGCACTGCCTGAGCATCGCCGACGCCGTCCGCGGTTCGTCCGCGGTCACCGGCACCCCGGGTCATAGGCACGATCTCCCAGGTAGCGGCGCCATTCGTCGCGGCTGAGCGTGCGCCCGGCGAGGTCGCACGCCAGCTCCACCCACCGATTGGGATCCGCGTGCCAGACGACCACCTCGCCGTCGTCGCCTCCTGTGACGAGATTGCGTCCGGTCGGGTCGAACGAAACTGCCGTGTTGCCCGGTGCCGGAAGTGGGTCGCCGAGCGGGCGTCCGGAGGCGACGTCCCACAGCAACACCCCGCCCGACCCTCCGGCGGCGAGGACGGTGCCGTCGAGCCCGAAGCTGACCGACTCCACCGGGCCGAAGGGGCTCGCCATCGGTGGACCGATGCTGCCGGTCGCGAGATCGACGATGACCACTCCGTTGGAAGTCGCCACAGCGACGGTCTGGCCATCCTGTGCGACCGCAAGCGCGCCGGCCGGGGAACCCAGCTCGACGGGTTCCCCGATGGACCGGCCGCGCCGATCCCAGCGGACGATCGTGCCGTCGGTGGCAACAGCGACGAGGGCGTCGCCGGCTGGAGTGAAGGCAAGGCCGGCGGGAGAGGCGGGCAGAGGACCGAGGTCGTGGAGGCGGCGCCCGGTCGTCGCTTCGAGTAGCCGCACCGCACCACGCTCCTCACCGACGGCCAGCACCTCACCGTCCGGCGACAGAGCGACGGCCGTCACAGCGACGCCGGGCGAGTACTCGTCGACCAGGAACTCGCCCGATTCGATCTCGACCACGGTGTAGGTGCCATGCGGGCCGCCCCCGGCACGGAACACCTGGCGCCCACCAATGGCGAGGCGCACGCCAGCGCTGGAGACAGCGGTCACCGGGCGACCGGGCGCAGCGAGCAGACGCCGCTCGCCCGTCGCCGGGTCGAGCAGCGCGACCTGACCGTCGCCGCCCGCAGCGACGGTCCCGTCCGCGCCGACGCTGAGAGCGGTGACCGGCTGGCCGGCGTTGCTCAGGGGCCGGCCCAGGCTGGAGCGGCCGAGCTCCAGGAGGATCGTCTCCCCGGTCTCGGTGACGGCAACCGCGAGTCTCCCGTGGGGTCGACGGCGAGGTCGGTGACGCGACCGCCCACGAACTGGGTCGCTTCGCCGCGAGTGTCCCCGGCGATGTCGAAGCTGCCGATCGCTCCGCCGGCAGCAGCCAGGAGATGATCGGATCCCGTGAACGCCAGCTGGTCGATCCCTCTGGGCGGGTCGTCGGCGTCGTCGCGGCTTGTGAGGCGACCAAGCTCCGCCGTGGCTCCCGTGTCCAGCTCGAGCAGGCGCACGCCCCCGGACCGGACGCCGATCGCCAGCGTGCGGCCATCCGCGGAGAGTGCCACTGCGGTGGGCTCGTCGTTCGGGCCAAAGTCCGGCGACCGCCAAGTGGCACGCCCGTCCTCGACGTCGAACACGCTGACCTCGGCGTCACCATCGATCTGCGCGTACCTGGTGCCGTGGCGATCGAAGGTGCCGGCGTCGGCCCCGCGGGGAATCGAGGTCGACCACAGTTCCTCGCCGGTCGCGGGTGAGAAGGCACGCAGCAGCCCATCTCGCCCGGCCGTGACGAGAGCGCCGTCGCGCCGAAAGGCGACCGCGAGCGCTGCTTGCGTGTGTGCGTTGAACGGGGCGGGGTCGGTGCCGCCCGGCCTCCAGCGGGCGACGTCGCCCTCTTCACCTGCCGCCGCCAGCTCTCCGTCGGACGAGAACGCGAGCGCGGCGACTGGCCCCTCGAGGAGCGCGACGGAACCGAGCGGTTCGACCCTGGGGAGTCGCCACACGGACACTGTGCCGTCCGCGCCTCCGGTCGCCAGCGTGCTCCCGTCCGGGCTGACCGCGGCGGCAGAGAGATTGTCAGCGCCGCCCCGGACGAAGCCGGCAACGGCGCCGGCGTGTGTCAGCTGGCTGAGGAGGGCTCCTCGAGCCTCGGGGCTGTCTTCGAGGCGCCGAGCCTCGACGGCCAGCAGGAGACGCAGATCCAGACCGTTCGCCGACCCGGCCTCCTGGGCGAGCCGTCGGGCGATGGCGATGCGCGCCTGATCCGCCGCCTCACGCTGGCGGGCGACGGCGACGACGCCGGCGAGGACAGCGACGGCCAGAAGGACGACCAGGGCCGTGGAGAGGAAACGGAGACGGCGGCTGCGACGCTTCAGGCTCTGCAGCTCGCTCTGCTGTTGGTCGGCGCTCGCGTCGACGAAGGACCGCTCGGCCACGGACAGCTGGATGCCGACCCCGAGCTCGAGGGCTGCGGCGAGTCGCGTCCCGCGGTACAAATCGGCGACGTCGCGGCCACGTCGTTCCCAGTCAGTTACCGCGCGACGCAGGTGGTGGAGTCCGTCGCGGACGGCGCGGTCCTCCGCCAACCACCCCTGGAGGCGTGGCCATTCCCGCAGCAGCGCTTCGTGGGCGAGACCAACGGTGTCGTCGTCGACGGTGACGAGGCGTCGGCGGACGAGCCGATCGAGGACGCGATCGGCCATGGCCTCACCGGTCGAGGTGAGCTCGCCGCGGCGGACCGGGCTGTTGAGGTCGCCGGCGTCGCCCGCCGAGAGCCGCATGAGCATCGAGCGCGCCTGTCGCTGCTCCTCGGTGTCGAGGTTGGCCCATACACCCTCGGCCAGGGTTGCGATCGCCCCGGCAACCCCTCCGGCGGCGCGATAGCCGTCGATCGTGACGGTCGACCCGGTGCGCCGGTTCCATGATCCCAGCAGAGCCGTCGAGACGAGCGGCAACGCTCCAGGGGCAGCGCCGGCGTCGGCGATCACCTCGTCGACGAGACCAGGCTCCAACACCACGCCCGCTGCCCGTGCCGGGGAGCACACGATGCGGCGCAATTCGAGCTCCGTCGGCGCGGGAACGACGACCTGCGAGCCATGCAAGGCATCAGCCAGTCCAGGGACCGAGTCACACCTCTCATAGACGTCGGAGCGCAGCGCGAGCACGACGCGGTGACCGGGCCTGCCAGCGGCGATGCCGCGCAGCAGCGCGTCGACGAACGCGTCGCGCTCGTGCTCGCTGACCCCGAGCATGAACAGCTCCTCGAACTGGTCGACGACAACGACGCTCGGCGACACTCGATTGAGTTCGTCGAGCAGCTCGTCCATGCCGGTGCTGTCGGAGCTCTGCGTGGCCGACCGGAGGCAGGCGGTCAAGGTGGCCAGCGGGTGACGCCCAGGGGTGAGAAGCACCACCGGCCAGCGGTCGCTACCTGGCAATGCTCCCCGACGAAGCTCCGCGATGACGCCGGCGCGCACGACCGACGACTTCCCGTTCCCCGACGCGCCGAGCACCGTCACCAGGCGGCCCGCAGACAACCGGGCGAGCACATCGGCCACCAGTTGCTCGCGGCCGAAGAACAGGTCGGCATCCTCGGGCTCGAAGCGAAGAAGGCCCTTGTAGGGAGGGTGCTCCGTAGGCGGACGAGCCGGCACGACCGGTCGCCTCCGGCTACGCATGATCTCGTCGGCGAGATCCGTGTGAGCGGAGGTCAATGACGCGTTGGCCCTCGCCGCCTCCCGGGCGAGCTCCCGAGCCCGGTCCGCGGCCCACTCCCAGAGCGCACCCGCGACGGCACCAGGCCAACCTCCGGTTGTCACGCACAGCTCGTCGAGCTCCTCATCGCTGGGCGTCCGTCCGAGGCGCTCCTCCGCGAGCGCCCCCACCGACCCACGATCGAGCGGCGGTACCGCCAGGACGGCCGCCTCACCGGTGGTCTCCGCCGGGCAACTCGCCGAGACGACCAAGATGAGGGCGGCACCTTCCACCGGTGGAACTCCCGGGACATCTTCGGGCAGCTCCAGAACGGCCAGCAGCGACGACGACCCCACACCCCGAGCCGACTCGTCGGCGCCCGCGTTGTCGTCGCCGTCGCCCACGCACCGGTGCACCACGATGCCACCGGCGGCGTAGACCTCCCTGGCGAAGACCGCGGCGAGACTCCGCTTCCCCGCGCCGGACGGTCCCTGGAGGACAACCGTGAGCGGCGCCTCCGGTCGAGCACTGCGCCAAAGCGACCACAGCCAGATCAGCGCCGATTCGCGACCGACGAGAATCGTCGCGTGCTCGCCGAGAGTCGACGGGAACGGCAGGCGAGCACCCACGGTCCTGGGGCCCTCAGCAACCGTCGCGTCAACGTGCACATCGGGCTCGACGCCGAGCACCTCGCGGTAGATCGCCTCGGTTTCACGCGAAGGACTGGCACGCAGACGTGTGATCACGCCGCTCAGCGTTCGCTCCCAGGTCCGCGGCAACGACTCGAGCCACATCCCGTCAGCGAGCTCGTCCCGGTGGACCGCGCGTCCCTCCCAAG
>Ga0209889_1000385_pt1 | contig 11862 bp, 9 predicted proteins | sample GWRWN1_0_10_FD_187233 | JGI IMG/M metagenome (GOLD analysis project Ga0209889, IMG submission 187233) | Riverbed sediment microbial communities from areas with no vegetation in Columbia River, Washington, USA - GW-RW N1_0_10 (SPAdes)... | ecosystem: Environmental > Aquatic > Freshwater > River >... | reverse complement strand
AAACCGTCGGCGAGCAGTTCGCCGTCCTCGACCAGGACCCGGCCGCCGACGACCGTGTGGTGTGCCTGCGTCGGTCCGCAGCGCAACAGCGCCTCCACCGGATCGGTGAGGGCACCCGCGAACGTGAGCCCGTCGAGCTTCCACGCCACCAGGTCGGCGCACCCGCCTGGGACCAGCACCCCCAGCTCACCCAGCCGACCGAGACACGCCGCGGAGCCGCGGGTCGCGAGCTCGAGGGCGGCGCGGGCCGTGAACGCGGTGGGCCCGCTCCGCTGGCGCCCGAGCAGCAGGGCACCCCGGGCCTCCAACCACAGGGAAGCACAGTCGGTGGATGCCGACCCGTCGCAGCCCAGCCCCACCGGGACCCCGGCCGCCAGGTAGTCGGTCACCGGGGCGATACCGCCGCCACCGATCATCATGTTGGAGCTCGGACAGTGCGCTACCCCCGTGCCCCACCCGGCCATGCGGGCGACCTCGGCCTGGTTGGGGTAGATGCAGTGGGCCACCCACGAGCGATCCGATCCCCAACCGACGTCCTCGAACAGCTCGATGGGTCGGCAACCGTAGGTCTCGAGACAGAAGGCGTCCTCGTCGGGGTCCTCGGCCAGGTGCGTGTGCAGCCGCACGTCCAGCCGCTCCGCCAGCTCGGCCGTGCTGCGCATCAGGTCGGTGGTGACCGAGAACGGCGAGCACGGCGCGAGCGCGATGCGCACCATCGCCCCCGGCGCCGGATCGTGGTGGGTGGTGACCGCGTCCTCGGATCCGGCCAGGATCGTGTCGTCGTCCTGTACCACCGAATCGGGCGGTAGGCCGCCGTCCTTCTGCGACAGGGACATCGATCCCCGGGTGGGGTGGAAGCGCACCCCGAGGTCCCGGGCCGCGGCGATCTCCGCACCGAGCAGGTCGCCGCCCCCCGTCGGGTGCACGTAGAGGTGATCGGTGGACGTGGTACAACCCCCGACCGCCAGCTCGGCCAAGCCCACCCAGGCCGAAACGTACGCCGCCTCCTCGTCGAGCAGCGCCCAGCGGGGATAGAGCGTGGTGAGCCAGTCGAACAGCGAGCTGCTGGTGGCCGGCAGGTAGGCCCGCGTGAGGTTCTGGTAGATGTGGTGATGGGTGTTGACGAGGCCTGGCGTGATCAGGCAGCCGTCGGCCCGCAGCACACGGGTCGCCTCGGGCGCCGGGTCCGACGCGCTGCCGACCGCCACCACGAACCCGCCGCGGCAGGCGACCCAGCCGCCGGCCAGCTCGCGCCGGTCGTCGTCCATCGTGACGACCAGGTCGGCGCCCGACACCAGCAGGTCGACCGGACCCTGGGCCGATTCGGGCGCGTCGGCGGTCACGGGGGCGACCCTACTGCGGCATGGCGAGGCGCCCGCCGAGCGAGATCTCGTTGCAGTGAGCGGGCGGCGTTGACAAGGCGCCGCGACGCACCTTGCCTGGGGCGGCGTGGCTCGCATCCTGATCCGCAATGGCATCGTCCTCCCCATGACGGGCGGGAGCACGGTTTTCGACCCCGGCTCGGTGCTCGTCGACGGTGACACGATCCTCGCCGTCGGCCCGGTCGACGCCCTTGACGCCGATCAGCGGGGCGGGGTCGACGGGGTCGAGGTGGTCGACGCCACCGGCCACGCCGTCATCCCCGGCCTGCACAACTGCCACATGCACTCCGGGCTGCTACGAGGCACCGCGGAGTCGCTGTCGTTGTGGGACTGGCTGCGCACCTACGTCGACCCCGCCCACAGGGCGCTGACGCCCGAGATCGCCCGGGCGGCCTCGTTGCAGTGCTACGCCGAGGGCCTGGTCGCCGGCACCACGTCGGTGATGGACATGTGGCGGTTCATGGACGGCTCGGCGGCGGTGGCCGACGGGCTCGGCATCCGGGCCACGCTGGTCCCGTACGTCGCCGACGAGGACGGCTACGACTACTTCGAGTCGATCGACTCCAACCGGGCGTTGCTGGAGTCCGTCGGCACCGACCACGCCGGCGGCCGGGTGCGGGCCTGGGTCGGCCTCGAGCACCTCCTGTACTGCACCGAGGGCTGCTTTGCGGCGGCGCGGGCGCTCGCCGACGAGTTCGATACGGGCCTGCACACGCACTCCTCGGAGACCACCTGGGAGGTCGACCAGGCGCTCGAGCGCTGGGGCCGCCGGCCCATCGAGCTGTTGCACGAGCGGGGGATCCTCGGGCCGCGCACAGTGGTCGCGCACTGCGTCTGGCTCGACGACGGCGAGGTCGAGCTGCTGGCGCGGACCGGCTCGGCGGTGGCGCACTGCCCGTGCTCCAACATGAAGCTCGCGTCCGGGTCGGCCCGTATCGGGGGTCTGCGGGCCGGTGGCGTGGTCGTGGGCCTGGGGACCGACGGCGAGAAGGAGAACAACAACCTCGACCTCCTCGAGGAGATGAAGTTCGCGGCGCTGCTCGAGAAGGTGTCGACGCTGGACCCCATCGGCGGCGACCCATGGAACATCCTCACCATGGCGACGATCGATGGCGCCCGGGCGCTGGGGCTGGCCGACAGGACTGGCTCCCTCGAATCCGGCAAGCGCGCCGACATCGTGACGGTGTGGCTCGGGGGCCTGCACACCACGCCGGTGTTGCACGGCAGGGACCTCAACGTCCCCGCCCACCTGGTGTTCTCGGCGTCGGGTCGTGACGTGCGCGACGTCTGGGTCGACGGCCGGCGTCTGCTGGCGGAGGGGCGGCCGACCACGTTCGATGTGGACGATGTTCGGGCCGGAGCCCAGGCCGCGGCCGAGGAGTTGTTCGAGCGGCGGGAGAAGCTCCTGGCCGACGGGTAGTGGCGACTACGGCTCCGCTCCGGACTGCTGGCTCCGGACCAGCTGCAGCGAGACGCGGGTGGCCCCTGCCGCGACCGCGGCCCGCACGACGGCGTCGATGGCGTCGAGCACGCGGGCGTCGTCACCCGACATCGAGGTGCCGAACGGGCCCACCTCGACGGCCAGGCCTGATCCCTCGGCGGCGTCGATCGCAGCCCGAACATGGGGCCCTGGCTCGCCCGCTACGAAGGGCTCGACGGTGAACTCCACAGTGAGCGTCACCGTGATCAGCGCCCCTCGGCGTTCAGGTAGTTGTAGACGGTGAACCGGCTCACGCCCAGGGCGTCGGCCACCTCCTCGACCGACCGGCGCAGCTGGAATGCGCCCCGCTCGTCGAGCAGCCGGACCGCCCTCTGCTTGTCCACGCGCGACAGCGTGGCCAGCGGAGCCCCGAGCTCGGACTCCACCGCGGCGATCATGCGGTCGAGGGCGCCGCGCACACCCGGCAGCCGAAGGCCGCCCACGAGCCGGTCCTCCCAGCGCAACGGGATGTCACCAGCCGACAGCCGCGATGCGGGGACGAGGGTTGCGCCGAGGGCATCGGCCACGGGCTCAAGCGCGGACAGCAGGGGGTGGCGTGGGGGCACTGGCGGGAGGATACGGCCTCGACATCTCGTCGAAGCCGTCTCAGCCCGAGGGTGATTGGTCGTTCCTGCCGTCGCCCGCCGTCCGGACCGGGGGACCCGCCGGAACCGGTGCCGGCTGGCCGACGGTGTCGCCGCGCGGGGTTCGACGAAGGCCATCGTCGACTCTCTGCGCCTCGCCCGTTCCCATCACCAGCGCCGCGAGTGCGGTCGTGATCGGCACCGAGGCCACCAGTCCGATCGAGCCCACCAGCATGCGCACGATCTCGACGGCGATCAGCTCACCCGTCAGCAAGCGGTACACCGGTTGGTCGCCCTGCGCGAAGAACAGCAACAGGGGCAGCGAGGCGCCGGCGTAGGCGAGAACCAGGGTGTTGACGGTCGAGGCCACGTGGTCGCGGCCGACACGCATCGCCTCGCCGTAGAGCAGCCGCCAGGTCAGTCCGGGGTTCGCCCGCCGCAGCGCGGCGACGATCGACACCTGGCTGACCGTCACGTCGTCCAACACGCCCAGCGCGCCGACCACGATCCCGGCCACCAGCAGGCCCCGCAGGTCGAGGGCCTCGGCTGTCACCCGCAACACCTGGGCGTTGTCGTCGGCCAGCCCGGTGAGGTGGGTGGCGCTCACCACGAGCACGGCCAGGGCGCTGGTGATGGCCAGGGCCACGAGCGTGCCCGCCAGGGCCACCGTGGTGCCGACCCTGACGCCGTGCGCCAGGTACAGGGCAACGAAGGCGATGGCCGCCGCACCCGTCAGCGCCACCGGCAGCGCCGGCGAGTCCTGCAGCAGCGCCGGCACCACGAATGCCACCAGCACCGCCCCACTAGCGGCCAGGCCCAGCAGCGCCCGCACGCCCTGGAAGCGGCCGAAGAGGACCACCACCAGCCCGAAGGCGACGACCAGCCACAGCAGTGGGGTCCCGCGCTGGAAGTCGGAGAACGAGTAGCGGAACTCGGGAGGGCTCGTGGCCACGTCGAGAAGGACGACGTCATCGCCAGCGTGCAGTTCCGGCACGTTGAACTCTGTCGAACGCACCTGGAACTCGATCTCGTCGCCGTCGTCGGGCCCGGACGTGAGCCGAGCGCTGACGATCTGGCACGACGTCGTGGCGCCAACCTCGAGATCGTCGCAGGTCCGGGTATCGACGCCGGTCACGGTGGCGTCGACGTACGTGTTGGGCTGGGGCGGCAGCTCCGGTGCGTCGCCCCGAGGCCAGTACGCAACGAAGCCCAGCACCGTGAGGGCGCCTACGACCACGACGCCGAGGGTCAGCCAGCGCGCCGAGCGGCGCCGCGAACGTGGGTCCCCTACGCGCATCCGTCCCGACAGTACCGATCGGCATCCCTCTCCCGCGCGGACGGCCGCCGTACGCTCCCGCCCACGTCGTCACGAGTGGGTGCACGGAGGCGCAGATGGATCTGTCCCGCGAGGTGATCGCCGAGTTCCTCGGAACCCTGTGGCTGGTGCTGGGAGGCGTCGGCAGCGCCGTGCTGGCCGCCAACTTCATGCCTGACACCAACCTCGGCATCGGGCTCGTCGGGGTGTCGCTGGCGTTCGGCCTGACGGTGGTCACCGGGGCCTACGCGCTGGGCCACATCAGCGGTGGCCACTTCAACCCAGCCATCACGCTTGGCGTCCTCACGGCGCGGCGCATCGACGGCCGCCAGGCGGTGATCTACATCGTCGCCCAGGTCGTCGGTGCCATCGTGGCCGCCGCCATCGTCGTCGTGATCGCCAACGGCGTCGACGGCTTCAGCATCGACGAGAGCGGCCTGGGCGCCAACGGGTTCGCCGACCACTCACCCGGTCTCTACAACTGGGGTGCCTGCTTCCTCACCGAGGTGGTGATGACGTTCTTCTTCGTGCTGGTCGTCCTCGGGGTGACCGGCCGGGATGCGCTGAGGAGCTTCGCCCCTTTGGCGATCGGCCTGGCCCTCACGCTGGTCCACCTCATCAGCATCCCGGTCACCAACACGTCGGTGAACCCGGCCCGCTCCACCGGACCGGCGGTGTTCGTGGGTGGCTGGGCGCTCACGCAGCTGTGGATGTTCTGGGTGGCGCCCATCGCCGGCGCCGTGCTCGCCGGCCTGGTCCACTACTACGTGATCGAGGAGAGGGCCGAGACCGAGGTCGGCTACGGCGAGGCGGCGCCCACTCCGTCACCCGGCGGCTGACCACGTCCCGACCCGGTCGCGCAGCACCGGCAGGCTGATGGTTGCGGCGCCGAGCACGGTGTCGTGGAAGGCCTTGACGTCGAAGGCCGAACCCAGCGCCGTTCGGGCCTCGTCGCGCAGGCGGCGGATCTCACGCTGGCCCACCTTGTAGGCCAGCGCCTGTCCGGGCATGCCGATGTAGCGGTCCACCTCGACCACGATCTCTTCACGGCTCACCGGGGCGTGAGCGTTCATGAAGTCGATGGCCTGCTGGCGGCTCCAGCCCATGGCGTGCAGGCCGGTGTCGACGACCAGGCGGCAGGCCCGCCATGAGTCGCTGGCCAGCATGCCGAGCCGGTCCAGGTCGCTCTGGTAGAGGCCCATCTCGTCGGCCAGTCGCTCGGTGTACAGCGCCCACCCCTCCACGAACGCAGTGTGGCCCCACGACAAGCGGCGGAACGCCGGGAGGTCGGTGCGCTCCGAGGCGATGGCGAGCTGGAGGTGATGGCCGGGGATGGCCTCGTGGTAAGCGATCGACGCCGTCTCGGCCCGTCCTCGCTTGGTCGGCTCGTGCAGGTTCACGAAGTATTCGCCGGGACGGCTGCCGTCGGGCGCGGGAGGTGAGTAGTAGGCGGCCGGTGAGTCGGCCGCCAGGTACTCCGGCACCGGCTTCAGCACGAACGCCGCCTGGGGGAGGATGCCGAACCAGTCGCCCATCGCGGCGCGTGCCGCCTCGAGGCAGTCGGTGACGTGGGTCATGATCTCGTCCGCGTCGCCGTAACGCAGGCCCGGGTCGTCGAGCAGGCGCCCGAAGATCTCGGCCAAGTCGCTGGTACCGAACTCGCGGCCGCCCACCTCGGCGTACTCGCTCGGCAGCTGCTCGGTCGCCTCGGCCATCCCGATGGCGTGCAGCTCATCCGGCGTCAGCGGCAGCCCGGTGTGGAGCTCGATGAGCGCCTGGTACAGCTCGGGGCCGTCATCGAGCCACCGGAGGCCGGGGCGATCGTCGGGCCGGGCGGCCGGCAGCAGCTCATCGCGCAGGACGTCCCGGTAACTGGCGAAGGCCGGACGCAGGACGTCGCGCACGATGTCGGTGAGCTGTCCGCGCCAGACGTCGAGGCCGTCCCAGTCCTCGGGCCCGGCGAGGTTGGCGAACGGATCGGACTCGAGGGGCGACGCCAGATAGCCGTCCACCTGGTTGATGGATCGCTCGACGTTGATGCGGGCGGGCGTGCGCCCGGCGGCCAGGCCTTCCCGGTAGCGCTCGCTGGCCTGGTCGAGCATGCGTCCGAACTGACGGGCCCGTTCCAGTGCCATGACGGCATGCTCGGGCTCGGATGCCCGCAGCTGGGCGGCGGTGATCAGCAGGTCGGCATGGATCCCCTGCATCTGGTCGGACGCCAGCTCGGCCAGGCGGAGGTCGATCGCGCGCACGTTGTCGTCGAGCTCTTGGACCAGCAGGTCCCGGGTCGTGCGGTCGGTCTCGTCGCGAACCACGACGGTCCCACCGTCGACGGCTGCGGCCCGCTCGCGCAGGACGACCCACACGGATCGCCGGCGGCGCTCCTCGTCGGCCGACAGGTCGTCGGCGCGGTCGTCGTAGCGGTGGTCGCCGAGGAACGCGGCGAACAGGGGGCTGGCCTCGAGCTTGGCCTCCCAGTACTCGTCGGCGATCGTCCGGATGTCGTCGCTCACGCGCCCATGCTGCCCCACCGGGGTTGCCTAGCTGGGCGCGATTTGGCGCAGGGCGTCCACTGTGTGCTCGGCGGCGGCGTTGAGGACCCGCCGGGGGTGCCGCCCGTCGACGTATCCCAGGAACGGCGGGTAGACGTTGTAGCCCAGCAGCTCCTGAAGGCGTTCCGGCAGGTCGCGCACCGTCTCGGGCGGCACTGCGACGAGCTGCGTCTCCTGCGGCCGTAGCCACGACACGACGTACTCCAGGAGCAGGCCGGGGCGGGGCCGGTCGGTGGTGTTGGCGCCCCCGCCGTGGACCAGCCCACCGAGGTACACGAGCATCGACCCCGCCGGCATGGTGGCCTGCACCACTTCCCGCTCGTCGGGACGGCGGTCGGGGTCCCAGCGGTGGCTGCCCGGGATCAGTCGCGTGGCGCCGTTCGCCTTGCTGAAGTCACACAGTGCCCAAATGCTGTTCACGACCACGGGGGCGTGGGGCCGGGTCAACGGGTAGATGTCCTCGTCGCGGTGGAGGACCTGCGCCTTCTCGCCCGGCCCGATCTGGAGGGCAACCGGTGCCGACAACTGGTAGTGCTCGCCGAGGGCGCGGTCGAGCGCGCCCAGCAGCAGGGGGTGGACGGCGAGGTCGTCGAACGCCCGGGTCTTGGCGAACACTGCGTAGACGCGCTGGGTGTGGAACCCCTCGAAGAAGTTGCGGCCCGTGGGCGTGGCCGTGAACAGGTCGGTGAGCGCGGCCCGCCTGGCCTCGACGTCATCCGGCGACAACACGCCCTCCGCCAGCGCGTAGCCGTACTCGTCGAGCGACGCGGCCAAGTCGTCGACGCTGGCATCGGGACCGAGGTGGAGCAACGTCACGACGAGGACGGTAGCGCCGCGGTTCATGCTCAGCTCCGCGTTCAGCCGTGCTGCGGCCACCGTCGGCTCTAGTGCTGGGGCACTAGCCTCGCGTGCGGGTGTCCGGGAGGCCGAGGTGACCATCCGCGCGGAACCGCACGACATCAACTCGGGGCTGATGTCGCCGTTGCGGCCGCACGTCATCGTGCTCTTCGGTGCGACGGGCGACCTGGGCCGTCGCAAGCTCCTGCCCGGTCTGCTCCACCTGTCGATGGCGGGCCTGGTGCCCGATTGCCGAATCGTGGGGACGTCGCTCGACGACCTGGACGACGACGGGTTCCGGGACCTCGCCCACCGGTCGTGCGAGAAGTCCTCGCGCCACGAGATCTCCGACGACGACTGGGCGGCGTTCGAAAGCCGGCTCAGCTTCGTCGGTCAGTCCACCGGGCCCGACGGCGTGGCACGCGCCGTCGCCCAGGCCGAGGCGTCGCTGGGCGGCGAGTGCCGCCGGCTCCACTACGTGAGCGTCCCACCGGCCTCCGCCCTGGCGGTGGTACGACTCCTCGGCGATGCGGGCCTCGTCGACCGGGCGCGGATCATCATGGAGAAGCCGTTCGGGACCGACCTCGCCAGCGCCCAGCAGCTCAACGGCTCCCTGCACGAGACCTTCGCCGAGGAGCAGATCTTCCGGATCGACCACTTCCTCGGCAAGGAGGCGGCCCTGAACATCCTCGCCTTCCGCTTCGCCAACGGGCTGTTCGAGCCGATCTGGAACCGGGTCCACATCGATCACGTGCAGATCGACGTGCCCGAGACGCTCTCGATCGGATCGCGCCTCGGCTTCTACGAGCAGACCGGCGCCTACCGCGACATGGTGGTGACCCACCTGTTCCAGGTGCTGGCATTCATGGCCATGGAGCCCCCGACCGAGCTCGCTCCGGGAGCGATCAGCGAGGAGAAGAACAAGGTCTTCCGCTCGATGCGACCGATCGACCCGGACCTGGTGGTGCGAGGCCAGTACCAGGGCTATCGCGACGAGGCCGGAGTGGCGCCCGACTCCGAGACCGAGACGTTCGTGGCCCTCCGCTGCGACATCGACAACTGGCGCTGGGCCGGCGTTCCCTTCTTCTTGCGGACGGGGAAGCGCATGGCGGAAGGGGCGCGCATCATCTCGATCGCGTTCCGGGAGCCACCCAAGAGCATGTTCCCCCATGGATCCGGCGTCGGTCGGCACGGACCCGATCACCTGACGTTCGACCTCGCCGACGCCGCCAAGCTCTCGCTCTCGTTCTATGGCAAGAGACCGGGCCCGGGCATGAAGCTCGACAAGCTGAGCCTGCAGTTCGCCCTGCACGAGACCGGGCGGGCGGATGACGTGCTCGAGGCATATGAGCGGCTGGTCTACGACGCGATGATCGGCGACCACACCCTGTTCACGACCGCCGAGGGAATCGAGCGGCTGTGGGAGCTTTCCATGCCACTGCTCGACGACCCGCCACCGGTGCGCGTCTATCCGCCTGGGTCCTGGGGGCCGAACGCGATCCACCAGCTCATCGCCCCGCACACCTGGCGACTGCCGTTCGAACGGGCGTGGCGCGGCTGACGGCTTTCGCCTAGCTCACCCCTGGGGCCGCTGCTTGTGACCGGCCTCGAGGAGCTCGACCATCTCGGCGATCCGGGCGGCCCGGACGTCGGGGCGTCGCTTGGTGGCGTCGATCCAGCCGAGGTACGCCCGCGTGTAGAACTGCGCCAGGGAGTCGAAGAACGCAGCCGCCTCGGGCGACGCCTCCAGGGCGGCCGCCACGTCGGGGGCCAAGTGCTCCCGCTGGGGACCTTCCGGCTCCAGCACCACGTCCACCACCCTCCCGGGACCGATGCCGCAGCCGCGGCGCCACGCGGGCCCCAGCAGGATCCCATGCCCTTCCCCCAACGTCTCGACGACCGCCCGCACGTCCATGCCGTCGATGGTCCCGTGGACGTGGTGCTCGCGTTTGCGTCCCCAGGCCTCGTCCGGGTCGAACGGCATGGGCACGAGCACCCGCCGCCGGCCATCGGTCGTCACGGTCGCGGTGAAGCTGATCGAATCCGGCACGGGGAAATTGTCGCGAACTCTGCCTGACACGGGTCCATAGTCTCGCCGTCATGTTTCGCCGGCATCGAGATCCGTCCGCGGAGGCATCGCCGCTGGTCCGGCTGTGGCATTACGCCCGAGGGCACCGCCGCACGGTCGTGGCCGCCATCGGATTCAGCGTGCTCAACAAGCTCGCCGACGTCATGCCCGAGCTGCTCATCGGTGCTGCCGTCGATGTCGTGGTGCGCGCCGACGACTCGCTGGTGGCGACTGTGTTCGGCGTCGAGGGCCGGTTCGCCCAGCTCGTCGTGCTGGCGATCATCAACGTGGGGGTGTGGCTGGTCGAGTCGGCGAGCGAGTTCGTGGCCAACGTGCTGTGGCGCAACCTGGCCCAGACCATCGAGCACGAGGCCCGAATGGACGCCTACCGCCACGTTCAGCGGCTCGAGCTGGCCTGGTTCGAGGACCAGTCGACGGGCGGGCTGCTGTCCATCCTCAACGACGACGTCAACCAGCTCGAGCGCTTCCTGGACATCGGCGCCAACGAGTTGGTGCGGACGTTCGTCAACGTCGTCTTCGTGGGCGTGGTCTTCTTCGTGGCCGAGCCCCAGCTCGGCGTGGTGGCCTTCCTGCCCATCCCGATCATCGTGTGGGGGTCGATCCGTTACCAGCGCCGGCTCGAGCCCCGCTACACGGTCGTGCGTCAGGCGGCCGGCGACCTCGGGGCACTGCTCGCCAACAACGTGTCGGGCATCGCCACCATCCGGGCGTTCACCGCGGAGGAGCGAGAGTCAGAGCGCGTGGCCACCGCCAGCGGCGTCTACCGCGACGCCAACCGGGAGGCGATCCGGCTGTCGTCGGCGTTCATCCCCCTCATCCGCATGGCGATCCTTGCCGCCTTCACGCTGACGCTGCTCATCGGCGGGCGGGCGGCGCTGGCCGGCACCCTCGAGGTCGGGGTGTTCTCGGTCCTCGTGTACATGACGCAGCGGCTGCTGTGGCCGCTGACACGGCTGGGCGAGACCTTCGATCTGTACCAACGGGCCATGGCGTCGACACGACGCATCCTCGACCTGCTGGCCGTCGACCCCACCATCGTCGACGGCCGCCACGCCCTGCCGGCGCCCGTCCGGGGAGAGGTGCGCTTCGAGTCGGTGCGCTTCGGCTACGGCCCCACACCAGTGCCGAATGTGGCCGGCAACGGCGACGGCCAACGACCCCGGCGGGCGGTCCTCGACGGGTTCGAGCTGGTGGTGGCACCGGGGGAGACCCACGCCATCGTCGGCTCGACCGGGGCGGGCAAGTCCACGGTGGTCAAGCTGCTGCTGCGGCTCTACGACACCACCGCCGGCCGCATCGCCCTCGACGGTGTCGACGTGCGTAACGTCCCGCTGGCCGAGCTGCGGCGCGCGATCGGCTACGTCGGCCAGGACGTCTTCCTGTTCCAGGGCACCGTGCGCGAGAACCTGGCCTACGGGCGTCCCGAGGCCGGCGACGCCGAGCTCGAGCGGGCCGCCCGCCTGGCCGAGGCGCACGACTTCATCGCCGAGCTGCCCGACGGCTACGACACGGTCGTGGGCGAGCGGGGTCAGAAGCTGTCGGGCGGCCAGCGGCAGAGGCTGTCGATCGCCCGGGCCATCCTCAAGGATCCACCCGTGCTGGTGCTCGACGAGGCCACGTCGG
>Ga0209889_1000383_pt1 | contig 11902 bp, 6 predicted proteins | sample GWRWN1_0_10_FD_187233 | JGI IMG/M metagenome (GOLD analysis project Ga0209889, IMG submission 187233) | Riverbed sediment microbial communities from areas with no vegetation in Columbia River, Washington, USA - GW-RW N1_0_10 (SPAdes)... | ecosystem: Environmental > Aquatic > Freshwater > River >... | reverse complement strand
CGACCGCGGTATCCCCAGCAGCCGGCCGATGAGCACCAGGTTTTCAGTCCCCGTCAGCGTGTCGTCGACCGACGCGTATTGCCCGGTCAGCCCGATGAGCTGTCGGACCTGATGCGCCTCGCGAACGACGTCGTAGCCGCCCACCTTGGCCCTACCGGCGTCCGGTGTGATCAGCGTGGCCAGCACCCGAACGGCGGTGGTCTTTCCGGCACCGTTCGGACCGAGCAGGCCGAGAACCGAACCCGGCCGGACCGCGAGATCCACGCCAGCGAGAGCGGTGGTGTCTCCGAATCGCTTGACCAGACCCTCAACCTCGATGGCGTGCGCCGAACCTGCGAGCCGATCCAACTGGCTCATGATCCCCCCAAATTGTCGTCGGTCGGTGCGTTACCAACTACGGTGCCTGAGGGGTACGACAATGTGGCGGCCGATCCTATGCCGCCTCACCTCGACGTAGTCGAATAAGCAGCCCAACGATGTAGTCGATACGCAGCCCAGCGGCCTAGGCCGAACGGCTGACGATTTCGACCTAGGCGAGATTGGAGGAGCGGGGGTACGCGTCGGCGGGGTCAGTGAGAACGTTGACGAGGTACGGAACACCCGAGTCGAACGCGCGTCGCAGAGCGCCACTGATGTCGGCCGCCTTCTCCACCGTCTCTCCGGCACCGCCCAGCGCTTCGACGACCTTGTCATAGCGCAGGCCCGGCTGAAGATCGGCGGCCACGTCATATCCGTACATCGCCTGCATCGGGTGCTTCTCCAACCCCCAGATGCCGTTGTTACCCACAACGATCACTACGGGCAACTCCTGCCGTACAAGCGACTCGACGTCCATGAGCGAGAACCCGGCCGCGCCGTCCCCCATGAGCACGCAGATCTGGCGGTCTGGGTAGGTGACTCGGGCGCCCATGGCGTACCCCATACCGGTGCCGAGGCACCCGTACGGGCCCGGGTCGAGCCAGGTGCCCGGCTGCGCTGGTTCGAGGTACTTGCCCGCATACGAGACGAAATCACCGCCGTCGCCAATCGTGACCGCATCGCGGTCGAGCACCTGGCGCAGCTCGCCGTAGATCCGGCTCGGTTTGATCGGATCGATGTCGGCCTCGAGCTCCGGGAGATCGGCCGCTCTCGCCGCGTCCTCGACCAGGCGAAGTTGAGCCACCCAGTCGGCGTGATCTGACCGCGTACCATCGCGGCCTCCAGCCGGCAGGATCGCCGCGTCGGCGAGGGCCGACAGGATCAGACGCAGGTCGCCGGCGGGTGAGACGGCGGGCGTGACGTGCGACGCTAGCTGCGAGGGGGCATCGACGATGTGGATCACCTGAGCGTCGCCGAAATCGCCGAAACTCAGCCGGAAGTCCAGCGGCGTGCCGATCACCGCGATGACATCGGCGCCTTGCAGCGCAGCACGGCGGGCCTTGGCGAAGGCGAGCGGGTGCTCCGGCGGCAGGCTGCCACGACCCATGCCGTTGGTGAACACGGGGATCTGCAGTGCCTCCGCGGCCTCGCGCAGCGGTCCAGCGGCATCGCCGGCGTACACGTCCGAGCCCGCGATGATCATTGGGCGCTGGGCGCCGGCGAGCAGCGCGGCGGCCTTGGCCACATCGTCCGGGTCGGGCTCGATGGCAACCACCGCTTTGTCCGCGGACAGCGTGGCCTCGCCGAAGCTGAACAGCACGTCCAGTGGGAGGTCCAGAAATACCGGCCCCCGGTGCGGAGTGAGCGCGGTCAGCGCGGCGTCGTGAAAGGCTGCCGCGACGCCGTCCGTGGCGGTCACGGTTGCGGCCTTCTTGGTGATGGCGGCGACCAACGGCACATGGTCGATCTCCTGCAGACTGCCCGCACCCCACCGGAACTGCGGCGCACGGCCACCAACAACGATCACCGGTGCCCCGTTGAAGTACGCCGAGGTAAGGCCGGACACGCCGTTGGTGACACCGGGGCCGGCGGTGAGCACCGCCAGGCCGGGGCGGCGCTGCAGCTTGGCGACTGCCTCGGCGGCGAAGACGGCCGACTGCTCGTGGCGGACATCGACGATGCGCGTGGTAACCGGACCGGCCGGGCCGGCGACACCCTGGTGGGCGGCGTCGTAGAGCGGGAAGACGTGCCCTCCAGAGAGCGTGAACAGCTCCCTTACGCCGAACGCCTGCAATGCGGCGAGGGCGAGGTGCCCACCATGGCCCTCGATTGTGGGAGCCGCCTTCTTTCTGGTCATCGCTCTCCGCTCCTACTGTCGGTAACACAAACGCGAACGCTACTCACACATGTGGAGGCGTTAGAAGACGTTGCTGTAGTCCACCGCCGGCGGCCACTCGAACGGGCTCTCGCCAGAGGCGAGCTTGTACGCAACATAGGCCGACACCACCGGTACGGCGACCAGAAGCAGCAGCGCCAGCAGCGCCCCGAGGAATCGGCGCGCGCCGGATTTCCGTCGGCGCCGGTACGAGCCGCGCGCGACCGGAACGTCCCGCGCCCGACCCGGCGCCGCCTGGCGCGCCATCAGCTGAGTCGGTGCCGTCGGCGCGGCCGGCTTCTTCTGGCCAGGACCGCTCGCCCCCGGCACCGCGACCCGCCCGGCCCACTTCTGAGGCGCCGGCGGCGCGGGCTGGATCGCGACTGGTTGCACCGGTATGGGGTTTACCGGGATCGGCACGGGCGCGGGGTGCACGGGCACAGTCGGCTCCTCGCCCGCCGCCGGGTTTGGCAGGACCTCTCCAGCAGCCCAGGGGTCGGCTGGCGCGGGCGCAGCGGGGGAGGTCGGCACGGTCGGGTCGGCAGGCATGGCGCCGAGTCTACGGCGGCGGATGATCCAATTCCTGATGGCTGCTGTGGATGCGACAGGTCGCGCCGCCGGCCGGCTATCGTCCGGAGAACTGTGGCTTGCGCTTCTCCACGAACGCCGCCATGCCCTCCCGCCGGTCCTCGGTGGCGAAGAGCGCGGCAAAGAGCTGGCTCTCCCAGGCCAACCCGGACGAGAGGTCCATCTCAAGGCCGCCGTCGACGGCGAGCTTCGCCGCACGCAGTGCCTGGGCTGGGCCCGTCGTGAATGGCCGGGCGAATGCGACCGCGGCCTCGTAGGCGTCCTCGCCGGCGGGGACCACCTGGTCGACGAGGCCGATGGTCATAGCCTCCTCCGCGCCGACGAACCTGCCGGACATGATCAGGTTCTTGGCCCGGGCCGGGCCGAGGAGCCGGGACAGGCGCTGGGTGCCACCCGCTCCCGGGATGATGCCGAGCGTGATCTCAGGCTGCCCGAGCTTCGCCTCTGCCGAGGCCACCCGCCAGTCGCAGGCGAGCGCTAACTCGCAGCCTCCACCGAGGGCGTACCCGGTGATCGCCGCGACCACCGGCTTCGGGATGCGTGCGATCGCATCGAACGCGCTGGACAGCGCGCCAGCCCGCTGAGACATGTCCACGTAGGACATCTCGGCCATCTCCTTGATGTCAGCCCCGGCCGCGAAGACCTTCTCGCCGCCGTAGACGACGACAGCGCGTACGCCGTCGTCGTTGGTGGCCGACGTGGCGGCCGCCCGCAGTTCCTCCTGCACCTGCGCGTTGAGCGCATTCATCGGTGGCCGGTCCAGCCGAATCGTGCCGATGCCATCCACTATGTCCAGCCGTACGAACTCGCCCACCGCTGTCCGCCTCCTCGTTGAGTACACATCCTTTAGCGCGTCGCTGAATACGGAGCGTACGCAGTCGTGGTCGGACCGACGCACAATGGGGACAGGCTCGAACCGATCGGGTAAACCATGGCGATGTTGTTCCACGCAGCCGGTCTCCAGATCACCGATGACTGGATCCGGTCCGTCCCGGGCGCCTTCCCCATCCGCGACGTGCGCTCGGTCTGGGTGACGCGGCGGCAGGTCGGCCGGGGCAGCAGGCTCATGACCGCGGCGCTCGGGGTCGGCGTGATACTGGTCGTGATCGGTGGCGCCGGGGCGACCGGCTGGCTGACCCGTAATTGGATGTGGATTCTCGCGGCACCGGCGGTCTTCTTCGTCGCGGCGTCGATCGGCCTGCTCGACCCGATCACGGTCTACCTCGAGAAGCGCCACCACGAGCTGTGGATCGCCACAGACTCGGGCGCCGTCCGGGTCTGGAAGGCCAACTCGGTGGAGGCCAACAAGGCACGACGACAGATCCAGCGCGCCCGCGAACGCCACCGAGAAGAGTACGAGGTTTAAAGATCGATCGGCTAGACGGCGCGGGCAGTGAAACGCTCGCCCTGGTAAGCCACCCGCAGCCCGACGCCGAATGTCTTCGACAGGTTCTCGCTGGTGACCGTGTCCCGAACCAGGCCCTGCGCGACCACGCTGCCCTCCCGCAGTAGCAGCGCATGGCTGAATCCGGGTGGGATCTCCTCGACATGGTGCGTCACGAGGACGAGAGCGGGCGCGTCCGGGTCGGCGGCCAGTTCGGCGAGGCGGCGGACGAGATCCTCCCGGCCGCCGAGGTCCAGCCCGGCCGCCGGTTCGTCCAGCAGGAGCAGTTCGGGGTCGGTCATCATGGCTCGGGCGATCTGCACGCGCTTACGTTCTCCCTCGGAAAGGGTGCCGTAGCGCCGCTCGGCCAGCGCCGCCACACCAAGCTGGTCGAGCAGGGCGCGGGCTCGGGTCGTGTCCATGCCGTCGTATGACTCGCGGAATCGGCCCACCACCCCCCACGAGGCGGTGACCACAACGTCCTGGACCGCTTCGTCTGGCGGGATCCGGTCGTGCAGTGCCACAGTGGAGAGTCCAACCCGGGTATGCAGTTCAGCCACATCGACCTTGCCGAGGCGCTCGCCGAGCACGTGAACCGTGCCGCGGCTCGGGTGCAGTCGCGCGGAGGCCAGGTTGAGCAGCGTCGTTTTGCCCGCGCCGTTCGGGCCGAGCACCACCCAGCGCTCGTCCAGCTCAACCCGCCACGACACGTCGTGCAGCAGGTTCACACCGCCGCGGGTGACCGTGGCCCGATCGATCGCGATGACGAGGTCGGGGTCGGGGTCGGTGAGCGACAGGTCGGGGGGCTGGACGGGCTGGGCCACGGGCACCATCCAACCACGCGTCACCGCCCACCTCCCACCCATCCCCGCGCTCGTCGATCAAGGGCGAAGTCGCGTGATTGGAGATCAACTCACGCGACTAATCCCTAGATCGACGAGTCAGGGGAGTCAGTGGATCAGCGAAGGCCGCGAAGGAACGACTCCACGATCGGGACGGCGGTCGCCAAGCTGGAACCGCCCTTCTCCACGAAGACCGCGAAGGCGATGTCGCCCTGCCATCCGATGGTCCACGCATGCGTGTTCGCCGGGTTGTTGTCGAACTCCGCTGTGCCCGTCTTCGCGTGTACCGCCGCCCCGGGCACGTCGGACAGGGCCGTCGCGGTACCGGCCGTGACCACCTCGCGCATCATCGCGCGCAGCGCCGCGGCGGAGGTGACCTTGAGGGGGGTGCCGTCGGGGGTGATGGCTCCGGCCGAGGGTGCGACGGTCGGGGCGGGACCCCCGGCGGGCGGCTGGGTGAAGAGCTTCGGCTGCTGCCAGGCCCCCCGCGCCACAGCCGCCGTTGCACCTGCCAGGGCGAGGGGGCTGACCTGCGTCGTACCCTGCCCGAAGGCCGCCGCGGCGGCCTCCACCGGTGACGCATTCGCGGGCACGGAGCCGGTGTACACCTCGGTGCCCAGCTGCCAGGTCGTGCCGATACCGACCGAGGCCGCGGCCTTGTTCAACCCGTCCGCGCCGAGCTTCGGCGCGAGCGATGCGAACGCGGTGTTGCACGACTTCGCGAAGTCGACGTGGAACGGGACCGTGCCGAGCTGGAAGTTGCTCGCGTTGTTGAACTGCCGACCCTCGACGGTAAACGTGCGGGGGCAGTCCACCAATGTGTCGAGGCCGACCGCGCCGGCGTCGAGCAGACCCAGTGCGGTCACCATCTTGAAGGTGGAGCCGGGCGGAACCGCGGCGGTGAAGGCGAGGTTGACCTCGCCGCCGCCAGGCCCGTTGGCCGCCGCGAGGATCGCGCCGTCGCTGACGCGGACCGCGACGATCGCGGCTCGCTTCGGCTGGCCGGCCAGCGCCGCGTCGGCCGCGTTCTGCACCTTCTGGTCCAGCGTGGTACGCAACGGCTGGCCCGGCGAGGGCGCGGCGTTGAAGAGCTCGAGTTCCGCCTCCGCCGTGCCGTCGGCGCTCTTTCGCCCGGTAATCACGACCTTGACGCCAGACGTCCCGCGAAGCGCTATGTCGTACTGCTCCTGCAGCCCGCCCTGGCCGACCTGTTCCCCGACGAGGTACTTGCCGGGATTCGCGTCCATCTGGTCCTTACGCACGTCACCCACCGAACCGAGCAGCGCCCGGGCGAATGCCCTCGTTGGGGCGAGCTGCAAGGTCGTCTCCTGGAACACGGTGCCCGGCAGGTCCCGGATCTGTGCGCGGATCTGGTCGTAGACCTCCCGCCGCAGCGTGACGACATCGACGAACGCGTCGGGCTTCGCGGCCTTGATCCGAGCGGGCAGATCGGCGAGGTCGACCGATACCCCGGCCGAGGAGAACGCCGCTTTGAGCGCGGAGAGCAGCGTCGCCTGGTTAGTGACCCGTCGTGGCTCGATCCCCACCACGACCACCGGCCGAGCCTTGACGATCGCCTGACCCGCGCCGTCGAGGATCTGGCCGCGCTCTGCACCGAGGAGCCGCGCGCCGAGCTTGTCGCCGGCCTTGAGGTCGGGATGCACGATCGCCGCGGACCAGATGACCCGCCAGGTGTCGTCCTGGCGCTTCATCCGCACGGTGGTCTGGTACCGCCACACGACACCCGCGGCGACCGTCCACTCCACGTCTACCGGTGCGGTCGCGTCGTCGTTCGTCACCATTGGCGTGCCGGCAGGGCTGGACTTGACCCCCGCCGGGGACAGGTCGCCGGAGAGGTCCTTGATCCGGCCGACCACCACGTCGGCGGTGACCGCAGTCCCGGTCTCGTCCTGGATAGCCACTCCGTCGAGCTTGCTCTGCGGCCAGCCGTCAAGAAATGCCCGCAGTACCGGCTCGGGACCACGGTCGGTCGAGCAACCGGCGATTCCAGTGACGAGGCAGAGCGAAACGACAATCGCAGCGGCGAGATGGCGACGCATCCGGCACGGTTCCTTTGCGGGTGGGGGACGGGAGCGAATGCCATTGTGCCCAGGCGGCGCTAACGACGGGTACCCGACCCGTGCGACTCATCGAACATCCGGGCATAAGTAACACTTCGCCGGAGGCGATCAACGCAGCACTTCGACGTTGAGTCGTCGTCGTCGGGTTCTCGACCGCTCGCCGAGGTGAGATGTCCCACCCTGACGTCATAGGCTGAGGACAGCAGTCCCACAGCGTGGTGGGGTTTTGAAGGAGTTGGCACCCAATGAACCGGCCTTCGGCGAGTCTTGACGCTGACGTGGAACATGTGGATCCGCCTCTCGCCGCCGACGGCGACGGCGACGGCGACGGCGAGCCTCCCGAGGAGAACCCGCGAGCCCGCGACGACGGCGCCGAGGACACCGAGGAGGACCAGCCGGTGCCCAGCCTGGAGCGCCTCGTGGCGGAGGCGACGTCGCTGGCGAAAGCTACCGGAGACTCGGGTACCGAGCTCGCTGAGCTCGTCAGCCGCTACTGGCGCCTCGTTCCCGACGAGGAGCTCGTCGGTCGTACGGCCCAGCGGATGCTCGCCGCCACCCAGGCGCACCGCGATCTCGCCAGCCAGCGCCTGCCCTTGGAGATGAGGCTGCGGGTCGAGCAGACCCCGGAGCACACCGTCCTGATGGTCGTCACCGACGACATGCCGTTCCTGGTGGACTCGGTGACTGCGGCGATCGCCGCGGCGGGCCTCGAACTCGACCTGTTGGTTCACCCCCAGGTGGTCGTGCGGCGCGAGGCACTGGGTGCGCTCGCGGAGGTGCTTCCGCTCGTCGAAGGGGACGAGGCTGGCCCGGGTGACCTGGTCGAGAGTTGGATGCGGGTGGAGGTCGGGCGTCTGGCGGACGAGGCTGCGGTTGCCGCACTGCAAAACGATGTTCAGCGGGTTCTCACCGACGTGCGGGAGGCGGTGGAGGACTGGCCGCGCATGCGTACCCAGGCACTGGCGCTCGCCGATGAACTGTCCTCGGCGGTGCTGCCTGTACCGGACAAGGACATCACGGACTCGGTCGCGCTGCTGCGCTGGCTGGCGGACGACCACTTCACGTTCTTGGGCTACCGCGAGTACAGCCTGGTCGAGGCGGAGGGCGGCGAGCGGGTGCTGGAGGCGGTGATGGGCACCGGCCTGGGCATCCTGCGCCAGGATCCGGCCGGTTCGCGGGTGATCTCATCGATGAGCCCCGAGGCGTACGAGCGGGTGCTGGAGAAGCGTCTGCTGATCATCACCAAGGCCAACTCCCGCTCGACCGTGCACCGGTCGGCGTACCTGGACTACATCGGCTTCAAGACGTTCGACGCGGACGGCAACGTCGTCGGCGAGCGCCGGTTCCTTGGGCTGTTCACCTCGGCCGCGTATCTCACCTCCGTGCGCGACCTGCCCGTGGTCAAACGCAAGGTGGCCGAGGTGGTCGCCCGGTCCGGCCTCAGCCCTCGCGGCCACTCGGGCAAGGACCTCATGGCGATCCTGGAGGACTACCCGCGCGAGGAGCTCTTCCAGATCTCCACCGACGACCTGTTCCGGACCGTGATGGGCGTGCTCCGGCTCGCCGGTCGTCGCCAGGTGAAGCTCTTCGCCCGCAAGGACCAGTACGGCAGGTTCATCTCGTGCCTGGTGTACCTGCCTCGGGACCGGTTCACCACGGCGAATCGGCTGCGGATCCAGGAGATTCTCCAGCGGGAGCTGTGCGGCGTCGGGGTCGACTACACCACCCGGGTCACCGACGCGACGCTGGCCCGCATCCACTTCATCGTGCGCACGGACCCGGCCACCCGGCTGGGCGAGATCGACACGGAGTCCCTCTCGAAGCAGATCGCCGAGGCGACCCGGCTCTGGGACGACGAGTTCGCGCTGACGCTCGAGCGGAAGTTCGGGGAGGAGCCGACTCGGCGCCTCCTCGACCGGTACCGCCCCGCATTGCCGGAGACCTACAAGGACTCCCACTCCACCCACGAGGCGGCCCAGGATCTCGCCATGCTGGAGGTGCTGGAGGAGCCGGGCCAGCTCGTGCTGCACCTGTTCCGGCGGCGCAAGAACGACTCCGACGTGCGGTTCAAGGTGTTCCGCTACGGCGAGCCGATGATGCTCTCCGACGTACTGCCCGTGCTGCACTCGCTGGGCGTCCGCGTGGAGGACGAGCGACCCTACGAGGTACGTCGAGCCGACGGCACGGTGCACATCTACGACTTCGGCCTCGCCCTGCCCGCGGATGCGCTGGACATCGTCGAGGTCCGCGCGAAAGTGGAGAACGCGTTCTCCGCCGCCTGGCGCGGGGAGTCCGAGGTGGACCGCTTCAACGAGCTGGTGCTCCGCGCCGGCCTGACCTGGCGTCAGGTGGTGGTCCTTCGGGCCTACGCCAAGTACCTACGCCAGACCGGCGCGGTCTTCTCTCAGGCGTACATGGAGTCCACCTTGGCGACCTACCCCGAGATCGCGGCGCGTCTCGTCGCACTCTTCGAAAGCCGCTTCGCCGGAGGCGATCAACGCAGCAACGGTAAGCCCAACCGTGGCCGGACGCCCGAGGACCGCGATGTCGAATCGAAGGAGATCGTCGAGTCGATCCGTCGACAGCTCGATGCGGTCTCCTCGCTCGACCAGGACCGCATTCTTCGGTCGTACCTGACCCTCATCCAGGCGACCCTGCGCACGTCATTCTTCCAGCGCTCGAACGAGGGCCGGCCGAAGTCCTACGTCGCGTTCAAGCTCGACCCGCAGGCGATCCCGGAGTTGCCCGCTCCCCGTCCCCGCTACGAGATCTGGGTCTACTCCCCTCGTTTCGAGGGTGTCCACCTGCGCTTCGGCGCCGTGGCCCGGGGTGGCCTGCGTTGGTCGGACCGGCGCGAGGACTTTCGCACCGAGGTGCTCGGGCTGGTCAAGGCTCAGATGGTCAAGAATGCGGTGATCGTGCCGGCGGGCGCGAAGGGCGGCTTCGTACTCAAGCAGGCGCCTCCCCCGTCGGACCGCGAAGCATTCCAGGCCGAAGGCGTCACCTGCTACAAGCAGTTCATCTCGGCCATGCTCGACGTGACGGACAATCTGGTCGGCGGTGCGGTGGCCCCCCCAGTCGACGTTGTTCGCTACGACGATGACGACCCGTACCTCGTGGTCGCGGCCGACAAGGGCACGGCCACCTTCAGCGACATCGCGAACGAGATCTCCGAAGCCTACGGTTTCTGGCTCGGCGACGCGTTCGCCTCCGGCGGATCGGCCGGCTACGACCACAAGAAGATGGGCATCACTGCGCGCGGCGCCTGGGAGTCGGTCAAACGGCACTTCCTGGAGATGAATGTCGACATCCAGACGCAGGACTTCACCGTCGTTGGCATCGGCGACATGTCCGGCGACGTCTTCGGCAATGGGATGCTGCTGTCCGAGCACATCCGTCTCGTCGCGGCCTTCGACCACCGGCACGTGTTCGTCGACCCAACGCCCGACGCGGCTCGCTCCTATGTGGAGCGGCGGCGGCTCTTCGACCTGCCGCGCTCCTCGTGGGCCGACTACAACGCCTCACTCATCTCGGCCGGCGGAGGCGTCTGGGCCCGCACCGCCAAGACCATTCCGATCTCCACGCAGATGCGTACAGTGCTCGGCATCGACGATGCCCGGGTCACCGCCATGGCACCGGCCGAGCTGATCCGCACGATTCTGCGGGCGCCCGTGGATCTCCTCTGGAACGGAGGAATCGGCACCTACGTCAAAGCGACCGAAGAGTCACACCCCGACGTCGGTGACAAGACGAACGACGGAGTACGGATCAACGGGGCGCAGATCCGCGCGAAGGTGGTCGGTGAAGGTGGCAACCTCGGGCTGACCCAGCGGGGCCGGGTCGAGTACGCCATGGTTGGTGGCAGCGTCTCCGACGGCGTTCGCAACGCGCACATCTGCACTGACTTCATTGACAACTCCGCGGGTGTCGACTGCTCCGACCACGAGGTGAACATCAAGATCCTTCTTGGTCGGATCGTGGCCGATGGCGGGCTGACTCGGGCCGACCGGGATGAGCTGCTTTTCGAGATGACCGACGAGGTCGCCGAGCTCGTCCTGCGCGACAACTACGACCAGGCGTGCGCGCTCGGCAACTCGCGGGTGCAGGCCCGCTCGCTGTTGCCGGTTCACCGTCGCATGATCGCCCAGATGGAGCGAGCCGGCCAGCTCGACCGGGACCTCGAGGCGCTGCCCTCCGACGAGGAGTTGGAGGCGCGCGCGGTGGCGGGCACCGGACTCAGCTCACCCGAGTTCGCGGCGCTGCTGGCGTACACAAAGATCATTGGCAAGCGGGAGATCAACGAGTCCGCGCTGCCCGACGATGAGTGGACCCGCAAGGTCCTGCTCGACTACTTCCCGACTCCGCTGCGCGAGCGTTACGCCGACCAGATGTCCGGTCACCGGCTGCGACGCGAGATCGTCACGACGGCTGTTGTCAACGAGGCGGTCAACCGCGGCGGCATCTCCTTCATCTTCCGCGCGATGGAAGAGACCGGCGCGAGCCAGGACGACGTGATCCGAGCCTATGTGGTGGTCCGTGACGTCTACGGCCTGCCGGCGCTGTGGCAGGCCATAGAGGCGCTGGACAACCGGGTGCCCGTTGCCGCGCAGACGGCTGTCTATCTCGAGGCCCGCCGGCTCATCGACCGCGCGGTGCGGTGGCTGGTCACGAACCGCCGATCCCCCATCGACGTGACCGCGGAGACGGCGTGGATGCGTCCCGGGGTCGCCACACTGTTGCCGAAGCTGCCCGAACTGTTCCAGGGGCGGGAGCG
>Ga0209889_1000382_pt1 | contig 11907 bp, 13 predicted proteins | sample GWRWN1_0_10_FD_187233 | JGI IMG/M metagenome (GOLD analysis project Ga0209889, IMG submission 187233) | Riverbed sediment microbial communities from areas with no vegetation in Columbia River, Washington, USA - GW-RW N1_0_10 (SPAdes)... | ecosystem: Environmental > Aquatic > Freshwater > River >... | reverse complement strand
GGCCATCCAGGCCATGGCCCGCGACAGCGGCGTGGACTTCAACAAGCTTCAATTCGTGAACCTCGCGCCGCCCGACGCGGTGACCGCGCTCGCCAAGGGCGACATCGACGCCATGGCCGCCTGGGCGCCGTGGGTCTTCAACGCCGTCAAGCAGGCGGGCGGCAAGGTCTATTTCACCGGCAACCGGAGCTTCATCCCCGGGAAGGAAGGCCAGGTGGACTGGCTGCACGTGCACGCCGGCGTGGTGGCGAGCGGCAAGATGCTCAAGGAGAACCCCAACACGCTGAAGGCAATCCTTCGCGCGCTCCGGAAAGCCACCGACACGCTGAACAACGACCGCGACGCGAGCGTGAAGATCGTTGCCCGCGAGATGAAGACGGACGAGGCGCTGACCCGCGACATCATGGCGCTCAACATCTACTCGATGGAGATGAACGAGAAGATCCCGCGCGGCATGGGCGAATTCGTGGACTTCCTGCACTCGCTCGACCGCATCAAGCAGAAGTTCCCGCCCGAGAGCGTGATCTACACGAAGCTCCTGGAAGAGATCGATCCGGGGCTCGTGAAGTGGAAGTCGAAGACCGAGATCAAGTAAAGTCCGCACAAACAGAGGAGGAAGGAGGAGGGTTCCCTATCGGAAATTCCCCCTAACGCACTGATTCCGAGGAGGTGCCCGATGAGACGCGAGGCGTGGTCACGGCTCCCGTTGCAGAGGTTCGTTTCCCTTGCGCTGCTAGTGGCGCTGGCATCGATCCTGGGCACTGACCCAGCATCGACCCAGGAGGCGAAGGTCCAGAAACTAGTGTTCGCCTCCGCCGGGTTCGAGGACAGCAACCGTTTCTGGATGATCAGCCGCCCCGATCATCTGCAGTACGACCCGTTCCTGGAAACGCTGCTCGACGTGGATCCGAAGACTGGCGAGTACACCCCCCGCCTGGCCGAGAAGTGGCAGGCCAGTCTTGACTTCAGAGAGTGGACCTTCTTCCTGCGTAAAGGCGTTCAGTTCCACTTCGGGTACGGCCCGTTCACCGCCAGAGACGTCGTTCATTCTCACTCCTTCATGATGCGTCCGGAAGCGACCGCGACGCTGATCGGGTTCTGGCGCCAGGTCGAGGAGGTGAAGGTTGTCAACGAGCACCAGGTCGTGTTCCGCATGAAGCGCCCGTCGACCGTCATGCCGTATGCGGCGTCCCGCGCCGGCGATCTGCGGATCGTCAGCAAGGCCCAGTGGGACAAGGAAGGGTTGGAAGGGCTCGACAAGCGGCCGGCGGGAACCGGCTCGTACCGGTACGCCAGCCGGAAACCGGGCCTGTCCATCACCTTCGAGCGCGTGGACAATCACTACCGAGGCGAAAGGCCGGCGTTCAAGGAGCTGGAGTTCCGACTGGCCCGCGAAGAGTCGACGCGGCTGGCGCTGGTGCTCTCGGGCGAGGCCCATGTCGCCGACCTGCCCCGCGAGCTGCAGAAGGACGCGCTCGGCCGGGGCATGAAGATCTACACGTCGTCGTTCCCCGTGGACTGGATGACCGTGTACCTGGGCGGCCAGTACTACATGCCCGGGGACCCGGCGTTCAAGCCCGACGTGCCCTGGACCAAGAAGCCGGTGCGCCAGGCCCTGAACGTCGCCATCAACCGGAAAGAGCTCCTCAACACGGTGTTCGCGGGCAAGGGGACCCCCACGTACGTGACCGGCTGGTCCACCCAATCAGAGGGCTACAACCCGGAGTGGCAGAGTCGGTTCGACCAGATGTATGGCTTCAACCCCGGGAAGGCCAGGGCGCTCCTGAAGGAGGCCGGCTACGGTCCGGGACAGCTGAAGTTCAAGATCCTCGCGTTCACCGAACCCGGCGAGTCGGAAGGGCCGCAGGTGGCCGAGGCCCTGGGGATCTACTACAAGGACATTGGCGTCGAGACGGAGATCGAGGTGCTCGACTGGGCCAAGGTCCGGGAGATGTTCCGCAAGAAGACGATCCAGTGCTGCATCTGGCCCAACATCATCTCCTGGCGGCCGGCGGAGGAGTGGATTCGCACCAGCTACTACAGTAAGTCCAACACGCACCACTACGAGAACGAGTTCATCGACAAGACCTACACGGCTCTGACTCAGAGCGTGAATCCCAGCGAGCGGCAGCGCCTGGCGCGGGCGATCGGCGACCATCTCTTCGAAGAGTTCGCCGACATCCCGCTCTTCTGGTTCGCCAACGAGGTCGTCGCCAACCCCAAGGTGGTGGGCGAATGGGTCTACCCCGGTATCGCAGCCGGGCGATCGACCCACTTCAATCTCATCAAGCCTGCGAAGTAGAAACGGGCCGCGAGGCGCATTCTCCTTGATGCCGAGCATCCCTTCCGCTTGACAGGCCGGCCGCGTGAGCCGATCATCCCCGTCGTCGTCACGCTTCTCTCTGAGAGGAGGAGGCCATGGACCGCCGAGAAATTCTTGCCGAACGTCCGGTCGAGAGGGGTCGGGGCTTCATGCCGGGGGTGAGCGTCAATCCATCGCGACTCTTGTTCACCGCCGGGCTGACGGGGCGAACCCCCGATGGCAGTCTCGTCGCCGGCGGCATGGCACCGCAGGCGCGTCGCACCTTCGAGCGCCTGCAATCCATCCTGGGCCGGGCGGGGGCGAAGTTCGACGACGCCGTCAAGCAGCTCGTCTACGTCACGGACATTGAGGCCTACAACGCCAGCGGTCGCGCGGAGCGCGCCAAGTTCTTCGGGAGCGCCCGCACGGCGTCGACGGGCCTGGTCGTGCGTCGCCTGGCCGACCCCGCCATGCTCATCGAGGTGGAGCTGGTGGTCGATCTCGCCGGCTCCGCGCAGGGCAAGCCGTTGCTGGAAAAATACAACGTGGAACAGCACGGCGGAGACTTCTATCAGGGCGTGATCGTCAACGGCGGCCGATTGCTCTACCTGGCCGGCCAGGTCGCGAACAACCCCGATGGCTTGGTGGCGGGCACGGGTGACTGGCGCCGTCAGGCCGAGAAAGTCTACGAGAACATCGGCCACGTACTGCGCGCCGCCGGCGCCACGCCGGCCAGCGTGGTGAAAGAGACCACGTGGGCGCTGAGTATCGATTCCTGGCGGCAGCATGGCGCCCCTGTCCGTCGCGCGCTCTACAACGGCGACTACCCGGCCTCGACCCTGGTCGAGATTCCGGGGCTGGCGCGACCGGAATTCCTGGTCGAAATCGAAGTGATCGCGGCCGTCGCGTAGCGCGGCGCGCGGACGCACGGAGGACCGACCATGCCATACAGCACGATTGCCACGCCGGACGCCAAGCCCGTGGCCAACTACAAGATGGCGACGCGGATGGAGGGCGGTCGGTTGCTCTACATCTCCGGCCAGGTGGCGTGGGATGCGAGCGGCAACATCGTCGGCAAGGGCGACGTGCGCGCTCAGACACGCCAGACGTTTCAGAACCTGCGCGGCGTCCTCCAGGCGGCGGGCGGCGACCTGGGGGACCTCATGAAGATCACGACCTACATCACGAAGATCGAGGATTTCCCCGCCGTGGCGGAGGTGCGCCGCGAGGTGTTTCCGGGGGAGCTCCCGGCCAGCACGTTGATCGTGGTCAGGAGCCTGTTCCACCCGGATTTCTTGATCGAGGTCGAGGGCGTGGCGGCGGTGTGACCGTCGCTCCTCCTCGCACCGCTACAGTAACCCGTACAGCTTCCCGGCGTTCTCGCAGAGAATCTTGCGCTGCGCGCCCGGGCTGACCGACCCCAGGTCCTGCTTGATCCACTTCTGCGAATCGGGCCAGATGCCATCGGGGTGCGGGTAGTCCGAGCCCCACATGATGTTGTCCTCACCGATGAGGGGGATCATCACGGCCACCGAAGGCTCGTGCTGGTACGTCGAGTACCCCTGCCGGCGCCAGAGCTCGCTGGGCTTCATCGACAGGTTGAGCTGGTAGTAACGGTCCTCGTATTCCTCGTCCATCCGATCGAGGATGTAGGGAAGCCACGTCACGCCGGCCTCGCCGAGCACGAACTTGAAGCCCGGGAACCGATCCAGCGCGCCCGAGAACACGATACCGGCGAGAAACTCGGCGGCGGCAATCTGGAACATCGTGGTGCGGGTGGCGCGGTATCGCAGGTCGTATTCCTTCTTCATGGCCTCGTCGGCGGGCTCGCGAACGGGATAGCCCGTGGTGTGGAACGAGATCGACATGCGGCATTCCTGCGCCGCCTCCCAGAGCGGATCCCAGGCGGCATGCCAGATGGGGACCACGGCGGTGGATACGGCGAAGTCAGCGCCCTTGAGGCCGAGCCTCGCCGCGCGCCGAAGCTCGTTCGCGGCCGCCGCGGGATCATGGTTGGGAATGCACGCGAGGCCGACGAAGCGCCGCGGATTGCTCTTGCAGAAGTCCGCCGCCCAGTCGTTGTAGATCTCGTACACCGCCTGGATCAGCTCGCGGTCCTGCATGCGCAGGCCGATCCCCAGGATCCCGTACATCACCTCGGCGTCGATACCGTCAAGGTCCTGGTCCTTCAGCCGCAAGTCCGGCGTGGTCGGGTGCGGGCCACCCTCGTAGAACCCGACCTCGAACATCTTTTCCACGTGCTTCGAGAATCCCCGCTGCACGCGGTCGAAGCCGAACCCGAGGCCGCCGAAGACTCCGAGCTCCTTTTCTTCGGCGTACCAGCGCGGACCATCCGGCGTCTGGCGCACCTGCGGGACCTGGTCCCGAAACCTCGCGGGCGCGTTCTTGACCCAGAGGTCGCCGGGCATCCAGGTCATGTCGATGTGGCAGTCGGCGGAAATGATGCGGTAGCTCATCGGCTGGCTCCTTGCGTACGCGAGAACATGGTCTACCCGCTGATCCACCCGGTCTCGGTGACGTCGAACTCCTGGCCGTCGGGCCCGCGGTACTTGATCTCGTAGTACGAGCGCGCGCCCGTGGCGGCGGCGGAATGTACGTCCGTCCGGCCCGTCATGGGCTTCGCCCCGGCCGCTTCCAGCTTCTGGCAGGTCTCGTCCACGTCGTCCACCATGAAGCCGAAGTGATGGACGCCCGCGTACCCGGGCTCGTCCCGGGGACTCTCAGCCGTTCCCTCATCCCGGGACTTGAGAATCGCCAGGTTGATGTATCCATCGGAGAGATAGCAGCCCGTCCTGGCCTGCCCGACCTCTTTCAGGCCGAACACCTCCTTGTAGAAGGCGGCGGTCTTCTCAGGATCCGGGGTACGGATAGCGATATGCTTTATCCTGGTCATGGTGGTCTCCTTTCCCATCGCCGAGACTAGCTGCCGAAGCTGCCGCGGTCAACCCGGGCGACCAGTCCGCGGCCCGGCAGCGTTCTTGCACCTTGGCTCGATGCGCTGGTTCACGACGCGCGTGGGTACAGGCGCGGAGCCTGAACCGGCAAGAGGAGGATCGCTCATGCTCATCCAGTTCACGATCGTCGCGCTGCTGGCGCTCATCCTGTCAGGGCCGGCCGACGCTCAGGTGCACGTGGATATTGGAATTCACCTTCCTGCACCCCCGCACCTGGTGGTCGTTCCGGGGGCCCCGGCGGTGCGTTACGCCCCTGCCGCGCCGGCGAACTTCTTCTTTTACGGCGGTCAATATTGGGTCTTCAACGATGGCGGCTGGCACGTCGGCCGTCGGCACGACGGACCGTGGATTCACGTGGCCCCTCAATTCGTTCCGCGGCCCGTGCTGATGGTGCCAGTCAGGTACTATCACGTGCCGCCCGGACACTGGAAGCAGTGGCAACGGCAAGCGCCACCCCGCTGGGAGCATGAGTGGGGAAACGAGTGGGCGCACAAGCGGGCCTGGAAAGGTCACGGTCGCGACCGCGACCGCGAAGATGATCGCCGGGATGGCCGCCAAGAGGGTCACGGAGAGGGCCGTGGAAAGGGTCACGGCCGAGGCAGATAGTCGAGAGAGACGCGGCCTTTACGGGCTCTCGGGCGACGAGCTTTCTCGCGAGATCAAGTCGAAGCTCGCGACCGTGAGCTGATAGCTCTCGCCGTCCGCGAGCGGGGGCAGGGTGAAGAACGTCCGCGCCCCAGGCACCGCGTTGCCGAACACGGAGACAACCGTCTCGCGAACGACGCGGCCGCCGCCATCGACCACCTGTGCGTGCACGCGGACGTTGGTCACGCGCCAGCGTGAATCGTTGTACAGGTATCCGTCGGTCCCCGGGCGCATCCAGGTCGGGCGCCGCGCCCACTCGATCCGAAACGCGTCCGGCGTGGGGCGGTCACTCTGCGCGTGGCCGCGCGCGCTGACGAGCAGCGTCGCCAGCGTAAGCAGCAGAGCGCGGCGCAGCATGGCGACGGGTCTAGAAGATCTCGGCGAGCTTCAACGGCTTGGGCTGCTCGCGCCGGTGCCCGCGCCCGAAGTGCTCGGAGAGCCCCTGGCAGATGATCGGCAGCGCGATCGTGACGTCGGCGAAGCACATGACGTTGTCGCTGCCGTGCGCCTCCTTGCCCCAGGAGATGCATTCGGTGGCGAGCGTGGCGCCGCCGAGCCCGCCGTACACGGTGTTGTCGGTCGTGATCTGGATCGAGGCCTTGTGCGGCGTGGGATCCGCGTTCCCGTGGCGGGTCCGGACGCTCGTCGCCGTGATCTGCAGGAAGTCCTTCGGCACGCCGCCGCCCAGGAAGACCACCGAGGTCCCCCGTTTTGACATCATGGCCATGTCCATGATGTCGGTCGCGATCCGGTAGTCCTTGAAGAAGTCGACCACGGGCGCCTGCTCGGCCTTGGCCGAGGTGCTGTAGCCCTCGCCGATCGGGCCGTCGGGCAACCCGCAGCAGAACACGGGCACCTGGCGCCGCGCCGCGGTGGCGAGGATCGACTTCGGGAAGCCCTTGGCGTCGAGCCAGAGCCCGAGCTCGAAGAGCAAGCGCACCGTCGGGATCGTGGGCTTCCGCCACGTCTCGGCCAGGTCGTCGAAGAACCGGCCCATGACGACCGTCTCCATCTGGTCGTACTTCTTGGAGGAGACGATGTGGTCGTAGAACCGGTAGTACCCCTTCTCCGCGAGCGCCACGTCGTCCACGTGCTCGGGATCGACGCGGTAGACCCGCGTCTCCTCCATCTGGTCCAGCAGGTCCTCGGTGATATTGGCCGAGGTGGACGCGAGCACGTCCACGTACCCGCGCTCCACCAGCCACGTGACGAGCGGCCACATGCCGGCGCTCGACATCGACGCCGCGTAACCGAGGCAGATCAGGCTGTCGCCCTCGATCATCCCCTTCCAGGTCTCGAAGGCCTCGCCGAGCTTCCGCCCCTGGAAGGCGGACTTCCGCATCCTTCCGAGGAGCGCGAGGACGCTGCCACGCGGGCTGTCCTCGGCTACGGTCATGGGCTGGCGGAGCAGGCTCGGGTCGTCGTAACGAAGGTCGCCGGTCATGGTCGCTCCTATCGCTGAGGGAGCCAGGTGCGCGACTTGGCGTGCTCGTCGGCCCGCTCGGTCCGGAGATAGCGGTACCGGCTTCCCCGCGCGATCAGCGCTTCCTGAACGCTGCCGCCGGGGAACTGGGCCCGGAGCCGGGGCACGACGAACGTCCGGTCGAAGAAGCGGCACGAGAAAATGTCGAAGTACGCGCGTTCCTCGTGAGGGAACACGTGCAGACTCACATGGCTTTCGGCGATCATCGTCATCGCGCTCAGCACGGGCTTCCCGCCGACGGTGTCGCGGATGACGTAGGGCCGCATGATCGGCGTCATGCCGATGTCGGCCGGGAGCCGGTCGAACAGCTCGAAGAGCGCGTCCAGGCTCTGCGGGCCCTGATACGCGTCGACGTTGAGAAAGAGATGCGGCCCGAAGTCATTGTCGACGTCCGGCTCGGAGTCCTTCAGGTCCTGGCGCTCGACGGCCCTCACACTCGTGATCGCGCACGGGAAGACGGCCTCGAGGAGCGCCCGGAGCTTGGCCGGGTCGAAGTCGTCGGGCGCGACCAGATCGGCGAAGTACGTCTCGCGGAACGAGAAGGTGTGGAGCGTGAAGTGACCGCCCGCCAGGAACACGAACGCGCTGATCCCGCAGTCCTCGGGCACGACACCGTTGTAGTAGGGCAGCACGAACGCCGGCATCGCCCGCCGCAGGCCGAGCTGCGCTGGCGCGTCCTCGAGCACCTCCTGGATCAGGTGAGCGTCGTCGAAGCGCGAGCGGAATCCGCGGAACCCGTCGATCGTGAAATGGAGCATTCGCCTCCCCCCGGCGCCTTGGCGCCCGGCCCATCTTAACGCGGTTCGCGTCGTCCTTTAATAGCGAAACGTCGTACCACAGCCGCGAGCAGCCCCGGCGCGTGCCGCTGGAGGAAGACCACGGCCTTCCCGAAGCCCGTGATCACCGCCTCCCGGCGGCGGTGCGCCACCGCACGCACGATCTGCCGCGCCGCCGTCGGCGTCGGCATCACGAGCAGCCCGGGAATCGGCCTCGCGGGCGCCTCCCGGCGCCAGACGCCGCGGTTGTCGACCTGACGGATCTCCGACTCGACGAAGCCGGGACTGATCAGCGTCACCGCGATGCCGTGCGCCGCCAGCTCGGGCGCGAGCGACGCGGCGAGGCCGTGCACTGCGAACTTGCTCATCGAGTAGGGCGACGAGCCCGGAACGCCCACGTGACCGCTGACGCTGCCGAGCAGGACGAGCCGGCCGCGGGTCTTCTTGAGGTCCTCGAGGGTCGCGTACACCGTTCGCAGGACGCCGAAGACGTTGGTCTCGAACTGGCGGCGATAGTCGTCGAGCGAGAGGGTCTCGAGGGCGCCGACGACCCCGAAGCCCGCGTTGGCGACGACGATGTCGAGCTTGCCGTAGGCTGTCCGGGTAAGGGCGGCGGCGCGCTCGAGGTCGCCATCACGGGTGACGTCGCAGGGGACCACCAGAGCACGGCGCCCGGCCTGCGTGATCTCCGCCGCGAGCGCCTCGAGCCGGTCCTGCCGGCGCGCCGCGAGGACCACGTCGCCGCCCTCGCGGGCGAACTCGCGGGCGAGCGCGGCGCCGATGCCCGACGAGGCGCCCGTGATGAAGACCGCGTTGCCGGCAAACCGCCGTCGACGTCGCACCGACGGCGCGCTACGGATTCTGAAGGATGATCGCCTCTTCGGCGAATGCGGCGGCGGTCTTGGCCTTGCGGACCGCGTCGCCGTGGTCTCGCTTCGTCTTGGCGTTCTCGTGGTGGGCTTTGGCCTCGGCCACCAGCTTCTTCGACTCGTCGATGAACTGGCGGGTCTCGGGCGTCACTTTCCCCGCTTCCGCCTTCTTGATGAGGTCTTCCGCCTGCTTGATCACCACCGGGCAGCTGTAGGCCCAGGCTACCGGGCCGGCGAGGACAAGAGCTGTGGCCACGAGCAAGACGACGACGGTTCTCATGCGTGCCTTCTCCTCTAGCGATGGTCGGGGTGAGAGGATTTGAACCTCCGGCCCCCTGCTCCCAAAGCAGGTGCGCTACCAGGCTGCGCCACACCCCGCCAGCATGATCGTGTCGAATCGTCCGGACCCGACTATATCATCCGGTGAGGAGCCGCCGGGCGGCCTCGAGCGCGCGGCCGCGGTGGCTCACGCGCGCCTTCTCCTCGTCGGAGAGCTCGGCGAACGTGCGACCGAGCGGCGGGTAGAAGAACACCGGGTCGTAGCCGAAGCCACCGCTCCCACGCGGCGCCTCCGCAATCATGCCTTCGACGACTCCCTCGACGACCTTCTCGCCGTGCGCCGGGCCCACCAGGGCGATCACGCAGCGGAAGCGCGCGGTCCGCCTCGCCGGCGCTACGTCACGGAGCCGCTCGAGCAAGAGCTCCCAGCGCGCCCGGTCGTCGAGCCCCGGGCCGCCGAACCGCGCCGTGTGGAGCCCCGGCGCGCCCGCGAGCGCGTCGACTTCGAGCCCTGAATCGTCGCCGAGCGCCAGCGCGCCCGTCAGGCTCGCAGCAGCGTGCGCCTTTCCGAACGCGTTTTGGGCGTAGGTCCGCCCGGTCTCTTCAGGCAGCCTGGCGCCGGGGAATTCGGAGAAAAGCCGGACCCGGAACGGTACGGCGCCGAGGAGTGCCTGCAGCTCGCGTCCCTTGGCAGAATTGAGCGTGGCGAGGACGAGAACCGGTGTGGGTGTAGGAGGTGAGGCCGGTCGACGGCCGGGCCGACGCGTCAGTGGCTCTAGAGGGTGAAGGCGCGCTCGGCACGCGCGTCAAGCGCGCGGCGCTGGAGCCCGACGAGACGACGGATGCCCCCCTCCGCGATCGCCAGGAGCGCGTCCAGCCGGGCGCGGCCGAATGGTACCTGTTCCGCCGTGCCCTGCACCTCCACGAACTCGCCGGCGCCGGTCATGACGACGTTCATGTCGACCTCGGCGGTCGAGTCCTCGACGTAGTTCAGGTCGAGCACCGCCTGGCCCTGGACGACGCCGACGCTGATCGCGGCGACGCAGTCGCGGATCGCGGCCGTTGTCTGGAGACCGGGAATGCGCGAGATCGCGTCGGCCACGGCGATGAAGCCTCCGGTGATGGCGGCGGTCCGCGTGCCCCCGTCGGCCTGGATCACGTCGCAGTCCACCCACACCGTCCGCTCGCCGAGCTTGCTGCGATCGATGACGGCTCGGAGCGCTCGCCCGACGAGCCGCTGGATCTCCTGCGACCGGCCGCTCGGGCCGCGGTTCTCGCGCGGCATCCGGGTGTTCGTCGAACGGGGGAGCATCGCGTACTCGGCGGTAACCCACCCCTGCCCCTGCCCCTTGAGGAAGGGCGGGACCTTGTCCTCGACCGACGCGGTGCAGATGACCTTCGTCGCGCCGAACTCCACGAGCACCGAGCCCTCCGGGTGCAGGAGAAAATCGCGCGTGACCGTGGTGGGGCGGAGCTGATCGGGAGCGCGCCCGTCGGGCCGCGGCATCGCTAGCGTGCCGTCCGCGAAGTTCTGTTGACGATCACGCGCCCCTGGAGGCGGCGGGCGGGCGCGGTAGGGGGCGACGGGATCCGTTCCCGCCCCGCCCGATGCGGACGCGATGCGCCCGGATGGAGCCCAGCCGCACCCGAGCAGCGAACGCGGGCCGCGTGGTCTCGTCGCTCCCTACCGCACCCGCCCGCCGCCCCCGCCTGCGGCGAGATCTTGACATGAGTTCTGGGACGGGACACTAGCGTGCCCGCGTCATCGAAGGCCGCTCGGCGGCCGCACGCGCCCGCTGGTCCCAGGCGCGCTTGTACTCGGCGAGACCGGCGAGGATCGCGCGGGCGATCTCGTCCCGGTACTTCGTCTCCTTGAGGCGCCGCTCCTCGCGCGGATTGGTGACGAAGCCGATCTCGATCAGGATCGCCGGCATCGCCGCGCCGCCGAGGACGTAGAACCCCGCCTGCTTCACGCCGCGGTTGGAGATGCGCAGGGACTGCGTCATCGAGTCGTGGACCACCTCCGCCAGCCGCGAGGACTCGGTCTGGAACTCCGACTGGGCGAGATCCCAGAGGATCGCCCTCACGATGTCCACCTGACCGGAGGGGCGGCCGGACGGCTGCTCGAGCTGGACGACGCCATTCTCGAGCGCCGCGACCTGCCGCGCGGCGCTGTCCGTCGCCTCCGACGAGAGGAAGTACGTCTCGACCCCATCCGCCGCCGTTTCGCGGTGTGCGTTGGCGTGGATCGACACGAACAGATCCGCGCGCTCGCGGTTGGCGAAGCTCGTGCGGTCGCGCAGGGTGACGAAATGGTCGGCGTCCCGCGTGAGGCGCACCTTGATGCCGAGCCGCTCCTCCACGAGCTTCGCGACCCGGCGCGTGACGTCCAGCACGAGGTCCTTTTCCATGAGCCCGGTCGGCCCCAGGGCGCCCGAGTCGTGACCGCCGTGGCCGGCGTCGAGCACGATCGTCTTGAGGGGGCCCCGCTGCTTTCGGCCCTCGCGCGCGGCCGGCTCGGTCGGCCGGGCCACGTCGAGCACGAGGCGCGGCGGATCGGTCAGGGCGAGGGCGCGGA
>Ga0209889_1000380_pt1 | contig 11914 bp, 10 predicted proteins | sample GWRWN1_0_10_FD_187233 | JGI IMG/M metagenome (GOLD analysis project Ga0209889, IMG submission 187233) | Riverbed sediment microbial communities from areas with no vegetation in Columbia River, Washington, USA - GW-RW N1_0_10 (SPAdes)... | ecosystem: Environmental > Aquatic > Freshwater > River >... | reverse complement strand
CCGATCGATCTTGTTCAACACTTCGATCGTGGTGTGCTCGATGGCGTCGGCCAGGCCGAGCTCGCGCAGCACGGCATGCACGTCATCGCGCTGGGTTGCGGTCTCCGGGTGCGAGATATCGCGGACGTGCAGCAGCAGATCGGCCTCCTGCACCTCCTCGAGGGTGGCCCGGAAGGCGGCCACCAGATCGGTCGGCAGATCCGAGATGAAGCCGACGGTGTCCGACAGGATGATGTCGCGACCGGACGGCAGCCGGACCAGGCGCATGGTCGGATCGAGCGTCGCGAACAGCACGTCCTTCGCCATGACGGTCGCGCGCGTCAGTCGGTTGAACAGCGTCGACTTGCCGGCATTGGTGTAGCCCACCAGTGCCACGGACGGATACGGCACGCGCTGGCGCGATTTGCGATGCAACGCGCGGGTCTGGCGGACATGCTCCAGCTCCTTGCGGATGACGTCGATGCGCTCGCCGATGATGCGGCGGTCAGCCTCGATCTGGGTCTCGCCCGGACCGCCGAGAAAGCCGAAGCCGCCGCGCTGCCGCTCAAGGTGCGTCCAGGACCTGACCAGCCGGCTTTTCTGATAGACGAGATGGGCGAGCTCGACTTGCAGGCGCCCTTCCCGCGTCCGCGCGCGCTCGCCAAAGATCTCGAGGATGAGCCCGGTGCGGTCGAGGATCTTCACCTCCCATGCCGTCTCGAGATTGCGCTGCTGCACGGGGGTCAGCTCGTGGTCGGCGATCACCAGGTCGGCGGTGACCTCCTCACAAAGACGCTTTAGCTCTTCGACTTTGCCTTTTCCGAGAAACGTCGCGGGCACCGGCTTGCCGCGATGCTGCACGAGGGTCTCGACGATAACACCACCCGCCGAATCTGCCAGACGGGCCAGCTCCTCCATCTGGGGATCGCGGCCCCTATTGGTTGCGTGGACCCCGACCAGGATCGCGCGTTCAGGTGGCATGCGGATTACCCCTTCCCGAAGGCATCCACGAGGCGGCCCAGGGCTTCATCAAGCCGTTTGTCCGCGATGGTCGTTGAGAGGCGCATGTACTTCTCGCCTTCTTTCCCGTACCCCGCCCCCGGGGTGACAAGGACGCCGGTGCGCTCCAGCACCTTGGCCGCAAACTGCGCGCCATCCGTGCCATCGGGAACGGGGATCCACACGTAAAAGGTGGCCTTGATCTCGGGGATGTCCCATCCGATCGAGCGCAGAGCCTTCGTCACGCGGTCGCGGCGGCCCTGAAACACGCGGAGACGGTCGCGCACAGGATCCTGGGATCCGGTGAGCGCCGCGATGCCCGCTTGCTGCACGGCGCGGAAGACGCCGGAGTCGATGTTGGTCTTGACCTTGCCGAGGGTCCCCACGGCACCTGCGTTCCCGGCGACGAAGCCTACCCGCCATCCGGTCATGCAGTACGTCTTGGACAGCGAGTGAAACTCGATCGCCACGTCCTTGGCGTCGTCCGCCTGCAGGATGCTGGGCGCCCGGTAGCCGTCGTAGGTGATCTCGGAGTACGAGTTGTCATGCGCGAGCAAGATGCGGTGCCGGCGCGCAAACGACACCGCCTCGTTGAAGAACTCGAGGGTCGCCGTCGCCGCGGTCGGATTATTAGGGTAGTTGAGAAACATGACTTTCGCTTTTTTGAGCACATCCTGAGGAATGGCGGCCAGGTCGGGTTGGAAGCCACGTGTCCGCGCCATCGGCATCATGTACGGGACCCCATCAGCCATGATGGTCGCGGAGCGATACACGGGATAGCCGGGATCCGGCACCAGCGCGACGTCCCCCGGGTTCATCGTGGCCCACGGGAGGTGCGCCAGCCCTTCCTTGGAGCCGATCAGCGCGAGGACTTCGGTGGCGGGCTCGAGCGCAACGTCGAAGCGGCGCCGGAACCAGTCGGCAACCGCGGTCTTGTACTCCAGGGTGCCTGAATACGGCGGGTAGCGATGACTGCGCGCGTCGCTCGCGCCTTCCATCAGCGCGTCGATGATGTGCGGTGGAGTGGGCAGGTCCGGGTCGCCGACACTCAGGTTGATGACATCAACGCCCCGCTTTTGCAGCTCCTCCTGCTTGCGGTCGAGGTCTGCGAAAAGATAGGCGCCGATCCGTTCGAGGCGTTGTGCGACGTGCATCGACGCTACTCTATCACAGCGTGGATGCGGGCGGCCACTGCTTCCGGCGGCAGCTCATCTACGTCGATCCATCGGATGCGGGAATCCCGCCGGAACCAGGTGTACTGCCGCTTGGCGAACCGGCGGGTGTTGCGCTGGAGGCGTCGAGTGGCTTCTTCCAGCGAGCTCGCCCCATCCACATACTCGATGAACTCCTTGTACCCAAGGCCCTGCAGCGCCGGCAGCGTACGTGCATACCTGCGGTTGAGCAGTGCTTTGACCTCGTCGATCAAACCTCCCTCGATCTGCGCGTGTACGCGCGCATCGATGCGGCGGTAGAGCGCATCCCGATCCATCGTGAGTCCGATCCGGGTCGTCGGTCCCACGGGATCCTCCCGGCGTTGTAGCGTGGAGATTGGCCGGCCGGTGTGCTCGTAGACTTCCAGAGCGCGGATCACACGGCGCGTATTGCGCGGGTGGATGCGCGCAGCGGCAAGGGGATCGACGGTCGCCAACCTGGCGTGCAGGGCCCCGGGCGCCGACCGCTCGTGTGCTTCAAAGCGATCGCGCAATTTGGCGTCCGGCGGGACTTCGGGAATCGCGAAGCCGTCCGCCACTGCACGAACATAGAGGCCTGTGCCGCCGACCAGGATGGGGACCCTCCCCCGCCCCCGTACCGCGGCCATCGCCTCGGCGGCCATGCGCCGGTAGACGGCCAGTGTGATGACCTCGTCCGGGTTGGCGATGTCCAGCAGATGATGTGGGATGGCGCGGCGTTGCTCCGGCGTGGGTTTGGCTGTGCCGATATCCATGAAACGGTAGATCGTCCTGGAGTCGGCGGCGATGATCTCTCCGCCGATGCGCTGCGCGAGAATGACCGATACGGCAGTTTTGCCGACGGCTGTGGGACCGCAAATGACGACAAGGGGCGGGCCCTCTACCGGCGGAGGAACCATCGCTCGACCTGCTCCCGGCTGAGGGTCACCATCGTCGGGCGGCCATGGAAGCAGGTGAACGGATCGTCCGTTGCGGCCAGGTCGCGTACGAGATGGACCATCTGCTCCGCCGTGAGCGCATCCCCCGCCCTGATGGCGGTGTGGCACGCCGTGGTGATCGTCAGCCGCTCCAACCGGGTCTGCGCGGCGGCCAGCCGCTCTCCTTCCGCCGCTTCGGCCAGCAGGTCATGCAAGAGCTGTTCGGCGGACGAGGACACCGCGACCTGAGGGATCGCCCTGATGAGGACGGTCCGATCGCCGAACGGCTCCAGGTCGAACCCGAGCTGCGCGAGAGCGTCCCGATGGGCATCGAATACCGCCGTTTCATCGGCGCCAAGCGTCACGGGCTGGGGCGCTACCAGTACCTGTCCCGTCGCCAGCCCGCGCGCCCGGGCGTTGAGCATGCGCTCGTAGAGGATGCGCTCGTGGGCCGCGTGCTGGTCAATCACGACGAGGCCTTCGTCACCTTGCGCCAGCAGGTAGGTACGCTGGAGTTGTCCCAGCAGACGGAGCGCCGGCAGCCGACCCATGGTCGCGACCGTTGTCTCAACGGTTGCGGAAAGGCTTGATACTGCCGCGCTCCCTAACTCGAGACCAACAGCAATGCCAGCAGATGGAACCGCTGACGCCTCGACAGCCCGGATCAGCCGCGCCGCGCGCAGGACGTCGCGGACCCCGCGCTGCACCGCCCCGAAGATCTGATGGTCGTCGTCGAAGCGGACCTCAAGCTTGCGGGGATGCACATTGATGTCCACGCGCCTTGGCGGCACCGTGATGAATAGGACATACAGGGGGAACCTGCCCACCGGCACGATCTGCTGATAGGCCTGCTCGACTGCTCCGCTGATGATCCGGTTCTGGACCGGCCGGCCGTTCACGAAGATGAACTGCTGGCGCCGGCTCCCGCGGGCCAGCTCCGGCCGGCCCAGCCAACCCCGCAGTCCGATCTCGCCCACGTGCTGCTCGATCGTGATGCTGCGTGTCATCGCGGCTTCCCCGAGCACGGCCGCCGCCCGGTCGGAGGACCGGCCGGCCGGATAGCGCAGGACTTCTTCGCCCTCGTGCACCATGCGGAAAGCCACCCGCGGTTGTGCGAGCGCCAGGCGGTTCACCGCGTCCACAATGAGGGCGAACTCGCGCGAGGGTGATTTCAGGAATTTGCGGCGGGCCGGCGTGTTGAAGAAGAGGTGACGGACCGCAACCACGGTCCCGGCCGGCGAGCCCACGTCGTGCTCCCGCTCGACCTCTCCCCCCGCGAGCTGAACGTACCGCGCCGAGGCAGCGCCGGCGAGCGCACTCGTGAGTTCGAGGTGCGAGACCGCCGCGATGCTCGGCAACGCCTCCCCGCGGAAGCCCAGGCTGTGGAGGTTCAACAGGTCGTCTGCGCCGTTGATCTTGCTCGTGGCGAAGCGCTGCACCGCCACACGGACGTCGTCCGGGTGAATTCCCGCCCCATTGTCGCTGACCCGGATCAACTCCGACCCGGCGCCGTCGACCTCGACGAGAATCTGCGTGGCGCCGGCGTCCAGCGCATTCTCGAGGAGCTCTTTGACGACCGACGCCGGGCGCTCGACGACCTCGCCGGCGGCGATGCGGTCGGCAACCACCTGATCAAGCACCTGAATGCGGCTCATGGGTGAAGGCGCCCGGTCGGTCAGGGTTGTTTGGGTCCGTGCCGCTTCAGGCGCACGACCTTGCCGCCGTGCTGGGTAGTGTGGGCGGGGCGCTGGCGGACCTGCTCCCGCAGTGCGTGGAGCGCCTGCATCGCTTCCAACGGAGTCATCGATTCAAGCGTAAGGGACATCAGCGCGTCTTCGATGGGGGAGGTCGGCTGCAAGGGCAGCGGCAACTGCAGCGCCCCGCTCGCCCGCGAGGGCACCGGCGGAAGGAACGTCGGATCGGCCTCACGGACCGTGTGTGATGCGGCTTCGAGGTGACGGAGGACGCGTTGCGCGTGCTCGATGACGGCCGCGGGCAATCCGGCAAGTTGCGCAACGTGGATCCCGTAGCTGCGGTCGGCGCCGCCGTCCATGACTTTTCGCAGAAAGACGACGCGGTCGCCCTCCTCCTTGACCAGCACGTTCACGTTGTGCACGCGCGGGAGCACCGCGCCGAGCTCCGTGAGCTCGTGATAATGCGTCGCGAACAACGTCCGGCATCCCGTGTGGTCGTGCAGGTATTCAACGACCGCCCATGCGATGCTCATGCCGTCATAGGTGCTGGTCCCGCGCCCGACCTCGTCGAGGATGACCAGGCTGCGAGGTGTGGCATTGTGGAGAATATTGCCGACCTCCTGCATCTCGACCAGAAATGTGCTGCGCCCGGTGGCGATGTCGTCGACCGCTCCGACCCGCGTGAAGATCCGGTCCACCAGGCCGATCCGCGCGGTCCCCGCGGGAACGAACGAGCCGACGTGGGCCATCAGGGCGATCAGCGCGGCCTGGCGCAGATACGTCGACTTTCCCGCCATGTTCGGCCCCGTCACAATCAGCGCGGCGCGGTCGTGCGCGGACATGCGCAGATCGTTCGGGACGAATCGCTCACCCGCAAGGGTGCGCTCCACCACCGGATGCCGCCCTGCGATGATCTCGAGGATAGGATCGTCTGAGACATCTGGACGGATATACTGCGAGGCCGCTGCGACTTCGGCCAGCGACAGGAAGGCGTCGAGATCGGCCACCGCGCGGGCGGTCGCCAGCAAACCGTCCGCCTGACCGGCTACCCGATCCCGCACCTCAGTGAACAAGGCGTACTCGAGCTCGGCCATCCGCTCTTCGGCGCCGAGAATTGCCGCCTCGCGTTCCTTCATCGCCTCGGTGATGAAGCGCTCTGCGCCGGTAAGCGTCTGCTTCCGGATGTAGTCCGAAGGGACGAGAGGCAGGTTGGGTTTGCTGACCTCGATGTAATACCCGAAGACCTTGTTGAAGCCAACCTTGAGCGACTTGATCCCCGAGCGGATTCGTTCGTCGACTTCCAGCCGCGCGATCCAGGCTTTCCCCTCCCCTGCTGCCAGGCGGAGCGCATCCAGGTCTGCGCTATACTCCTCGCGAATGACGCCACCGTCTTCCACCGTCGCCGGCGGTTGCTTCACGATTGCCGCGTCGATCAGCGCCACAATCTCCTCGTGGCCGCTGATTCTCGAAGCCGCATCGCGAAGTTCACCGGCGACCGTGTTCCGCAGCGCATCCACCACGCCGGGAAGTTTCCGAAGGGACGCCGATAGCGCGACCAGGTCGCGCGCGCTCGCGGAGCCGTGTCCGATCCGCCCCACCAGGCGCTCCAGATCCGCCACGCCGGCGAGCATCACGCGAAGCGCGGCCCGGGGGCGTGGCTCCCGTACGAACTCCTCCACCGCATCCTGCCGGCGCACGATCGCGTCCCGCGAGGCCAGCGGCTGCAGGAGCCACTGCCGCAGGCGGCGCGCTCCCATGCTGGTTTTCGTTTCATCGAGTACCCACAGCAGCGAGCCCGCCACGCCGCCGTCGCGCTGGTTGCGCACAATCTCCAGGTTCCGGCGGGTGGCTGCGTCGAGCATCATCCCGCCCTCAACCGAGTAGGTCGTGATGCGGCGGAGGTGCGCGAGGGGACTGAATTGCGTGTCCTTCAGATACTGCAGCAGCGCGCCCGCGGCAGAGACGGCGGCCGGGAGGTTCTCGCAGCCGAACCCGTCAAGGCTCACAACTCCGAAATGCTGCTGCAGGCACCGGCGGGCCGTGAACTCATCGAACTGCCACGCGTTGAGGGGGGTCAGATGGATGTTTCCGCCCGCCAGGTCGCGGAGGAGGGTTTCGGCATCTTCGGAGACCAGCACTTCCCGCGGGGCCAGCCGCGCGATCTCCTCGGCGAGGCGGGCGTTCCGTCCCTCGCCACCGAGCTCGGTTACTTGAAACTCTCCGGTGGACAGGTCGGCGGCGGCCACACCCCAGGTGTCCTTCCAATCCTTGACCGCAACCAGGAAATTGTTGGCGTGGTGCTGGAGGAGGTTCTGCTCGATGACCGTGCCCGGGGTGACCACCCGGACGATGTCCCGCTTCACCAACCCCTTGGCGTGGCGGGGATCTTCCAACTGATCGCAGATCGCGACCCGGAACCCGCGGTCCACCAGGCGCGCCAGGTAACTCTCCAGGGCGTGGTGCGGGACCCCGCACATCGGCACCCGCCGCCCTTTCCCGAGTTCTCGTGACGTCAGGGTAATCTCGAGCTCGCGCGCGGCGACGATCGCATCATCGTAAAAGAGCTCAAAGAAGTCCCCCAGGCGGAACATCAGCAGCGTGCCCGGGAAGCGCGCTTTCAACTGGTGATACTGCGCCATCATGGGGGTGAGATCGTCGTGAAGCACGCCGGCCCTCCCTACGGTCGAGCCATTGAGTTCGTCGGTCCGGAGCGCCTCTCCTCGCCCGGGCCACGCCCAGCATAAATTTAGTCAAGTGGCACATGACCGAACCCGAAGGCGGGCTGCGAGGAAGGCCTTCCGGACGGCGCGAACGCTGGAACGGATTTTGCTTATTTAGTGTAGGTATGAGCCCTAGAGTGGGATCTGTGGACAAACGGCAGATCAAAGAGCGCCGGCTCCTCCTGGCCGGTGGCGGCCTCATCCTGGCCTTGGTCTTGCAATTGGGGCTCGCCGCGCTCGGCTTTGATGCGATCCCATTCTCGCAGTGGCTGGGAGCGCTCGGCCTGACCATCGCGGTGCAGCTGCTGCTCTGGCTCACGGTGCGCCTCGGGTGGGACCGGCACTTCACCTGGGATCCGCACTTCCTGTATGTCCCGATGGCGGCCACGATCTTCCTGATGAACTACTACGCCTACCTGGTGCCCTCGCTGCGGATGGTGCTCTTGATGGCGTGGTTCACGATGCCCGTGTTCATGGTCGGTTTGGCGGGCGCGTTGAGCGTTATCGTCATGGCCGGCCTGATGGCCCTCGGGTACCTGACGTCCGTGTCGCTCCTGATCGTCCGCGGCGAGCCATTGTCGCTGCCGTTTGAAGTGGCCGTGGTGCTCATTTTCATGATCATCAACGGCTATTCCGCCGTGGTCTATGAGCGCCTGCGCCGGGAGCGCCTCGAGCGGCGCGTGCTGCGCCAGAAGTTGAGCGAACTGGCGATCACCGATCCGCTCACCGGGTTGTTCAATCGGCGGCACTTCGAGGAGATCCTGCGCGCCGAGATCGCCCGCATTCGTCGCTACGGGGGCCACTGCTCCCTGGCCATGATCGACCTGGATTTCTTCAAGAACTACAATGACACGCTCGGTCACCTGGCCGGGGACGCCCTGCTCAAGGAGTTGTCCGCCCTGATGCTGAGCCACCTGCGGGTCAGCGATGTCTTCGCGCGGTACGGCGGGGAAGAGTTCGGGCTGATCATGGTCAATACGCCACGGGATGAGGCCATCCCGGCGATGGAGCGGCTGCGCGTGCTGGTGGAGAGCTATCCGTTTCGCGGCGGGTCCATCCAGCCGTTCGGGCGGCTGACGGTCAGTGTCGGAGTGGCGGGTTGCCCGGACGACGGCGTGGACTACGAGGAGCTCGTCCGCAAGGCCGACGCGGCGCTCTACGCGGCCAAGCGGCTGGGCCGCAACCGCGTACAGGTGGCCGTGCTCGTCTGACCCGGATTGACCTTCCCGAAAACTTCCCTCGAACTTCCCCTCCCCAGTTCGAGCCGTCTCGTCCGGTGGACCGCGTATCCCGGTCAAGTGCTGGAAATCTTCTGCCTGTGGCACACAAGTTGCTCTTTACATCCCGCAGTAGCCCTGAGGATCAATGAGGGAGGTTCGCAGATGTTGCGCTACGAGGAACTCGAGACCGTGCAGAGCGGATTCCAAAAGTACGACTGGCGACTCCAGGTTCTCCTCATCGGATGGTCGATCAGTGTCGGAATCCTCATCCTTGGCATCAGACTTCTGACGGCAAACGCCAGCCTCCTGTCCATCAGACCATAAGCGCACAGACTTGAGACGGGCTGGGCACTTCGGTGCCCGGCGGGGGACCGCAGAGGGTCGGGGTGATGAGCTCCGGCCCTTTGTGTTAGAGGGTATTGGCTGCTTGAGCGAACTGGCATCGAAGTTGCTCCGTTTACCAGGAGAGTGCTTTTCTCGCGGAGATCCCCATGAGCGGACGGCTGAAACTCGATCACGTCAGTTGTGAAGTTCAGGGCAACCGGATCCGGGCCCGGGTGCAGCTGAGCAAGTCGGGGCTGACCCACATCGGCCTGGCCGGCGGGGTCCTGCCCGAGGCGAACTGCGAGAAGGTAATTGCCCAGGCGACGATCAACGCCGTCCGGATGTTTACGCTCTTCGCCGGGACCAATCACCGCGTGCTGCTGAACGATCTGGACGTGATCACGTCCCCGCAAACCAGCACCGTCCTCGTGTCGCTGCGCATGGGTCAGGGCGAGGAGAGCCAGTTCCTCTCGGGTTCAGCGGCGATTCGGACCGACCGGAACGAGGCCGCGGCCCGCGCGGTCCTGGATGGCCTGAACCGCCAGATCGAGGGTTTGCTGAACTAAGGGTCTGCCCGGCGTCCGCGGTCCGAGTCCTGCTCCTCGACTTCAGTGCCGTCGTCATCATGGACCACGGCACGCTGCGAGACCATGACCCACACGCCGTCCACCAGCCGGAACTCCCGCGTAATGCGGATGATCTGGTTCTCATCGGTGATCAGCATCTCGACGGTTCGCGCGGTGAGCTGACCATGTTCCAGCGTTTCGACCAGCGTGGTGCGGGAGTCTCCCGTGTCCATCGCGATGCGACGCCGGATCATCAGCGCTGGTTCCGCGACCTTCTCGGTGACGGGAACGGCCTCCGGACGAGGGGCAGCAGCCGGCTTTGGCGAGGTTGAGGGCTTCGAGGCGGTCCTCTTTGGGGCGGGGAACTTCATCTTGCCGAGAATGGTCCGGACGTACTGCTGCGATTTGGGCGGCACGCCTTTATAACGGGCGACCCTGCCGGGCCCCGAGTGGTAAGCGGCCAGCGCCAGGTCCCAGCGGCCGAAACGATTGTACATGTGGCGCAGGTAGCGCATCCCGCCTTCGATATTCTGTTCCGTGTCGTAGATGTTCACGCGCAATCCGCGCGCGGTGCTCGGCCGCAGCTGCATCACTCCACGCGCACCCACCCGGCTGACGACGTGCTGCTTGTAGCCCGATTCCATCATGACCAGCCGGCGGGCGATCTGGAGGGGAATGCCGTATTTGTGCGCGTACTTATCGACCAGAGCGCGGACAATGTGGAGCGGCAGCGGCCGGGGCCTGCTGGCGCGTGGCTTCGCAGCCAGGAGGGTCGACGCCGCGGCATAATCGGGAATGCAAAGCTGTAAGCTAACGAGAAATGCGCACGCGGATATCCGAATCCAACGACGCATCAATCCGAGCCACCGCCGAAGGGAAGATCGAACGCCGAGCGGCGTTCGTCAAACACCCCTATCTATGCCCGGAGAGGTTATCGGCCAGACCAGAGAATTCCTTTAGAGCGTCGGACCCCGGCAGGGAACTCCACCATGGTTTCGATGGCCTTTTGGAGCCTCTTTAGCTCGGCCCTGGCCTGCATGGCGGTGACGGCGCCGGGGAGCATCATGGGCCGGTAGAGGATCTTGCTGATATAGGACCGCGTCCACGGCGGGACGCCTCCATAGGCCGCGACCCGATTCGGGCCCGTGTTGTAGGCGGCCAGGGCCAGCTCCCAGTTGTTGAACCGCTGGTACATCCTGGCCAGGTACCGCATGCCGCCCTCGATATTCTCCTCAGGGTTGTTGATGTTCACCCCGAGCTCCCTCGCCGTACCCGGCATCAACTGCGTGAACCCGCGCGCACCCACGGGACTGACGGCATTCTGGCGCCAGGCTGATTCGACCGTCACCAGGTTGCGGGCGATCTTCCGTGGGACTCCGTGCCGTTCCGCATAGGCATCGACGAGCGTCAACGCCTGCGTCAGCGGTAGCATGGCGCGTGTACTCCGGGACGGCTGGGAATTGAGCCGCCCTTTGAACGGTGTGCCTGCGAACGTGGACGACGTGATCGACGAGAAGATCAAAAGAGAGATAGTTGACAGGACCACCGCAATCGAAAACGCAATCGCAAATCTGCCCCAAGACATGCGACACCCCGTGCCGTGAAGTTATGTACTTGGACAGGCGCGGTGAACGTTGGACGGAGAGCCATGGGGCTCTCCATGCTGAAGGGGGATTCGGTCAAACGCGGGGAAGCGGCCGGTGCCTGCGAGCCCCTGCTACTGTCTGCCTCGCCCCTATGCCGTATAGGTGGTGCGTATGTCGCCTACCCGCCGAATTACTTCTGCCGAATTACTTCCAATGCTATGAAACCGGGGACGATGTGTCAACCACAAATTGCGTATCGCGGGAGATGCCAGATTGAAATGTCAAGGAACTTTCTGCCACGTGTCACCGTACCGCCAGACCAGCAGGGGTGCCTCCCTCCTGTATCGAATCACCGAGTCTATCGTGCGTTCTGCCCTCTCTCTCGCAATCATCGTGACGCTCGTGATCGTGGGACTCTCCCTCTATGCGCATCGCTTCCAGTATGAGGCGCAGACCGAGCCTGACGTCACGGCTGTGCCGTTTCTGCTTCGCGTCGATCGCGTGACTGGGAAAGTGCAGCGATACGACTACCGTAACGCCAGGTGGCTTTCCTACCCGCTTCCCGCCGAGAGCTCTCCCTAGAGCGGCATCGCTCTTCTTCACCAGATCATTTGGGAGGTGAGTACCGTGGCCGACAAGATCCGGCGTGTCGAATACTATTACGCAACCGTGCCGGATAAGCCCGGCCAGAGCTTGAAGATGCTGTCGGCGCTGAAGGA
>Ga0209889_1000377_pt1 | contig 11978 bp, 14 predicted proteins | sample GWRWN1_0_10_FD_187233 | JGI IMG/M metagenome (GOLD analysis project Ga0209889, IMG submission 187233) | Riverbed sediment microbial communities from areas with no vegetation in Columbia River, Washington, USA - GW-RW N1_0_10 (SPAdes)... | ecosystem: Environmental > Aquatic > Freshwater > River >... | reverse complement strand
TCGCGACCCGATCAGACGCACCGCCGAGATCGAACCAGTCGAGCGCGATCGGGTGCTCGTCATCGGGCGCTCCCCACCACGCGGCCCGGGCCACGATCTGGCCGTCCCGCTCGGCCACCCACGTCCAGTGCGGTCGATAGTGGTTCTCGGCGGCGGTGGCGAGGAAATCGCGACCGGGTGGACCATAGGCCGGTCCCCCCAACGCCAGGAAGCGATCGAGGTCGGCGACGGTGAGCGGACGGATGGTGATCTCCGACGTGGTCAAGGGGCGCCTCCGTGGCACATGAGCCCAAAATGTCACACCCACTCCGGATACTGGGGCCATGACCAAGCAACTCACCCTCATCAGTACCTCGCACGGGGGTCGGCCACACTCCTGGCGGCTCGACGACCAGACCCGCAAGATCGGCCGCAAGGGCGTTGTCGACGCCCGGGCCGCGCTCAGGCAGGCACGCCGGCGGGGCCAGGCGCCAAGGGCGGGGGCCGCCAGCCGAGGAGGCGCACCACCTGGAGCCCGAGATCGCCCGGCGGCATGAGCGGCAGGGCGGTAGCGTGCGGCGCCAATGAGCATCCTCGGTTGGATCGTCGTGGGGTTCATCGCCGGCGCCTTGGCCCGCTGGGTCACCGGGGCCCGCAGCCTCGGCTGTCTGGTCACGATCGTCGTCGGCATCCTCGGTGGCCTCATCGGCGGTGCGCTGTTCCGGTTGGTGACCGACCGCGACACCGACGTCATCGACGACTTCGACCTCGGCTCGGTATTCGTGGCGTTCGTCGGAGCGGTGCTCTTGTTGCTGCTGCTCGAGGCGATCAGCCGCGATCGTCGCTGGTGATCGATCCGGCGGGCCGGTCCGTTACCGTGGGCTTTCATGGCTGACGTCGTGATCGTCGAGGCCGTGCGCACGCCCATCGGGCGCCGCAACGGCGGACTGTCCACCGTTCATCCGGCCGACCTGCTCGGCGCCGCCGTAGGCGAGGCCGTCGAGCGCTCCGGCATCGATCCCGCCGAGGTCGAGCAGGTCGTGGGCGGGTGTGTGAGCCAGGTTGGCGAGCAGTCGTTCAACATCACGCGTACGGCGTGGCTGAGCGCCGGCCTCCCACTTGGCACGGCCGCCACCACCATCGACACTCAGTGCGGGTCCTCCCAACAGGCCACCAACGTCGCCACCAGCCTGGTGGCGTCCGGGGTCGTCGACGTGGCTATCGCCTGTGGCGTCGAGTTGATGTCCCGGGTGCCCATCGGGTCCAACTCGTCCAAGCAGCTCGGCTTGGGCGTGCCGATCCCCAAGACCTACTTCCCGCGCTACGAGTTCACGTCTCAGTTCGAAGGCGCCGAACGCATCGCCGAGAAGTGGGGCATCACGCGGGCCGACACCGACGAGTTCGGGCTGCAGTCCCAACGACGGGCCGCCCGGGCCTGGGCCGAAGGACGGTTCGACACCCAGGTGGTGCCCGTCGACGCCCCCGACGTCGACGACGAGGGCAAGCCGACGGGGTCCACCCACCACGTCGCCCGCGACGAGGGCCTGCGCGACACCAGCCTCGAGGCGCTCGCCGGCCTCAAGCCGGTGGCTCGACCCGACGGCGTCCACACGGCGGGCAGCTCGTCCCAGATCAGTGACGGTGCCGCCGCGCTCTTGATGATGACGCCCGACAAGGCCGCAGCGCTGGGCCTGCGCCCACGAGCCCGGGTCGTCGACACCTGCCTCGTCGGGGTCGATCCGATCCTCATGCTCACCGGCCCGATCGACGCCACCCAGCGCCTGCTGGGGCGCACCGGCATGGCGCTGGCCGACATGGACGTGGTCGAGATCAACGAGGCCTTCGCCTCGGTGGTCCTGGCGTGGGAACGCGAGCTGGGCGCCGACCTCGACCGCACCAACCCCAACGGGGGCGCCATAGCCCTGGGCCACCCACTGGGAGCAACAGGCGCCTTCCTCATGACCAAGACGGTCCACGAGCTCGAGCGCATCGACGGGTCCACGGCGCTCATCACGATGTGCTGCGGCGGCGGCCTGGGCACGGGCACGATCATCGAGCGCACCTAGCCGGCCTCAGCGCCCGCCGTACTCCCACACGGGCCCTCTCCCGGATCGCGGCCGACGGCCGCCACGACCCGATGCGATTGACCCGGGGGTCCCCTTGTCAACGAGTGCAACCACTCGCTCGAGCGCGCTGGCGCTGCTCGCGGCGATCGTCGGCGCGGCCATGCTGGTCACGTTCCAGCTGTCCCACAGCCGCGCAAGCACGGAGAGCCCATCGGGCACGGCCACCGTCGTGGAGGTCATCGACGGTGACACCCTGGTGGTCGACCTCGGCCGGGGCAACGAGCACTTGCGCCTCATCGGTATCGACACGCCAGAGACGGTGGCCCCCGACCGACCAGACGAGTGCTTCGGGGCTGAGGCGTCACGCCACCTCGGCGACCTGGCACCACCCGGCACCGCCATCCGGCTGGAGCGCGACATCGAGGCCCGCGACCAGTACGACCGGCTGCTCGCCTACGCCTACCGCGCCCGCGACAACCTGTTCCTGAACCTCGCCCAGGTGACCGGCGGCTTCGCCGAGCCGCTCGCCTACCCGCCCAACACCGCCCACCAAGGCGACTTCGAGCAGGCGGAGCGCGAGGCCCGCACCGCGGGCGCGGGCCTCTGGACGGCATGCGGCAGCGCCGACGTGGCCCTCCCCTGAGAGGCTGCGCCGAGAGCCGTAGCCGTGGCCCGAGCCGCCCGGCGCCGAAGGCGCCAAGAGCCGGAAGCACAGTGAGCGTTCACCACGCTGACGTGACCCATCCGCACACATTCTTAAGCGCGGTGGCCAGCGATAGCCTCGGTCCGATGGCCACGCTCGCCGAACGGCTCGGCTACGGCCCCGACGACCGGGTGCTGATCATCAACTGCGACGACCTGGGCTCCTGCCACGCCGCCAACGTGGGCATCTACGAAGCGCTGCGCGACGGGGTCGCCACCAGTGCGTCGCTGATGGTGCCCTGCCCGTGGGCCCGCGAGGCCGCCGCGCGCTACCGGGGGGAAGACGTGGGCGTCCACCTCACGCTCAACGCCGAGCACGATCTCTACCGCTGGGGGCCCATCACCCATGCCCCCTCCCTGCTCGACGGCGACGGCGGCTTCCCGCGCACTCAGCGGGACCTCTGGGAGCACGCCGACGTCGACGAGGCTCGCCGGGAGCTGCGCGCCCAGGTCGAACGAGCGATCCTCTGGGGCTTTGACGTGAGCCACCTGGACAGCCACATGGGGACGTTGCAGCTCAAGGCCGAGTTCTTTGACATCTACCTCGACCTGGCCGTGGAGTTCGGCCTGCCCATCCGCCTGTCGGGCGCCTCCACCGAGCGCACCATCGGCTTCCCCTTCCGCAAGCTGGCCGAGGAGGAGGGCGCAGTCTTCCCCGACCACTTCGTCTTCGTTCGCGGCGGGGTGGGTAGCCGCCGCGACATCGAGCGGACGGTCCACGACCTCCAACCGGGGGTCACCGAGGTCTACGTACATCCGGCCGTCGATTCGCCGGAACTGCGGGCACTGACGCCGGATTGGGCGGCGCGGGTCGACGACCACGACCTCGTGGTGACCGACCGAAGCCTGCGCACCATGCTCGAACGGGCCGGTGCCAGCCTCATCGGCTATCGCGAGCTCCGCGACCTCCAGCGAAGCGGGTAGTCGCCGGGCGTCACCCGGACGACGCCGTGCGCTCGTGCAGTGCGGCGCGGGCGTCGCGGAACTCCCGGCTCCTGGTGACGGGCAGGATCGCCAACAGTGCGCTCATGGATCCGGCCACCTTGGCCCGTCCTTGCATGACTGCCACGTTGAGATCGAGATCTCCGGACGCCAACCGCAGCGCGTCGGCGTAGGTCGTGGTGATCGTGACCTCGGCGCCGGGATCCGGTTCGGACCCTACGGTCAGCGCCGCGTCCAGCAACCGCCCGTCCTCGAACGTCAGAGTGAACAAGACGTCGCCGCCCGGCGCGCCGGTGACGACGCGCTGGACCCGTGCCGTGGCCCCCGGGCGGGGCGGCACATCGCCGAACAGCTCGCGCGCCAGCACCAGCCATTCCGCGCCCAGAAAGCCCGCCCCGGCCACGACCTACCCGATCGGTCCGATCCTCACGCCCGGCGGCCGACCCGGCTGCGGACGCCGGCGAACAGATCGGATTCGGGCCTCTCGGTGTCGACCAGGCTGCGGGCAAGGACGTAGTCGTCGAACGGATGGAGCGCCGACTGCTCGTCCCGCGGCAGTCCGAACCAGAACGGAGACGTCGGGTCGACCTGGGTCTCGTGCGCCAGCAGCGCGTCGAGGCGCACTTGGTTGAAGGCGGCAAGATCGACCGTCGTGGTGATCCGATGGTCCTGCGAGGGGCGCTCGAACCACTCGGGACTGAACGGCGATTCGAGTCCGAGCTCGACGAAGCGTTTGTGCATGGCCTCCACGCGCCGTCGCGACCAGACCGAGTAGTAGAGCTTGAGTGGCTGCCAGGAGTCGCCGGCCTCCGGATAGGCGTCGGGGTCACCGGCGCGCTCGAACGCCGGGACGGAGATGTCGTGGACCCGCAGGTGGTCGGGATGCGGATAGCCGCTCTGATCGTCGGGGTAGGTGACGATGACCTGCGGCCGCTCGCGGCGGATGACGGCGACCAGCCGCCCCACGGCCTCGTCGAGGGGGGCGTTGGCGAAGGCATCGGGATGCTGGTTGGGCTCGGTGTCGGGCATGCCCGAGTCGCGATAGCCGAGCATGACCACCTCGTCGTAGCCGATGATCTCGGCCGCCCGGGCCAGCTCGCGGCGCCGGACCGCCGGCAGGTCGGCCACGACCTCGGGCCTGTCCATGGCCGGGTTGAGGATGTCGCCGGCCTCGCCCCCCGTGCAGGTCACCAGCACCGTGCGCACGCCCTCGGCGTGGTATCGGGCAACAGTGCCGGCCCCCTTCGACGCCTCGTCGTCGGGATGAGCGTGAACCGTGAGTAGGCAGAGTCCGGGATCAGGCATCGCCGGTCACGCTACCGTCGCCGAACCGCGGCCAAACCGATGGGGTCAGGCACGCTTCGAGCCCGGGACCGGGATAGATTCCCAGGTATAGGGACATCCGTTCCCGACTACGGGCGGAGCGCACGAGGCAGGACGATGGAGAGCCCCGAGGACTGGCGCTGGGTATGGATCATCGCCACAGCCGTGTTCGCCATCGGGGAGCTGACGACTCCCGGGTCGTTCTTCATGCTGCCCTTCGCCATCGGTGCCCTCGTCGCCACCGTGCTGGCGTTCCTCAACGTCGACGTCGTCGTCGAGTGGCTGGTCTTTGTGGGTGTGTCCCTGGCGGTTTTCGCGGCCCTGCGCCCGGTGGCGCATCGGCTCAACCGGTCAGTGGACGACACCGGCGTGGGCTCGCGACGCCTGTTGGGACACTTTGCGGTCGTGCTCCGTGAGATCCCCGCCGGCGATGTCGGCCTCGTGCGCGTCGACCGGGAGGAGTGGCGGGCCCAGTCGACCGACGGATCTGCGATCCCCAGCGGCACCGCCGTACGGGTCGCCGATGTGCAGGGAACCCGGGTGATCGTCGCCGCCCTCGACGAGCTTTCGACTTCGGCCACCGAGGAGCTCGAGCCATGAGGGCCGCGACCAAGGAGGCGTCGCCGTGACCGCGCTGACCGTCCTGCTGATCGTCTTCGCCGTCATCGTCATCGTCTACGTGGCGGCGGGGGTGCGCATCGTCCGTCCCTTCCAGAAGGGCCTGGTCGAACAGCTCGGCAAGTACAAGGAGACGGTCGACCCCGGCCTCCACCTCATCGCGCCCTTCTACCAATCGCTGCGGCCCGTGGACATGCGGGAGCAGGTCGTCGACGTGCCGCCCCAAGAGGTCATCACCGAGGACAACGTGGTGGTCTCGGTGGACGCCGTCATCTATTACGAGCCCACCGAACCCCAGCGCCTCGTTTACAACGTCGCCAACTTCATGCTGGCGGTGACAAAGCTGGCGCAGACCAACCTGCGCAACCTGATCGGCGACATGCAGCTCGACGAGGCGCTGACATCCCGCGAGAAGATCAATACCGAGCTGCGGGAGATCCTCGACGACGCCACCGACAAGTGGGGTGTGCGGGTGGCCCGGGTCGAGATCCAACGGATCGAGCCGCCGACCGACGTCATGCATGCGATGCACGAGCAGATGAAGGCCGAGCGCACGCGGCGAGCGGTGGTGACGTCGGCCGAGGGCGAGCGGCAGGCGGCCATCACCCGTGCCGAGGGTGAACGGCAGGCCGCGGTGTTGCGGGCCGAGGGCGACAAGCAGCAGCGAATCCTGCGGGCCGAGGGTGAGGCCGAGGCCATCCAGCGGGTGGCGGAGGCCGAGAAGTTCCGCCAGGAGACCGTGGCCGAGGGCGAGGCCGGGGCCATCCTGTCGGTCTACGGCGCGATCCACGAGGGCGCCCCCGACACCCCGCTCCTCACCATCAAGTACCTCGAGGCGCTCCGCGCCATGGCGGACGGACGGGCCACCAAGATCGTGGTGCCCACCGAGCTGGCGGGCATCGCCGGTTCGCTCACCGCCGTGGCCGACTTGCTGGGCGGCAACAACAGCAACGGGACGGGCGATGATGGCGCCGAGCCCCCACCAGTTCCCGACCCAGGGGCCAGCGCCGCCGCTCGCGCTACTCGTCCGGCGTCGTCGGATCCGCCTGTCTCGCCTCCGCCCGATTGAGCCCATCACCGCCGTAACCTCGGCGTCCCGAGGAGGTCGCCGTGCCCGAGCAGTCCGCGATCGACGCGGTAAACCAGTACTTCACCGAGGCAGCCCGGGTCATCGACCTCCACGACGACCTGTACGGCATCCTCACCACCAGCTACCGCGAGCTGGCGGTGCAGGTGCCGGTGCGGCTCGACGACGGCGAGCTGATGGTGGCGCGGGGCTACCGGGTGCAGCACAACGGCGCCCGCGGTCCGTACAAGGGCGGCGTGCGCTTCCACCCCAACGCCGACCTCGACGAGGTGCGTGGGCTGGCATCGCTCATGACCTGGAAGACCGCGCTCATGGAACTGCCGTTCGGCGGAGCGAAGGGAGGCATCGAGGTCGACCCGACCGGCATGAGCACCGACGAGCTGCAGCGCATGACCCGGCGGTTCACCCAGTCGATCCACCACGTCCTCGGGGTTTACCGCGACATCCCCGCCCCCGACCTCAACACCAACGCCCAGGTGATGGCCTGGATGATGGATGCCTACTCGTCGGTGCACGGCTATAGCCCGGCCATCGTGACCGGCAAGCCCCTGGACTTCGGCGGGGCCCCGGGGCGTGATTCCGCGACCGGCCGCGGCGTCGTCTACGTGCTCGAAGCGTGTTGTCCGCACCGAGGCGTCGAGCTGGCGGCTCAGCGGGTGGCGGTGCAGGGTTTCGGCCAGGTCGGCAGCTGGGCTGCCCACGAGCTGGCCGAGCGGGGAGCGACGGTCGTGGCGGTGTCGGACGTGAAGGGCGGCATCGTCCACCCCGAGGGCCTGGACGTGGCGGAGGCCATCGCCACGGTGCGGGCCGGCGGGTCGGTCGTCGACATGGCGGGGACGGACGGCATCGAGCGCCTGACCAACGAGGAGCTGATCGAGCTCGACGTCGACGTGCTCATCCCGGCTGCGGTCGAGGAGGTCATCACCGAGGACAACGCCGATCGGGTACGGGCCCGCATCGTCGTCGAGGCCGCCAACCACCCCACCACCCCCGGGGCCGACAAGATCCTCGGCGATCGCAACGTCCTTGTGGTTCCCGACATCCTGGCCAACGCCGGCGGGGTCACCGGGTCATACTTCGAATGGACGCAGAACATCCAGCAGTTCACCTGGAAGGAAGACCGCTTCCTGGCGGAGCTGGCGGACCGGCTGGCCAAGGCCTCGCACGACACTTTGGCCTTCGCCAAGGAGCATGGCGTGACGCTGCGCCAGGCCGCCTTCGCCATCGGCATCCGGCGCGTCGCCGACGCAACTCGCCTACGCGGCTACGTCTGATCAGTTCCGAGGGAAATCAGCTGACGCCCGCCAAGGGTTCGAGCCGCTCCTGGCCAGTGTCCTCGTCCTCCTCGAGGCGCCAGCCCAGACGGGCTGCGAGCAACGGGTGGCCCTCGTCGGGCCCACTGGCGATCAGCTCGTCCCCCGCGTGCAGCTCGACGTGGCCCCGGGGCCGGTAGATGTAGCGGCCACCCCGACGGACGGCGAGCACGTGGAACCCGGGATCGACGTCGAGCTGGAGGTCGTGGAGGGTGGCGCCGTCGGCCGGCGACCGGGAGCCGACGGGCACCCGCACCACCACCTCGTCGCTCTCCCCCAGCGCGATCTTGATGATCGGGTGCACCTCCTCGTGCTTCTCGATCAGCCAGACCATCTGCTGGGCGGAATCGCCGAGGTCCTCGGCGGCCTGGGACAGGTGCAGCAGTCCCCGCAGCGGTGCCGGGTCGATGTCGCCCGAGCTCGCCCGTAGCACCCACAGTTCCAGGCGGTCCTTCATCTCGTCGAGGCGATCCTCCAGGTGGCGCACCTCCGCCGCCAGGCCCAGGTCGCGCAGCACTAGCGCGGAGTAGGCCAGGCCCACCGCGGTCTCGGACACGTTCTTCATCTCGACCAGCACGTCGATGGCTCGGTCGAGGTCGGTGAGCGTGCCGTCCTCCGGCGGTGTGGGCGGCTCCCACAGCGGCGCCGCCGCCAGCTCGCGCAGGCGAGTGATCCCCGCCGGGGATCCCCGCAGGAACAGCACGTCGCCCGGGAGCAGGATCTCCTCGCCCTCCACGTCGGTGATCCACTCGCGGTCACGCCGGATGGCGACGATGCGCATGCCGGTCTGAACCGGCAGCTCGAGGTCGGCCAGGGGTCGGCGGGCGAGGTGCGAGCCGTCGCGCACCCGCACCCGGTGCGACACCTCCTCCGCGTTGGAAAGGTCGGCTACCAGCTCGCGGGGGATGCCGAGCCTGTGGGTGACGATCCGGGCGATGTCAACGGCGGCGTTGGCGATGCGCTCGATGGCGGAGATCACCTGCAACACGGATGCCATGGCGTCGGCCTCGCGGGGGTTGCGAGCGGCCATGACACATACCGAGCGCATGTCGTGCACCAGTGCGTCCATGCGTTCCTCGAGGGCGCCGACCTCTTCCGCCATGTCGGGATCGCCGAAATAGAGGGCGGCGTAGGCAAGATCGACCATGAGCTCCGAGAGGTCCTTGACCTCGGCGAGCATGGCCCGGAGATTTCGGGGTCTGTCATCCATTGGGAGTATCAACCTCAGACGATACGCGGATCAGGCGAGCCCCAGCAGGGCTATGGCGATGATCAGGGTGAAGGCGCCCACGAAGTCGACAGACGAGCTGACGATCGGGATGCCGTAGGTGTCGGGATCGACGCCGGTGCGGTAGGCGGCCACCGTGCCGTAGTAGGCGACGCCCACGACGAACAGCACCGCCATGCCGCCGCCAATGAGGGAGACGGCGACCATCTGCCCCAGCCCGGGACTGGCCTCGCCCAGGAGTTTGGCGACCCAGTGGGCGCCGAGCCCGTTGAACACGTACACCGGCACCGCGAGGAGGAAGACCAACGAGATGTCGCGCCGGGCCTCGCGGTTGGGCCTGGTTTGCGGCTCGACCAAGCCCAGGAACAGCTTCGACGACAGCCGGCCCGAAAGGATGCCGCCGAGCGCCCCCGAGCTCGACAGGTGCGCCGGGACCAGCACCAGCAGCGCCGGCAGGGCGGCGAACCGGCTGAATGACTTCTCGAGCGTGACGCCGGCCAGCGCGCTGATGCACCCGGCGAGCACGAGCACGGGCACCGATTCCCGGACGATGCGCCGCAGGCCCTCGGTCGAGGACTCCCATCCGACGGCAAGCAGGGCGAGGGACGTCAGCACCAGGACGAGGCCCACCGTGGGGGTGACCACCGGGATCCCCAACAGCAACGTGCCCAGGTACAGCGCCGGCAGGGTCAGCACGTCGCCCAGGGTCGAGACCAGGGGGGCGGTGACGTTGTCGAGATCCCAGCCGTGACGGACGGCCCCGCCGGTCAGGCCGAGCGCCGCGGCCAGCACGATGAGCGACCCCAGCACCCCCCCGACGATGGACACCGTCGACATCGACAACAGATCGATCGAGTCGACGAGGCCGAGCCCGACGGCGATGGCCTTGGCCACGACGGCCAACGCCAGCGAGATCGCCATCGTGAGCAGCATCGAGGCCAGAACGTTCTGGCCCAGGACGGTCTCGCGTCGCAGCGACCACCGGAACGTGCCGGCATGGATCGAGGTCGAAAGCCGGTTGCCGAACGAGCCGAAGATGTTGCCGCGGAGACCGATGGCCGCCGGGACCAGCACCAGCAGGCCCGGGTAGCGCTCGAGAGTTCCGGTGATCGACCCGAGGAACGCCCCGGCCACAAAGCTGGTGCTGGAGTTCAGCCCGAGCGCGACGAGGCTCTGCCGGACGCCGGCCGCGTCCGGCCCCAGGAGTGCGCGCAACCGCGCCACGGGAGGCATGAGCCGTTGCATCGGTGCTGAGGTTTCACGAGTCGGTCAAGGGGCTACCCATCGGAGCGCCGACAGTCTGCAACACCTCGGACCGTGACCTTTGTTCTTTCGGTAGTTGACCAGCGGATACGCGGCCCCAGGACTCGCGGGACTCTCCCCGTACACCAACAGTGCCCCCGCACCGCTCACACGGCCGGGGGCCGGCCAGCACCTACCGGGAGGTCCCGACATGCCCGATCATCCCACCTCCGAACACCAGCCCGACGACGGCCACGAGGACGACGATGCGCCCTTCGAGATCGGCCTGGCCATCGATGTCGCCGGCGTCATCAAGGAGCACGGCTACGGCCCGGTCGACGGCTGCGGCCTCGTTGAGCTCGAGCAGCACCTGTTCCATTTCCTGTGGGGTTCCGGACGCGTTGCCACGGCGGTGCCCGGGTGACGGCCGCCGCAGCAGGGTTGTAACAGTTGTGCCGGTCGCGAATGTGCCAGGCCCGGTAGGGTGCGCGTTAGGAGGCCGGAGGGAGCGATGGCGAGCGTCGATGATGTGGCGGCGGCGGTGCTCGAGGAGGTTGGCACTGTCGACACCTGGAAGCTCCAGAAGCTCGTCTACTACTGCCAGGCGTGGCACCTGGTGTGGGACGGCGAGCCCCTGTTCTCGGCGCACGTCGAGGCGTGGGCCAACGGGCCCGTCGTCCGGAAGCTCTATCGCCAGCACCGCGGGCAGTACCGGGTGGGCTCGTGGCCCAGCGGCGACCCCGGCCGGCTGAGCGAGTCGGAGCGCGAGACGGTCAGGGCGGTCTGTGACTTCTACGGCGCCATGAGCGGCTACGAGCTGTCGCAGCTCACACACCGGGAGGCCCCGTGGCTCGAGGCCCGCCACGCCGCCGGCCTCGGCCCGGGCCAGCGGGGCAACGTCGTGGTCACGCTCGAGGCGATGCTCGACTACTACGGCGGCCTTGTGGCTGCCGACGCCCAGTAGCTCGGCTGGGTCGTGGCCAAGAGGCGTGGAGGACGCCGTTCGCCGCGGGCCGCGGCACCGGTCACGGGTCCGAAGCGACCGGTCGCGGTCGAACCGACCACGACCACCAAGCGCCCGTTCATCGGTGCGCGCGCGATCGCCGATAGCGAGCAGCGGCTGTCGTGGCGGTTCGCGCTCGCCGACGACGGCGGCCCCTGGTCGTGGCGACACTGCGGCCCGGACGACCTGCGCGAGGTGTTCGACAAGCTCGGTGCCCTCGAGCAGTTCTCGTGGGCGCAGCTTCCGCACAACATGCATCACGCGGTGACGGTGGACCAGCTCTGCCCGGAGGCTCAGGGTCGGCTGCGGGAGCTACAGCAGGATGACGTCGCCGAGCTCTACAGCATCCGTCTCAGCGGGCAGCGCCGGGTGTGTGGCATCCTGCACGGGCACGTCTTCTATCTGCTCTGGTGGGACCCGAATCACGAGGTGTGCCCCGCGCTCAAGCGGCACACCTGACCGCGCCGCTTCTGCG
>Ga0209889_1000375_pt1 | contig 12008 bp, 5 predicted proteins | sample GWRWN1_0_10_FD_187233 | JGI IMG/M metagenome (GOLD analysis project Ga0209889, IMG submission 187233) | Riverbed sediment microbial communities from areas with no vegetation in Columbia River, Washington, USA - GW-RW N1_0_10 (SPAdes)... | ecosystem: Environmental > Aquatic > Freshwater > River >... | reverse complement strand
CGTCGCGGTCGACCGTGCGGCCAGAGCCACGGTCGAGACTGCCACCGTCACGGCGGCCGAGCGCGCACGCCGCGCCCTGAGGCGACGCACTGGGATGGCCGCGCCCGCGACCAGCAAGCCGAGGCTCGTCATTGCCGGTCGGCGGCGCCTACTGACGGGTGCGTCCGCGACCAGTAGCGGGGCGAGGACCGCCGTTGCCGGGCGCCGGCGCCTACCGACAGCCGCGCCCGCGACCAGTAGCGATACGAGGGCCACCACGGCCCCGTAGGTCCCGAACACCGCGCTGGCTTTCGGTCGGACGGCGGGCTGCGGGTGCCGTTCCGTCCCCAGGAACACCGCCGGCCTGGGTGGGCTGGCGAAGTCGAACGCGCCCATGAATGTCTCTGCCTTACGGTCGCGCTCAGCCAACGGAGCCAGTCGCCAGTTCAGCTCGATGAACTTGAGCACCGAGGTGAAGTCGAGCGTGGTCGAGTCCACATAACCCCGTTTGGCGTACGAGCTGACGAGCAGCGCGGGGACTCTGAAGCCGTAACCGTACTGATCCACCTGCGGTGGCACGACGTGGTCGTACCATCCGCCCCAGTCGTCGTACGACCACAGGAACGCCGACGTGTTCCACTGCGGCGAGCGCTTGAGCTGGTTCAGTAGCGAGCGTACGAGGTTCTGCCCGGCCTGGATGCTGCCCGGCGGATGCTCGCTGTCGCCCGACGGGGCGATAAAGGCCACCGCGGGAAGATTGCCATCGGCCGCGTCTTGGTAGTAGTCGTTTAGGTTCACAATCTTGGCGGACAGCTTCGGATTGTCCACGTAGCGGGCGTACCCGAGCAGCGGTACCCAGATCACCTGAGCGCCCCGGTCGACGTCGGCCGTCGTGGCCCTGGTACGGAACGTAATCTTGGGGTCGTAGTTCTCCACATAGAACTTCCAGCTGATGCCGGCGGCCTCCAACCGGTCGAAGATGGTCGGGATCTCGCCCCACCCGTCGGCTGGGATCGACTCCGCCTTCCCGGTCGCACCGGGACCGGCGGTCACCCGGAACATGTGGTTACGGATGCTGCCCGAGTTCGACGAGCTGAAGAACCGATCGAAGAGTACGTACTCGTCGGCGACGTTCCAGTAGTACGGCAGGTCGCGGTCGTCGTAGTACGCCATGGCCAGGCGGCCGTTCTTGTCCTGAGTGCTCACGCCCTCGACGAATCCGTCCATCTTGCCGCCGTTGTACTGCGTCCGGAACGCCTCAGCTGTGTGGTCGAGGTCCAGGCTGCCGAGTTGGCCGAGGTGGTACGGCTCGACACACGGCTTCGCCTTCCCGCGCCGCTCCGGCATGCAGGTGCCGGGCGGAATGCCGTCCACGCCCGGCCGCGTGCCGAAGTAGTTGTCGAAGGTGTGATTCTCCTGCATGAGGAAGACGAAATGCTCGATCGGCGTCGTCGTCGTGCCTGGCGCAGCGGCTTGCACGGCCGGCCCGCCGACGCCCATCGGGGTAAGCGGGAACGGCGCGGCGCCCTCCGCCGGTGCGGCCGCCGGCACCGCCGCCGCCGGCACCGCCGCCGCCACGAAGAGCGCCGTGACCGAGGCGATGGCCTTTAGCATGATTCGTCTGCTCATGGCCGTACCTCGTAGACGACGATCACTGGAATCTGGACCGAAAATCCCTTGGCGTCCTTTCCCTGGACGTACTCGGTGTGCACCACGCGCCCGTGGTATCGGCGCGCCAGCGTGATCAGTCGCTCGGCGAAGAACGGGGAGCGATCAGCGGAGAAGGCGTCCCACACGATGAACTGCATCTCGTTGTGGCGCAGATACCAGTCCGGGTTGGGCAGCGGCACGTAGGAGGGGTTGCGGTGCAAGGGGTTCGGACTCACCGACAGGCCATAGCTGCGCCGGTGGCCGTAGTACTGAATGATGTTCGCCATCGACGGCCCGAGGGTGAGCACCACCGACCCGGCCGGCGTGTTCTCCGCCAGCCAGCGGCCCGTCTCACGGCCTCCCGGCACACCGCCGGAGCCGGCGAGGAACGTGGTCGCGTCCTGGCGACTGATTGCTGACCACGTGGGGACAAGAAGGCTAAGCACGACAACGCCGACGGCGGCCGCCCGAAGCGCCGGCGCGAGCCGGGGCGAAGACAACCGGCGCGGCAGGGGGAGGGAGAGTAGCCCTCGCGCGGCGAGCACGGCCATCGGCGTCACGATGGGTAGGAGATACTGGAAACCCTTGACCGGCCAAACCTGGAAGAACACGACGGGCACCAAGATCCACGACAATAGCAGCGTCTCCCGCCAGGAGCGTTCGCGCCGCAACCACCACAAGCCGCCGAGCGCCGCCGCCACGACCAGCAACCCGATGGCCAGCGGCACGGTCTCCGCGTAGAAGCCGAAGGGGTGGTTCGGTCGCCGGAACAGCTGCCATACCAGATAGCTCTTGCCCGTGGCGGCGCGGCCAGCAAGCGCCTGCGATATCGGGTGGGCCGCGAAGACGGCCACGGCCGCCGTGAGCGCCACGAGCGAATAGCGCACCGGCCGGCGTATCTGTGGCGTGAGGGCGAGGAACGCGTAAACCGCGCCGGCCAGCACAACACTCGTCTCTTTTGTCAGCATAGCGACGCCGAGCACGCCGCCAGCGGCGACGAACCACGCCAAACGCTCGCTCTCAACGAACCGGACGAAGCAGTAGATGATGAGCGTGGAAAACAGCACCATCGGTCCGTCCAGGAGCACCTGGCGCGTGACCACGACGTGGTACGGCATGACCGCAACCAGAAGCGCCGCGAGCAGCCCGACCCGCCGGCCAAACAGTCGCGCGCCCAACAGGTAGACGGCGAACACGGTGGCCACGCCGAACAGCGCCACCACGACCCGTCCGGCCACGTCGACGTCGCCCACGCGGAAGACCGGCGATAAGATCGCCTGGAACAGCAACGGATGGGCGCGAAACGCAGGGAACAGCCCGACGTAGCCGGGGTTGCCCGCTAACGCGGCCGCCTGTCCGGCGTACACGGCCTCGTCGCTGTTAAAGCCCAGCGCGTCGAGGCGCCACACCCGCACGAGCAACGCGACGGCCCCGATGCCGACGAGGGCCGCCACGCCCCACCAGGTGCGCGCCGGCCGGCCCGAGGAGTCCGCGGCGGGCTCCGGCACCGCAGCCTCCGACCCCCTTGCCACCACGTCGAGCACGAGCGCCCGGATCGGGCGCTCGTGCTCGACCTCCACCGCATCGGCAGCCTCGACGACGACTGCACGGGTGTTGCTCACTGCACCTTCTTTCGCGACTTCGGGACCGGGCGGGCTCGACTCATGCGACCTCGCCGGAGGGGGCGAGCCGATCATGCCACTGCGGCCAAACCTCCGGCTCCACGTGCGAGCCGTTGTGCGTGGAACGGCCCAGGTCACCCAGCCCTGCCCGCTGGGCCTGCATGAGGCGCGGAATCTCGTCGGCCCATCCGTAGCAATCCGACGAGATCACACGGGTACGCACGTGCGTCAGGAACGAGGCGAGGATCTCCCGCTCGTGCTGACGCAGCTGGGCGTACCCCTCGCCGCCGATCGTGATTGCCGGCGCGAGGTACCGGAAGGGCGGGAAGCCGTACGCGTCGTCGGTGTTCTGGATCATCCTTTCCAACGTGGCCGCGCTGTCGAGATCATTTATCGTGGGCGTACCGCGCTCGATGATGAACAACTCCTCAACCTGGGTCGACGTGCCGATCCGGCAGGGTACCAGCCGGTCGACGCTGTACTTCGGTGGCGGGATGAGCCTCTGCGTGATCGCGTTGATACCCATGATCGGCACGTTGAACCGGCTGAGTGTGAGGGCCAAGGAGCGGCCGCCCTTGGAGTGCAGCCGGCTCTGGAACTGCAGCCGCCGCCACTCGGCCGGCGTCAGGTCCTGGGCTTGCACCGCGCGCAGCGTGTGTGCGCTGATGGTGAGCGGCTTGGGGAAGCAGAAGGCTTCGCCGTTGGCGGCGATGACGGTCATGTCGTCGGAGAGGAAGAGACCGCCGTGGTCGCGCAGCAGCCGCAGCACGGTGGCGGTCTTGCCGGTGTCGGTCAGCGCCGAGAGCATGACGCCGACGCCGTCGAGAACGACGCAGGCGGAGTGTAGGAGCATGTGACCCCGGTTGACCATGACGAAGCGCAGCAACGCCTCGACGATGTTGGTGTAGACCACATGTGGGGAGCGCGCGAGCAGCGGACCGACCTCGATGTTGATGGGTGAACCGAGCTCGACCCGGAAGTTAGCACCGAGCCGGCCGAGGTGCTCCTCGTAACGCAGCGTCGCCTTGTTGGCGTACTCGGTCATTTCCGCGCGCCGCTTCGGGCCGCGGCCGCCGACGTCGCCGACTCGCACGGCGATATCGACATCGGCGTCAGCGACCCACTGCGCGCGGAAGAACTCCAGCTCGGGCAGCAGGATCTGCGAGCCGATAGTCACCCCGCCGGCCACGTTATAGCGGTACTTCAGGTACCGGTACCGCTTGCGCGACGGCGTGGGCACGGTCTCCGTGGCGTCCAGGTCGACGAGCATGCGGACCGGGTCCCGGCTGGCCGCTTGGTCCGCACGGTAGATCACCCGGTCGCTAACGAAGAAACGGACCAGGAAGAGCGCGACCAGCGTGATCGCGTTCGCGACGAGGACGTCGACCGCGGCCCACACCAACACCTGCAGCACTGGCAGGCGGAATATCAGTAGCAGGTTGTTGAGAAGGAAGAAACGCAGGGCCCGGCCGAGCCAAGTGCCCTGCCGGTTGCGTCGGTACACGAGGTTGTCCACGAGCAGGAAGTTCCACGCCGTGGAGGCCTGCGTGGCCAGCGCTGCGCCGGCTAGGTGGTGCATGCCGACCCCCTCGTGGTAGAACCACAGCGCCCCCGTGTTCACCGCGATGCCGGAGAGCCCTACCAGGCCGAAGGCGATCATGCGCCCGATCTCGCGGAGTCGTTCACGCGCCGTGACCGGCCGCTCGCGCAGTTGGCCGACGAGCCGATTGCGGCGCAGGCGGACGAGATGGCGGACGAAGGTCAGGCCCTCCCGCAGCGACGCCTTGGAGCGGCCGGCCTGGCGCGGGGCCATCTCGTACGCCACCTCAGCCACGCGGGCGGATCTGTTGCGCACCAGCAGCTCAAGGAGAATCTTGAAGCCCACGGGATCCAGCCGGTCGAGGTTGACGGCCGCCCTACGAAATGCGAACAGGCCACTCATCGGGTCGCTCACTGTCGCGAGTCGACGAGGGAACAGCGCCTTTGCCAGCCGGGTGGCCGAGGATGAGGTGACCAGCCGCGCGGGACTGCTCAAGCCCTCGACCGAACCGGCGCCTGCGTACCGAGTGCCAACCACGATGTCGACGTCGTGGCGCATGGCGGTGCGGACGAGCGTGGCCGCCGACTCGGGTGGGTGTTGCAGGTCGGCGTCCATCACCAGCACCCAATCACCCCGGGCGTGCCTTGCGCCGGCGACGACGGCGCCGCTCAGGCCGCCCCAGCGGGCACCGGCCGGCCGGTGCAGCAGCCGCACCGGCACCGGGCACCCCGGCGCGTAGCGGGCCAGCACCTCGGGCGTCTTGTCATCGCTGTCATCCACCACCACGATCTCGGCCGCCAGCGGCGCGACCGCGGGGCCTAGCCGGGCCAGCAGCTCCGGGACGTTCTCGACCTCGTTGCGAGTCGGCACGATCACCGTCAGCCGGACAGAACGTTCCGGCGCCGGGTCGTACAAGGCTGTCACTACCGTGTGCCCGTTGCCGCGACCGTGCCCGTTGCCACGACCGTGCCCGTTGCCGCGAGCGTGCCCGTTGCCGCGAGCGTGCCCGTTGCCGTGAGCGTGGGCCCCGAAATACTCGGCAGTGGGGGTCGTGGCCTTCCCTGCCAATTCCACCGTGTGCGGGGGGTCAGCAATATCGGTCATGAAACCTTCCCTGGGTGCGGAATGGGTGCGCTTGGGCTAACTCCGCGCCAATAGATGCGGGAGGTTCCGATTACGTGCATGCGGCATCGGCCGAAGCCGGGGCGCTGGTGAGTTAGGTGCGGGACAGGAACTCAGACTTCGGCCAATGAGCGCGCATGTTGAACAACGCGTGGAGATAGATGATACGGCGCGTGAACGGAGAGTGTCCAACGTAGACCAGTCGTGAACACGACAGAACGTGCCAGCCGTAGACGACATACGTCACGGTTCCGTTCCATAGCGGTACGGGTCTGAGGCGTGACGATTGCCGCTCTCTTAACGGATGACCATTGCCTAAGCGTTTGGATCAAAGCTCAACGTCGCCGGAAAGCCTCACATGGCCGGAGTATCACGTGAAAGCCAGCGCGCAATCCTCCGCTCCCTTGTCACGCCTTAGAGACTCGGCGGTAAAGTTTGACCGTTAGGCCGACCTAGGAGGCACGTACGGACTAGTGGGTCGGTACGCGCCGTGTCAGACATGGTTCGGGTCGCACCGAGGTGAATTGGATCAAAGCTCGACGTCGCTGGAAAGCCTCACAATGGCTGGAGCATTGCGCGAAAGCCAGCGCGCATTCCGCGGCTCTTGTGTCACGCCTTATTGATCCAGACGGAGAAGTTTGACCGTTGGGCCGACTCTAAGAGGCACTTATGGACAAGGGCGTCGGTACGCGCGGAGTCAGATATGGTTCGGATCGCACCGAAGGGGATCTGTCCGCAGTGGAGTAGGCCGGGCGACGGACCGATGTCTGATCCGCCTCGTTGGTTGACATGCCGGGGATGATGGGAGCGGGCCGTTCGTTGTGGCACGTTCAACGACTCGGTCGTCGATGGGGGTGACGGTCACCGTAATGAAGCGTGGGATCTTCGTTTGGGCAAGCGTCGGGCTGATCACGCTGGCCATCTCGGCGCCCGTAGCCGGCTGCTCTGCCGCCGCCGGGTCGTCGGCGCAAGCGACACCTTCTCTCCCCTCGACGGATCCCGCGACCTCTTCGAGCACCACTGTCTCGCCAAGCCACAGCCAAAGCCCAAGCCGCCCGCCCACCACCGGCACCCAGCCCACCACCACCGGCACCCAGCCTGTCGCCAAATCGGGCGGGGACCTCGTGCTCGTCGCGGCGGGTGACATTGCCTCATGCAGCTCCTCCGGCGACGAGGCGACCGCTGACCTGCTGAGCGGGATCGCCGGCACAGTTGCGACACTCGGCGACAACGCGTACGTCAACGGGTCGGCGAGCGAATACGCCGACTGCTATGCGCCGTCCTGGGGCAGATACAAGGCTCGGACCAGGCCTGCGGTGGGCAACCACGATTACTTGACGCCGGCAGCGAGCGGCTACTTTGGCTACTTCGGTGCGGCGGCGGGCATTCCGGGCAAGGGCTACTACTCGTACAATCTCGGCTCCTGGCACGTCATCGTGATCAACTCCAACTGCGGCGAGGTCGGCGGCTGCGAAGCTGGGTCGGCGCAGGAGAAGTGGTTGCGCGGCGAACTCACCCGGTCTAGCAAGCGATGCACCCTGGCGTACTGGCACCATCCGCTCTTCAGCTCCGGTGCCGAGCACGGCAACCATACGGCGATGCGCCCGATCTTCCAGGCGCTCTACGACTACGGGGCAGAGGTGGTGCTCTCCGGGCATGAGCACAACTACGAGCGGTTCGCGCCCCAGACCCCGGGCGGGGCGCTGGACCCAGGGCGCGGTGTCCGCGAGTTCGTGGTCGGCACTGGCGGCAAGAACCACTACGCCTTCGCCGGCGTTCAGCCCAACAGCGAGGTGCGCAGCACCGGCACGTTCGGGGTGCTCAAGCTAACCCTTCAAAAGAACGGGTACGACTGGCGCTTCGTGCCGCAGGCCGGCAAGACCTTTACCGACTCCGGCAGCGGCACCTGCCACTGACGCCGACCGGCCGGGATTGGGCACGACGTAACGGACCGGCTTGGGCGCCGACGCCGGGCGGCTACCCACCGACGATGTCGTGCAGCGCGTCGATGTACGCACCCATGCCAGAGGGGCTCGCCCACTCGGTGGCGGACTCGACCGAGGTGCCCTCGCCCCACTCGTTGAAAGTGGTGATCAGCTGGAACCGCGCCTTGGACGCCACCATGTCTCGCAGACCCTGCCGCCAGTTGTCCAGGTTGCGCTTCAGCCCCGGCGTGGGTTCGTTGGCCTTCCAGAAGCCGGGGGACACGCTATACGAAAAAGGTGCGTGGTCGCTCACCGCCGTCAGCGGACCGTACTGGTGCCAACCGTCCGGTTGGGACGGGCATGTCTTGTACCCGTGGAACAGCTTCAACACGACGTAGGCGCCCACCGTGTTGGCACGCCTCCACCGGTCCGCCATCGCGCAGCCGTCGTGCGGCTGCGCATAGACGAACACCACGAAACGGCCACCGATCCGGAGGAAGTGCGGATCCTTACCGTAGCGGTCGCGTAAGTAGGTCAGGTCCGCAGTGAGTTGGCTGACCGTGGGGTCGCGCTCCCCTTCCGCCTCGTGGTAAACGCTCCAACGAAAATGCTGGCCCGCGACACCCTTGAGCAGCGGTGCAAGATTGCGGTCGGTCAGGCTTTTGGGACCCCACCATGAGGCGATCCCGGCCTGCAAACCCGCGTACCGCATGGCGTGGATGTGCGCGGCGAGCACCGACGGCGACCTCACGTCGTAGCGGCCGAGCGACGGGTGGTAATGGGTGAAAGGTCTCATGCCCTGCTGATTCCAGCCCTCTGGAAACCAGGGGTAGTAGAACGCCGCCCGGATCGGGAAAGACGGCTGCCAGTCGAGCGGGCTGTTGGTCGTCGGCGTCGGCGCGGCCGGCGTCGGGGTTGCCGCCGTCGCTGTCGAGGTGGCCGTGGCTGGCAATGTGGGCGCCGTCGCCGTCCGCGGGGTCCGGGTCGCCGTGGCCGGTGTTGTTCCATCTGGCCACGGGCGCAGGAACGCGGTCAGGCCGATCACGATGAGCAGACTCCCGACGAGCGCGATCAGTCGACCGCCGCCCAAACGTAACGAGCGCTTGCCTGCGTGCCTCTGCTTGCTCAGATTCCTTCACTCCGTTAGGTAGCCTTCGCAGCACCGTACACTGCCGCCGAACGTCGTACCCCGGGGCGAGGTCAGGACGGGCCGTCGCGGACCCGGACCACCGCACGTTCCACTGCGGCGCCCGGCTACCCGAGCGCGTGGAACTCGTCGCGTTCGGGATTCGTCAACAAAACGTCCGAGCGCAGATTCTGTCACTTCGGTTGATTGTCCGTTACCCGTCCGTCAGGTCGATGTTGGCACGATTCCTGGATACGATCTCGAACTGAATCAACTTAGGATCCGTTAATGGATAGCCGCGCAGGGGTGGCCGTGGAGTTTCGTCTGTTGGGTGCGGTGGAGGCTTGGGCACGGGAGGGGCAGCTTCAGCTCGGGCCCCGAAAGCAGAGGTTTCTGCTGGCCGTCTTGGCTTTGAACGTGAATCGCCTCGTACATGTTGATCGCCTGGTCGCGCTGACCTGGTCGGACAAACCGCCGCACACCGCACAGCATGCGATTCACGTTCGCATTTCGCAACTGCGAGCCCTGCTCGCCAAGGCTGCGGCCGATGGCGATGGCGTGGAGATAGACACGCAGGGGTCGACCTACGTACTGCGGGCAGACCCGATGCGGGTCGACGCTCACCGGTTCCGGGCTCTCGTCGCAAGGTCTCGATCCGCAACCAACGACCACGAGAAGGTCGCCGTCTTGCGAGAGGCGCTCGACATGTGGCATGGGCCTCCGCTTGCCGACGCCGCATCACCGGAAGTGGCCGCCCAGTTGTTCGGCGGCCTCCAAGAGATGCGGCTGGCGGCGATGGAGGAATGCCTGGACGCGGAGCTGCGGCTTGGCCGGCACTGGGCGGTCATCGACGAGCTCATCGAGCTCACCGCGCTGTACCCACACCGGCAGCATCTGCTCGGCCGGCTGATGCTTGCCCTGTACCGGGCTGGCCGCACCCCCGACGCCCTGGCCATATACCGGGCCGCGTACCGCCAGCTGGTCAATGAGCTTGGGCTCGAACCTGAGCTCCAGCTCCAAAAGCTACATACCGCCATCCTTCGCGGGGAGCCGGCGCTCGACCTGCCCCGACCTGCTGGCCAAGCCCGCCACGTGCCACTGCCGACGGTGGCCTTCGCGGCGCCAGCCTGATCGACCGACGAGGCACCGGGACGCGAGGCCGCCACCGTGGCCGGCGTCGCGTGTTTCGTCCCGCATAGCGCGCTGCACCGTTGCCGCCCTATCGCTTTTTCGGCACACGCCAAGGTTCGGCCGGATCGGACTGCAAGCCGAATGTCAGCGGGGCCATGCGCACAGTGTGAGAAAGCTATGAGCGTGGCATGAGGAGCACGGGTCACCCTCAGCATCTGGGCGCCTACGGGCGCTGGTGATTGTCCAATGAAAGGTCTCCGGCAATGATGCGATGGATCGTCGGGTCGAGCCAGAAGTACCAACGTCTGGTCCTTGCGGTCGCCGTGGCCCTAATGGCCTTCGGCTTCGTGCAGCTTCGCAATAGCTCGGTGGAGGCCCTGCCCGAGTTCGGACCGGTGCGGGTGGACGTGCAGGTGGAGGCCCTCGGCTTGTCCGCCGAGGAGGTCGAGAACCTGATCACCAACCCGATGGAGAACGAGTTCTTCAACGGGATCCCGTGGCTGGCCAAACTCGAGTCTCGAACTATCCCGGGACTGTCGTCGATGGAGATGACCTTCGAGCCGGGCACCGATCCGATCCGCGCGCGGCAGGTGGTTCAGGAGCGCCTCACCATGGCGCCCGCGCTACCCGCCGCCTCGTCGAGGCCGCCGCTGGTCGTGCAGCCCTTGTCGTCGACCGGCCGGCTCATGATGATCGGACTCTCCTCCACGGACAGATCCCTGATCGACATGTCGCTACTGTCCCGATGGACGATCGTTCCCCGCCTGCTAAGCGTTCCCGGCGTGGCGAACGTGGCCATCTGGGGATTCCGCGACCGGCAGCTGCAGGTGCAGGTCGATCCGTCCAAGCTCATGGCGAAAGGTGTCACGCTGGACCAGGTCCTGCGGACGTCGGCGAACGCGCTCTGGGTCTCGCCACTGACCTTTGTGGAGGCGTCGACGCCCGGACTGGGCGGCTTCATCGACACCGCGAACCAGCGGATCGAGATCCAGCACAACCAGCCGATCAAGACCGCGCAGGATCTCGCCAAGGTGACCATCGAGGGCGCCGAGGACCGGGGGGTACTGCTTGGTGACGTCGCTCAGATCGTCGAGGACCACCAGCTTCTTATCGGGGACGCGGTCGTCGAGGACACTCCCAGCCTCATGCTGGTGGTGGAGAGGTTCCCCGGGGCCAACGTCTCGGAGGTAACCCGGAACGTGGAGGCCGCACTCGGCGAACTGCGACCGGGCCTCCCAGACGTGGAGATGGATACGACCGTATACCGGCCGGCCACCTTCATCGAGACGATGGTCGAGAACCTCACGACCACGCTGATCCTCGGCGCCATCCTCCTGCTGTTCGTGCTCGGCGCCTTCCTCTTCAACTGGCGCACCGCACTGGTCAGCCTGGTGACGATCGCGGCGTCGGTGGCGGTAACGGTGCTCGTATTGTCATGGTTCGGCGTCGGCCTCAACATGATGTCCCTGGCGGGGCTGGTGATGGCGCTGGCCATTCTGGTCGATGACGCCGTGGTCGGTGTCAACAACATCACGCGACATCTACGGCAGCGCCGCGAGGCGCAATCCGACGAACCCGTCGTTGACACCATACGTGCGGCCGTCGTCGAGATGCGCGGGCCGCTCTTCGTGGCGGCGGTGATCGCCGTGGTCTCGGTGGTGCCTCTCTTCATCCTCGACGGGGTGAGTGGTGCCTTCCTCACCCCGGTCGCACAGGGCTTCCTGGTCGCCACGGCGGTTTCCCTGGTGGTCGCGTTGACGATCGCCCCGGTGTTGGCGACGCTTCTGCTCTCCCGGACGTCGCTGCAGCACCGCGAGTCACCGCTGGCCCGAGGGTTGGAGCGGGCGTACGCCGCGCTGCTGCCCGGCCTGCTCCGCCGGCCTGTGTGGTCCTACGCCACGCTCGGCTTGGTC
>Ga0209889_1000374_pt1 | contig 12014 bp, 10 predicted proteins | sample GWRWN1_0_10_FD_187233 | JGI IMG/M metagenome (GOLD analysis project Ga0209889, IMG submission 187233) | Riverbed sediment microbial communities from areas with no vegetation in Columbia River, Washington, USA - GW-RW N1_0_10 (SPAdes)... | ecosystem: Environmental > Aquatic > Freshwater > River >... | reverse complement strand
CCGGCAGGCGCTCGTCGCACTCACCCGCCAGACCTCTGAGACCGCCGCCCGCCACGACCAGTACGCGCACTCGCGCGGTACTCCCGAGCTGCGTGCTGCCGTCGCGCAGCTCTACACACGAGAACAAGGGTGCGTGATCGACCCCGACACCCAGGTGCTGATCACCAACGGGGCCGCCGGGGCCCTTTGGGCTTCGGTGCTGGCGGTGACCGAGCCCGGCGACGAGGTGCTGTTGCCTGACCCGGGCTACATGATCTATCCACCAGTGGTCCAGTTGCTCGGTCGCCGCGTGGTTCGCGTGCCCACCGAGCCGGCGTCCGGCTTCCGGCTCGACGTGGAACAGGTAGAGCGCCACCTCAGCAAGCGTTGCCGACTACTGGTGGTGAACTCCCCGGCGAACCCGACCGGCGCCACATGTGACGCCGAGCAGCTACGCCAGTTGTGCGAACTCGCGGCCGCCGAGCGGGTACACGTCATACACGACGAGGTACTCGACCGCTTCTCCTATCGGACCGCCCACCGCTCGGCGGTGGCAGTAGATCCACATGGTATGGGGATCGCGGTAAACAGCCTGTCCAAACGATTCGGCATGACCGGTTGGCGAGTTGGCTGGCTCGTCGCTGACGAACACGTCGTCACGCAGGCCGCCAAAGCTCATGCGTTCTTCGCACTGGCGGTCGGACATGCCGTTCAGTTGGCAGCCGCGGCAGCCCTTACCGACGATCTGGCTGATGCGGACGTGACGCGGCACGCCTTGGAACTTCGCCACCGTGGTACTCGCTTTCTCGACCGATTGCGGCAGGTTCCCGGTCTGGTCGTACCCGATCTTCCAGACGGGGGCTTCTACGCCTTTGTCGATGTTCGGCCGTTTGCTCACCTGCGCGCATTGTCGACAGGCTTGGCTGCGTCGGTAAGTGAGGCGGTGACGGAGCATCTCCTGCACGAGCGGCGGGTGGCCGTCGTGCCCGGTATTGCCTTTGGCGCAGGAGGCGAAGGGTTCGTGCGTATGTCGTTCGCGGGCAGTGACGAACGGCTCGAGCGGGCGGTGGAACAAATCGCCGCTGGATAAACGGAGCAAGTCGATGCGCGTCGTCATACCGGCTGCCGGAATGGGAACACGCTTGCGCCCATATACCGACGAATACCCGAAGGCGCTGGTCCCGATCAGCGGGAAACCCCTGTTGTGGCACGCGATGGAGCGCATGGCCGAAGCGGGAGTTTCGGAGGCGCGGGTGGTGGGTGGCTACCGGGGCGGCCAGCTCCGTGACTCTCTTCGCCAGTGTCCGATCGCGCCGCCACTCCACTTCGTGAACAACGCCGAGTTCAGCACGACGAACAGTATCGTCTCGCTGGCGTTGACGCGAGACGTCTGGAATGAACCGTTCTGTGTGATCGACGGCGACGTCCTCGTCGGCCGCGGACTCTTGCGGCGGCTGCTCGGATCAAGCGGGGACGTGCTTGCTGTGGACACGGAGAAGCCGTACGCATCCACTGATATGAAGGTGGAGATTCGGGATGGCCGCGTCAGCGACTTCGGCAAGGAACTTCCGCTCGCACGGAGCCATGGAGAGTTCTTCGGCGTCAGCCGATGGAGCCCAGTTGGCGCCGCCCGACTTTCGGCCGCTATCGACAAACTGCTCAATGCCGGCCGCAGAGATGTCTGGTACGAAGTCGCGATTCGCGAGATGGCCGCTGACCATGTACTCGGGCTACTCCCGGCGCGAACCGAGGAGTGGGCTGAGGTGGATTCCGAAGGTGATGTCGGGGCTGCGGTAGCCCTGATCGAAAGGGGGGTTTGACAGAATTCGGTGTTGTCGATCGATCGCCCCCTCGGCGGCTCAGAGGGCCACGAAGGCAATGGCGAGGCTACCGACGACGTCGGAGGCCAGTGGACGCCGAGCCACACCCGACGCCCACAGCGCCACTCCGCCCACACCGGGCATCGAGCTGGACGACCGCGTCGGTGATTGGGGCGGTCCCACACCGGCAGTCGACCCCCGAGCTCGACCTGATGCGAGGATCGCCGGTTGCCGTCGACGGCAGCGCTGGGCGGGTGAGACCAGGCGCGGTTCACGTCGGACAGCGCGAGCCAGGCCGCGGTGTTCGAGAAGGTGCCCTAGACGAATCGTCCAACCTCGGCACAGGGATCGCCGACTGACCGAAGTTGGCCGGAGAACGCGCGCCCTCTACTCCCCGTACCGCCGGATCGGCGGCCCGGTGGTCAACGCGTGCGTGCGCGGGTGCCGTGCAGCCGCGGCCGCGTCACGAGCACCGCCGTACCGCTCGCGATGACGGCAACGCCAGCGCTGCTGCTCCACCAGTGCTGGGGCAGCTCGGCGAGCCCGGAGGTGAGGTCGTTCATCGTGTAACCGAACACGACGAGCGAGACCGCAAGAGCGGCGATCGAAAGGATGCGTAGCGGGCGACGCATGAGAACCTCCACGTGTTCGCGGGCGGCGAGGTGCAGCACATCGAGGGCGTCAGCGAGGGGCCGCGGGGAGCGGACCAGTAACTCCAGAAGCTCGTCGCCATAGCGGTGGCAGACGCCGGCGGGCAGGAGCGTGACTGCCAACCGTGCCAACCGTCGTCTCATGTGACCGCCGCCCGGGCGCGCTGCAGGAGGACGGTCATGGCGGCGAGCTCGTCCTGGAGGACCTGCCGGCCCGCCGGTGTGACGTCGTAGGGACGGCGGCGCCGGTCGCCTGGCACGGGCCGGATCAGGCCGTCACGCTCCAGCGAGCCGATTGCCCCGTACAGAGTGCCGGGGCCCAGCCGTACGCCCGCGAACTCTTCGATGTCCTGTTGGATCGCGTAGCCGTGCTTGGGACTGTCGCTCAGGCTGACGAGTACGAGCAGACGTCGATCGGCCACAACCTCACGGTACTACGTCTGCCGTAGTATTGTGGAAAACTGCACGCTCGTCCCTGCCTGGCCCGGAGCGCCCGAGCGATCTGCGGTGCCCCTGAGACCAAGGATGCAGTCTCAGGCGTTGCGGTCGGCTGCCTCAGCCTGCACCGGATCAGCGCACTCCGGACGCGAGCACGCCGTTGCCTCAGGGTGCAGCCGAAGCCGGGCAGCCGCGACACTCTGGCGGTGGATGCTGAGGCCGCCGTGAGGAACGCTCACAGCTGGTTCGAGCACAGCAGCGGGTGGGCGCCGCCGGACGACGACACGCTGGCTGAGTGGCTGGCCGACGGCGTATGCCGCTGTCCGGACGAGTGCCTGGTGACTCCCGACGGGTGGTGCGAACACGGGCTGGCATCGTGGGCCATGATTCTCGCCGCACTCGCACGAGAGGACGCCAACTTCCTCACCAGGGGGCGGGAGGAGCGCCTCGACGACTGATGCGCCTACCCCACAACGCAGGGTCGATGGCACTGCGCTCTGGCGCGCATGCCCGCTGCGCGCGGCCCTCGACCGTCGGATCTTCATACCAGAACTACGGGGCGCGAGATCGGCAACGATGGCACGGCGTCAGGTGGACTCGGCAGGTAGGCCGTGCGAGCGACCTCACGATTCGCGTGTTCGATCGAGTGAGCAACGGTCGCCAACCGAGCCAAGCGCCGTCAGTCAGGAACACGACCCTCGGCTCCGAGTCGATCTCGGCGTGGACCTCGACCCACAACGCGCATAGACGTTTGTCGATGCTGGCTCCGCGTCCTCGACACGGCCTTGGTGCCATCCCACACTTTGAACGGGAGCAGGCGCTCATGACCACGTTGTACCGATACTCGTTCGACAAGCGGCTGGTCGTCTTCTGGGGCGCTTTCGGCGTCCGTCCCGCGAAGGACGGAGTCACCCTCACCGACGACGGTCGGTTGCGGGCCACGTTCGGCCTCTTCAAGCTCGAAACCCCGCTCGAGAATGTCGACGGTGCCCACATCACTCGGAACTGCCGCTGGTGGACAGCGGCCGGTGCCCGGGGCTCGATGAAGGACGACGGGCTCACGTTCGGAACGAACGCGAACGCCGGCGTGTGCGTCCACTTCCGGGAGAAGGTGCCATCGCCGCTCAGGCGCAAGGGTCACTCCGCGCTGACGGTCACCGTCGAGGATCTCGAAGGGTTGACGGAGGCGCTTACCCGCCCGTGACGCCGAGAGTCGGCGTACCCTCTCAAGCCGGTCGGAGACGCTGGCGATCGCGACCACCGCGTGTGCAACTGCGGCGATTGTCGCGTCCAGATCTGCTCGCTCGGTATCGGGGTCGTTCTGCCGCGACGGTGATGGTGACGGTGGGAGTGCAGCGCGGGGCAATCTGAGGCGGAGGACAACAGGGCCAACCATCTTTTTCTCTTAGGGTGTGGGGATGGCGCAGAAGAAGCGGTGGTCCGAGTTCTCGCCGGCCGCGAAGACGGCTGTCGTCGTCGGCGCGCTCGCCGAGGCCGTCGTCACGACGATTGCGCTGCGTGACTTGATCCGACGCCCTTCTGTAGATGTGCGCGGCCCTAAACCGCTCTGGGTCCTCGGCTTCTTCGTGCAACCCATTGGAGCACCGCTCTATCTCGTCGCCGGTCGAAGGCGCGCCCACGACTGACGGCTGAGTGCAGGACTCCAGCGAAACCCGTGGTTTGGTGACCGGTTCGATCTGAACCGGTCACCAAACGGGGGACGTCGATCAGGCGAGATCGAAGCGATCGAGGTTCATGACCTTGTTCCACGCAGCCACGAAGTCGCGGACGAACTTCTCCTTCGAGTCGTCACATGCGTAGACCTCCGAGATGGCTCGGAGCTGGGAGTTCGAACCGAAGACGAGGTCGACGGCGGTGCCGGTCCACTTGATCTCGCCCGTCACGGGATCGCGACCCTCGTAGACGTTCTCAGCCGAGGCGGACGCCTTCCACTCCGTGCCCATGTCGAGCAGGTTCACGAAGAAGTCGTTGGTCAACGTATCGGGTCGGTCGGTGAAGACGCCGTGTGCGGATTGTCCGGAGTTGGCGTTCAGGGCCCGCATGCCGGCGACGAGGATCGTCATCTCGGGAGCAGTCAGCGTCAACAGGTTGGCCCGGTCCAGCAGCAGGGTCTCTGGCGACAACTTCTCTCCGGCTCGGAGGTAGTTTCGGAACCCGTCGGCGGTCGGTTCGAGCACGGCGAACGACTCCACGTCGGTTTGCTCCTGCGAGGCGTCCGTGCGCCCCGGCGCGAACGGGACCGTGACGTCGTGCCCGGCGTTCTTCGCCGCTTGCTCGACGGCCGCGCATCCGCCCAGAACGATCAGGTCAGCGAGCGAGACCTTCGTTCCGTCGGACTGTGAGCTGTTGAAGTCCCGCTGGATCTGCCCGAGGGCCTGCAGCACCTTGGCCAGTTCGGCCGGGTCGTTGACCTCCCAGTCCCCTTGCGGCGCAAGGCGAACCCGTGCCCCGTTCGCCCCGCCCCGCTTGTCGGTGTCGCGGAAGGTTGCCGCCGACGCCCAAGCGGTGGAGACCAGCTGGGAGATGGACAGTCCCGATGCGAGGATCTTGCCCTTGAGGGCAGCGATGTCCTGGTCCCCGATCAGTTCATGGTCGACCTCGGGGACGGGGTCCTGCCACGGCTGCGGCTCCGGAACCCACGGGCCGAGGTAGCGCGAGACGGGCCCCATGTCGCGGTGCAACAGCTTGTACCACGCCTTGGCGAACGCGTCTGCGAGCTGGTCGGGGTTCTCGTGGAAGCGCTTCGCGATCGGCGCGTAGATCGGGTCCATCTTCAGCGAAAGGTCCGTCGTCAACATCATGGGGGCGTGCCGCTTCGACGGATCATGAGCGTCCGGCACGGAGCCCTGGGCCTCGGGATTCTTGGGAGTCCACTGGTTCGCGCCGGCGGGGCTCGTCGTCAGCTCGTAGTCGTACCTGAACAGGTTGTCCAAGTACCCGTTGTCCCACGTCGTCGGGTCGTTGGTCCATGCGCCCTCGATACCGCTGGTGACCGCGTGGGGGCCCTTGCCGGTGCCGAAGGTGTTCCTCCAGCCCAAGCCTTGCTCCTCGAGGGGGGCACCCTCGGGTTCCGGACCGACGTACTCGGCACCGACTGCACCATGGCACTTGCCGACGGTGTGGCCGCCGACGATGAGCGCAACCGTCTCCTCGTCGTTCATCGCCATACGGCGGAAGGTCTCTCGAATGTCCCTGGCGGCAGCCAGCGGATCCGGGTTGCCGTTGGGCCCCTCCGGGTTCACGTAGATGAGGCCCATCTGGACGGCGCCGAAAGGACCGGCGAGCTCCCGGTCGCCGCTGTAGCGCTCATCTCCGAGCCACGTGTCCTCAGGGCCCCAGAAGATCTCGTCGGGCTCCCAGACGTCCTCTCGCCCGAAGCCGAAGCCGAACGTCTTGAACCCCATCGATTCATAGGCACAGTTGCCGGCGAAGATCAGGAGATCGGCCCAGGAGATCTGCCGGCCGTACTTCTGCTTGACCGGCCAGAGCAACCGGCGCGCCTTGTCGAGGCTCGCGTTGTCGGGCCAACTGTTGAGGGGGGCGAACCGCTGATCGCCGCTGCCGCCACCGCCCCGGCCGTCGGCGATGCGGTACGTGCCTGCGGCGTGCCACGTCATCCGGATGAGGAGCGGCCCGTAGTGGCCGTAGTCGGCCGGCCACCAGTCCTGCGACGTCGTCATCACCTCGAAGACGTCCTGCTTCAGCGCGTCCAGGTCGAGGGTCTTGAACTCTTCCGCGTAGTTGAAGTCCTCGCCCATCGGATTGGACCGGGGCGAGTGCTGGCGGAGGACTTGCAGGTTCAGCTGATTCGGCCACCAGTCCTGGTTCGACATGGGCCGATGCGGCTTGGGAGTCGGGGCGGGGATTACTGGGTTCTCGCTTTCGCTACCGCTGTCAGACACGACGGTCCTTCTCCTCACTCGGTGTTTCCTTCTGATGACTGGTTGCTCTCGACGTTGGTTGCTCTGGGTCCAAGGCTGTGTCGCTCAGCTGGTGTCGCACGCTGCGTGTCCGCCTTCAGCTGCCGGACGAGACGGAACTTGCCGCGACACACTCGGGACATCGGCCCCAGTAGATGACCTCGGCTTCGTCGACCTCGTAGTCCGAGTCGTCGGCGGCCGTCAGGCACGGGGTGTCGCCGACCGCACAGTCGACGTCGACCATCCGGCTGCAAGTTCGGCAGATGAGGTGGTGGTGGTTGTCACCGACCCGATCCTCGTAGCGGGCCGGCGACCCGGCGGGCTGGATGCGCCGGAGGAGGCCCTTGTCGCCGAGGGCCGCGAGGGCGTCGTACACCGCCTGACGTGAGATGGCACCGATCTTGCCCCGTACGACCGTGTAAATGTCGTCCGCGGTACTGTGCGGTCGGTCGGACACCGTCCGCAGAACAGCCAGACGCTGGGCCGTGACATGCAGGCCGTGCCGGCGGAGCAGCGCATCGTTGTCAACCGATGTCTCCCTGGACATGCCCGGATCCTAACCCCATGCTGGTGTAAGTCTAGATCCGGCTGGATGCCAGTTCCCGACTAGATCGTCATCCGGTCGATGAGCGCGTCGCAACCGATCGGCGGTTCAGGCCCGTCCCGTCGGTAGGCACGCACCAAGATCCGTGCTGATGTCCGTGCCAGTACGGATGTCACCAGAGCCCGGGTGTGTGCACGTTTGCGACGACGAGCCGCCGGGTTTCACCTGGTGGCCACGGCGAAAAGGAGAGTGTCATGACGGTGCGCAGTTCGACGCGCCTACGGGTATCGGTCCTCGTCGGGCTCATGGCGGCGGGCCTCCTGTCTGTCGGCCTTTCTTTCGCGGCTCCGGCGAGCGCGACCGCGCCCCTTAGGCTGACGTTCGAGAAGGAGGCCGTCGCGGTCGGCGTATGGGAGGGAAGCGTCTCTGGAGATGTCAATGGGGATCTGACAACGGTCCTCACCTCTTGTACCGGGCCGAACCCCTGCTCTGGACCAATCTGGCACGTCGAGTTCGACTGGATCATCGACGCCGGAGCAGAGTCGTTCACCGCCCATCTCAGCGGGGTCCTCAACAACCAGACGGGGAAGGTGGTCATGAACGGGACGGTGGTCGACGGGTTCTTGCGAGGCGCCCAGGTCCACGAGACAGGGCAACTGGTGGATGCGGCAACGCTGAGGTTCGAGGGAAGCATCCGCGTGATGCCGGCGACAGCCTGAGGTCCGATGAGGCCCCCGAACACGCGGAGCGACAGGGAACCCCGCGAAGTCGGATAGGGCAGGCTCGGTCACGGCCATCGTGCGTCCTCTCAGTAGCAGCGCTTCTGAGAATCGCACGATGGCTATGACCATATTTTGGCCTCTGACCTGGTCTTTTGTGGTGCACCCCAGACGGCCGCCGAGGAGCTCATCGCGGCAGCGCGGTTGGTGAGCGCATCAGCCCAGCGATGACGCAGCGCCCTCGGCAGGATTCGAACGTGCGCCCAGGCTCTGGCGCCGTCTGGACCGTGCCGTCATAGGGCCTGGTAGCGACGTTGTTCAAGCTCGGGATGCGAGGCTCCTCGCGGTCCCTCGGGCGCGTTGTGGGGATCTGCCTTGTTGGCACGGCCGGGCCGCGTCCGCCCTCGGCTGCTTGGCACGGGCCCCGGCCAGCAGCCAGCATCACCATTGTGTGCACCTGCATGATGCCAAAAGCGCGGCGACGGAAGGGGCTAGGTAGCGGCCTCCGCGGCGTCGGCCTCCGTCCGCTGCGCCGTCATGAGTGCCTCTATGACGAGGACGTCCGGTTCTAGCAGCTGCCCTGCGGTCCAACTAATGGAGAACTCAACCGGGTCAAGCGCATCGCGTAACATGTCCAGGTGCTTGTCTCGCCACGTGTTCCAAGGGGACATGCTGCTAGAGCCGACGTCCGACGCGATCGCGCCTGCACCCGCGAAGAGCTGTACTGCTGGAATGAACCGCCCCGCGCGAGTAGCGGCAATTGCGATACCTTCAACGGCATAAAATATGCCTCGCCGGTCTCCGGTATCACTCCAAAGCTTGAGGGCCTCTTGGTAGCAGTGCAGCGCGTCGCGGTCACGCCCCGCAAGGTCATCGATCCAGCCAAGGCCCCAAAGCGCGGAAGCTGTGGACCAGGGGTCACCGATGGCGACAACCTCGCTAAAGTTCGCGCGAGCGCGCTCAGGGTCGGAGCCGATCGACAGGTAGCCTAGCGCATTTAGGGCGAGACTGAGAGTGTGTTTATCGCCCAGTCGTCGCGCAAGCGCCACCGACTCGACGGAAACTGTGGTCGACCGATCGGTGTCGCCAACGACCGCGAGGTAGGCACCGTACGAGGCGAGATCGTGCGCATACCGGCGCAAGTGCCCGGATTTGCGAACTAGTTCGAGACCTTGTTCACAAAGCGCCATACCACCTGAAAGATCTCCCTGGTCCAGTAGCCGCGCCAGGCCGAGTATGACGTGAACCCGCGCGACAGGCGGTTTGCCGGCCGAGGTCGAGCAGCGCGCACTTTCCTCGCACCACCGAATAGCCCTTGTGTGTTGTCCTTGCGACCACGCACTCCACGCCGCGTTCGCAAGTGCTTCGGCGTGACTCGGCGCTGCGGAACCATCGCCGTCGAGCACAGCCTCAAGCGCATTCAAAATGGCGCCACCCCACCCCCAGAGGCACCATACGTCGACCAACGCTGCCGTCAGATCGAACACAGCTGGGCGGTCGTTCGTGTTAACTGCGTAGTCGAGCGCCAGTCGAATATTGGACGCATCGGCGGCTAGCTGTTGGCTCCGAACGTCGACGTCGGCGATCACGGTGGGACCGGCGAGCTCTTCGGCCAGCCGGGTATAGAACTCGACATGACGGTGCCTCACGTCACCCTGTCCGCCCGTTTCGATCGCCTTTTCCAGTCCATATGCACGCACCGTCTCGAGCAGACGCAGCCGTGTGACCCCCGTCTTGGTTTCGGCGATGACCATCGACTTGGCGACCAATCCCGACAATACATCCAACACATATCGTTCCTGCGGTGTGCCTTGACTCACAGCTTCCACGGCGGCAAGCGAGAAGCTAGGCGCGAATATTGCAAGCCGCGACAAAAGCTGCTTCTCGTCGATCTCGAGGAGATTGTAGCTCCAGTCGAGTGTGGCACGTAGCGTCCGGTGATGATCTATGTGGTCGGAGCTATGCCCAAGAACGCGAAAGAGGTGATCCAAGCGGGACACGATCTCCTGGGGCGTCATCGTCGGGATGCGAGCGGCAGCAAGCTCTATCGCGAGGGGCAGACCGTCGAGGGAACGACAGAGTTCGGCCACAGCCACCGCGTTGTCACCGTCCAGACGGAAGTCCGGGCTGTAACTCTGCGCTCGCTCCACGAACAGCTGAACTGCGTGAGCCGCCGCAATCGTTTCGGGCGTGTTGTCGCGGGGAGTCTTCAAAGGAGGCACCGGGAGCAGGACCTCGCCGCCGATTCCGAGGGGCTCCCTGCTGGTCGCGAGGATTCCGACGTTGGGCGCTAATTGGAGGATTCGTTCACATATGGCTGCGACCGGCGCCCGAACGTGCTCGCAGTTGTCGAGAAGTAGCAAGCCAGTTCGAGCCGCGAGATACCGGGCCACCCGCTCCGACACATCCACTTCGGTACTGGATCGAACGCCGAGTGACGCCAAGAGGACCTCGGCGACGTCGTCACTGCCGGTGACGGAGGCGAACTCGGCCCACCACGACTCCCTCGACTCATCGTCGCCCGCCGTCGAGGCCACGTATGTCGCAAGACGCGTCTTACCGGTTCCGCCGGCACCAACCAGGGTCACCAGGCGGTGACGGGACAGCAGCGACAAGATCTTTGACAACTCGTCCTCGCGATCGACGAGTGGCGTCGCTGCCGTAGGGAACCCTTTGGCTCCTGAGGACAGGGGTGCGCTCGGTGACTCCCGACCCCCCGGCGACTCCACGACGCGAGCCAGCTCGTGGCGATTCGCCACCTGGAACTTCCGGAGCAGCGACGACACGTGGCTCTCGACCGTACGCTCCGAGACATATAGGCGGGACGCGATCTCAGCGTTGGTCAGGTGCTCGCCGAGCAGCTCGAGCACCTCGCCTTCCTTGCGGGTCACCCCACGTTCGGACGACACCCACCTGCCGAGAGCCGCATGACGGTCCGGCCCGCCACGAGGTTCAGGCAGTCCCGGACCCGTCAGGACGTAGGTGACCTCGGGCCGGTCCAGATCCCGTAACCGAACCGCACCCAGCTCGACCAGACGCACGCCCGATGGCAGCCGATCGGCCACCAGGCGGGCCGTGGATTCGCTCACAAGAACCTCGCCCCCCAGGGCGACTGCCCGGAGCCGGGCAGCCCGGTTCACCGCCGGACCCAGGAAATCGCCGTCGCGCTCGACCGACTCACCTGTGTGCACTGCAAACCGCACAGTGAGACGTGCGCCGGTTGGCCACCGGGCCGCGACCAGCCCCACCTGCGCCTCGTAAGCTGCTGCCAGCGCATCGGTGGCCAACGTGAACACGGAGAACGTCGAGTCGCCTTCGCCCCGGCCTTTCAGCAGGACACCGCCATGATCCGCCATCGCCCCGGTGACGATCTCCTCATGACAGGCCAGGGCCGTCTCCATTGCCGCGGGCACGCTGTCCCACAACCGAGTCGAGCCGACAATGTCGGTCAATACGAACGTGACCACCCCGGAGGGCAGCCGCTGCTCCGCCACGACACGATCATCGCACGAGATCCGAGACAGTTGACACCCGCGCACAACGTGGCGCAGAGGCGAGCCCGGGCCGCCCGGTGCCGATCGCGCCGCGCCCGATTGCCCCGCCTCGTTGCCTCCTTACAGCGGCGTGTCCGCCTCCTCGCCGTGTGCCGTGCACGCGGCACAGAGGATCGCGCCCGGCGGCGTCGTCCGCCATCATGACTGCGGACGCGGCCGACGAGCGTTCGGGACAAGGCAAGGTAGCCAGTCGGCTAGGCCTCGCAACGGCAGCGGTAGGCTCGCCGTCGCCACCACCGGCGCCCACTCGGCGAGTATCCCATGGCGATCGCCTGGGAACTCCAGGACCTGTTACCCGGTAACCTCCTTGCCTCCTTCGCGGCCGCCGTCGGGTGAGCTGTCGCCGCGTACGAGGGCGACCGCTTCGCG
>Ga0209889_1000373_pt1 | contig 12023 bp, 10 predicted proteins | sample GWRWN1_0_10_FD_187233 | JGI IMG/M metagenome (GOLD analysis project Ga0209889, IMG submission 187233) | Riverbed sediment microbial communities from areas with no vegetation in Columbia River, Washington, USA - GW-RW N1_0_10 (SPAdes)... | ecosystem: Environmental > Aquatic > Freshwater > River >... | reverse complement strand
GGAGCGGGTACTTGGAACCCGACGACCAGCCCGCGAGCATCACGCCGTAGACAGCGATCGACGACAGCGCCAGGATCAACAGCACCCCGATCGGCGGGTCGGCCAGTTGCACGTAGGTGTCGTGCCCGAACAGCCGGACCACTCCCTCGCGGTCACCGTCGAAGGCACCGGCGATGGGGATCACGGCGAACGTGACGAATGCCGGCACCGCCGACAGGAAGGGCGCCAGGACGAACACCCGGCGGTCGGCCTTGTCGGGGATGTTGTCCTCCTTGAGGATCAGCTTCATCCCGTCGGCCAACGTTTGGAGCATCCCCCACGGTCCGGCCTTGTTGGGCCCGATGCGGTTCTGGAGGTCGCCGATGACCTTCCGCTCGAACCAGATCATCATGATGACGGACCCGAGCAACAGCCCGAACGCCACCAGCGTCTTGAGCACGACGATCAGGAGCTCGGCCAGTCCAATGCCGCCCTCCAGCAGCGGGTCGAGGGCGATCACGGGCGTTCCACCCGCACGTCGGTGACCGGGGCGTTGGCGTCGATCAGGACATTGGCCCGGCCGCCGGCCTTGTTGGCGTCGAGCACGGCCACACCCCGGGGCACGGTGGCGTCGGGCCGGGTGGACACCGTCACATGGCCGCGACTCGACGTGACTCGCACGTCGTCGCCGGAGACGATGCCGAGCCGGTCGAAGTCCTGCGGATGCAGCCGCAGCGTCGCCCGCTCGGCCAGGTCGGCCAGCGACGGTGACTGGTGCACGAGCGTGCCCCGGTCGTAGAGCTTCCGTCTGACGACGAGCCGCAGCGAGTAGGCGTCAAGCAGCGGCGGATCGATCACCCGCCAGTCCGGTACGGGGATGGCGGGCTGGGGGGCCGAGGACCGTTCCTCGGTTCCGGGCGCAGGATCGGTGGCCCCGGCAACCGATTCCGCGGCAGGTTCGCCTGCGGTCTCGCCGTTGCTCCGGGACGGCAAGGAGACCAGCACGCCGTCGACCCCGTTGGGCGACGCCAGGTCATGCAGCAGCCCGGCGAACGCGGGGGCGACCGTCTCGATCTCCTCGGCGATCTGTTCGATCGACTCGACCCCGAGGTCCGCGCCCAGCCGGAAGGCCAGGTCGGCGGCCACCGTCCAGTCAGGCTGAGCGGTGCCGGGGGGCGTGACCTTCCGGGCCAGGGTAGAGACGCGGCCCTCGAGGTTGGTGGTCGTGCCCTCCACCTCGGCGTAGCCGGCGGCCGGCATCACCACGTCGGCCTGCCTGACCGATTCGGTGAGGAACTGGTCGCAGGCGATCACCGTCCGAGCCCCGGCCACGCCGCGCTCGGCCAGGTCACGGTCGGGAAAGTCGGCCAGCGGATCCGCCCCCAGCAGCACCAGCGTGTCGATCTTGCCCTCGGACGCCGCCCGCAGGATGCCGGCGGCGTCGAGGCCCTTGGTCTCGGGCACGGTGGGCCAGCGGCCTGCGAACCACCCGCGGCCGGCCTGGAGGGTGACCCGGCCCGGCAGCACACCGGGAGTCATGCCCAGCTCGAGCGCGCCCCGCACGTTTCCCCGGCGCAGCGCCGACAGGAACCGGACCTGCGGGTGCGCCTCGTGGATGACCTTGGCCGCGGCCGCGATCGACTTGGAGCCCTCGGCCAGGTTGCCCCGGCCGAGGACGACGGTGACCGGCCGGTCGGCCAGTAGTGGTGCCGCCGCCTCGATCGCCTCGGGCGCCACGCCGGCCACCTCTTCTTCCGCCTCACCCGCCAGCAGCGCCCGCACCAGCGGCAGGGCGTGGCCTGGGCGATAGCACAGCGAGTGGGCGGCCAGTCTCGTCGTGCCGGTCTCGGTCGATGCCAGCTCCACGATCTTGACGTCGTCGTTGAGCACGGCATGGCGCAGCCGCAGGAACAGCACCGGCAGCTCTTCCTTGGGGTCGGGACCGAGCAGCAGCACGGCACCGCCGGGCCGGCAAGCATCGTCGATGGTGGCCGGCGGCAGCCCGAGCACGGCTTCGGCGGGCAGGCCGTCGCCGAGCTGGGCATCGACGTTGTCCGACCCGATGATGCCCTTGCTGAGCTTCACCCAGGCGTAGGCATCCTCGTTGGTGAGCCGGGCGCCCCCCAGCACCGCAAACCCTTCGGGCCCGCTGCGGTTCAGCCCCTCGCGGATCGACGCCGACGCCCGCCGCAGTGCGTCGTTCCAGGTGGCGGGCTTTAGCAGCAGACCCTCGTCCCGGACCAGGGGACTGCCGAGCCGCTCCGACGAGTTGACGGCCTCGAAGTCGAAGCGACCCTTGTCGCACAGCCAGCCCCAGTTGACGGCGTCGACGTCGACCCCCAGATAGCGCACCACACGGTTGCGGCTCGACTGGATCACCACCCGGCAGCCGACCGAGCAGCTGGTGCACGTCGACTCGACCTCTTCGAGGTCCCAGGGCCGGGCCTTGAAGCGGTAGGGCGTGGCGGTCAGCGCCCCCACCGGACAGATCTGCACCGTGTTGCCGCTGAAGTAGCTGGCGAACGGTTCTCCCGGGAAGGTGTTGACCTGGGTCTCGTTGCCCCGGTCGAGGAAGCTGATCAGTGGGTCGCCGGCGACCTCGGAGGCGAAGCGGGTGCAGCGGTCGCACAGGATGCAGCGCTCGCGGTCGAGCATCACCAGGTCGCTGATGGGTATGGGCTTCTCGAAGTGGCGCTTCTCCTCGACGAAGCGGCTCTCGCCCGGCCCGTGCGACATGGTCTGGTCCTGTAAGGGGCACTCGCCACCCTTGTCGCACACCGGACAGTCGAGCGGGTGGTTGATCAGCAGGAACTCGAGCACTCCCTCCTGCGCCTTCCGCGTGGCCGGCGACCCGGTGGAGACGGTCATGCCGTCGGCGCATTCGATCATGCACGAGGGCTGGAGGGCGGGGCCGCGGCCGGTGTCGATGTCGACGATGCACATGCGGCACATCCCGACTGACCTCATCCGGGCGTGGTAACAGAATCGGGGAATGTAGATGCCGTTGCGCTCGGCGGCGTCGATGACCAACTCACCCTTGGCGGCGGTGATCGTGCGGCCGTCGATGGTGACGGTGACGCCTGGCGGTGCGTCTCGCGAAGCGTCGGTGGTGTCCGTCATGGGGTTGCTCCGACGGCCGGCGGCGTCGACAGGTAGGCCTTGCCCTCGACGGGGACAGTGATCTCCCCACCCCCGCAGTAGGCGAAGAACTCGTCGCGGAAGCGCATGACCGCCGAGGCGATCGGCGATACCGCCGAGGGGCCGAGCGGGCAGATGGTGGTCTGCTTGGGCGGCCAGGTGATCTGCGGGCTGATGTTGTCGCAGATGTCGAGCAGCTTGTCGACGTCGCTGGGCCGGCCGTACCCGTCGAGCATGCGGCGCAGGATCCGCTCGAGCCAGGTGGCGCCCTCCCGGCACGGCGTGCACTTGCCGCACGACTCCCGCGCGAAGAACCGCACGATCCGCCAGGCGGCCTTGACAGCGTCGGTGGTCTCGTCCATCACCACGATGGCACCGGACCCGAGCATCGACCCGGCGGCGCCCACCGCCCCGGCCTCGAGCGGCAGGTCGAGGTGTTCCTCGAAGAACCACGGCGCCGACGCCCCGCCGGGGATGAAGGCCTTGAGCCGGTTGCCGTGGCGGATGCCGTCGCCGTAGCGCTCGCCGTAGAGCAGGTCGCGGAAGGTGGTGGTCCCGAACTCGACCTCGTACACCCCGGGCTGGTTGACATGGCCCGACACCGCGAACAGCCGGGTCCCCAGACTCTTCTCCGCCCCCAGGGCGGCAAAGGCAGCACCGCCGTTGCTGACGATCCACGGCAGGTTGGCGAGCGTCTCGACGTTGTTGACCACCGTCGGCTGCATGTAGAGGCCCTTGGCCGCCGGGAAGTACGGCGGCTTGAGGCGGGGCATGCCCCGGTAGCCCTCGAGCGACTCGATGAGCGCCGTCTCCTCGCCCACGATGTAGGCGCCGGCGCCCCAGTGCAGGACAACGTCGACGGAGAAGTCGCTGCCGAGAATGTCCCGCCCGATGTAGCCGGCGGCATAGGCATCGTTGAGCGCCTGGGCGATTCGTTCCTGCGCGAGCGCCATCTCGCCGCGCACGTAGAGAAAGGCCTGGGTGGCGCCGATCGCGTAGCAGGCGATCAGCACCCCCTCGATGAGGAGGTGCGGGTCGCGCTCCATGATGATGCGGTCCTTGTAGGTGCCCGGCTCGGACTCGTCGCCGTTTACCACCAGGTAACGGGGGAACACGCCGGGCGGACAGAAGCCCCACTTCACGCCGGCAGGGAAGCCGGCGCCACCCCGACCCAGCAGGCTCGCAGCCTTGACCTCCTCGGTGACCTCGTCGGGGGTCATGGCCGACAGGGCCCGCTGGAGCCCCTCGTAGCCGCCGGTGTCGACGTAGCGCTCGAGCGTGTGCCCGTCGGCCAGGTCCCACCGGGAGGTGAGGATGCGGGGGACATCCTTGGCGTCCGTCACGACGCCTCCTCGCCGTCGCCGTTCGCCTTCCGGTTGCGGGCCAGCCACGCCGGTTCCACGTTGCGTTCCGGCGGCGCATTGCCCGCCCGGTTCTCCGGGAGCTGTTGGCGCACCCGGCTGAGCGTCCCGTGCCGCGGGACCTCGTGCGCGAGCTTGCCGGCGCGCAGATCGTCGAGCAGCTGGTCGACCTCGTCGAGCTCGATGCGGTGGAAGTAGCGGTAGTTCACCTGCATGCATGGGGCCTCGGTGCACGCCGCGATGCACTCGACGTCCTCGAGCGTGAACTTGCCGTCGGGCGTGGTGCTGCCGGCCTTGATGCTCAGCCGGTGCTCGAGGTGGTGCAGCAGCTCCTCGCCGCCCAGCAACAGGCACGAGATGTTGGTGCACACGGTGACCACGTAGTCGCCCACCGGCTCGCGTTTGAACATCTCGTAGAACGACGCGGTGCCCAGCACCTCGGCCGGCGTCACGTCCACCAGCTCGGCGATGTGCTTCATCGCCTCTTCCGTGAGGTAGCCGTCCTGCTCCTGCGCCAGGTGCAGCAGCGGGATCAGCGCTGACCGCGACCGTGGGTAGCGGGCGATGATGTCGTCGGCCACGATGGTGTTCTCGGAGGTGAACCGAGGCATCAGCGATCGCTCCCGTCGGTCGCCGATCGCCGATGACAGGTGTTCCCCGCTCTTGCCGGCTGTGCCGGCGGGTCGCTCGGGCCACGCTCACGCGAAGCGCTCGGTCTCACCGATCGACCTCACCCATGATCGGGTCCACGGACGAGATGACCGCCACGGCGTCGGCGATCAGGCCGCCGCGCAGCATGTGTGGCAGGGCCTGGACGTTGACGAACGACGGCCCCCGGATGTGCATGCGATACGGCACCGCGCTGCCGTCGGACACCATGTAGCAGCCCAGCTCGCCCCGCGGGCTCTCCACGGCGCAGTAGACCTCGCCCTCGGGCACCTTGAAGCCCTCGGTGAAGATCTTGAAGTGGTGGATCAGCGCCTCCATGGACTCGTCGATGCGGGCCCGGGGCGGGGGCGTGACCTTGCGATCCTGGATGCGGTAGTCGCCCGGCGGGAGTGCGTCGAGGACCTGGCGCACGATCGCCATCGACTCCCGCACCTCGTTCAGCCGGATGGCGTAACGGTCGAAGGCGTCGCCATAGCTGCCCACGACCGCGGCGAACTCGACCTGGTCGTAGAACAGGTAGGGCATGTCCTTGCGCAGGTCCCAGGGAACGCCGGTGGACCGCAGGATCGGCCCGGTGGCACCCAGGGCCATGGCCTCGTCGGCGGTGATCACTCCCACGCCCTGTAGCCGGGCGCGGTAGATGGGCTGGCCGGTGAGCAGCTCGTCGTACTCGTCGAGCCTGGGTGCGCACAGGTCGAGCACCCGCAACACGCCGTCGCGCCAGCCGTCGGGGAGGTCCGCGGCCACACCGCCCGGGCGGATGTAGTTGTGGTTCATCCGCAGCCCCGTGATCATCTCCAGCAACCGCAGCGTCTCTTCCCTCTCCCGCCAGCCGAACAGCATCATCGACACCGCGCCCAGGTCCAGACCGTTCGTGGCCAGGAACAGGAGGTGCGACGACATGCGGTTGAGCTCGCACAGCAGCATGCGGATCCACTGCGCCCGCGCCGGGATGTCCTCGTCGATGCCGAGCAGCGTCTCGGTCGCGAGCGAGAACACCAGCTCGTTGAAGAGCGGCGAGGCATAGTCCATGCGGGTCACGTTGGTGGGGCCCTGCAGGTAGGTGAGCGTCTCGCCCGTCTTCTCCATCCCGGTGTGCAGGTAGCCGATGACCGGCTTGCTGCGCAGCACCGTCTCACCCTCGAGCTCGAGCATGAGCCGGAGCACACCGTGCGTCGACGGGTGCTGCGGGCCCATGTTGAGGATCATCGTCTGGTCCTCGGAGGGATCTGCGTCGGCCATGGCCGCCACCTCGGCCTCCGACATCCGCAGCACCGAGCCGACCTCGCGCATCAGCTCGGCGGCGCCCGCGCCCTTGCGGGGGGCGAGCTCCTGGGGCCCCTCGTACGTGCGGGCGGTGGCGTCGGTGGGGAGGGTGGTCACGGCATCACCTGGCGTTCTGCACGCCCTTGAACTGCACCGGGATCGCACCCACGGGATGGTCCTTACGCAACGGGAAGCCGTCCCAGTCCTCCGGCATGAGGATGCGGGTCAGGTCCGGATGGCCCGTGAACTCGATGCCGTACATGTCGTAGACCTCGCGCTCGGGCGCTTCGGTGCCGGGGTGCACGTCGAACAGTGACGGGCACGTGGGGTCGCCGGCGGGCACCTGGACCCGCAAGCGCAGCCGCTCGCGGGTCTCATGGGACAGCAGCCCGACCACCACCTCGAAACGCTCGGGCTCGACGCCCGGGGGTAGGTCGCGCGGTGCCTCGTAGACCAGATAGTCGACGGCGGTGACATCGACGCAGACCCGGAAGCCCTCGTTGTCGCGCAACGTGCGGACGAGGTCGACCAGTTCATCGCGGGACGGGTGCAGCACCTGCTGGACACGCTTTCCGTTCCCACGGCCGCTCCGGACATCCTTTCCGCTCCCACGGCCGCTCAGGACATCCTTTCCGCTCCCACGGCCGCTCCGACCGGGGCTGTACGTGACCGGTTGCCCGAAGCGGGTCTCCGGCTCGGAGGTCGCGGCCGACTCGGTCTCGCCTGCGACCGACTCCTGCTCGAACCCCGACGTCGCCTCCGTGTCGGACATGGGACGGCCTCAGCGCCCTCCGCCAACGGGAGCCGCGGTGGCGGTCTCGGGCTGGCCGTCGCGCTGCTCGACGACCAGGCCGGCACCAGCACCTGAGCCCCGGGTCTCGCGGCGGCGCAGCAGCTCGCCGTTCTGGATTTGCTCGTGGATGGTGTTGATGGCGTGGATCAGGGTCTCGGGACCGGGCGGGCAGCCGGGTGCATAGACGTCCACGGGCACGATCTGGTCGACACCCTGGACCAGCGCGTAGTTGTTGAACATTCCGCCCGAGCTGGCGCACACGCCCATCGACAGCACCCACTTGGGCTCCATCATCTGGTCGTAGACCTGGCGCAGCACCGGGGCCATCTTCTGCGACACGCGGCCGGCCACGATCATGAGGTCGCTCTGGCGGGGCGAGGCGCGGAACACCTCCATGCCGAAGCGGCCGAGGTCGTAGTGGGAGGCGCCGGCGGCCATCATCTCCAGCGCGCAGCACGCCAGCCCGAACGTCACCCCCCAGAACGATCTCCGGCGCGACCAGTTGACCAGGTCCTCGATCTTGGCGGTGAAGACGTTGTGGTCGAGCCCTTCGAGCCCCCGCTTCACATCCCACCCCACTCAGGCGACCTCCTCGCGCTCGGGACCCGCCGCAGCCGGCTCCACCGGCTCGGCCGGCGACGTGTCGCCCGCTCCGGCCGGGTTCTCCGGGCGGCCGTCGAGGCCGACGCGGCGAATGGTGGTGCTGGTAGTCCGCTCCACCGACACCATCGGGGACACCCGGCGGGCCCGGTGCACCGGTCCCCAGTCGAGCGCACCGTTGCTGATCAGGTACACGAAGCTCACGAACACGGCCGCCGAGAACAGCACCACCTCGACCAGTCCGAAGGCGCCCAGGTTCCGGTAGATGACCGCCCACGGGAACAGGAGGATGATCTCCACGTCGAAAACGATGAAGATCATCGCCACCAGGTAGAACCGCACCGGGAAGCGCTCGGGCGGCTCGCGGGTGGGAAGGATGCCCGACTCGTACGGCGCGCGCTTGGCGGCACTCGGACGGCGGGGGGCCAGCAGGCGCGACATCACCAGGCTGATCGCCGCGAACGCTGTGGCGAGAACCGCCATGGCGACGACGGGCAGGTACTGGCCCAACTTGCTACCCCCCTCCTCCGGTGGGTGCCGGCAGTGGTGCCGTGCGGTGCTCGGCGACCACGCGATCGCGCGCGTGAAGCATGGCGCACAACAGCCCGAACATCAGCCCCGAACCGAGCGTGATGAGCGCAGGGACCAGGCGGCGTTGACCGAGGTCGCGCACCATCACGATCGAGATCACCTCGGCGTTGGGGTCGGCCTCGGGTGGGGGCGGTGCCTGCCCGACCATCGCCTCCTGCGGGATCGCCGGCTGGATCTGGACGATGGCGTAGTGGGGCGGGCTGGTGATGCGCAGGGTGTTGGTGATCCGATTGGTCACCCGGTCCCACACGCCGTCGCTCTTGCGTTCGGGCTTGCCCCCGGTCTCGAACGCGTAGAGATGCACGTAACTGGTGGTCTCCTCCAGGCCGGGGATCACGCCCTCCGTCAGCGTGGCGTCCGCGGCCGACTGTGCCTCGGCCCGGGATGCGTCGGAGGCCGCCAAAAGTGTCCACTCGTTGAGCTGGTCGGCGAACTGGTCGTTGATCTTGGCGATCTCCGCGTCGGTGGCATCGTTGATGTCCGCGGTGGGGGGCAGCCCGGAGGGGTCGAGATCGTGGGCATCGCTGAGCAGCGCCTGAGACAGGTCGCCGTGGTTGATCTCCTCGACCTCCCAAGCCGGGATGCGCCCGATCGGTCCCTGACCCGGCGGGTAGAGCCACCACACCATGCCGTGGATCGTCATCCAGCCGAACAGTGCCGTGAGGATCACCAGGAACCCGAGCCGCTGGGCGAGGTTGGTGGCCAGCAGCAGGTAGACGCCGCCGCCCAGCACGATGACGCCCGTGAGGACGGCGAGGATGCCCCGGATCGTGGGGTCCCAGGCGATCCCGGCCACGATGGTGGGCAGCAGCGTCATTCGTCAGCCCTCCCCGCCCGATGAGGACGAGCCCGACAGCCCCGGACGCGGCGCGTTGGTCGTGGTCTTGGCGGGCGGCAGGCTGGCCTCGTAACGGGCGATCGCCTCGAGCATCTCCTGGGTCATCATCCCGTCGTTCTCGACGTTCTCGGTGTTGGGGTTGTCACCGAAACCGGGCATCTTGCCGCTGCCGATGCCGTTGTTGCCGTAGGGCTCGCCCTCGACGCTGCCGGTGCTGACGAACAGCGCCAGCTCCTCCACCGAGGCGAACTGCCGGTCGACGAGCCCGCCGGTCAGGTTGGGGCCGAGGGCGCCGCTCCCGTCGGGGAACCCGGCGTAGGCGCTCAGGTCGGCGTTGGCCGGCTCGACGCTGTCGGGGATGATCGACCAGCCCCGCGTGTGGCAGCGGGCGCAGGCGTAGGCGCCGCCGGCCACCTCGAGGTTGAACAGCGCCCGCCCGGTCTCGGTGTCCTTGTAGTCGATCTGGGCGAGGGCCGCGTCGATGACGTCGTCGTCCGACTCGCCGGCCTCGAGCAGGCCGAGCTTCTCTGCCAAGGCGATCTGGGCCTGGCGCTGCGCCTCGTCCGGCGACAGCTGGATGGATTCGAGATAGGCGACGACGTCGGAGATCTGTTGCTCGTTGAGCGGGCCCTTGTTGACCGCCGCCCCCCAGCCCGGCATCGGCGAGAACGGCCGGCCGTAGTTGATGACGAAGGTGACCTCGTCCTCGCTGTAACGGAGCAGCACCGTGTTGAGCGCCGGCGCCCGCCAGTTGACCTGCGCCACGAACTTGTTGTCGGCATCGGTGATCGTGAAGGGCGCCTGGCCCCCGGTCCCGTCGGGGCCGTGGCAGTTCACGCACTGCGAACCCTCGGTGTACGTCCGTTCGCCGCGGCTGACGAACTTGCGCTGGAACCCCTCGACCGCACCCGACAGCCGGCTCGGCTCGTTCAGCCAGTAGAGCGGCAGGCCAACGCCGACGATCACCAAGGAGATCAGCGCCCAACGCAGGGTGCGGTTGAGCTTGCGGGTCTCGAGCTCCTCGTCGTCGAAGTAGGGCTTGCGGTTGGGCGCCAGCTCGATCTCGGAACCGGCCTCCGGCCGCCCGCTGTTGATGTTGACGATGACGTAGACGACGAAGCCGATGACGATGATCGCCGCAATGACGGCACCGACGACGGTGACCGTGCTGGCGGCGAGCACGGTCACGCCCGCGTGGAGGGAATGCATCTACTCGGAGCCTCCGCCGACGCAGTGGGGGCCCTCGGCCTCCTGGCCGGTGGTGTTGGTACCGATCGGCGGACCCTGGATCTGGCCCGACGTGCCGGTGTCGACGGTCACGACGTCGCCGTCGATGGTCGCAGCGAAGCGGTCCATGCCCCGCGGTGCGGGGCCACCCCGCTTCTCGCCCACCTGGTTGTACTGCGAGCCGTGGCAGGGGCACTCGAACCATTGCGACGACAGGCACGCGGGCACCCGGCAACCCAGGTGCGGGCACTTCTGCCACAACGTGACGATGCCCTCCTTCATGGCCACCAGCTCGGGCTCGGAGTACACGGCCTCGGCCTTCGGCAGCGCCTCGGATGGGTAGGCGGTGACCCACATCCGAGCCTCGGGGTAGTAGGCGAACCCGTCGCCGTCCGCGATCGCCTTCTTGATGTCATCCAGGCTGCCGACGCGAATCTTGGCGCCGAACCCGCCGGTGCCCGAGGGCCACAGCTGGGCCAGCATCGCCCCGCCCAGACCCACGCTGCTGAAGGCGACGAGCGTCACGATCGAGCGGTTGAAGAACTGGCGGCGGGTGACGCCCAGCGTCTCCTCGTCCGGGGGCACCCACTCGACCGGAGCCTCCTCGACCCTGACCGCCGGCAGTGACTCCTCGCGGCGGGCCAGAACGGCCGCCCGTTCGACCTCGCGGCCGCTCATGGTGACGCCGTCGTCGTCGAGCGAGACCGGCCCTCGGTCGCGCCTGGCCGTCTCGTGGCTCATCATCCCGGTGGCGGCGCCGGTGTCGCGGCGGCGGGCGGCGGCGAACAGCAGCACGCCGGCGGCCACGACCAGTACAGGGATGGCGATGGTGAGAACGGTGATGGCGCTCATCGGCTCGCCTTCGGCTCGCCAATGAGTGCATCGCCGCTACGCGGCGACAAACCCACTGCACTCATGGTTCGCTCGCTGCGCTCGCTCACGAGCTCACCTCGTCGTCGCTCACAGGTCGAAGAACAGGCCGGCGTTCCACGGGAACACGAAGTTCTGGCCCGGGCCCCGGAAGAACGAGCCGATCATCACCAGCACGGTCCACGACATCAGGAAGATCGTGAAGATGGAGATGGCGAATTTGCGGTCCTCGGGCCTGTGGGACGGGTTGCGGTCGGTGAACGGGGCCAGGATCAGACCGATCAACCCCAGGCCGGGAATGGTCACGCCCGCCACCATGGGATGGAACATGGTGAGCAGCTCCTGGAGGCCCAGGAAGTACCACGGCGCCTTCGAGGGGTTGGGCGTCTGGTTGGCGTTGGCCAGCTCCAGCAACGGGGCGTTCACGAACGTCGAGAACACCAGCACGAAGGCGGTGCACGCCAGCGCGGCCACGAACTCGACGCTCAACAGGTGGGGCCAGACGTGCACCTTGTCCTGCGGGACCGCCTTGACGTCCTGGATCGAGCCGGACTTGACGACCGTCAGCAACCGCTGGGTGTGGCCTCCGGGGCCCGTCGCCAGTGGCGGAGCCACGGCGGCCGCAGCTGCGGCCGCCGTCGCAGGCGCGGTGGCGACGGCGGTCCCTCCCCCGCCACCCTCCTCGGCCCCG
>Ga0209889_1000372_pt1 | contig 12036 bp, 12 predicted proteins | sample GWRWN1_0_10_FD_187233 | JGI IMG/M metagenome (GOLD analysis project Ga0209889, IMG submission 187233) | Riverbed sediment microbial communities from areas with no vegetation in Columbia River, Washington, USA - GW-RW N1_0_10 (SPAdes)... | ecosystem: Environmental > Aquatic > Freshwater > River >... | reverse complement strand
GTCGAAGACGTTCTCGCCGAACGCTGAGACCAGCCTGCCGGCAAAGTGCGGGCCAATCCCCTTGATCATCCCAGACCCAAGATAACGCCGGATGCCCTCGATCGAGGAGGGCGGCACCACCTGCAGGAAAGTCGCACGGAATTGCAGGCCATGCTCGCGGTGCTGCTGCCATTGTCCGCTCGCCTGGATGCTCTCGCCGGCGTGCACGTCGGCAGCCGAGCCCAGCACCGTGATGAGATCGCGATGGCCGCGCACTCGAACCTCGAACTGCCCGAGGGAGTCGAGGGTCACCTGGATGCGACCACCGTCTACAACCCACCGAACCTGACGTTCCCGTTCGGCGCGTACGTCTGCGTCGTCGACGTGGACCCGGGCACTGGCCAGGTCAAGGTTCGCCGATTCATCGCAGTGGACGACTGCGGCATCCGGATCAACCCGATGATCGTCGAGGGTCAGGTCCACGGCGGGCTCAGCATGGGGCTCGCGCCCGCGCTCTTCGAGGAGATCTCCTACGACGAGATCGGCAATGTCCAGGGCGGCAGCTTCATCGACTACCTGGTACCGACCGCGGTGGAGACCCCGAAGTGGGAGACCGGCAACACGGTCACCCCGTCACCGCATCACCCCCTCGGCGCCAAGGGCGTCGGCGAGTCCGCCACCGTCGGCGCGCCCGCCGCCATCGCCAACGCGGTAGTCGACGCGCTCTGGCATCTGGGCGTGCGTCACATCGACATCCCCATCACGCCCGCGAAGGTGTGGAAGCTCTTGCGCGAGAAGGGCGTGACCGAGTGAAGGGCGCGCGGAGACGTGGCTGACGAGCTGCTAGCGCTGGCTGCGGAGCTCCAGCGCCGCGGAGAGGTATTCGCGCTGGCGACGGTCGTCCGCTGCGAGGCGCCGACCTCAGCCAAGCCCGGGGCCAAGGTGCTGGTCCGCGAGGACGGCAGCGTGCAGGGGTGGGTCGGTGGTGCCTGCGCCGAGCCGGTCGTCGTGCGCGAAGCGCTCCAGGCTCTCCGCGACGGCCGGCCCCGGCTGATCGGCCTCTATGGAAAAGGCGCACGTGCGCCGGGCCGGACGGAGGGGATGCTCGAGTTCGGGATGACGTGCCATAGCGGTGGCACGCTGGAGATCTACGTGGAGCCCTATCTCCCAAAGCCCCAGCTCGTGCTCGTGGGTCACGGGCCCGTCATCGACACCCTCGCGACGCTCGGTCGGGCCGCGGATTTCACGGTCGTGACGCTCGGCGAGGACCCGCCGCAGGCGGGACTCGCCCAGCTCGAGCTCACCCGACGAGCGTCCGTGGTCGTGGCCACGCACGGGGACTCCGACGAGGACGTGCTCGATCGAGTCCTCAGGACCGACGCGGGTTACGTGAGCCTGGTCGCGAGCCGGCGGCGAGCCGCTGTAATTCTCGAGCGCCTGAAGACACGGGGCGCCCCGCCCGATCGCCTCGGCCGGCTCAAGGCCCCGGCCGGGCTCGACATCGGCGCGGTCACTCCCGAGGAGATCGCCGTGAGCATCCTCGCCGAGATCATCCAGCATCGCCGGAGCGAAAAGACGGTCAGCGCCGGCGCGGAGGCGGTCTCGGCGGCCCCGGTGCGGGTCGAGGCCAAGGACCCAATCTGCGGCATGACCGTCGACAGCGCGACCGCGAAGTACCGCTCGGACTTCTCCGGGAGAATCGTGTTCTTCTGCTGTCGCCACTGCAAGGAGATGTTCGACCAGGATCCGGAGCGCTACCGCGCGGCGCTCTGAAGGCTCTGTTGAAGCACGTATCATAATGTCGACAATTGAAGGGCGGAAGGAGGTGCCTGCTCATTGGAACGGTCACCGTCAGGCATGGGCGAGGTTCGGGTCGCGGTCAAGCTGACGAACGCGGTGGACGAGGCCCTGGTCCGACGGGGCATGATGACGCCAGAACAGGTCAGGACCTACGAGGCGAATGCGCTCGTTGACACCGGCGCAGTTCGCATGGTCGTCCCGCCGCAAGTCGCCACTCGTCTCGGTCTCGGGGTTCGAGGCCAGCGGGTGGCCGAGTACGCCGATGGACGCACGGAGGCCGTCAGCGTGACAGAGCCCCTCGTTGTCGAGATCGACGGGAGAGACACTCTCGAGGAAGCCCTGATACTCGGTGACGAGGTCCTGATAGGACAGACCGTGCTCGAGAAGCTCGACCTGTTCGTGGACTCTCGGCGGCGACGGCTTGTTCCCAATCCGGCGCACCCGGATCAGCCCATCACGAAGGTCAAGTTTGCTGCGACACGCGCCGTGAAGCGAGTGCCCGCTCTCCTCGCCTAGCGTTGCAGATCCACCGCTCCGGCCGGTGTCACGAGCTTGCTGACCACCTCCTCGACCCGTGACCTCCGAAGCCGATGGGTTCCGCTCGGTAAATTATCCGGGTCTTGATACCTACGAAGTCAGGGCTCCGGTGGTGGGGCGAAGTACCCGTCAGATCAGGCACGATTTGCGCTCATCCCGACACCCTCAACCGCGATACCCTGCAGGAGGCGCAGCCTCGGCGCGGCTACGCAGTTCTGGGGAATTACAGGTTCGGCGGCACCGACTAGCGGCTGGGGACTGGGCGTTTGATACGGTAGCCTGGTGAAGGTTCGTGAAGTCATTCGGATGCTGGAAGACAATGGCTGGACGCTGGTGGTTACTAGAGGCAGCCATCGTCAGTTCAAGCACCCGACCAAGCCAGGCCGTGTCACCGTCAGCGGCCAACTTGGCGACGACATGCCGAAGGGGACGTTAGCGTCCGTCAGGCGCCAGGCGGGGCTGAGAGGAGAAGGATCGTGAAAAGGCTGCGGTACCTCGTGCGCATCAACAAAGATCCGGGCAGCGATTGGGGCGCCTCGGTTCCCGATTTGCCCGGATGCGTCGCCACCGGCAAGACGATCGACTCAACTCTCCGGCGCATCCAGGTGGCTATTCACCTCCATCTCCGCGGAATGCGCGCTGACGGGTTGCATCCTCCGCGCCCACGTCAGCGAACTGTAGTGCCGGGCAGGACATCAGGACAAGTCGACTTTTACGCGACCGTGGAGGTTGCCGCCTGAGAAACCTGTTGGTCTCGCCTGTCTGCGATCCGCCGAACAAGCGCATGCAGCCGACTGCGCGCAGGGCGCGCAGCGGCTGTCGCGCAACGTTAGGCGGACATGATAGGTACGAAACTGACTTGCCCACGCTGCGGGGCAACCTATCCGAGATGGCGGTTGCTCTTTAGCTTAGGCACACTCGCCTGCTTATCGTGTCGCGCGCGGTTGACGTTGTCCCGCGACTCCGCTGCACGACTTGGATTCGTTGGGGGCCTGACGCTGTTTGCGTGCGCTGCGCTCAGTGAATGGATCTTAGGCCTCGAAACGCTTTGGTCGTGGCCATTCATGCTGTGCTTTTTGGCGTTCGCGTTCGTTCTCGGCCTCATCATAAGGCTGATTGTCGCGGTTCTCGTGTTGCGGAGTGAGCTCCGTTAGCTGCAGAGCGAGACGACTTGACCGTTGCCGCCTAACGAACGCGCTGCAGCGAACCGCAGGCTCGCGCTGCTCGCCCCGCGGCCGCTGAGCGCGGGCGGTTATACGGATAGCGAGTAGATGACCGCTAACGACGTGAGCCAGCTCATCGAGGCCGAACTGCGGGGTGCTGATGGCGGCCATGGCCATGGTTTGGATCTCGATCGCTGTCTCGTTCCGCCCAAGAAACAGATCTTCGACGACGCCTCTCAGCAAGACACAACGCTGGAGATGTGGCTTGTACTCGAAGAGGATCCCGTCGGAAAGGTCCGCGGCCAAGATCGTCTTCCACGAGCAACGCGGATTCGGGCTGGCCGTGCCAGGCAGCGCCCGGGCGGTTCTCATCGGTTTCTATGGTAGTTTTGTAGACGCGCTCGAAGCGATGTGAGATGACTAGCCGCACAACTTCGCAGTCCAGCGGACCGGGGCTCGCGTTGCTCGCTCCCCGGCCGCTCGCCGCGAGCGTTCGACCAGGATCCGGAGCGACACCGGTCTTGACAGGCGTTCGAATTCGAGGACATTGACGCGGGCCGGCGTGTGAAGCACGCTAGGTAGTCGATGAGTCCAGCCAGACGTTCCGGAGTGACGCTCCAGACGCTGCATCAGGACCTGGGAGCAGTCAAGGTCCTGCTCACGACGGGTCTCCGCGCGTTCCCGCAGGACTGGCCCGGCGACGTGCTGCGGACGCTCCGCGAGAACAATCGGCTCAGCGAAGCGCGGTTTGCGCAGCTCGACGTCGCGCTACGAGAGCAAGCGATCGAGACCCATACGATCCTGCGTGCGGTTGCGGATGGGCAGCGCCAGATCGTCGATAGCCAGCGCGACCTGGCGGAGAGCCAACGCCTGCTGGTCGAGGGGCAGCACCAGCTGGTCGAGGAGCAGCGTCAGCTGTCGGCGGACATGCGCGCTCTCATCGCGCGGATCGACGCGCTCATCCGTGGCCGGGGCAAGGGCGCGCCAACCGACTAGCCCCCGTAGAAGACCTTCTCGCCGAGATCCTTCAGCCAGAGCGTCGCGTCGTCGGCTCGACCGTCGGGTGTCTTCGTGAGCCCGACCTCGACCACCTTGCCGACGAAGATGGAGTGATCGCCCTTCTCGACGGTCGCCTCGAGCGTGCACTCGATGAACGCGGGCGTGCTGGCCAGGATCGGCGCGCCCGTCGTGCCCGGACGGAAAGGCTCGCCCGAGATCGTGTCGCCTTTCCGCTCGGCCGGCTTGAAGAACGTGAAGGCGAGCGCCTGCTGCCCCTTGCCCAGGACGTTCAAGGCAAACGCTTTCGTGTCCTTGATGAGTGCGTGAGCATGGGAGTCGGTCTTGACGCCGACCGCGACCAGGGGCGGCTCGAATGAGGCCTGGGTCACCCAGTTGACGGTGCCCGCCGCCACACGGCCGTCCGCGTGGGCCGCTGTCAAGACGTAGAGGCCGTAAGGAATCATCCGGAGCGTGGTCTTCTTCGCGTTGGGGTCCATGGCTTCCTCCCGCCCGGGAGGATACGGCGGATGCCGGCCCTGGTCCAGCAGTCCCGACGGCTTTGCGCACCCGGAGCCGTTTCGCGTACCATCGGCCAAAGACGGCAACATCGCCGAGGAGGAACCCATGCCGCTGACAGAGCTCAATCACTATTTCATCCGGGCGAACGACCTCGAGAAGACCAAGGACTTCTACTGCGACGTGCTGGGCTTCGAGGTCATGCCGCGGCCGAGCTTCCCCTTCCCGGGCTACTGGCTGGGGGTGAACGGCAAGATCCAGGTCCACATGGGGCCGGACGGCATCGACAACGCCGAGCTCTTTTATCTGGGCACCCCGAAGGGCGCGGTGACGGACCACGCGGGCGTGGTCGACCACATCGCATTCCTGGCCACCGAGCCCGGCGGTTTCATCCGCCGACTCAAGTCGCGGGGCCTCGAGTTCCAGCCGCGCTCGCTCCCGGAGTTCGATCTTTACCAGATCTTCATCAAGGACCCGAACGGGCTCACCATCGAGCTCAATTTCTTCGGGCTGAAAGACGTTCAGGACTGGGGCGGCGAGGACTACTCGAAGATGCCCCAGGTCGCCAGCATGCGTGCATGACGGGATCCGGCTCGGCGTCCGCGAGCTTCGCCGACGTCGGCTACGACGAGGCGATGCGCCGGGCGCGTGCGCTCGTGCCGGCGCTGCGCGAGCGCGCCGACCGGGCGGAGGCCGTGCGCGAGATGCCGAAGGAGACGATCGAGGATCTCCATCGTACGGGCCTCCTCCGGTTCCACCAGCCGCGACGCTGGGGTGGCATGGAGCTCGAGTTCGTGTCGCTGTTCGATATCCCGGCCGAGATCGCCCGCGGCTGCGCCTCGACGGGCTGGAACGTCGCGAACCTCGGCGTCCACCACTGGATGTTGGCGCTCTACGACGAGCGCGCCCAGGAAGAAGTCTGGAGCAAGAACCCCGATGCCCTGATCGCCTCGGGCATCGCCTATCCTCAGGGCAACGGGCGTCAGGTCGAGGGCGGCTTCGTCATCAGCGGCTTCTGGAACTTCTCGAGCGGCGTCGACCCGGCCGACTGGAACATGCTCGCGGTGATGGTCCGCGACGGGGATCGGGTCGTCGACCACCGGATGTGTCTGGTGCCGAGGAGCGACTATGAGATCGTCGACGACTGGCACGTGCTCGGCATGCGCAGCACCGGATCCAAGTCGGTCCGCGCCAAAGACGTCTTCGTCCCGGAGCACCGCGCCCTCTGCATGTACCTGGCGCGCGGCGGCAGCCAGTTTCCGGGCGCGCGCGCCAACCCGAATCCCCTCTACCAGGTGCCGCTCTCGGCCCTCGGCTCCCACTGCTTGGCGGCAGCCGGCGTCGGCAACGCCCAGGCGGCGCTCGAGCTGACGGTCGAGGCGATCCGCGAGCGGAGCACGAACTATACCGCCATGCGCATGCGCGATTTCCAGGCCGTGCAGCTGCGTGTCGCCCGCGCGAGCGCGATGGTCGACGCGGCCCGACTCGTCATCCGCGCGGACTGTCTCCAGGCCGAGCGGATCGCCCGGGAGCCCCGCGCTCCGACCATCGAGGAAAAGCTCCGCTTCAAGCGCAACGTCGCCTACGCGATGGAGCTCTGCACCGAGGCGGTCGACACGCTTCATTCGCTGGCGGGTGCCAACGGCATCTACGATCGGTATCCGATCCAGCGGCTCTTTCGCGACCAGCACGCGCTCGCCGGGCACATCGGCTTCAGCTGGGACGCGCAGGGCGCGCCGTGGGCGCTCGTCGCGCTCGGCGGCGAGTTCTCCAGCCCGACGATGTGAGATCACGATCAGGAGGACGCTCATGAAGCGAGCTTTCGGATTCTTGTCCATCGCCGGGACGGTCGCTCTGCTTGTCGCCGGGTCCAGCGCCGCCTCGGCGCAGACGCCCCCGGGCGGGACGGCCGACGCGCGGGCGATCGCCGGCGCCAAGGCCTACATGCAGGCGAAGGGCCTCACATCGCTCAAGCTCAACATGATGATGCCCTCCATCTTCACCGCGGGCAGCACGCTGGAGATGACGATTTTCGAGAAGGAGACTGGCATCGGGGTCAACTACTTCGAGGTCGGCATCCTCCAGGTCCAGGCCAAAGCCATGTCCGAGGCCGTCGCCAAGAGCGGGAGCTTCGACTTCTGGATCGGCGACCCCATCTCGCTGCCGGACCTCGTGGAGGCCGGGCTGGCCCGCCCGATCGACGACCTCGTGGTCCGCGGTAAGGCCGACCTCGATGACATCGTCCCGGGCTTCCAGGAGCAGGCTCGTTACAAGGGCAAGACCTACGGCCTCGTCGCGGACGGGGACAACTTCATCATGGTGATCCGTAAGGACCTGATCGACGCACCCGGCGAGGGGCAGAAGTTCAAGGCCAAGTACGGCTGGGAGCCCGGCTGCCCCGACACCTATGAGCAGTGGTACCAGCTTGCGGAGTTCTTCACCCGTGACCCGAAAGGCACCGGGGTGCCCGAACTGTACGGGGCGATGGGGTACCGCGCGCGTGGCTGGGGCTGGCGCTGGTGGCTCCAGCAGTTCTACGCCAAGGGCGGGATGCCGTTCGACGACGGCATGAAGCCGCTCATCGCCGGCAAGGAAGGCGTCGAGGCGCTCCGCGACTACATTGCGCTGACGAAGTTCATGCCCAAGGACATCCTGGGGTGGGCGACTCCCCAGGCCTACCCCTTCTACGCGGGTGGTAACGCCTTCTCGATCATGACGTACCCGTCGATCGCGATCGCCGCCGAGCATCCGGATCGCTCCAAGGTTGTTGGCAAGAACAAGTACTGCCTGGTGCCCGGCTACGTGGTCGGCGGCAAGCTCGTGCGCCGCGCGATCCAGGGCTACGGCAACATCTTCTACGTCTCGAACTACGCCAAGCACCCGGAGGCCGCGTACTGGCTCTCGCAGTACATGACCAGCAAGGAGGTGTCGGCACGCCTCGTGGCCGGCCCCAACTCCGTCTACGACCCATACCGGAAATCGCATCTCACCGATCCGCGCGTCATCAAGGCGCGGACGAAAGAGATGGTAGAGATCCACCTCAAGAACGCGCAGGTGATGGCGCCGATGATCCTGATTCAGGGCGCCGTGGAGTACAACGACGCGCTCGACCTGAATGTCCAGGAAGCGCTCCTCGGCAAGATCACTGCCGAGGACGCGCTGAAGAACACGGCCGCCGCGTGGGAGAAGATCACCAACCAGATCGGCCGCCGCCAGCAGATCGAAGGCTGGAAGGCGCTGAAGGCCGCCTACCCGACCAAGAACGTTCCCGACTGAGCCCGATGACCGGCCTGCGCCGCTGGCTCGAGCGGGAGCGCGTCTTCAGGTGGCTGCCGTTCATCCCGGTGCAAGGGCTCTTCGCCCTCCTCCTGCTCCCGAACTTCCTGCTTCTCGTGTATCTCTCGCTGCTGTCCTGGCGGATCACGCGCGGGACGTGGTGGAACGCCGCCTTTACCGGGCTCGACTCCTTCCAGCGCGCCCTCGAGGACGAGCGCTTCCTGTGGGCGCTCGCCCGCACGTTCGGCTTCGCGGCGGCGGCGGTGCCGCTCGAGCTCCTGCTCGGCTTCGGGCTGGCGCTGCTCTGTCGCCGGCAGTTCCGCGGCCGGCGCTTCTACACGACGGTGTTTCTCCTGCCCATGATGATCGTCCCCGCTGTGGTCGGCTATGACCTCTCGATGCTGCTCATCGATCAGGGACCGTTCAACCAGCTCCTGAGTCTGCTCGCCGGCCGTGCCATCACGGTGCGGTGGCTGTCCGAGTACACCCCGGCTCAGCTCGCCGTGATCGGGGCGGACGTCTGGCAGTGGACGGCGCTCACCTTCCTCATCTTCACCTCCGGCCTCGCCGGGCTGCCGGAGGACCCGATCCGGGCGGCGCGGGTCATGGGCGCCAGCCGCTGGCAGATCTTCTGGCACGTCGAGCTGCCGCTGCTGAAGCCGGTCATCGCGATCGCCGTGATCCTGCGCTCGATGGAAGCCCTCAAGATCTTCGACTACCCGATGCTGCTCACCCAGGCCGGGCCGGGCAACGCCACCGAGACGGTTGCCGTCTACCTCTGGCGCGTAGGCTGGGAGTTCGCGCGCGTCTCCGACGCCGCCGCCATGTCGCTCGTTCTGCTCGTGGCGGTGGCCATGTACAGCTTCGTCGCCATCCGCGTCCTCCGCCGTGAGCGGCGGCGCCTAGCCGAGGAAGGCGTCGCGTGAGACGCGGGCGACGCTCGCTCTTTCCGCTCGTCCGCCATGCGCTCCTGCTCGCCTGGACGGCCGTCACGCTCTTCCCGATCTACTGGATGGTGATGACGTCGTTCAAGCACGCGGGGGAGTGGGTGACGTGGCCGCCGCGCTGGTTTCCCCACGAGCCCACGCTGGTCAACTACGTGAAGGTCCTCACCCCGGGCACCTCGACGTTCGAGCTGGGCCGGCAGACACTCAAGATCTTGAAACCGATCGGGGACAGTCTCATCGTCTCCGGGGTCGGCTCCCTGCTCGCCGTCGTCCTCGGCAGCGCCCTGGCTTACAGCTGGGCCCGCTTCGGCACCGGCGGGCGGAACTATCCGTACAACATCCTCTCGATTCGCATGGTGCCGCCGATCGTCATCGCCGTGCCGTTCGTGGTCTACTTCGTCACGCTACGACTCCTGGACACCTACACCGGACTGATCCTCGTCTACGTGGCCACGTGCCTGCCGTACGTGATCTGGATGATGCTCGCCTTCGTCGAGGAGGTGCCCGTGGAGCTCGAGCGCGCCGCCCGGCTCATGGGGGCCTCGCGCCTCCGCGTGCTGCGCTCGGTCGTGCTTCCTCTCACCGCCTCCGGCCTCGTCGTGACCTTCCTCTTCGTCTTCATCCTCAACTGGAGCGAGCTGCTGCTCGCCATCACGCTCACCAACACGGAGGTCTCCACGCTGCCCATCACGCTCAACAAGTTCCAGTCCGCCAACGAGGGGCGCGACTACGGTCCCCAGGCCGCCATCGGAACCCTCGCCACCCTGCCCGTGGTCGTGATGGGCTTCCTCATCCAGAAGCACCTGCTCCGGGGCTTCAGCTTCGGGCTCCTTCGGAAATAGGACGTGGCCTCCATCCGACTCGAGCGATTGACGAAGGTCTTCGGCGCGACACGCGCCGTCGACGGGATCGACCTGGCGATCCCGGACGGCGAGTTCGTCGTCCTCGTCGGACCATCGGGGTGCGGCAAGACGACCACGCTCAACATGATTGCCGGGCTGGAGACGCCAACCTCGGGGGACATCTGGATCGGCGATGCGTGCGTCACCGACTGGGAACCCGGCGAGCGCAACCTGGGCATGGTCTTCCAGAGCCTGGCGCTCTTCCCCCACATGACGGTCTTCGACAACATTGCGTTTCCGCTCCGGATCAAGCGCGTCGCGCCTGAGGAGATCGCCTCGCGGGTCCGCGCCGTCTCCGACACCGTCCACGTGGGACACCTGCTCGACAAGCGCCCCGCCACCCTGTCGGGCGGCGAGGCGCAGCGGGTGGCGCTGGTCCGCACACTGGTCGTGCAGCCGTCCGTCTTCCTGATGGACGAGCCCCTCTCCAGCCTCGACGCCAAGCTTCGCGTCGAGATGCGGACCGAGCTCAAACGCCTGCACGCAGCGCTCCGGTCGACGTTCGTCTACGTCACCCACGACCAGGCGGAGGCCATGACCATGGCCGATCGCATCGTCGTCATGCACCAGGGGCGGATCCAGCAGGTGGGGCGCCCGCTCGAGGTCTACGGCGATCCGGTCAATCGGTTCGTCGCGGGCTTCTTCGGGGTGCCCGCGATGAACTTCGTGGAGGGCGAGCTCCAGCCGGAGCCCGACGGCGCTCGCTTCATGGCCCAGGCCCTTCGCGTGACACTCCCCGGACACGGGGGCGGCTCGGGTCCCGCGGTCTTGGGCGTACGGCCCGAGCACGTGCGCTTCGCCGACGGGCGTGAGAGCTGGCCGGCCACCGTGAGTCTCATCGAGCCGCTCGGCGACGAAACGCTCCTGTTCCTGGACTATGGCGGGCCGTCCTCGCTCGTGGCAAAGGTGGACGCCGAGGAGAAGGTGGCCGTGGGCGACCGCCGTTCGTTCACGTTCCGTCCGGACAGAGTCGTGCTGTTCGACGGAACGACGGGAGGGAGGCTCTGTCGCTGAGACGTCCCGGGCGCCTCAGCGCGTCGCCGCGCTGGCGGCGTCCATTACAGCGTCCGGCGTGTCCGGGTCGATCGAGCAGTCGGGACCCAGCAGGAGGAAGCGCCCGCCCATCTCGGCGATAGCCCGGCGGCCGCGGGCGTGGACCTCCGCCGGCGGCAGGCCGGCGATGACAGGCTTGGCGGGCAGCCCACCCAGCACAGCCCGGCCAGTGCGCCGATGGACATCGGCCAGCGACGGGTTACCAGGTACCGTGGCCCAGCTCAAAGCCGTCGCCGGATAGTCGGCAAACTCGTCGAAGAGAATGTCCGCCCCGCAGACGTGGAGTACGTTGAAGGGCGCGCTCTCGACGTGCCCGAGGATGCGCAGATCGTGCGGCCGCTGGAAGCGGCGACACTCGGCCGCGGTCGAAAGCTCCCGCGTCGCCATGTTGGTGGCGTAGAACAGGCCGTCGGCGCCCGTCTCCACGGCGGCGCGCGCATAGGCCCCGAGCGTCACCGCCATCGCGCCCAGCGCATGGTCCACCGCCGCCGGCTCCGAGCGCATCAGCGCCAGCGCCGTGGCGCGGCCTCCCGCGAGGAGAAAGGGCAGGACCATGAGCGGTGAGAACACCGTCCAGATGATGGGCGTCTCGGCTCCCACCGCCTTCCGGATGGCCTGCAGCGCCTGCAGCTGCTCGCCGAGCGACCCGGCCCTCGCGTCGGCGGGCTCGAGCCGGCGCAGGTCCTCCGCGGTCGCCAGCGGCGCCCGGGTCACCGTGTAGGGCGTCTCGCGCTCGCGCGAGGGCGCGTAGCGAAGCCCCCACATCTCCGCGAAGCACTGGGCCCGGCTCTGCGGCTTGAGGAAGTCCCAGTCGAAGCGGCGGGCCAGGCGTAGTGTCTCGGCGGCGAGGGTGTCGGCCGAGTT
>Ga0209889_1000370_pt1 | contig 12081 bp, 9 predicted proteins | sample GWRWN1_0_10_FD_187233 | JGI IMG/M metagenome (GOLD analysis project Ga0209889, IMG submission 187233) | Riverbed sediment microbial communities from areas with no vegetation in Columbia River, Washington, USA - GW-RW N1_0_10 (SPAdes)... | ecosystem: Environmental > Aquatic > Freshwater > River >... | reverse complement strand
CGATGCGAGGGCCTCGGGACGGCAGGTTCGGGAAAGCTGAGGGGATGATGGAAAGCGGTAAATAAAGCTATGCCCATGAGTAGCATGGGGACAGGAACGAAAGCTGTTCACGGATGGCTGAGGCGCATTTGGCAAGAAAGAACGGTAGTTATCGACAGCCAGGAATGGCCGATAAGCAGAATCGGAGAGGTTGATACCGGGAAGAGTTATTATCGGAACACGTGACCGTGTGGCTGAGTTTGTTAACATCGTTGTTTTTTGTTCCAAAACTACCGGAAGGCCTTCTACAAAAACCCAGGGTTGTGTGTGGCATCAATGCGTGCGACAATCGCCCCATGCACAGAGGCTCTCGTCGCGTCTCGACGGATGTCCAACATCCAGGGGTGCCGCTTGCCGCCTTGCACAGCGTGGCGGGCCGATGACACGTCGCTGTCCTGTCGGACAGGGGACGACCATACCGAGCAGTCTCCTCCAACAGTCGACCGCGGAGTCGAGCCCTCTCCCCAGAGGACTGCCCAGCTTGTGCTCGTCTTGCATGGGCTTCAGGCGGGAGGGCGGGTGCACACGCGACGAGGCAACACGATGGAAACGATACGCGACAGAGGGGACGGACACGTGGCACACAAAGGTAGAGGTATTTTTTTGGTGTACGTCGATATCGACGCCCAGCACGACAAGGAATTCAACGAGTGGTATAACACGGAACATCTGCCGGAATTACTGGCGGTCCCCGGCATTCTCGCGGCGGCCCGGTACGAGGCGGTGAAGGGCGGCCCCAAGTACTTGGCATGCTATGAGCTGGACAACATGGCAGTGATGCACACCCCGGCTTTTACCAACCGGCCCCGGACGCCGTGGGGGGAGCGGGTCTCGCCGTCCGTGATCGGGACGAACTTGACGCGCATTGTCGGGGAGCAGATTTACCCGGACAGGATCGAGATGCCGGAGCGGGACATGGCGCCGGTGTTGCAGATCGGCCGCATGTCCGTGCCCGCCGAGGCTGATGCAGAGTGGAACGCCTGGTACAACAACGAATATATTGGGGATTTTTGCCCAACCCCTCGAAAAGGTATATTTCAGGGGTCATCCTCCCAGACCTGTCGGACCGAGACGCGCGCTAGTGTCTCGACGATCTCCGTCATATTGATCGTCTCAGGCGCTTTGCGAAACTCGTAACGTCCGTAGAAATTCAGATGCTGCCAAGCCACAGGCGACACATACTTCAGCAAAGCCACCCCCTGGACGTCCCCGGCGGCTTCCTTGTACGCGAGCACGTGAGATAAGAGCATCGCATTGTAGTAGATGATGCAGTTGGTCAACAGGCGTGCGCATTCACCCCAAATCTGTTGTTCCTGTTCCGTCTTGAAACGCAACTTGCCGAAATTGGCGTAGGACACCGCACGGCGCAGCTGATGGTAGTTCTCGCCACGGTTGAGTGCGCGCTGGACATTGCGCCGCAGAGGCGGGGAGTCGATGTACTCGAGGAGGTAGAGGCTGCGAATGATGTTGTCGTATTCCCACAACGCCCGCCGGGTTTTGTTGGTCCGGGCGAAGGCGCTGAGCTTGCGGACGATAATGCTCTGGGTGGTCGTTTTCAACGCGAGCGACACCATGATCCGTTGGATATTCTCCCACTCCTCAATCACGAGTTCGGGGTGAAGGTTCCGGATGGGGCGCAGGATCAGCTCCTCCGCGTACTGGCTTGGGTGCTTGAACCCATAGAGCGCTTCTCCCACCTTGTCATAGATATCTCGGTAGCGCGGCGCGAACTGGTAGCCAAACAGGCTGAGGATGGCAAAATTGACCTCATTGGTACCGTGGGTATCGGTGGAGTGCATTTCGGGGTGGATCTCGGTCGTATTATTGAACAGAATATCGAACACGTAGTGGCTTTCATGGTCATTCGCGCCGATGATTTCGGCATTGACGGGGACATGATTCGCCACCAGCGCATACGAGACGATCCCCTTTTTCAGCCCGAAGTACTTGGGGGAATAGCGGGCGTTGATGGTGTGAATGCGGGTTTCAAATTTCTGGCCATCACTGCTGGAATGCAGGGTGTCACCGATATCATAATGCCGAAAGATCGGGAGAGCCGCGATCGCATTACTGACCAGATCATTAGCGCCTTGCAGGGTTTCCAGGCGGATGAAATTCTCCGAGGTGGTCGCGAGGGCCTGCCAGCTGATATCCGAGATATCGCCCATCCTGCCGAGGCCCATATTGGTGCCCCAGGCCAGGACGCACGCGATAATCTCGTCGTCATCGCTCTTCTTTTTCGCATAGCGCCCCAGGACGTGGTCGAAGGCCTCCATGAACTGGCAGTGTTGATTGACGAAATGGACCACGCTGCTGAGGTCCACTTGTTGCAGGCCCTCGAAAAACGGATGGTTGACGGGCTCAGAGCTCCGGGGATAGCGCAGGGTCCACCGGACTTGCGTCCCACGCTTGGTAAACTCGAAGTGGGTATTCTCCCCCGAGGCAATCCGCTGATTGACCTCCAGCAAGCGGGCTTCAAGCCGTTGTTCCAGCGTGGCTAAGTGGTCTCGAATCGGCTGGGTGAGGCTCGCCAGGCCGGTTTGCTGCATTAGTGTATCTTTCTCTTGCCACTGTCGATCGTCCAGGAGGTCATCCTCAAAACTGCGAAAGCGCACGCTATCGCGACAGAAAATATCGCCAGCTTCCAGGCCATTGCGCAGGAGACGATAGACCAAAAACTCATAGCGATCCGGCAGCAGGCGGCGGCCATCCGCCTCGTGGGCATAGAGGTAGCGTTGTGCGGTGTCGGATAGACACTGGAGTGGGAACGCCTCCGACGGATAGTGGCTCAGGGGGTGTCCCTTGCGGAAGGCCGTCTGGAGAAAGTCCACGGCTTCAAGCAGCGGAGTGTATCCAGACACCGCGGCCCAATCCACGGCCAGGAGAATTGGCCGGACATGGAGTTTAAACTGCTGGGCCAGCGTATCAAGATGCGCCCATTGAAACGCGGTTTCGTCGAAGCGGGCGTGCTTGGTAAGATGCTCGGCAACGAAATCGATTTTCTGCCGCTCCAGCAGAGCAAACGCCTGGGCCTGGACGTCCTGAAAGGGTGTACTCTGGGCAATGCGGTCATCCGTAAAGAGTTTCAACACGGCCCCGGCCTGCTGCACGTCCTCGTTATGCGCGACGCGGTGCTCATAAACACGATCTTTGGCGGCTTCCTTCGCCTCATCGGTGTACCGCCTTACGCGATGGATGAGGCTGCTGAGTAAATGGTCATGGAGCCGCTGATAGCGGTGCGACACAAAACATAAGAGATAGAGGTAGGTGGTCGCCGCTTGAAAGCGTTTGAGCTTATAGACTGAATAATAACTCACCAATGAGGCATAATATTTGATGCTCTCATTCGAGATGGCCAGCTGGGGCAACACCCTTTGGGCAAGCCGGTAGAGATCACGGATATGCTCACCGCGCTGAATTTCACGTTTGATTTCTTGGGCGCTAAAATCTTTCGGCTCGTGTCTGAGCTGGGTGATGGCGTAGAGCCCAGGCCCATCCGCTAAGAGTCGATCTAAGGCCTCGCGTGCTGTCAGATCAAGCGCCGTGGAAACGACGGTGGCCAACCGTGCTTGTTCGTGTGTCAATGCCTGGCCAACGGTATCTTGCATCAGGCTGTAGCCAGGCGCCACAATGCGCTGCTCTTTCAGGTAATGCATGAGTTCCCGAAAGATATAGATGGGTTTCACGGAAATCATCGCCGCCTGTTGGGCTTTGGCCACCAAGGCGTGCCGTTGGGTGGCATCGCAGCTCCGATAGTGGAAGAGGCCCAGGATCAGCCGTTGCTGCCTCAACCGCGTCACCTTGGTCACCGCCACGTTCGCCAGGATCGCGTGAGGAAAATGCTGTGTCTGTATGTACTTGGTATCCTCCGCAACGTCTGCAAACGTAAAGACAAAAAACATCTGGTGAGATTTAAAGTAGCCGAGCTGCAACAGGAAATAGATTTGGGAAGGGAGCGAGTGGAGCTGCTCCATGGCGGCTTTTTCCGATGGGCTGAGTGCGAAATACTCGAGACGCTCGTCGTCTGTCAGATGGGGTAAGCCGTAGAGGGCGGCAATTTCTTCATCGCCCAAGATGCGCAGACGTCGTGGGGTGGTGTTGATCGTTGGACCCTCCATGTCTTACGCTCTCCCCAGGGGTGTTGCACAAGGTGCACCTTCTGAGACGTAGGGTTTGACGCGTCTCAATTCATGGCCCATTATAGGAGTCTCACGTCGTTTAAGACATCATGAAACATGAGGCAGGAGAAGATGGCGCTCGTTGGATACGCCCGGGTGAGTTCGGTCGGCCAAAGCCTCGACGTGCAACTCGGCAAGCTCAGACAGTGTAACAAAATATTCCAGGAGAAAAAGAGCGCTGTGTCAGGACACCGCCCCAGCCTCCGGGCGTGCCTGGACTATGTTCGGGAGGGCGATACGTTGGTGGTGACCCGGTTGGATCGGCTGGCCCGGTCGACCCTCCATCTGTGTCAAATTGCCGAAGCCCTCGGCCGTCAACAGGTGCATCTTCAGGTGCTTGATCAGCAGATAGACACGAGTAGTGCGACGGGCCGCCTCCTGTTCAACATGCTTGGGGCCATTGCGCAGTTTGAGACAGAGCTGCGCGCCGAGCGACAGATGGACGGGATTCAGCAGGCCAAAGCGCGTGGGGTGCGATTTGGCAAAGCCAAGGCGTTAGTTCCTGAGCAGATTAGGACCCTCCGCCAGCGTCGAGCGCAGGGGGATCTCATCAAGACCTTGATGCAGGACTACGCCCTCTCCAAAGCCAGTGTGTATCGCTATCTCAGCGCCATCGCCCCGACCCAGTCCGTCCAAGCTCTCGCCCTCCTGCAGGGCGTGGGAGAGCACAGCTGACGAGCGCCGCCTCGCATTGAACCCTGACCTCCTTGATACGCGAGGCCCATCCGCTGAACCCCTGAAATATACCTTTTCGAGGGGTTGGGCAAAAATCCCCGGGTTGCGTCGGCTCAGGACCACTCATTGGCCTCTCGCTGATGCTCCCGCTGCCCGCACTCGTTGCCGTCGCCCTCATGGCGGCCGGGTGGCTGATGCACGGCCTGATTATGGTCAGCACCGTCGTCCTGCTGGTCAGTCAGTCGCCCGCAGGGCGGGCCACGACGCTGACGCTCTACGCCTCGGCGATGAACCTTGGTGTCGCGCTCGGCGCCGCGCTGGGCGGGCTGGCGCTGGCACGGGGCGGCTATGTCGCCCTCGGCCTGTGCACCCTGGCCTTGCCGCTCGTATCGGCCGTCCTCGTCTGGGGCTGCCGCCCTGGGCTGGAGCAGGTACCAGCGTAGCCTTGTGTCCGACTGCCAGCCGTATGAGATCGACGACCAGCGCGCTGCAGTGTGGGGTGTGAGCAGACAACCTTGGAGTCACCTATGGGACCATGGCTGATCACAGCCGGCCGGGTCTACGACGGCGTAGCGGAACGAGCGCTGGAACGGGCCTATGTGGTCGTCGATGGGGACACCATCACGGCGGTCGGCCCGCAGACAGAGCTGGAGGGCCATGCGGGACGTTTTGCACAGGTGATCGATCTGGGGGCCGAGACGACGGTGTTGCCCGGGCTGATCAACATGCACACCCATATGTCCTTGAGCGCTGGGGCCTCGATCTTTGACGACCACCAACGGGAATCCTACGAAACCAAGCTGATCCGTGCCGTGGAGAATGTGCAGGCGGCGCTGCGCACCGGTGTGACGACCGTGCTGGTAAATGCCCTGGAATATGAGCAGATTTTGCCCTCAAACATGAGCACTTGCCCTCAAGCATAAGCACTCGTACACACCTTTCTGGTAAAACCGCTCTCCATCTGGCATACGTTTTCCCAAACGTGTAAATTACAACCTATCGCGCGCGTGACGCACCGTTGGCATGCAGAAGACGGACCAAACCTGGCCCAAGGATCCTTGACACCAGCGCGGCAATAACCGACTGTAGGCTGCCCTGGAACGACCTTGGCCTAGGCTTGGCAGCGAGATGCACTAAGATGCTCACAAGCTATTGTGTATAGGGTGATTGTTTCTTAATCACAACTTCGCGCAAATTTCTGAGGCTCTTTCGAGCTCTACGGGCGTGAGGTAGAGCGCTTCGGGTCAATGGCTGGACACCGCGCCCTACGCCGAGCCACTTGACTCCACCCGACTCTCGTCATCGGGAGACCGACCTATGCACCATGCGGACTCCGGCATGCGCCGTGGCACCGTGCACACTGTCCATGATGCCGTCGTCGACATCCGCTTCGCGCCGGAGTGGTTGCCGATGCCCACATCACTGCTCATCAGCACAGGGGACATGGAGGCCGCACCCGTCCAGTTGCGCGTGGTGGCGCAACTGGACCACGAGACGGTGCGGGCGCTGCGCTCCCCTGCGAACACCCCGATCACCATCGGCAGCGCAGTCACGACACTCGCCAACGCTGGCCTCGATCACCCGCTTGACCTCGCGACACTCCATCGTGCGCTCGACCAGCTCGCACCCCGTGGGACCGCGCCTCACGGGCTGATTGCGACCGGCATCAAAGTGATCGACGTCTTCTGCCCCCTGCAAGCCGGCATGCGGGTCGCCCTGTGCGGGGCACTCAAGGTCGGCACCTTTGTCTTCATGCGCGAGCTGACGCAGCGCCTGCAGGGGCACGCACAATCCCTCGCCCTCTTTACCACCATCGCCGCCGCCGATGCCGACGCCTGGCGTGCGATGCGCCAGGAATGGGCGCACGCCGTGATCGTGGGCAGCGAGGTCACCGCGTTCCAGATACTCACAGCAAGCAACGACCCCACACCATTCACGCAGGCGACCGCGTGGGATGCCGTCATCGGGTTCAGCCCTGCCCTGGCGGAGGCGCGCCTCTATCCCGCCATTGACCCCCTGCACTCCACCTCACGCGCCCTCACGGCGGAGGTGGTCGGTGAGGATCACGTCGCGCTCGTGAGGAACGCCCGCCTGCACCTGAGCGAGTTGGCGGAGGCGAGTGCCCGAGCAGAGGCATGGCGGACGACGCGCAGCGCACGCCTCCACCGCGCCCGGTTGCTGCGCAGCTATCTCACGCAGCCCTTTTACGTCAGCGCAGCCTTCAGCGGGCGAGCCGGTGTCAGCATCGCCCGCCGCGACACCCGCGCAGATTGCGCGGCCATCCTTGCTGGGAGCCACGATCACCGCGATCCGCAGACGTTGTATCTCCGCGGTCGTCCACCGCAGCCATGAGCGATGACTATGCCCGTGGTGCAGCCCTCTGCGGTCGCGCGAGCCCCTGGTGCCCTGGACAGCCCGAGCAATGCGGCCTCGGTCAAGGTCGTTCCAGGGCGGCATCCAGTCGGTTATTGCCGCGCTGGTGTCAAGGATCCTTGGGTCAGGTTTGAGACGGACGCCCCGGGAAGGCGCGATCGGATGGCCATGCCACCCTGCTTTCACTTGTGTTCTTCTCCAACGACGCCCCAGTCCGTTTTGCCTTGGGCCGCCCACCGCACGCCTGTCACAGGGGTCTGCATTTTGCGGCGGTCGTGCGATGGGAAGCGCAGGACGCCCTTGTGCGGGGAGAGCGAACGCATGCGTGCACAGGCAGGACATTCCACCAAGGCGACGCCACTGTCAGCAAACCGTGTGAGATCGATGGCAACTACCCCAGCAAACGTGCACTTGGGTGCTGTGTTCGGTGGCCCCTGTGCTGCGACCGTTTTCGTCGTGTTCTGCAGCCCGTGTACCCGTACCGTTTCCTGTGGCTGTGCGGTCCCATGCGCGCTTCCTGGGGCTGCTCCGTCCAGTCGAGAGACTGCCACGCTGGGCCCAGCTCCATCAATGATCTGCAGCGTATCGCGGCGGAGCACAAGCAGTTGAGCGGCTTGCTCGAGTGTCCCGGTCTGCACATCCGTTTCTCCGGCCTCATAGGTCCATTCCAGCGCCGTGGTTACCAGCTTCATCAGGTAATCCATCGTCACGCGGCCTGCGTGGGTCGGATCGAGGACCGGCTGCGTGAGCCAGGTGTAGATGGAGCCTGCCCACTGGCGCAAGTTGAGCTGCGGCACGAGTGGCTGGTACACCGTGTCCAGGGTGGCCAGGATCTCGCGGACTTCGTCGCTGGTGTGGCCTGCCACCCGACAGAACGGTGCGAGTTTGTCGAGGCGGCGGCGGAATTGGAGCCACATCGTCTCCGGCTGATCGAGGATTTCCTTCAGCGGGATCGTGTTGCCCCGCCCGGCAGTGACCAGGCACAACCCCAGCGGATGCTCGTACTGTAAACGCCCCTGGTCCGTCAGTTCCTTGATGAACATCAGATGCTCCAGCGAGAGATCCTGCGCATCATCGATAATCAGGCACTCCGTCCCATACTGGTGCAGGTGTCCCATGAGTGTGGGCTTGCGGTCGTTCCACCGTCCTCGCAGGGGCATCCCGAGTGCGGTGAAGAGTTGATTGCCCAGCGCCATCTCATCGGCATTGTTTTTCGGCGCCGTGATCGCTAGGACCACTTTGGAGCCAGCCGTTGTGAGCAGGTCGCGAATGCCCATCGTCTTCCCGCTCCCCGGATCAGCCACAATCACATGCCAGGAACGCTGGTGCCAGGCCAAACGCAGCATGGCTTGAAAACGGCGCTCAAAGGCCGTCTCGATAAACATGTCCTGGCGAAAGAGGGGATGGGTCATAGCCGGGGCTCCTCCTCTGGCAGCGTGCGAATACGTAACGGGCGGACTGGCCGATCAGGGTCGGCATCCGGGACAGCAGGCGGGAGGGTGACAACGGGAGGGAGCGATGCCTCGACCCGCGCTAAGCGCTCCAGCACTTCAGCGGGATGAATGTCTTGGCGTTGGCGATCCCATTGCCGGCTTTGCTCACTGGCTCGCACCTCGGCGCTGCGGCGTTTGCGCCCTTTGCCGGCTTCTTCCTGAATGCGCGCGCGGACCTCGCGCCCTTGTGCGCGAGAGGCTTGCGCCTCGCTCTCGTCATGTTTGCGCATCGCTCTGGCTTCCCATTCACTGACGCGGCCTCCCATCAGACTGGGGCAGTAGGCTTCCCCCACATAGGCTCCCTCGACAAAGAGGTAGAGCACCCCCACATCCCTTCGGTCGTAATACACTTCAAACTCGCGGCCGTGCAGTCGGGAGAGCAGGCCAGGGCAGACGTACCAACGCCCATGAAACGAGAGGCGGTTTCCTGACGAGGTGCGATAGCCATGATGCGGGGTTTTGCGATTAACGGCTTTCATTAATAGCAGTTTGAGATCATCGGGAGACCCGAGATACTGTGGCACGCCGCTCTGTGCGACCGCCTGGTCCCACAGCACCGTGCGTCGCTGCCGTCGCAGATCATCCCAGGCTTGGTGATAATCATCAACGACCGCCTGATAGAAACAGCGCTCGAGGGCTTCCAGTGTCATCCCGCCGGCTTGGGCCGCCGTGTGGGCAGCATGCACGCCATAACTCGTGTTGGGCAAGCGCCGTTCAAACCGTTGGGTCATCCAGCGAAAGAGCGCTTCGACGGTGCCTTTCGCTGAGGGGCAATACGGCGGCGCTTGTTCGGTAATGATCTGTAACCGATCCACTAACACCTGTCGTGCCCGCTCAGAGGTGAAGATCTTGCCCCGGTCATGCAAGACGATGGCGGGTTTGCCAAAACACGGCCAGGCATGCTCGCATCCGGCGAGACCGACCAGGTGCTCTTTCGGCTCCAGGGCTTGCTTGACGAGGCGCATATAATCCTCCTCCTTGAGGGGCCCCAACGCCAGGACCGCGCCAAGGATGGCCGCCGTTTTGACACACACCAGTACCGCCGCATGGACACGGCTGGCCACTGTCGTCCCATCGGGGGTCACGACGTACAGTTCCATCGTGTGCTCATCGACCTGGGTCAGCAGCGCCGGAGCCGGAATGGAGAGCACAAAGGACTCAGCGGACTCGCGTGCACGAGGCACCGATGGGGCCCCTTCGCGCATGGCCACCAGGTCCGGCTCCTGCTGCAAGCGCTGCACGGCTGTGCGCACCTGTTTGTAAGAGGGCAGCGTGATCGGCTTGCCGGTGTCCTCCGTTAAGCGCATCGCCACCCGGTGCATCTCGAGATGCTCACCGATGGCGGTCATGGACAGACGGGTCGGCAGCAGATACAGTCGACGGATACACTCTTGGAAGGCTGGGTGCAGGGTGGTCTTGCGGACGTAGCTGCCATGAGGCACACAGGCGATCTGGCCGAACTGTCGGGTCCGCCTCACCAGCCGCCCCAGCGTCGAACGTGGGATGCCCTCCTGGGCTGCAACGCTCGTGTGGGTTGCCCCGCCCAGCACCCGCTCCACGGCCCGGAGATTCCGGTGAAAGTGCTCCCGTTGTGGCGCAGGCAGCGTGGAGGCATCCAACGTCGCACCCGGCAGCAACCCGCTCGGACCGCGTGCGATGGCGGCGCTCGGCGCAGCGTCTGGTGCAGGGAGGAGCGTGTCTGGGAGGGGAGCAGGCCCCAGAGGCGGCGCATCAGGTGGGAGCAGGGCCAGGGGAAGGGTGCGATCTAGCGTGAACTGCTCCAGATCGACCAGCAGGTGTCCTTGCGCCGCGCTGTCGCCCACGACCTTCCAGATCGCCGCTTCTACCAGATGCGCAGGAAACGTGTGTTCAAGACGGCTCGCCACCTCGCAGACCGCAGCGACTTCTCCCCACAGCCACACCTCACGCACGGCGGCGGCAATGTCAGCAAACACAGGAAACGTCTTGCGCCTGGCATGCAAGAAGACCAGGTTGTAGTGGCGCTGTCGGGTGAGAGTCCGTTCAGTCCCAATCCAGAAGACGCCCCGTTGTAGGCGTGCGAGCCGTCGTGCGGCCTCCGCTTTGGCGAGGTTGCGATCCCGTCGCTTGTCATCCTCCATGCCCGCCTCGGCGATGAACAGTTTCCCGTTCGTCAACGTCCCCACTACATCGGGCAGATAGTCATGGGGTCGGTCCTCGAACGCGTAGCCAATCGCAAAGGGCGCGTGTTTCGGCACGGGCAGGCGATAGGCCGTCGCAAACGCGTGACCAATGTCGCCACGCACGTAGCTCTGCACCTGGGGATGGTATTCGAGCCACAGCAGGAGGCGTTCTTCGAGCTGGCTACAGAACGGCTGCCTGACAGCGGTGCCCGTTTTGAGGCTCGGCATCCATCCAGCAATGGAGCGGCCCGCAATTTTGAACAGATCAATGCCTTCGACAGCCGGTGTGACCATGCGCCTCCTCGTCTTCCCAGGGCGTCCGTCTTCTGCATGCCAACGGTGCGTCACGCGCGCGATAGGACATAATTTACACGTTTGGGAAAACGTATGCCAGATGGGGAGCGGTTTTACCAGAAAGGTGTGTACGAGTGCTTATACTTGAGGGCAAGTGCTCATGTTTGAGGGCAAAATCTGTTCATATTCCAGGGCATTTACCAGCGGGATGCCGCCACCCCTGTTTGTGGCGGCGGATGCGATGCTGCTGGCCGCGGCCAGGGCGAAGGGTTTCCTGGTCGACCATCCGCTGCAGCACCCCTGAGGCCTGGCCCGGGTGGGGCAGTAACGTCTCTGGAAAACAGGGTGATAGGAAGACATGGTATGATGTCATCTATAAAACATTGTCCTTATAAAATGTTTCAACATACAAATGGTCATTGCTCTTAGGGAAGTTTTCCGCATACTTTCTCATGGAGATGTGCTATATATTTCTAGAATTTTTCACCATTTTCATACTGAAACATCTTACAATCCAGACATTTTTTTGTTGAGATTGCGTATGGGCATCATCTACACGATGGCGAATCAGAAAGGCGGCGTGGGCAAAACCACCACCACCGGCGCACTGGGGGCTGCCTTCGCCGAGCAAGGGCTACGGGTCCTACTCGTTGATCTGGACCCCCAAGCCGGGCTCACGATCAGCTGTGGACTGGACCCTGATCGCCTGGAGCAGACGGTCTATCACGTGCTCCTGGAGGAGGCCAGTCTCACCCAGGTGACCCAGGCAACGCGCGTGCCCCACGTGGCGCTCGTCCCGGCCAACCTCGATCTGGCCGGCGCCGAAGCGGAGCTTCTGGGCGAGATCGGCTGGGATCGCACCCTGGC
>Ga0209889_1000368_pt1 | contig 12117 bp, 18 predicted proteins | sample GWRWN1_0_10_FD_187233 | JGI IMG/M metagenome (GOLD analysis project Ga0209889, IMG submission 187233) | Riverbed sediment microbial communities from areas with no vegetation in Columbia River, Washington, USA - GW-RW N1_0_10 (SPAdes)... | ecosystem: Environmental > Aquatic > Freshwater > River >... | reverse complement strand
ATTCTAAGAAGTTTATGCATAATAGAGTTAAGTCTTTGTTGTCTATCAGCAAGTGTTCCTCTACCAGAGAATTCTGCCCTATGTAATGAAATTATACTATCAACAACTACTAGTTTTGCTTTGTAATCATCTATATATTTACCGAGATTTTTAACTATTAATTCTAGATGTGCGCTATTATAGACTTTACACACAGCTACATTTTGTAGTGCGCGTACCGGATCTATGTTTCTACTACTAGATATTTGTTCCAATCTTTCGGGTCTAAATGTTCCTTCAGTATCAATGTAAATAACACCACTGTTTAATCCACCTGATTCTACCGGCTGTCCAGCAGTAATACACATAGTATGGCATATCTGTGACTTGCCCGAACCAAATTCGCCATAAAGTTCAGTAACTGCCTGTGTTTCTATACCACCCAAGAATAGATCGTCTAGCATACTTGAACCAGTAGAACATCGTAACAACGATCTTCTTTTCTTAAGCGCAGTATCAGCAGTAATGAATTCTTTTTCTAGAACATCTGATTCCCTTAAAAGTTTTTGTGCTGCCATTATGAACGAGGCTGCACTTTCCTTGGATGCATTAATGTCTACTGCCAAATCTTCAACTGCAGCTACAGCTAGATCCATAACTGAAAAAATTCCTGCCTCTCTAAGCTTTTTAGCAGTTGTAGGACCTATCCCTTCAATGTCTTGAATTTCAAGATTAGTAAGATCATTAATTTGAGATTGTTCTGATAGTGTAGTTAATGATGTTTCAGTATTATTATCCATAACGGTATTTTCTTTTTCTTCTACTTTTTCTAATTCTAAGGATTCCTCCTCTTTGTCTACAATATCGTCAGCAGAATCATCAGCAATATTTTCAGAGTTGCTTTTCTTACTTTGCTCTATATCAGAAGTTGAATATGTTGATTTTTTATTTCTCATTTGTATACATCATGTAAACCTATTACATTTAAGGCTTGAGACACTGATAGGAGGGTGGGTGGGTGGTTGTAGGTAATACTAAATACTACAAATTTGATTCTGTTTAGTCTAACATTATTAATTTATTTTCAAACATTCAATAGAATAAAAAATTATTTAGGTAGATATATTTTAGATCTGCTACTTACTCATTAAGTGGGGTAATAACTGTAATGTTGCCAATGGAACTGTTGAGAGTACGTATATCAAGTAAAATGAATAAAATAAGACCGATATTTTATGACTATGAGAAAGATAATGATATTACCTTACCATCAAAATTAATCAAAACGTTTGAAGAGATGGCGAAGAAAGAATTAACGAAAGCTCATGTGAATGAAAATTTATCAAAGATAGAAGCTAAATATTCAGATTATAAACTTGTCAGAGGTATCTGTCATCTTTTGGAACAGAGGTGTATATATGAATCACCCAACAAGACATTTTCCCATAGTGAGAACAACAATACAATTAGTGCCATATATATTAGAAGAAAAATATTTGAAGAATCTTCCAAAATTGGTTATCCAGTAACAGAATATGAAAGGAAGAGGCTACTTGAAAGAGTTGCCTCAAAAAATAACTTGACTATCGATGAATTGGAAGTTGCAATGTGGAATGATCTTGATAAAAACAAATACCTGAAAAGCTTTGATTCATTGTCTCCATTACAACTAGTTGCGTGGTACAATCTTTCAGTACTTCAAACCCTTTTACTAAATTGTGTCAAACTAGAATTTAGTGTTTATGGTGGTTTCACTTGGAAGAAAATCTTACGCAAAATTAAGCAACTTGGATTGATGTATTTTCTGTATCATGAATCCAATTCGGATTCAGAATCAAACAATCAGACAAAAGATGACGAACAAATGGTATGGAATATGAAAAATGACAATAGGGTTATGTGTACTGTTGATGGTCCCCTTAGCATGGTAAGATTGACAGACAGATACGGGATGGCAATGGCTAAACTAATTCCCTTAATAATATTTACCGAAAAATGGTCCATTAATGCTATAATATTAAGAAAGTCTATCTCCGGTATTAAAAAAACATATAATTTTCAGCTCTCAAGCAAAGATAAGGATCTTCCACTACTCGATGCATCAAACATTCATTTTCAACCAAGTCCTAAATCAGAGCCTCGATTATCTTTTAACGAGTATGCTGTAGATGACTTTGATAGCAATGTTGAAAAAAAATTTATGGATAAATTTCTCAAGTTTTCTATTGGATGGAAGCTTATTAGAGAGCCAGATCCGCTGATCCTATCCGATGGTAAAGCGTTCATACCAGATTTTGTATTTGAAAAATATGGTATTAAAGTCTATTTAGAGATAGTAGGTTTTTGGACAAGGGAGTACCTAAAAAGAAAATTAGAAAAAATAAAAGATTTGATAACTATGCATTCTACTACCTCTCTCTCATTTTTGACCTCTTCAAAGGATACAGTACAGATTGACTTGTTAATAGCTGCAAATTTGGACAACTATGTTTCTGAAAATGGAGATAAGATTGGGATTAAATCCATTTTTTCTAAATTTATAGATAAAAAACGCCTAATTTTTTTTAAGAAAGACGAAATTCCGTTTGGTCCAATAATTGAATATCTAAAAGATATTGATTCCAAAATCATCGAACATGTTTATATCAATTTACATGATACTATTTCCAAAGAGATAGAAAACATAATTCGAGACAAAGAAAATAAAGTCATTTTTCTTGAAAAAATATCAGATAAGCATAATATTCCCCTTGAGTCAGTCTTAATGACAATTAAGAACCTTCAGTCAAATAATGATAATACAAAAGATGTGATAACAAATAGACTAAAGGAATTCCTGTTGGTTGATAACTATATCATATCTAATGATAAAATTAATGAACTATTACCAAAACTTAATAAAATTAAAAAGTTGCAGGATGCAATTGACTTTCTAAGTGAAAACGATATTCCTGAAGCATGCATCACCCTGCTTATTCCAAAAATGGGTTTTGAAATAGTTTGGAACGGTATTGATATTAATAATGCGCTAATTCAACGGCAGTTGACAAATAACTGATCGATTGGCTTGTGACCAGTCTACGCCAGTAATATTTTAGCCAGAATTAGGTCTAATTAGAGAAATAGTATATATGTTGATGGTATAATACAACTTCAGATATTGCAATCTACTGATAAAGGTAAGATATGGCTTAAAAATATGGAAGGTAATTGGAGGGATTCAACATGTCCATGTGGGAGTAATTTTCACTTTAATGGAGATATTGATGAGTTATTTTCATGGGAACGGATACATCTAAGACACATGTCGTCGGAACCTGAAAATCACGCAATGCTATCGCTTTATCCAAGAGATATGGTTATTTTTTATCATTCTACAAGTGGATACATAGTTGAAATTAGAAAACATAAACCTCATGAGATTAAAGATTTGCAAAATGCTTGCCTTTACGGAAATGTCAAGCTCGCAGGTGTGTAATAGATGAGTTGTGCCGACATAGTAAGTCGATATAAATTTAAGAAAATAACTAAAGAAAGCATGAAATTAATGTTACAGTCTTAATAGAGTGAAGTAATTTACAAAAAAGCAAATAACTGCAACAAGATGAATAGAATCATGAATCTACCGTCAGGTTGGAAGATTGAATCTTCACGGCAGATATACTCCAATAAATATATTGAACTATACGAAGATGTTATAGACATCAAGAAAAAAAAGAAGATCTATACAAGAGCGAAGAGAAAAAATTATTCGACTATAGTTCCGTTTGTTTCAGATAATGAAATTCTAGTAATTAAAAGTTACAGACACTTAGTTAATTCATATCAAATTGAAGCTCCTTCGGGATACATAGATACTGGTGAGACACCAATTGCGGCTGCGAGTAGAGAACTAAAAGAAGAGACTGGTTACAAGGCAAAAAATATTATCAGCTTAGGTTCATATACATTAGATTATAGTGTCTATAAACATCAATTTAATAACTTGAACTTAACTTGATTTAACTGCCATTATATTATTCCTTCATTGCTTCCCATAAAGTAGAACGCTATTCACTGCTAATACTGTTGTTATTATATCGCAACGAAGGGCTTAAACACAATCTGCATTGGGCTGGTGGGCTTATTGTCTGGTTCTTGTTAATTAAACAGTCAATTAACTCCTCCCACCAGTTCTTTGATTTTCCGTCGATTTAGATCAAAAGATACTTCCTTGTCCACATCATAATTCTAATAAAACTTTTTTATTATATGTTGAGCATAATAAGGTACAAAACTCATATACGCGATACGTTCCTGGTGGGTCGATGATGGGCCCACCAAACACCCAAAATTCTATATCTAATGTAGTTATTTTCATTTACTTGATGCCTTAAGATTAAGTTTGAAAGGTTATAAAATTAAATAAATGTTATTCATATACTCAATTGAATTATGAATGAATGACGATTATCCAACCAAAGAGTTGGAAAAGAAGGTAATTGAGCGTTTTAATTCTATAGATTTTCATTGTATTTTCTGCGATAATCCCGACTCTTTAGCAAAGAGTATTATCGAATACATGTCACCATTTAGTGATTTTAGGACGGCTATAACTGTCACGGCTTTTTTAATTTGTCCTCAGTGCAAAAATAAGTTTTTTGTTAAAATTCTAGATCAAGGGAAAATAAATTGATCTACTTATTTTCAACAGGTACAAGCGGGATCTTATTATCCATTGCTAGCATATTGGCTTAAGAGAAATCACTCCAAAATAAAATGAGTTAGAAAAAAGATAGAGAGTCTAGCGGCGAGCGTTATACCCACTAGTATCAATGATAGTGATTCCTGAAATGAGCAATTTTGAATGAATGTTAACCATTTATTTTTACCCTCAATTTTAATTCCACATTTTTCTGCAGGTGTCTCTCCGTCTAATGCTTCGTGTGGTCGAATGTAATTATGGAATAATTGATAACCCTTTAGAATTGGAGTATACATTTTCTTTAATGCTAAACTTTTCTTCCAAAGTAATTAGAGTAAATCCCATTTTAACCTGTTCTCTTTTATAGTTTCATTTCGAAGACTAGTGCTATTTGCTCAAATCCAATATTCCTGTAAAAATTATGCGAATCAATTCTATCATTTCTTGATTCAAGTCTTATCCTATAACACTTCATTCTTTTCGCAATTACTTTACATCTATTTATCAGAAGTTTGCCCATCCCTTTACGTCTATACTCTCTGGAAACTACTAGTTCCGGAATCCAGAATTCTGCCAAACGTTGATTAAGCCTCTCGAGTATTACGTAAGATAATAATCCGATTACTTTTCGTCCGGAAGTTGCTAAGATGATACCTTTGCTATCATTGTGAGGCCTTGTCTGAATATAAGAATTAATAAGCTTTTGACATCTTTTAATTTCGTAACTGTCTTTGGGTAAGGGTCTGTCTAATTCTGACATGAGGTCTATTATATACTTGGTATCGGTAGGTTTGGCATGCCTCAACTTAATTTGAATTTGTTCCATATTATATCCGGGCAAGTAACAAAGTATTAATCATTTGTAATATGAGTGCAACTATTGATGATAAGAAATTGTTAGCAAAATCAAGTATCGATTTAATCAAGTTTACCAACATTTCTCAAAAAGCCAAATTAGAACGATAGTAATTTTTCCATATATACTAGTTCTTTACAATAATTGGTTGTTGTCGCTAAATATACTGATTTATGCTGCGGGGGCATGTACCCTGATTGCAGGAATATTGCACCTGTCGCTAGCCTCAAATTTTATAGGCCAGAACCTGCTAGTAGGTGTCTTTTTTTTAGTTGCTGGTATTGCACAGATATTCTGGGCTCTTCCAATAGTAAGAACTTGGGGAAGGATATGGAACTATGTTGGTATAGGCGGTACAATAATCCTTATCATAATCTGGATAATTACAAGATATCCAGACAATCCAATAAGTGGAAGGGGGCTTCCTGTAAATTCAATAGGAGTAACTATAGAAGTGTTTCAAATAGCCTTCATAGTCCTATGTGCTGTCATGATCGCAAGAGATACAAGAACAAAAGGAGTAAACAAGAAGCAATGATCTGCAAAGTTGGCATTTTTATGCATAGTAAAAATTTATAGATTGTTATTCATCATAACTGAAAAAAAGTCATATTGATCCTAACTATTCTACTAATTGGAACTATTTTTCTCCACTTTGAATTTTGCCTGATGACTCTTGAGAAGGACCGATTGAAGCACTACTTCCCATGTAGGTTCCTATAACTTCGATGACCTTTGGATGGTCTTGGATTTGCTTCAGAAGATCATAGTCTATCCGGTGATTTGCTACAAGATGGGTTCCTCTATCGTAAATCTGGGGAGCAGTTCCGGTCCTTTATTACCTGATTTCTAATGGCTTGAGTGTCACCTCCCTCTTCAACCCAACTTTCAATGGTGTACATTGGTTTTTCATCAGGTTTTTCGCGTAAACGTAGGAACAGATCGATTACGAATCTCCGATCAACTTTTGGAAGAAATTTTTGATGTTGCTCTTCAAATTGTTCCATTGCAGCTATTATCTCTTCTTTGCCACTCAATTGGGATAATAGTCATTGCCGTTGATTTGTATTTAAGCATAATAGATCGAAAATCAGTAATAGAATGATTATTTCGTAATCTCATTAGAAAGGAACAACTAATTTAATCATGTATTATAGAAGTTTCAGCTACAGCAAGTCTTGCACAAAATCCCATTATTCCACCAAATACTACATGTAGTGCTAATGAACCCCAAAAGATTGTATTTGAAAACTCAATAAGCTTGTTTGCCATTGCATACTGTGAAGATGATGGATTTGATTCTGCTACCATTTTTTGTAAAGTTGGTTGCATAATGACATAATTTATTGGCAAGAAGAGAACACCCCATACAATTATTCCTGTCAAAATACCCGTTCCTACTCCCTTTACCACAGAATTAATATACAATACATTAATTGACTTTGATATAGTACTGTAAATAATTCCTATAATGACGGCAGTTATCATATACAAAAGAAAGCCGATGTATACTGCATAAGATGGATCTATTCCAAATGCAAATCCAACCATTTGAAATAGTGCACCTGGTTGTAATCCTATTTCATTATCTAAAGCCAGAAATAATCCAAAAATTGCCCAAGCCGCAGTCAGACCTGCAATCATACCAGAAGGTCTTCTTATAACTATCCCACTTGAAGTTCCCATATTATTATATCATCAAAATAATATTTAGAGCTGTTGTTTTACAGTGTAACCTTTCACGGTATATTCCATCTTAGTGGAATATAACAATTTTTTCAGAAAGGTTTTAAATTTGAATAACCGAATATTATTTCATGTGGGGTATTACCATATATTTAATGCATTTAGTCGATTATTTTCGTGGAAGAAAATACAAAATAAAATGTAGATCATGTGGACGTGTATTCAAAGATGAAAAGGAATTGGATACCCATATCAGAACCGATCATAAATAATTGAATATGAATTAGGAGCATCTAACAGTCCGATCTTTAAGAAGTATAAGATATATTAAATTAGTAACAAACTTTAAGTGATATTATTTTATAATATTTACGATAAATATATTAAAAATATCTAAATTTTATTCGGGTTCGGTGGGAACAATGTGGAATTTCACGCTAGTCGAATTAAGAAACTACTAGAGGTGCGGATGCGGTGGGATTCGGACCCTGCATTTATACGGGTTCCGTTACATGATATTTAGCTGTTTGCGTTCAGTAATAGGAAAGTCAGGAATTTTTTGAAATGGTTGTCATTAAATCGGCGCTTACTATATTATTGTCTTATTTCCGAATATCGTCGTAGCTCCACGGGTTTCGCTAAAATGGATCTCATCCCTTCTACTGCTGAGATAATATAAGGTTGTTTAAGATGAACATCAAGGGATTCTTTATCAACCCATATTTCATCGAACATCAATTTATCAGGATTGTCCATTGAACGATGAAGAACATACGCTATGTTACCTTCCTCCTTACGTGCTGGCTCTATGACCTTGACCAAAATATTTAGAAGTTGATCACCTAGCCCTTTTTTTGCTAAATGGATAGCAATAAGCCTTATAGCATTATTGCCTCTTCTCTTAAATTTTTCAATATCAGTAGTTTCCAAGTCTTTCTGTCCGATAATACTATTGCATAGTAATAAACAATATTGCGGCAAAGGAAAACAGGAATTTAAATTAGAAGTAGCATTAAACGTTATTCCAAACAGAAATAAATGGACATAGTTTATGGTTAGCCATTTTGCTCCAAAAAATTGTAAATGTCAAATTCACTTGGACTCAATCCTGAAGCTGTCGGCAATGGTTCATCCACCACCGAGTTTGTAAAAAGTGGAAGAATGGTATACAATCCGATTGATATTGCAATTACTCCTATGATGATTAATATTATAGCCGTCTTTTTTTTCATAGGTTTCAGTTCCTCCTTTACCATTAACTTGATAGTTTTGCACTGCCAAACAGAGTCGAGAATGCCTTGCACCAAATAAGAACGGTATTGTATTTTGCCAGATCAGTTCCAGTAGGAATTTCATAATTCTGATTTCCTATATTGCCTTTCAACCTTCCAAGATTGACAATGTCTGAAGCATCCTTACCTGTTGAGAGATAAACATATAGATCTGGTCCATTGGTAGCCTTTAGATTTTCCAATCTAAGAAAAGTTTTACCATCTGCAAGGTTAATTACTTTAGCAAGGCCCTCAGCTTTATGAAAACCATCGCCTGAATCTACGAATTTACCCATTAAAGGTCTTGTATCTTTTGGCGTGGTAGCGGACATATTTTCGTCAACAGTAGAATTTTGTTTCGAAAACTCATTCATTACCATCTCTTTTTCTTTTTGCGTCATGTTTTTGGCTGATTCAACTCTTTGTTCCTCAGTCATGTTCATAAAGTTCTGAACATCGGATGAAGCAGCAAAGGATACTTGCGATTTGCTTGTAACCAACATCACCGATGGCACTAAGCTGGCAATAATCATCATGCCCAGTATTTTTCTAATAACTCGTTTCATATTATTCTCATTTAAGCAACAAGAATTTCTTTTAAAAGGATTTATCCAAATTCTATCCAAATTCACTCGAAAGGGCAGGCAATGCATAACTTTCTAACTGAATCATTTGATTGCGTGAGAATCATCTCTAGCCACGGTTGGCCCTTTACTATACGCCTACTTTAACCACACTAGAGTGATTAATGTGGTTACTGCTGGCGAGAGTTTAGGCTTGACCAACAGCAACATTCCGTCTGCGTGCAGTTAGGGCATTGATATGGAGAAATACTTGTTTGACACTCCACTGGTGTGCAGTTGCAAATTGAGCATTTCATATAGCTATTGTAACGAATGTTGGAACATCTATTAAAAAATTTAAGTTGAATCAAAACCTTTACTTTACATTATTACCAAACTAACTGTATGTTAGGTGATGCTATGATCAATATGACTGCAGGCATGATTTTGGGAATGGCTGTCTGTCCAATAATGATGAAGGCAATAAAGAACGTCAGGCAAAGCATAAAAGTGAATAGGATTTTGAAAGAAATTTCTGACACCCAAAAAACGTCATGACGCATGTTTATGCAATGAGGCTAAATAGAATAGTTGATCTTTAACGATTAAATAAATTTTATAACCATTAAAGGATTTAGATTTATACATCTTTCTCTGTCTTCTTCACAATGACAAAAGCTTATTACCAAGGCAAGAATTTTAAATCAGTCGCAATAACAGCATCAATTCTAGTTGCAATCGTTGCTGCGTCACCACTTTTACTAACGATGAACCAGGGAAAGGCACAAGAACAAGAAGCAACACCAGGTTCTGTCTTAAAGTTGGCTAGGACTAGTATCCCGATAGATATTCCCTTAGCCAAAGCATATGAAAATGGAAACGAAATATTCTTTATCGCAACAGACGCTTCTGATCAGAAAATAGCCCAACAAGCAACAAAATTACTAGGATTCAAAGTTAACTTTGCTCCTTTGCTGTCACAAACACCTGAATCAGCACTTAGTCAAGCTTATGCATTTACCAATGGAGTTCCGGGCAAAGGACCATTTGGATTTCAAATTCCTGTATTAAGTGCAAAACCGGGGGATGCCAATTACAGTCCTCTGCTTCAGGTAAATACAGTAACATGGAAGAACGGTTCTACTGTGAAGGAGTTGAAATCTGTCCAAGAGATAATGACTGCAGAAAAGAATGGTAGCTTGACTGTAAACAAGACGGGAATTGTGGTAAATCATCCAGCTATCAAGTGGCAGGGTGGAGAAATGAAAATTCGAGAGAACAAGACTATCAATGATGATTCCACTTATGGTCCGGCGCAGGTTTTGAATATTGACACAGAAAAAATGTTTGTTACTATGGTAGCTCATCGGGGATGGGGTCCAGACAGTAGGAGCATTTATTATATTGTAACCGATGCGACTCCAGAAATGCCTGCTGGCATGATGGGGGTAAGTTCGGTTCCTCTTAATGAAAAACTTGCATCAACTCCAGTAGCAGTAGATCTGTTCCAGTTCATAAACGGGATTAACGGTTCTGGTCCGATGGGATTCCAAGCAGGTATAGGAGCTGCTAATCCAACAGATAAAAGCTATAGTCCCATGTGGAAGATATCTTTCAATGAGTGGAAGGATCCGTCACAGGCTAGAGTCCTAGAGACGTTGGATGATGTCGTAGCAATGCAGAAGGCTGGGATGATAACTATTACACCTGCAATGGGAGGCAAGCATGTAGTTAACTGTCCCTTCTTCGATCAATCCACAATTATGGAACACAGGAGCAAGACCTAAAATATCAACCACTTTTTTTATAAATTAAAGTTTAACTTTAACCGTTGGAGGCATGTCTTATTAGGATGTAAACTCCATCATAATCATGGCAAATATGAAAACACTTCAAATCGCCACTTTTGGTCCTGATGGTCAAGACGGAATACCTTTGGGTATAAGGAGTTTTTCTGTTCATAAACTTGCTTTACTCTGCTTTAGTTCTGATAAGAACAGAGCTGATGATTTTGCAAAAAAAATAATATCCGTTCTTGGCGTTCCCACCACGATCACAATTGTCACAAAAGAAAATGTTGTCAGAGACACGATGGAAAGTGTCAACGAAATTCTAAATCTTCATGCTAATGAATTTGAACAAGTGCTGTTAAATGTGAGCTCCGGTGATAAACTGATTGGCTGTGCTGCACTTTCTGCCGCATTCATAAATGGAATACAGGCATTCGGTATGGACGATACGCACACCGTCCCGCTTTTGATGCCCGTCTTAAAACTAAGTTATAATGAAATAATATCCGAAGCTAAAATAAAAATTCTAAAGTCAATAAACACTGCAGGCGGAGTAATAGAAAGTTTAGACCAACTGGAACAGATCTCTGGTTATGGTAAGCCTCTCTTAAGCTACCATGTTCAAGGAGCAAAGGATTCGAAGGGTCTGGCTGACTTGGGTTTAATTGAAGTGGAGAAAGGTGGTAGAGGAAAAATATCTGCAAGACTGACAACTTTGGGAAAGTTACTGGTAAGTAGCAATACCCTTACTAGAACGTCATAAATATTCGGTAAGAAATGAAGACCAAATCAAATTCTTCCAAAACGGATGCACTGAAAAGAGGGCTCATTGCTGGCTCTATTACTCTTATTACATACCTTTCTGTGGTAATAGTCACTACACCTAATCTTCCAACTTTAGCAGCCTTCAGCGCAGCAGTTAAAGTAAATGGAGTAATACTGTTTGGTTTGGCTATCGCTATTGGAGTTCAAATTTATGTAACAAATTATGCGAAAAGCTTGGGTTGTAGCATTCTAAATAAAAGAAAAGGTATAGCTGGAAGTTCCAGTAGCACTGCACTAAGTTCATTTTTCTCGTTTTTCTCATTAGTACCACTAGGTTGCTGTGGAAGTTGGCTTCTAATACTTTCACTGCTACCTTCCTTCTTTGGAAACTCATTGTCTGTGATTCTCATACAATATTCAAAGCCACTATCATATTTGGGATTGACTATAGTAATTGGTTACACCGTCTTTGTGGCTATTAAATTGAAAAGAAAATTGGAAATGATTGAAAGGGGTAAAGCTG
>Ga0209889_1000367_pt1 | contig 12126 bp, 18 predicted proteins | sample GWRWN1_0_10_FD_187233 | JGI IMG/M metagenome (GOLD analysis project Ga0209889, IMG submission 187233) | Riverbed sediment microbial communities from areas with no vegetation in Columbia River, Washington, USA - GW-RW N1_0_10 (SPAdes)... | ecosystem: Environmental > Aquatic > Freshwater > River >... | reverse complement strand
TGGGTCGCGGTGGTCAAGCCGGGCCGGGTGCTGTTCGAGCTGTCCTACCCCGACGCCGCCGTCGCCCGCGCCGCCATCGAGCGAGCCATCCAGAAGCTGCCGATCAAGGCCCGCTTCGTCACCAAGGAGGAGGCGCTCTGATGGCCAAGCAGAGCTTCCACGATCTCGACGACGGCAGCCTCATCGACCGCGTGCGCGAGACCAAGGACGAGCTGTTCAAGCTCCGCTTCCAACTCGCGACCGGCCAGCTGAGCAACTACGCCCGCATCGGGCAGGTGCGCAAGGACATCGCCCGGCTCGAGACCGAGCTCCGGGCCCGTGAGATCACCGCCGCCGAGGCCCTTCAAGAGGAGATCGCGTGATGGCCGAGGCCACCGCAGCCACCGAGGCCCGCGGGGCACGCAAGGTACGTGAGGGTGTCGTCGCGTCCACCGCCATGGACAAGACCGCCGTCGTCGTCGTGACCACGCGCAAGCCCCATCCCCTCTACCGCAAGACGATGGTCCGGACCAGCCGCCTCTACGCGCACGACGAGAACAACGAGCTGCGCGTGGGTGACCGCGTCCGCATCGCCGAGACCCGGCCGCTGTCCAAGCAGAAGCGCTGGCGGCTGGTGGAGATCCTGGAGCGGGCAAAGTGAGCCGGCGAAGCCGGCTCACCGGAGACACAGCGATTCCCTGGATCATCGGGCCAACCGTGTCGCCCGCTGGCCTGACATGGTCAGACCGCCGTGAGGAGGCGGCCCGATGATTCAGCAGGAGTCTCGACTCAAGGTCGCCGACAACAGCGGCGCCAAGGAGGTGCTCGTCATCAAGGTGCTCGGTGGCTCCCGCCGCCGCTACGCCTCGATCGGCGACATCTTCGTGGCCACCGTGAAGGACGCCATTCCGGGCGCCGCCGTCCGCAAGGGCGACGTCGTGCGCTGCGTGGTCGTCCGCACCAACAAGGAACGCCGCCGCCCCGACGGCAGCTACATCCGCTTCGACGAGAACGCGGCCGTGCTCATCACCCCCGAGCGCAACCCCCGCGGCACCCGCATCTTCGGTCCCGTGGGCCGCGAGCTGCGGGAGAAGCGGTTCATGAAGATCGTCTCCCTGGCACCCGAGGTCCTGTGATGGCAGGTCTGAAGATTCGCAAGGGCGACCGGGTCCGTGTGCTCACCGGCAAGGACCGCGGCAAGGAGGGCGTGGTGATGCGCGCCATCCCCGCGGCCGGCAAGGTGATCGTCGACGGGGTCAACGTCGCCCGCAAGCACCAACGCCCCACCCGCGCCACCCAGCAGGGCGGGATCATCGACAGGGACATGCCCCTGCCGGTGTCCAACGTCGCCCTCGTGTGCCCGTCGTGCGGCAAGCCGACACGGGTGGGCTACACGATCGACCCTTCGGGCCAGAAGACCAGGGTCTGCAAGCGCTGCGGAGGTGAGATCTCATGAGTCCGGAAGCGGCTGCCACCGAAGAGCCGACCGTGCCGCGGCTCAAGGCCCGGTACAACGAGACGCTGCGCGCCGAGCTGCAGCGCGACTTGGGACTGGGCAACGTCATGCAGGCGCCCCGGCTCGAGAAGATCGTCGTCAACATGGGCGTCGGCGCCGCCACCGCTCAGGCCTCACTACTGGATGGCGCGCAGCGCGACCTGACCGTGATCACCGGCCAGAAGCCGCTGGTCACCCGGGCCCGCAAGTCGATCGCGGGTTTCAAGCTGCGCGAGGGCAACGCCATCGGTGCCAAGGTCACGCTGCGGGGCGACCGCATGTGGGAGTTCCTCGATCGGCTCATCTCGATCGCCATCCCCCGCATCCGCGACTTCCGTGGCCTCAACCCCCGGAGCTTCGACGGTCATGGCAACTACACGTTCGGCCTGACCGAGCAACTCGTCTTCCCCGAGATCGACTACGACAGCATCGACCAACCCCGTGGCATGGACATCACCGTCGTGACCACGGCGACCACGGACGCCGAGGGAAGGGCGCTCCTGCTGGCCATGGGTTTCCCGTTCCGACGCGAGGGTCAATAAGCAATGGCGAAGAAAGCGCTCATCAACAAGCAGCAGCGCAAGCCCAAGTTCAAGGTGCGCGCCTACACCCGGTGCCGCCGCTGTGGAAGGCCGCGCTCAGTGTTCCGCAAGTTCGGCCTCTGTCGCCTGTGCCTGCGCGAGCTGGCACACGCGGGCGAGCTGCCCGGCGTGACCAAGGCGAGCTGGTGAGAGGAGGCGACGACACATGACGATGACCGATCCCATCGCCGACATGCTCACCCGCATACGCAACGCCAACATCGCGATGCACGACGAGGTGCGCATGCCGTCGTCCAAGCTCAAGGAGGCCCTGGCCGGCGTGCTCGAGCGGGAGGGATATATCGAGGGTTTCGCCGTCGAGGAGCCCGCTGACCGACCGGGCCGCACGCTCCAGGTCAGGATGAAGTACAGCCCCGAACGCGCCCGCACCATCTCCGGCATCCGCCGGGTGTCGAAGCCGGGCCTGCGCGTCTACTCCAAGTCCAACGAGGTGCCCAGAGTCCTCGGTGGCCTCGGGGTGGCGGTGTTGTCGACCAGCCAGGGTCTGCTGTCCGACCGCGAGGCGCGAAAGCGCAGGGTCGGCGGCGAGGTCCTGTGCTTCGTGTGGTGAGGCAGTGAGGCAGAGCTGACATGCGAGTGAAGCGAACGTTTCAGGCCGACGGCGCGAGCGCCAGCTCGCCCGGTGGCGATGGGTGTGGGGCGCAGCCCCACAGGAGACATTGACATGTCCCGAATCGGCAAGGCACCGATCCCCGTGCCCAGCGGCGTCGATGTGACGATCTCCGACCGTCACATCGCCGTGAAGGGCCCGAAGGGTGCGCTCGAGCGCGACATCCCCGGCACCATCAGCGTTCGGCAGGACGGCGAGACGCTGGTGGTCGAGCGACCCGACGACGAGCGCGAGAACCGCGCCATGCACGGCCTCGTGCGCTCGCTGGTCAACAACATGGTCATGGGCGTCACCCAGGGCTTCACCAAGGAGCTCGAGATCGTGGGTGTCGGCTACCGGGCCACCGCCCGGGGGCCGGCCGCGATCGAGCTGGCACTCGGTTTCAGCCACCCGGTGAACGTCCAGGCCCCCGAGGGCATCACCTTCGACGTGCCGGCCCCCAACCGCATCGTTGTGAGTGGCATCGACAAGGAGTCGGTGGGCCAGGTGGCCGCCGACATCCGGGCGTGGCGTAAGCCCGAGCCCTACAAGGGCAAGGGCGTGCGGTACGCCGGCGAGTACGTCCAGCGTAAGGCCGGCAAGGCCGGGAAGTAGCGCAGAGCAATGAACAGCGCCAAGTACAAGCGAGACGCCCGCGTCAAGCGGCACGCCCGGGTGCGCAAGCACGTGCGGGGCACCGCCGAGCGGCCGCGGCTCGCCGTCTTCCGCTCCAACAAGCACATCTCCGCCCAGGTCATCGACGACCGTGCCGGCCGCACCCTGGTGGCGGCATCGACGCTCGAGCGCGACCTGCGGAGCGGCGGCACCTCCAACAAGGACGCCGCCAGGCGCGTCGGCCAGCTCGTTGCCCAGCGCGCCCGCGAGGCCGGTGTCGAGCGGGTGGTGTTCGATCGAGGCGGCTTCCTCTACCACGGCCGAGTCGCGGCCGTGGCCGAGGCGGCGCGCGAAGCAGGACTGGAGTTCTGATGCCCAACGGATCCGGCAACCGCGGCCCCCGTCCCCCCCGAGAGCGCGAGCCCCGCGAGAACCCGCGGGCCTCGGGCGACGCCACGCTGCACGAGTCTCGCGTCATCAACATCAACCGGGTCGCCAAGGTCGTCAAGGGCGGCCGGCGGTTCTCGTTCACCGCGCTGGTCGTGATCGGCGACGGCAACGGCCGCGTCGGCCTGGGCTACGGCAAGGCCAAGGAGGTGCCCCTCGCCATCCAGAAGGGCACCGAGGAGGCTCGCAAGAGCCTGTTCAAGGTGCCGCTGGCGGGTACCACCATCGTGCACCCGGTCGTCGGCGAGACCGGTGCCGGCCGTGTGCTCATGAAGCCCGCCGCCCCCGGTACCGGCGTCATCGCCGGTGGCGCCGCCCGCGCCATCCTCGAGGAGGCCGGTATCAGGGACGTGCTGTGCAAGTCGCTGGGCTCCTCCAACCACATCAACGTCGCCCGCGCCACCATCGCCGGCCTCAAAGCGCTCAAGCGCCCCGACGAGGTCGCAAGGCTGCGGGGCAAGTCGCCCGAGGAGCTGTTCCCCGGTGCCCTGGTCAGCGCCTACCGCGAGAGCGAGCGGGCCCGCACCGAACCAGCGGACGTGCCGGCGTGATGGCGGACCTCGTCGTCACCCAGGTCCGTTCGTCGATCGGCGCCAAGCCCAAGCACCGCGGCACCCTGCGGGCCCTGGGCCTGGGCCGCATCGGCAAGTCCAACACCCTGCCCGATCGCCCCGAGATCCGGGGGATGATCGCCAAGGTCCCCCACATGATCACGGTTCGGGACGGCTCGGCCGAGGCGCCGGCCCCGGCGAAGAAGGCCCCGGCGAAGAAGGCCCCGGCGAAGGCGACGGCGAAGAAGGCCCCGGCGACGAAGGCCCCGGCGAAGAAGGCGACGGCGAAGGCGACGGCGAAGAAGGCCCCGGCGACGAAGGCCCCCGCGAAGAAGGCCCCCGCGAAGAAGGCGACGGCGCAGAAGGCAGCCGCCAAGACCATGAAGAGCAACGAAAGCCACGAGAACTCGCCATGACCATCAAGGTCCACGATCTCAAGCCCGCGCCGGGCTCGACCAAGAGCCGCAAGCGCGTCGGGCGCGGCATCGGTGGCAAGGGCGGCAAGACCGCCGGCCGGGGCCACAAGGGCCAGAAGGCTCGCAACACCGTGCCCACCAACTTCGAGGGTGGCCAGATGCCGCTGCACATGCGGGTTCCCAAGCTCAAGGGGTTCAACAACCCGTTCCGCGTCGAGTACCAGGCCATCAACCTCGACACCATCGAAGGGTCCGAGCTCGACGAGGTCACGCCCGAGTCGCTCCACGACAAGGGCCTCACGCACAAGGGTGCCCTCGTCAAGGTGCTGGGGCGGGGCGAGCTGACAAGGAAGGTCACCGTCAAGGCCCACGCCTTCTCGCGCTCCGCCGAGCAGGCCATCCGCGATGCCGGCGGCAGCGTCGAAGTGCTCCCGAAGCCGTGGGGCGACCGTCGCCCGCCCGCCAAGGGCAACCAGTTCGCCAACAGGTAGTCGCTTCGAGGGGGAGGGAGATCCTCTGCAGCCCGCACCCCGATCCACCGTCGATTCCAGTTAGCTTGCCCCTATCCACCGATTACGTCCGGCTCATGCCGACGAACCACACTGGCGTACCCGGCACCGCTGAGCCCGCTGCGCTCGGCTGACATCGCCAAAGGGGAGAACCGATCGTGCTGTCCAGCTTGTGGAACATGTTCAGGGTCGCTGACCTGCGGAACAAGATCGTGTTCACGCTGGCCATCATCGCCCTCTACCGCTTCGGGTCGTTCGTACCGGCCCCCGGCATCGACATCGATGCCGTCGATCAGCTGAGGCGCCAGGCCGAGAACTCGGGCGGCATCTTGGCGTACCTACAGCTGTTCTCGGGCCGAGGGCTGACCAACTTCGCCGTGTTCGCCCTGGGGATCATGCCCTACATCACCAGCTCGATCATCATGCAGATCCTCACCGTGGTGATCCCCAAGCTCGAGGAGTGGCAGCAGCAGGGGGCGATCGGGCAGCGGAAGATCACGCAGTGGACCCGCTACCTCACGATCTCCATCGCCATCCTGCAATCGACGGCGCTGGCGTTCCTGTTCCACAACGGCGGCGGCGGCCTGCTGGGCGGCCGTGGCAACCCCACCGGGGTCGATGTCCTGCCCGAGTTCACGGCGCCCAACGTGCTGCTGGTGGTGATCGTGCTCACCGCCGGCACGGCGCTCTTGATGTGGATGGGCGAGCTCATCACCCAGCGCGGCATCGGCAATGGCATGTCCCTGCTCATCTTCTCGAGCGTGGTGTCGAGCATCCCCGCGCAGTTCGCGCAGATCAATGCCGAGCGGGGGCTGGGACTGCTCATCCCGCTGACCATCCTGTTCCTCGCCGTGCTCGTGGGCATCGTGTTCATCGAGAACGGCCAGCGGCGCATCCCGGTGCAGTTCGCCAAGCGGGTCGTGGGCCGCCGCATGTACGGCGGTCAGAGCACCTACATCCCTCTCAAGGTCAACCAGTCAGGCGTCGTGCCAATCATCTTCGCCAGCTCGGTGCTCTACCTGCCGGCGCTGGCCACCCAGGTGCTGCCGTCCGACCCGGGCAGCTGGGGTGTCACGGTGCAGCGCTGGGTCGACGACAACCTGCTGCAGCAGCGCTCGCCGTTCTACATGGTGCTCTACGGCCTGCTGATCATCGGCTTCGCCTACTTCTACACCGCCATCGCTTTCGACCCCCACAAGCAGGCGGACACCATCCGCAAGCAGGGCGGCTTCATTCCCGGCATCCGACCAGGTCCGCAGACCGAGCGCTACCTGTCACGGATCCTGGCCCGGATCACGCTGCCGGGGGCCCTGTTCATCGCCGCCATTGCCCTGTTGCCGACATTGCTGCTGGCGCTCGCCGACGTGAACGCGTTCGCGTTCGGCGGTACGTCCATCCTCATCGCCGTGGGTGTGGCGCTCGAGACGATGAAGCAGATCGACAGCCAGTTGATGATGCGCAACTACGAAGGGTTCCTACAGTGACCTTCCCCCGAGCAGGCCGCCACGGGCGCGTTCGGGTGGTGGAAGGACCGCCCCGGTGACGGCCGGGGTGCGGCTCGTCATTCTGGGCCGCCAGGGCGCCGGCAAGGGCACCCAGTGCACGAGGTTGTCGCGCCACTACGTGGTGCCGCACATCTCCACCGGTGAGATGCTGCGCGCCGCCGTGAAGGAAGGGACCGAGCTGGGCCGCAAGGCGGCCGAGATCATGAACGACGGCGGCCTGGTGCCGGACGACGTCATGATCGGGATCGTCGACGAACGGCTCGACCACGACGACACGACGCGGCGCGGCTACATACTCGACGGATTTCCTCGCACGGTCCCCCAGGCCAAGGCGCTGGCCGAGATCACCGATGCTCGCCGGCTCGACCTGGTCATCGACCTGGACGTACCCAAGGCGATCGTGCTCCAGCGCCTCGCCAGCCGGCGGGTGTGCGCCGACTGCGGCGCCAACTACTCGGTCGACAAGCCACCGCGCTACGACTGGGTGTGCGACGACTGCGGTGGTGAGGTGGAGCAGCGCGAGGACGACACGCCGGCCGCCATCGAGAAGCGCTTGGCCGACTACGAGCGCGAGACCGCTCCGCTCATCGACTGGTACCGCGACATGGGCCTGCTCGACGTGGTAGACGGGCTGGCCAGCGCCAACGAGGTGTCACTGCGGCTCTTCGCAGTGATCGACCTCCGCCGTGGCAGCTAGGACTCGGGGGGAGGCCGAGTGCGCGGTCACAGGGAGACGCATGGACCAGACGCCGTTGGGCGCCGCACCGTCGAGGAGATCCGCACCATGCGGCGGGCGGGCCGCGTCGTGGCGGAGATGCACGACCGGATCCGCCGTGCCCTCCGGCCCGGGGTCACGACGCTCCAGCTCGACGTTCTCGCCCGTGAGGTGCTGGAGCGGCGAGGTGCCCGCTCCAACTTCCTCGGCTACCACGGATATCCGGCGGTGATCTGCACCAGCCCCAACGACGTGGTGGTTCACGGCATACCCGACGGCCGGGTGCTGGAGGAGGGCGACATCGTCTCGATCGACTGTGGCGCCATCGTCGACGGCTACCACGGCGACGCCGCGTTCACGGCCGGGATCGGGGCGATCGACGCCGATGCCCAGCGGCTCATCGACGTCACGCGGGTCGCGCTCGACGCCGGCATCGCCGAGCTAAAGGCCGGAGCCCGGCTGGGCGATCTGGGTGCCGCGGTGCAGGCGACCGTCGAGGCCGGTGGCTTCAGCGTGGTGCGGGACTACGTCGGCCACGGCATCGGAACGGCCATGCACGAACCACCCGACGTCCCCAACATCGGCCGGCGGGGGAAGGGCAAGCGTCTGGCGCCGGGCGACGTGTTCGCCGTCGAGCCCATGGTGTGCACAGGGGGCGAGGACACGGTGGTCCTCGAGGACGGCTGGACGGTGGTCACCCTCGACGGCTCGTGGGCGGCCCATTGGGAGCACACCGTGGCCGTCACCGACGGTGCTCCGGAGATCCTCACGCTGCCGTAGAACTCGGGTACAACGCGCTACGAACCGGCGTGGAGATGCGCCGATTCGTAGCAGTTCTGAACGCCTGTTGGGGGATCAGTCAGTCGTCGTTGCCGGAGCCCTCGTGATCGGCGCTCGAGCCTACGAGGTTGAAGCTCCGATCGAGCTGGACGTCGACCTGGCTCCCGTCGTCGAGCGTGACCTCGACCTCGTAGTAGCTCTCCTCGTCGTCGACTTCGGTCCCGGTCACCCGGCCCTGGCCCGTGGACTCGAGGGCGGCGGCGCTGGCCTTGTCGAGGGCGTCGCCAGTGATGGACGTATCCGTCGCATCGTCGTCGCCACCGCCGGCGGCGGCGACGCCAACACCCGCACCACCCGCCACGATGGCGGCAGCGGCGCCCAAGCCGATAAGGGTGGTCTTGCGCTTCACGATGGCCTCCTCAGGTCCTCACCGAGGATCGCACGGGGTCCCTGAACCCACACTGAACCCTACCGGGTCACCCATGCTCGTCATCCAGCGCGTCGATCGCGGGCAGGCGGACGTGGAACCGGGCGCCGCCGAGGCCGCTGTTGCCGATCGAGATCGTGCCGTGGTGGGCACCCACGACCTCGGCCACGATCGCGAGCCCGAGGCCGCTGCCTCCGGAATCCCGGGCCCGGGCGTCGTCGAGCCGGACGAACCGCTCGAACACCCGCTGCCGTTCGGCCGCCGCGATACCCGGTCCGTCGTCGTCGACATCGAGCACGACGGCGCCGTCCTGCTCAGCCAGGCCGAAGGCGACCTTGGAGGCGGCGTGGCGGACCGCGTTGTCCCCCAGGTTGCGGAGGGCATGTCCCAGGGCGGCGCGGTCGCCGCTGACCCGCCCGGCGGAGACCCGGGAGGTGTCGACCCGCAGAGACGTGGCTTCGCGGAGGCGGTGGGCCTCCTGGAACACCAGATCGTCGAGGTCGACCGGGCGCTGCTGGAGCTGCAGCGTGTGCTCGTCGGCACGAGTCAGCAGCAACAGGTCGTCGACCAGGTGCTCGACGCGGAGGTTCTCGGCGGCCACGGTCTCAGCCAGCGCACCGACGGTGGTGCGTTCGGGGTGGGCCTGGGCCACCTCGGCGTGCTGTCGGATCGACGCCACCGGCGAGCGCAGCTCGTGGGAGGCGTCGGCGACGAAGCGGCGCTGCCGTGACTGGCCCTGCTCGAGCCGTTCGAGCATGCTGTTCATCGTCATCGCCAAGCGGGCGATCTCGTCGTTGCCGGGCGGGTTCGGCACCCGCCGATCGAGGTCGGCGGAGGAGATGGCGTCGACCTCGCGGCGGATGGACTCGACCGGCGCCAGAGCCCGACCGACCACCAGCCAGGTGGTGAGGGCGGCGACCGCCAGCAGGACCGGAAGGCCGACCATGAGAAGGTCGGTGACCACCGAGGTCGACTCGTTGACTGTGTCCAGGATGCGGCCGGCGATGACCTTGTAGCGACCGGCGTCGGCGGCGACCGCCACGAACTTGTCGTCGTCGTCGGTGGCCGAGACCTCGGTGGACTCCCCTGGCTCCAGACGAGCGACCGCCGGGTCTCCCGCCACCAACGGGCTCGCGGCCACCACGTTGCCGTCACCGTCGAGGATCTGGATGAACGCGTCGTCGTCATTCTGGGTGAGCCCGGCCGCCACGAACGAGGGATCGGTGCCGGCCTCGAGCGCTGCCGCGGTGTCGGCGGCGCGCACCCGGGCGACGGTCCGCACCTCGTCGGTGAGCGCGTTGCGCATCGCCACGACAAGCGCGATCCCGCCGCCGAGCAGTGCGAGGCCCACGAGGACGGTGGCCGCAACGGTGGTGCGGACCCGCACGGTGCCGGCGCCGGAGCGCAGCCGGCTCACCAGCGACCGGAGCGATCGCCGGCCCGCCCGGGGGCCGGATTCGGCGTCACCCGCCATCGGCCGCCAGCCGGTAACCCGCGCCTCGTACGGTCTCGATCGCAGCCCGGCCGAACGGGCGGTCGAGCTTGTTGCGCAGCCGTCGCACGTAGACCTCGACGATGTTGGGATCGCCCTCGAAGTCGACGTCCCAAACATGGTCGAGGATGTCGCGCTTGGCCACCACGTCCCCCCGCCGTCGCAGCAGGAACTCGACCAGGGCCAGCTCCCGCGCCGTCAACTCGACCTCGACCTCCCCCCGCCACGCCCGCCGCATCGCCGGGTCCATCCGCAGGTCCCCGGCCACCAGCACCGCGGGGCGCTCCTGGGCCCCGCGCCGTAGTAGCGCCCGCAGGCGCGCCACCAGGACGGCGTGGGAGAACGGCTTCGTGAGGTAGTCGTCGGCGCCGGTATCGAGCGCCTCGACTTCGTCCCACTCGCCGTCCTTGGCGGTGAGCATCAGGATCGGTGTCCAGACGCCTTCGTCGCGCAGCGTCCGGCACACGCGGTAGCCGTTGAGCCCCGGGAGCATGATGTCGAGCACGATGGCGTCATACGGCTCTTCGCGGGCCCGCCACAGTCCGGTGGTGCCGTCGGCCGCCACGTCGACTGCGAACCCGTCGGCCTCGAGTCCGGCGCGGAGGCCGGCGGCGAGTCGGTCCTCGTCTTCGACGACCAGTACCCGCATCGACCGTCCACCGTAGGCCGATTCGGCTGAACCGGCGCTGAACCCGCGTCTTGTCCGCGAGAATCGTGCCCACGACGGCCACTCCCGCGGGGAAGTTGCGTGGGGTCGAGGCCGAGGCGCCCTGGTCAGACCTCGTGGGGGCCGAGGACGCCCGCCTCGACGGCCCAGGTCCGGCCGGTGGCGACCGGGGCGTTGGGCTGGAGCACCGTCTCGACCTGTTGATAGCGGGCGAGAAGCTGGTCGCGGTCCACGTCGCAGCGGACGTAGCCCCGGTGGCGGGTGTCGGCCCAGCGCACGTGGGGCAGCGCCGAGATCAGCTGCTCGGCGATCTCGGCCAGGGAGGGGTCGAAACTCGAGCTGATCGACGTACCGACCAACTCCGTGCCCCGGACCTCGGTGCTGGGCGTGGCATCGGGGTTCTCGCCCACCAGATCGGCCACTCCGGCGGCGTGGATGTCGCCGGTGATCACCACCGGGTTGTCGGTCCCGGCCGCGGCGAGCTGGTCGAGGAGGCGTCCCCGGGCGGCGGCGTAGCCGTCCCACTGGTCGAGGTTGTACACCGCCCCGGCCAGGGGCATGGCAGTAGCCACGATCTGGTTGGCGAGCACGTCCCACGTGGCCTTGGACTTCCGCAGGCTCCGATCCAGCCATGCCTCCTGTTCGGCACCCAGCAGGGTGCGCTCCGGGGCGGTGCGGGCATCGCAGGTGGGGCCGAAGTCCGCAGTCCCGCAGGGCTGGTCACTGCGGTACTGTCGGGTGTCCAGCACGTGGAACCGGGCGAGCCGGCCCCAGTCGATGGTCCGATAGATGCGCAGGTCCGGGCCGCTGGGCGGGGGTAGACGGACCGGCTGGTGCTCCCACCAGGCCTGGTAGGCGGCCGCGCGCCGCGCCGCAAACGCCGGGGCCTCTGCCGGCACCTGGGGGACCCAGGGGCAGACGGCGTGGATGCCCTGTAGCGCCGGGTCGCCCTTGTACAGGCCGTAGCGGTTGCGGTAGGCGTCCAGCGTCGTGATCTCGACGCTGTTGTGCTGACGGACGGCGGCGGGGTTGACCCCGCCCTCGTAGATGTAGTCGCCGAGGTGGACCACCAGGTCGGGGTCCTCCTCCGGCGCGAAGGCCCACGTCGGCCAGAAGCCGTCCTGCCAGTTCTGGCACGACGCGAACAGAAAGCGCAGGTGATCGCCTCGCCCACGCGAGGGCGCGGTCCTGGTCCGGCCGACGGGGCTGACCTGGTCCCCGACCCGGAAGCGATAGAAGTACCAGGCGTCGTGGCGCAGATGCCGGACGTCGACGTGAACCGAGTGCGCCCACGCCGATGACGCGGTGGCGCCGCCGGCGCGCACGATGCGATGGAA
>Ga0209889_1000366_pt1 | contig 12146 bp, 8 predicted proteins | sample GWRWN1_0_10_FD_187233 | JGI IMG/M metagenome (GOLD analysis project Ga0209889, IMG submission 187233) | Riverbed sediment microbial communities from areas with no vegetation in Columbia River, Washington, USA - GW-RW N1_0_10 (SPAdes)... | ecosystem: Environmental > Aquatic > Freshwater > River >... | reverse complement strand
GTCGACGAGGAACGAGCCGCGATCGCCTTCAGCCGCGCACTGGTCGAGGGGCCAGAGGGGCCCGAGCTTCACTCCACGAAGACCCATCGGACGTACCGGGTGGAGCTCGACGCCGAGTCACTCGACGTGCTGATGGCGCACCGAGACTGGGCGGCGACGCAAGCCAGAGACGTCGGCGCGGAGCTTACGGCCAACGCGTTCGTGTTCAGCTCTCGTCCGGATGGCGCGAAGCCGTGGCTGCCCAATTGGCTGACGAAGCGGTTCATCGCTGCGCGACGTGCCGCAGGCCTGTCGCACTTCCGGCTCCATGACCTACGCCACTTCATGGCGACCGAGATGCTGGCGGCCGGCGTCCCCATCGCCACGGTGTCGCAGCGCCTCAGCCACGCACGCGCCTCGACCACCTTGAATGTCTACGCGCATTCTGTTCCGGGCGGTGATCGCGCAGCGGCCGAGACCCTGGCGAGGATTCTGGCGCCAATGCTAGAGAGGGTGTCTCCGTCGACATGAGCGAGCGCGAATGGGCCGGGCGACACGAGCGCCTCCAAGCCAGATGGGGGACCAGGTCATGACCGAGGCGGCATCGATCCGGTGGCGAAGCCCGGAGGAGCTCGTCGAGATCGGTTTCGCCCGGTCGCGCCTTGTGATGGTGAACGAGGCTCACAACGGCTGGCTCCGGTGCGTGCGGAACAGGCGGATCGGGACGAGAGTCCTTCCGATGGCCCACGTGGGAGCGTTGCGGCGTCGACGCAGACGCGGCGGAGGTCGAAAGAGAAGATCCGTGGACGCGCCCAGGGCGGCGTATCGGGGTCCTGGGAAGAGGGAACGGACGGAGTTGCAGAAAGATGTCCGATTCATCCGTGTTGTGGTCAACGGTCCCAACGATGTCTACGTGGAGCGAAAGCGGCCTCATATTGAACGTTGACGAGGCCTTCGATCTGCCCTCGACGACTCACATCCGGCTTGTTATTGCCATCCGAGATCACGACGACGATCCGCCGGAGACGGCGTAGAGCCAGACGGGCGTCGGAACCCCTTTCAACCTACGTGTCCCGCGGTCCTCGAACTCGACGCTCGCTGCGGCGGCAAGCCGGCGAACGGCGGACGACACCAGGACCTCCCCCGACCCAGCCTCCGCCATCACGCGTGCGGCGATGTGGACGTTGATCCCGGTCAGCGTCTCGCCGCGTACCTCGCACTCACCGGCGTGGAGGCCCGTGCGCAACTGCAGCCCGAGCCCACGGAGCCCCGCCATGATCGCGAGGGCGAACTGCACTGCGCGGGTCGCGTCGTCGAACGCCGCGAAGAAGCCGTCCCCGGCGGTGTCGACCTCGCGGGCGCGGAAGCGCTTGAGCTCACTGCGAACGGTCCCTCGGTATCGCCCGAGCGTCCCGCGCCACCGTTCGTCCCCCAGCTCGACGAGCGCCTCCGTTGAGGAGACGACGTCCGTAAAGAGCAGCGTGAGGTGCTCCCGAGGCGGCAGGAAGCGGTCGATCAGCCCCTTCATCCGCTTCCGAAGCGGGGCGAACGCGAGGACGATGGCGACCACCGTAGTCAAAGTGACGAGGTCGGAGCGCCCGCCGGTCGTGGCCTCCGCGATGCGCTGGCCGACCAGCGTCAAGGCCCCGAACAGGGCGGCAAGGAGCAGGCTGACGCCGCCGTAGACGAGCGTCCGGTTGACAACGAGGTCGATGCCGAGCAGCCGTTCCCGGAGGATCGCCACCGCGACCGTTGTGCCCAGGACGGCGAAGGAGGAGAAGATGAGCAGGTCGCTCGTCACGGTGAAAACGAAGTGTGCGGCGCCGGGTTCTCGAAGCTCCGGAACGAGCTCGGGCGAAAGGTGCTGGACGAGCCAGGCAGCGACGACCATGGAGAGCCCGTAGATCACCCATGTCGTCTGCTGGCGTTCTCGAGGCGACGACACCCTCCGGTAGCGATAGACCTGCGTGGCGAACCCAGAGCCGAGGAACACGAGGTCGACCACGAGCGGAATCGTCCACCGGACGCTCACGGGGCCGTAGACGACGGCCGCGGCCGCCATCCATCTGGACCACGCAGGGACGAAGACGCCGTTAGGAAATACATAGAGGAACACGAGGCCCGCGCTGGTGGCTGCGGCGACAACGATCGCGGTGACCAGGCGCCACAGGGGGTCGCGGTCCTCGTGGACGAGGACCGCGAGCGGGCCGAGGGCAGCGCCCGTGAGCACGGCCGTCAACGCGAGGTAGATGCCGTACGACGAGTGCCAAAGACGCCGGGAGATCAGCGCGCCGACGCCGATCAGGACCGCCGAAGCAAGCGTGGCGATACCGATGATGACGTAGCCGAGCAGCGGCCACGGCAGGCCGAGCTCCTGAGCCCCTCGCTCCAGGTTCGGGTTGGCCAGGTAGGTCGGAATGCGAACGGCCACCCCACGAACGAAGGAGACGAGCGCGACGGGAACGAGCACGACGTAAAGGATCCGCACCCCCGTGAGTCGTGCGCGCTCGTCTATCACGGAACCGGCCCCTGCCGCTCCCCGTGAGTCTGCCTCAGCGCGGCCGAGTTCACCAACGCCACCGCGCCGCACGGCCTCGGCGTTGGCTTCGGCGACACGGGCTCGGTCGGCCTCGGGGGGATCACACTCGGCGGGGGGATCGGCTACCTCGTCCGCAAACACAGGCTCACCATCGACGACCTGCTCGCTGCCGAGATCGTCACGGCGGACGGCGACCCCGTCGGGTGAAGAAACTCATGCCGCGGCTTGGTCCGGCCCGCAGGTCACTCACCACGGGCGATCGGCTCCCAATCGGCGTCTGAAGGGCAAGTTCCCGATGTGGGCGCGCCTCGTTGTAGTGGCGACGAAGGCTCGAAGGACGCGCTCCAGGTGCCTTCGGCCGAGGACGAGGGTCCAGTCAATACACTCGGCTCGGACGGTTGCCCACCCACCGTTCGCAGAAGGCGTTGGCGTTCGGGGCACGGATCGGGGTGAGGATCACACGGTTCCCGAGTATGGATGGACTTGGAGCGAAGAGCAGACATTTCGCCGATTGTCCGGCGGCCGAGTGGGGTCCAACGCGGCGATTATGGTTGGTTCGACCAGCCGACTTCAAACGCGTGAGATCGCGGGGCTCCTCCTCGCTTCAGAGGCGGGGTCCCTTCCCCCAGGCGCCCGATCGGTTGGACAGCCTCAGCAGTTGATCACCTCGTCGCCCGCATCCACCCCGTTGCAGGTGTCAGCTCCCGCACCGCCATCCACGACGTCGTTGGCGAAGCCGTCCTGCGAGTCGAACGCGTCCGCTCCAGGGCCCCCATGCATGAGGTCCCATCCGGGACCTCCGACAAACGAGTCCGCGCCCTTCCCGCCGGCGAGCAGATCGTTCCCGCCCTCGCCGAGCAGGACATCGTCGCCGCTTGCCCCCTCCACGATGTCATCGCCCGAGCCGGCGAAGACCGTGTCTGCCCTCCCCGGGCGCAGATGTGGTCGGGGCCATCGGTCCCATTGATGACGTCGTCCTGGTCAGGATGGGCGCCCACCCGAAGACGCGACACTATGTGGAGCGGCGGACCAAGGAGGGACTGTCCAAAGGGACTGTCCAAGAAGGAGATCATCCGGTGTCTCAAACGGTACGTGGCGCGGGAGGCTTTCGTCGTCTCGTGGGGCTTGGCGAACAATAGAGCATCCCCACAGGCGTCCCTGCCGCCCCCTCTCGCTCGTCGTCCAAGAGCCCCTTGCCGCAGCCATGGACGTCGCGGTCTACTGAGCGAACCAGACCTCGTAGGAGGGAGGCATGCGAACCTTCCGAGTTGCCCTTGCGCTCGCCACGATGACGCTCCTAATGTCTGCGACCAGCGTTGGTGCCGACCCCAGGGACGAGCCGACCAACAAGAGCGAGCTGCTCAAGGACGAGAGGTTCTTCCTGGAGCAGTCGCAGAGGGCGTACCAGCAGGGTCCGCGCACGGGCTCGGCCCGCAACATGGTGGTCGTGGGCCACAACGATCTCGGCGGGCGTGGCTTCAATGCCGACGTGTGGTTCCACGAGGGATTCGCCTATGTCGGGCACTGGGGATTCACCGACTGGGCTACGGGGAACGACCGATTCTGCCCGGAGCCGCCGAACAGCGGCGTGGCCGTGATCGATGCGAGCGACCCATCCAACCCGCTCGAGGTTGGCGTGCTCCAGAACCCTGCCGGGACCTCCGCAGAAGACGTCGTCGTGTACACAGCCCCCTTCGGGCCGTACGCGGGCCACGACATCGCGGCGGTCGGTGTCCAGGTGTGCGGGGGTTCCCGGTACGACGCGAGCTTCCCTCGCGGCCTTCAGCTCTGGGACGTCACCGACCCCACCACCCCCGTCGAGCTGGGGTTCTACGAGAGTGGATGCTGCGCCCGGGGGGTTCACGAATTCGAGGTGGAGGACAGGACCGACCTCGGCCGGACCTTCGCATACGCGACCGTCCCTTCGAGCGAGGAAGCCGACGCGAACTCGCCGAGTGGCCGGCAGGACCAGCTCGGACGTGGACCGTTCCGGCTGGTGGACATCACCGACCCTACCAACCCCGAGGAGGTCTCCAACTGGGGATTCCTACACGATGGAGTTCCGCCTGGCACGCCGCTGGGATGCGATCAGGATGCCCTGTTTGGGCACGGCGCGGAGCCGTCCGAGGACGGCGAGACCGTGTTCCTCTCTTACTGGGACAGTGGCTTCGTGGCGCTCGATGTCTCGAACCCAGCGATCCCGCAGTTCCTGGGTCGCACCGTCTACTCGGCTGACGCGGACGGGGACGGCCACTCCTCGAGCTACGACGACGAGCGGCAGCTGCTCTTCACCGCCGACGAGGACTTCTGCAAGACGTCCGGGTCGGAGACGGAGAAGGGCTGGGGGTTCCTCCGCGTGTACGACTACGCCGACCCGTCGACGCCCGTGCAGATCGGGGCGTACCGGACGCCGAACTCGATCGGTCCGGGGGACCCCGGCGCGGGCGACTATACGATCCACAACCCGCTCCTCGTGGGCGATACGGTGTACGCATCGTGGTACACGGACGGCGTCCGGGTCATCGACGTGAGCGATCCGACCGATCCCGTGGAGGTTGCCTACTTCGTGCCTCCCGCTGGGGATAACCCCGTCAAGCCCAGGCAGCGGTTCGTCCTGCCGAGCACGACGCAGGTCTGGGGCGTCGTCGTGGATCCGGTGACCGGCCTGATCTACATCAGCGACATGAACTCGGGGCTGTGGATCCTTCAGCGCACGGACGCGTGAGGACGAACCGGCGTCCCCGGTCTGAGCCTGGGGAGGGACCGCTTCCGGTCGGTCCTGAAGGAACGTCGCTGAGGTGAAGTCGCCTGCCGGCCGAAGAAGCTCGAGTGGTGCGTCGTGTGGCGACGCGTCAGGCTCGGGCGGCTCGCGGCGCGACCGGCCGAGCCGGACCGACCGCCATCTACCCGTGGGTCCAGAAACGCGATCACGGGGCTGAGACCGGCATCGGCGATTCGGTCTGCGACAAATGCCGCGCCGTGATCGGCTCTCTCCTGTATCTCCTTCTGCGCCGGGTCCTCGGTCTGGTCCGTTCGGACGACCGCACGGCCGCCGAGGCGGAACTCGAGATCGCCGTGCTGCGACACGAGGTCACGATTCTGCGCCGGCAGGTGAAGCGACCGATCTACCGCGCATCCGACAGGGCGTTTCTCGCCGCCGCGAGCAGGATCCTTCGGCGTGAGGCGTGGGGAGCGTTCCTGTTTCGGCCCGAGACCCTTTTGCGGTGGCACCGGCAGCTGGTGAGAAGGAAATGGACCAGGCCCGCATCGTCCTCCGGGACGCCCTTCCCTTCACCCTGAGATCCGGGAGTTGATCCTCCGACTGGGAAGGGAGAACCCCAGGTGGGCTATACGCGCATCCGCGGCGAGTTGCTGAAGCTCGGAGTGAGGGTCTCCGCCACCTGAAGGGGTCGGAAACCATCGTTCCGCCGAGTGGCCAGGGGCTCAGTATCATCCGGCAGTGCTCTTCGCCTTCTGTTACTTCGTCCTCCGCGCCTTGCTGCGGATCGCAACTGATGACGCGCGCGGAGCGCGAAGCTGAGATCCTGGTGCTGCGCCACCAGCTCGCGGTCTTGAAGCGGTCGAACCCCCGGCCGCGCCTGCGTCGGCGGGACCGGATGGTGATCGCGGCGTTGGCGAATCTGATCGACCGCGACCGCTGGAGGGGTTCATCGTGTCCCCGGCGACGATCCTCCGCTGGCACCGGGAGCTTGTCAGGCGCAAGTGGACGTTCCGGCACCGCAAGGCTGGCCGGCCGCCGCTCGATTCCGCGCTGGTTCGTCTGATCGTGCAGATGGCCAGAGAGAACCCGAGGTGGGGCGTGATCCGGATCAAGGGCGAGCTCCAGGGGCTCGGGCACCGGGTGGGCGCGACCACGATCCGCACGATTCTCCGCCGCGCCGGCATCGGGCCGGCTCCCCGGCGCGACGGGCCGACCTGGTCGCAGTTCCTGCGGTCCCAGGCTCAGGAGATCTTGGCCTGTGACTTCTTCACCGTGGAGACCGTGCTCCTGCGCACGCTCTACGTGCTGTTCTTGATCGAGGTCGGGACCAGGCGGGTCCGGATCGTGGGGGTAACAAGAAACCCGGATGGCCGGTGGGTCGCCCAGCAGGCGCGCAACCTCGCGATCGAAGGCCAACTGGATAACGTCGGGTTCCTGATCCGTGACCGCGACGCCAAGTTCACAAGCGCGTTCGACGAGGTGTTCAGGACCGAGGATGCCCGGGTGATCCTCACGCCGATCCGCGCTCCCAAGGCCAACGCCTTCGCCGAGCGGTTCGTCCGAACAGTCCGAAACGAGCTGTTGGACCTCACGCTGGTGACGGGCCGCAGACATCTGGTGAGGCTCCTCGCCGAGTACGAGGCCCACTACAACTCCCATCGGCCCCATCGTGGGCTCGCTCTCGAAGCGCCTGCAGGACGAGACGCCGAACGCTCCCCGATCCCAATCGACATGATTCGACCGAGGCCCGTAGTCGGAGGCTTGATCAACGAGTATCACGGGCGGGCGGCATAGCGTGGTCGCGAGTTTCCGACCCCTTCAGGCTGTGTGTCGCTTCCGTTACGAAGCGACTGCGTATTCGTCGCGACCAAGCCCGGATGCGCCCCGTCAGTCTGATCGATCGTGTTTTGGCACTGTTTACGGGGAAGCGGTCGGCCGATCGAGAGGGGTCAGGACAGATTCCGAAGACTCAGTCCCCGCCGGAACAGAAGGGACCGGCGGGCGGTTTGACGTCATTCGATCCTCGCGCTGGCCCGAGCGTGATCTCGTTCGGATTCACCCACACCACGCCGTCCCGAACCACCGTCGCCAGCTGATCGAGGCCGCGCGGCGCAGGCCCGAGCGCGTAGTTCCCCAGCCGGTCGAACCTGTCACCATGCGTCGGTTCCTCGAACCACTTCGACGATCGACAGTACACGATCCCCTCGCCGAGGTGTGGGCTTCGCGCCAGGAAGGCGATCGGGGTTCGAGGTGGGTCGGCCACCACATAGGCGGGCAGCTCGGAGAGCAACACGACGCCTTCGGCACGGACCTCCTGCACCGACCCGACACGAACCCAGCCAGCGCCCGGCGGGTCTTCGGATGTGGAGAAACGAACGACGGCAACCCCGACGAGAGCCGCGAAGACTGCGATGAGGGGGACAAGAAGTGAACGCCGCGGCGGTGGAGAAGGTCGTGTCGTCACCCACTCATGGTGCTTCACGTGCTCTGTTAGAGCAAGACGACGAGATTCCTTTAATCGCGCCAGACGCCGAGCGCGACCGCTGCTGCGCCCACGACGAGAACAAGTCCGCGATCAACTGACCGGCTGTCCGTAGGAGCGGGACCTATAGTGCAGGCGCCTCAAGGTGCAGGTGCTGGAGGCACTCCTCGTCGGTCAGCGATCTGGTCACCTGTTGCCGGGCGATCTCGAGAAGGTCGTCGAGATCGAGGGCCAAATCCGAACGCCGTCGCGGCACCCCTCGAGCCGCTCCGGGGTCCGACCGCTCTGCGAAGGTGCGACACGTAGGCCTGGAGGGCGTTGCGAGCGGCATCGGGCGGTTCGTCGCCCCAGACCTCGTCGATCAGGACATCGGTAGGGACGAGATTGTTAGCGCGCAAGAGAAGATGCTCGAGGACCGCTCGCTGCCTGGGTTCTCCGACGTTGAGCGTCGGCAAGGGTAATTCACAGCGCTGCTCACGGGCGATCTTGCGGACGCGACCATCCTGTCTGTCGAGTGCGAGCCATACACCGGACAGGAGGCACCAGCGGGTTGACTTGGGCCGGTGCCCGGCTCACAAACGGGACGGCGAGGTCGCTCGACGCGCGAGGGTGGTCCCGCCAGGCGATCGGTCGGTAGGGACCCGGTCCGGACCTAAACGTTTGCCGCGCGGCCCCGTTCCTCTACATGGTGAGAGAGGTGCAGACCATCCACGGGGAGCCCGGGCTCGCCCGACTGTACCGGGAGGAGGGCGCGAGACTATGGCGCGCCGTGTTCGCCGTTTCTCGTCAAGACCCGCCTCATTCGAGAAGGCTGATCCTTCTATTGCCGATTTGAGGTGACTGTGACTGTAAAGGGGGATGAAGCGCCGCCGTGCGGTGGCCGGACTGAGCGGGAGCCGGTGGTCGATCCTCGCCTCAGGCGAAGCAGTCGGTGCGAAGCGGCAGCGGATCGGGCGGGTGCGGTCGCCTCGTGAAGTCGAAGTCGTAGGAGAGATCGGTCGCGAGGCGGTCGCGGTCGGTCAACTGCCCGAGTCCCCAGTTGTCCTCGACGAACCTGAGGACGCTCGAGAACTCGCCGACCTGATGGTCGACGCCGTTGTTCGCGTACGGCGAGACGACGAGCAAGGGTACGCGGATCCCCAGTCCGAAGCCGTCGAGCTGCGGCGGGGGCACGTGATCGTAAAAGCCGCCGTAGTCGTCCCACGTGAGGAAGATCGCCGTGTCCTTCCACATGGGGCTTCGCATGATCGCGTTGATCACCTGCGTCGACCAGTTCTCGCCTAGACAGAAGTTGTACTGCGGGTGCTCGGACACCTCGTACCGAGGGGTGATCCATGTGACCGGCGGCAGCCGGTCGGCTCGGATGTCGGCGATGAGGTCGTCCACCGCAAGTACGTGGCGGGACCACTCCCTCGTCTTGCGGATGTGGCGGATCGCTGAGTACGCGGACCAGATGTAGCCGAGCTGATCCGGCTTGGCCGCGTAATACGCCCAGTCGATCCCGGCATTCGTGAGCAGGTCGCCTTCCGTCGCGAAGTCGAAGCACGGTTGCACCTGCTTCTCGTGACCCTCCGAGTCCACGATCGTGACCGTCTGCCCCTTTGGCGCGTCGCACCCGAACGTGTTGCTCGAGCGGAACCGCCCGGTGCGCCTGGGGTTGTCGTGGGCACCGCCGGACTGCGCGGCGATCGAGTACAGGTGGTTCGGGAACGACGGACCCTGAGCCGAGGAATAGAAGTTGTCGGCGAGCACGAACTCGCGGGCCCAGTGCCAGTAGTTGGGGAGCTGCGATCGCTCGAGCTGCGTGTAGGCCCATCGATCCGAGACCGGGCCCTGGTTGAACCCGTCCATCTTCCCGTCGTTCCAGGCCTCGAGCGAGCACGTATAGCAGTGCGGGATGTCCTCGGAGCCGATGGTTCCGTCGGTCCCGCGCGTGAGCGGTCGCCGCTCGCCTCGGTCGTAGCCGACGGAGACGCCGTTCGCGCCCGGGAACGTGCCGAACATGTTGTCGAAGGTGCGGTTCTCTTTGATCAGGAAGACGACGTGCTCGATCGGCCATAGCGTTGTAGCCCGCCGGCCCGCTCCGTCGGGCGGCGCCGTGGAGGCCGCCGGGGCGACGGGGCTCGTCTTTGGGGGAGGTCCCGAGGGCGAGGCCTGCTCCGCGGCGCTGGGACCGGAGACGCACGCCGCGGCGATCAGCGCGAGCCCGATGCCTCCGGCGAGCAGGGGCCGGCGCGCCGGCGCAGCCGCCCGTGACGTGGAGCGGGCGCACATCATCACGATGCAAACTCGGTCATTCCCGGCGGTGTTCCCAGCAGACAAGGCCCGATCGGCAGGGGGTGCCCGAGGGAGGCGGGTCCGCTGGGCGACGGAACCCCTTCGGTCACCCGGCTGTCTACCCTCGGTCGGTCGAGGGGGGCGCCGTGGTTGAGTGGAAGGACGAGGATCCCGGGCTGCCGATCAAGTTCGGGCCGTGCTCGAACGCCGAGTACGATCCCGAGCCGCTTTCCCCGCTGCTCGTGGAGGCGACCCGACGGGCCCGCGAGGCGTGCGAGCGGAACGCGCGCCACGTGGGGATGAGCCGGCGCGAGTTCCTCCTTTCGGTCTGCGGCGCCGCCACGACCCTTCTCGCGCTGGACGCGTGCACCCGGGAGGCGGTCCGCACGATCGCCCCGGGCGCGACCCCCGGGGGCGGCTACGCGATCCCGCCCGAGGCGACGACCGATCCCGAGGTCGCCCACGAGGTCATCGGCGGCGAGGAGTTCGTCTTCGACATCCAGGGTCATCTCCTGGAGTACGACCTGAACCCGATCCTGAACGGACAGGACTTCTGGGACCGGTTCCCGCAGAAGGGCTGCGGCGAGGACGACCCAAGGGTCTGCTACTCGATCGAGAGCTTCCTCGAGCTCATGTTCCTGCGCTCGGACACGTCGATGCTCGTGCTCTCCGCGCTGCCGATCTACCCGGAGGGGAGCCCGATGTCCGCCGAGATCATGGACGAGACGCGACGCATCGCCGAGGGCCTGTGCCGGGACGAGCGGGTGCTCCTGCACGCGCAGGCGCTGCCGAACCTCGACCCCTCCGAGTCGTCGCTGGATGCGATGGACGACATGGTAGCTCGGCATCCGATCGCCGCCTGGAAGACGTTCACCCACTTTCCCGACGTCTTCGAGAACAACGGAAAGGGCTGGTGGCTCGACGACCGCGACCCGAACCTGCCCCAGGTGGGCGAGCGCTTCATCGAGCGCGCGGTCCGCCTAGGCGTGCCGACGATCTGCGCGCACAAGGGATTCAGCGGCTCGAGCCCGTACGCTTCACCCGCCGACATCGGACCCGCCGCGAGGCGGCATCCCGAGGCGCGCTTCGTCGTGTATCACTCCGGGTTCGAAGCCGCCCAGTCCGAAGGGCTCTACGCCCCCGCGACGGCGAACGTCGGGGTGAACCGCCTGATCACATCGATGAAGCGGGCGGGGATCGGGCCGAACGAGAACGTCTACGCCGAGCTCGGCTCCACGTGGTGGTACGTCATGCGCTACCCGGTCCAGGCGGCCCATGTCCTCGGCAAGCTCCTGAAGCACGTGGGCGAGGACAACGTGCTGTGGGGAACGGACTGCCTGTTCTACGGCTCGCCGCAGGACCAGATCCAAGCGCTGCGGTCGTTCAAGATCAGCGAGGAGTTCCAGGAGCGGTACGGCTATCCCGAACTCACCCGGCGGATCAAGAACAAGATCCTCGGGCAGAACGGGGCGCGCCTGTACGGGGTGGAGCCGATCACGAGCGGGTGCGAGTTCACCAGGCGCGAGCTCGAGCAGCTTCGGCGCCACCTACCGGGCCGGAACCGGACCCTCGGCCCCTCGACGGCCGCCGAGGCGCGAGCCTTCCGTGAGCTCGATCACGCGTCCGTCGCGCAGACCCGCGGATGAGCACGCCGGCCTATTCGCCGCCTCCGCCGAGTTCACGGAGCCGCGAGGCTTTCAGACTGGTTCGATGGAACGAACTGGGATCCGCCCCGAGACGATCGTTCCGCCGCCCGGCCGGGACCGGATGTCGAGCGTGCCGCCAAGCGCGGCCAGACGATCGGACATGTTCTGGAGGCCGGCTCCGAGCGGGGTCGTCTCCTGGTCGAACCCTCGACCGTCGTCAGCGACGGAGAACAGCAGGTCGCCATTCTCCTGCCACAGCCGAACGGCCACGTCGGATGCATCCGCGTACTTCGAGGCGTTCTGGAGCGCCTCGAGCACGCAGAAGTAGACGGCGGCCTCGAACTCCTGCGAGTAACGGCCGATTCCGTTGGAGTCGACCCTCACTGGCATCGATGCCTTCTGCGATTGCGCCTCCACGGCGGACGCGAGGCCCTTGTCGGCAAGGAGCGGCGGGTAGATCCCGCGCGCCAGGTCGCGGAGGTCCTCGAGGGTCTCGCTCGT
>Ga0209889_1000365_pt1 | contig 12150 bp, 14 predicted proteins | sample GWRWN1_0_10_FD_187233 | JGI IMG/M metagenome (GOLD analysis project Ga0209889, IMG submission 187233) | Riverbed sediment microbial communities from areas with no vegetation in Columbia River, Washington, USA - GW-RW N1_0_10 (SPAdes)... | ecosystem: Environmental > Aquatic > Freshwater > River >... | reverse complement strand
CGCTACGGGAGTCTGTACGAACGCATTCATGGACAACGAAGACTATCTATTTGTTTACGGGACTCTCCGTAGGCAAATGAACGATCCTCTCCACCGCCTATTGGAGACGCACGCCGTCCTGGTCGGTACCGGCACCTTTCAGGGAAAGCTTTACGATTTTGGTCGTTATCCCGGAGTCGTACGGTCCCGTGGGAACACCGATCGCGTCATAGGAGAGATCTATCGGTTTAGCGAGCCACAGCGGGCCTTCCAAATTTTGGACGAATATGAAGGGCACCGATTCAAGCGCAAACGAGTGACGGTCATCCAAGAGGACGGCAAGAGCATCACTTCCTGGATCTACCTCTACGCGCGGTCCGTCACGCGTCGCGCACTCATTCGGTCCGGTGACTACGTACAATATCGAAACTCGTTCTAACTTCCCTTCTGAGCCAAAAGCCCCGCGCGAAACTCGCCCTCCCCCGATTGTAGGAATTTTCCTTCGCGGTAGTAGAGCACACGAAAATCACGGAAGGAGCCCAGCAGCTCATTGTGGAGAAGGAGATAGTCAGGGTTTATCGGATGGCCGATCTTCGATTGATCGGTCAAATAGGTCTCAAAGATTACCCATCCACCGGGCTTAAGCGTCTTTTTGATTTGCGACACGAGAGAACGCTGCAAGTAATTGAAATTCAGAACCACATTGTAGCGCAGCGGTGGAAGCTCGATCATCTCGAGATCGGCTTGTTGCCAATTAACCTTTAAGGATTTTTCCTCTGCAGATCGTCGCGCCTCTTCCAAGGCAACCGGAGAGATATCGATCCCAAGCACTTCAAAGCCTCGCTCCGCCAAAAAGATCGCGTTTTGCCCCTTACCAGTGGCAATGTCTAAGGCTTGCCCTCGCGGAATAGACCAATGGTCGCTTTGGAAGATCTCCTTCAGAAAAGTTGCAGGCTCTTGGGTGGCACGCTTCGCCGCGTGCTGTCGATCCCATCTTTCTCGATCATCCAAAGCCATGATTGATTGCTCCGAGAACCGCTCTTGAGCCCGGCTCCATACACTCTAAACCGTTCGCGCCAAGGTCAATACGTAGACCTCCCTTGCCCCGCCTCGGACCAGAACGCGGCTGCATTCATTGGCTGTTGCGCCAGAAGTGTAAACATCGTCCACTAAAAGCACGCTTCTCCCTTTCAATAATTTCCCGGGATATGTCGCGAACGCGCCCCGTACGTTTTTCCTTCGCTCGTCTTCCGCCAGTTGAGTCTGCGGTACCGTCTCTCGTTCGCGGCATAAAACAAAGGGATCGACTGGCACCTCGTATAGGCGACTCACCTGCCGTGCCAGTAACAAAGACTGGTTGAATCCTCGCCAGCGGAGTCGCTTCGGATGAAGGGGAACAGGAACAATCAAATCCACATGACATCCCTTTAAGAATTCCTGACAACCTTGTGCCATGAGCCGTCCTAAGGGTTTACCGAGAGAAACTTTTCGCCCATATTTGAACTTTTGCACTACCTGGCGGAGTGGATGCTCCGCCCTGTCGTCTTTAGGATAGCAGCCCCAAGCTCGAGCGCGGATGAAATAGGGCTGGCGAACCAAACAAGCAGCGCAATGATGATCATCCCCGCTCGCATCGAAGAATGGTCGGCCGCAAACATTGCACAATGGATGAGAAACGAGCCGGATCTGAGGCCAACACCCGCTGCACAAGTATTCAGCATCGCGGCCGTAGATTCTACCGCCGCAAGCACGGCAACGGGGCGGATAAAGCCAATCGACCAGCCAATCAAGACGATCCGTCAGTTTAGGTCGTAGCGCCGGATCCATAAAACAATCCGACTTTAGCAGATCAGGGAAGGCAAACAGAAGAGGCTGCGATGAAATCGAACGCAGCCTATAACACAGAGGGACCGCCGCACCCCGATTAGGAATCGACGATCAATGAGTGACCGGTCATCTTCTTGGGTTGAGGTAAGCCCAGCAGCTGCAAAACCGTGGGCGCAACATCGATGGCGGTTCCTTTGTTGAGCCGGTTCTTTTTCCGCTCTTCGTCGACCAAAATCACCGGCACCCGATTGGTGGTATGGGCCGTGTGCGGCATGCCGGTATCATAATCGATCAGCTGCTCGATGTTACCGTGGTCCGCAGTGATGATCATTTTGCCCTTCTTGCTCATCGCCGCATCGACGACTTTGCCAATACACTCGTCGATGACTTCGCAAGCCCGGACCGCCGCCTCGAAGTTACCCGTGTGGCCCACCATGTCGGCATTAGCATAATTAGCGATGACCAAGCCGATGTCCTGTTCGCGCAATTGCTTGATCAGCGCCTCCGTCACCTCGCGGGCGCTCATCTCGGGCTTGAGATCATAAGTAGTCACATCCTTGGGCGAAGGGATCAAAATACGCTCTTCGCCGGGAAATTTGTTCTCTTCGCCGCCGTTGAAAAAGTAGGTCACGTGCGCGTATTTTTCTGTCTCAGCGATACGCAACTGGCGGATCCCCGCTTGACTCGCGAGTTCCCCTAAAATTTTTTTGATTTCCCTAGGCTTATAGGCCACCGGCACTTTGAAGGTCTCATCGTATTGCGTCATCGTTGCAAACGCAGAAAGAGCCACGGGTCGCTTGCGCGGAAACTCTCTGAAATCCTCTTCCCTTAGCGCGCGGGTCAACTCCCGCGCGCGATCCGCTCTAAAATTGAAGAAGATCACCCCGTCGCCGTCACGGATCAAACCCTCGGGCACCACACCGCTGATGACGGTGGGAAGAACAAACTCGTCTGTAACCTTATCTTTGTAGCTATTACGAATCGCCTCCAACGCGGAATCCGCTTTGTTCCCGACTCCCTCGGTCAAGCAGAGGTACGCCTTCTCGATTCTGTCCCACCGTTTGTCGCGATCCATGGCATAGTATCGCCCGCTCACCGTGGCAATCCGAACCTCCGGATCAGCCTTCAGCTTCTCGTTGAGATCGAGCACAAACTGCTCGGCGCTGTGCGGCGGCGTGTCCCGGCCGTCGAGAAAGAGATGGAGAAAAACAGTCCCGACCTTTTCACGCCGCGCCATCTCAATCAACGCTTCCATGTGACGCTGATGGCTGTGCACGCCGCCGTCTCCCAAAAGACCCATCAAGTGTAGCCGGCGACTCTTATCCCGCGTCTTTCTCATTGCATCCAAAAGATTCTTGTTCCTATAGAAACTCCCCTCATCAATGTCTTTGTGAATAAGAGTGAGATCTTGGTAGACGATGCGGCCGGCGCCGAGGATCATGTGGCCAACTTCGGAATTTCCCATCTGGCCTTCAGGCAAACCGACATCCACTCCCGACATAGAGAGACTCGATACCGGAAACTCCCGAGTCAACCTATCGATGTTCGGAATCGAAGCCTGAGCAACTGCATTACCCTCTTTTCTTGGATTGATCCCCCATCCATCCAAGATCACCAGGATCACCGGCTGCTTTGTGCTCAAGAGACTTTCCTTTCCTTTGCGATTCCCGCGCGAAAGCGCCCGTGCCAAGCGTAAGTCAAAGCGGCGTCCATTCTGTGTTTACGATAACGGATTATCCGCGGCTTGAAACTGATCGACCAGGGTTGAGTAAGGTTCGGGCAGCTCAACTCGGGGTGCGTGACCCCATAGCCCTTCGAGATCGTAGAACTCGCGCACCGGCTCGTAGAAGATGTGCACGATAACGTCGGAAAAATCCATCAACACCCAATGACCGCGATGGACACCTTCCACTGAAAGCGGCGGGTGACCGGCCCCACTTAGATTCTCTTCAATGCCCTGCGCAATGCTTTGAACTTGTCGATCGGAGCTCCCTGAACAGATAATGAAGTAGTCTGCGATGGAAGTCACTTCGCGGACTTCCAGCACCACGAGATCACGGGCCTTTTTCTCCAAAGCGAAGCGCGTCAGGAGAAGGGCTTTGTCCCAGGCGTTAATCGCTGCCAAAGCTTTTAACGCTCCTCCCGACGATTTTGATAGAGGCCCTGTTTTTTGATGTAAGTCTCAACTCTCGAAGGCACCAAGTACCGAATCGATTTACCCTCTTCTACTAGTCCTCGTATTTCCGAAGCTGAAATGGCGATATCCGTGAGTCTAGTAAAAAAAACCCGGCTACCGCTCCCGTGTCGATAGTTTCTCTGTTTAAAATCATAACAAAAGAGCTTTTTTACGGCAACGCCGGTGCCGCGAAGCGGATCGCTGGCTTTACTGCCTGGCCGGGAAGTCACAATGAAGTTACAGAGCGGAAAAATCTCCACAAAATCCTTCCAGGAGCCGATTTCCTGAAATGCATCCAGGCCGATAATAAAAAAAAGTGAGTCGCCTCTGTGGTTTCGTTTGGCGAAATGGCGCACCGTATCGATGGAATAGGAAACACCAGGCCGTGAAATCTCCACCGTCGATACCTTGAATCGGGGATTTCTCGCCACCGCCAAACGAACCATCTCTAAGCGGTCCCGTGCCGGCGTCGTGGTTTGCCCCCTCTTGTGAGGCGGAATCGAGGCGGGAATAAAAACGACACGGTCAAGGCCAAAAGTCTCGCTGACCTCCTCGGCGCTGCGAAGATGGCCCCAATGAATCGGATCGAAGGTGCCGCCGAAGAGACCGATCCTCATGGGGTTTCAATTAGTTTCTTCTGCGGACCGCTCAAGAAGGTCTCAGATGCAAGGCGCGGCAAGATTTGGCGGCGTACAACGTCAACGCAGGGGCTAGGAGGATTGATCTTCGAACTCTTTTCGAACTCGAAGCCCGAAACTCGAAACTCGAAGCTGACGAGGGAGGGATCGGGTGTTCTGCGTGGAGTCGTCATTCCCGGATCTGCCCATCTCCCAACACAACAAACTTGGTCGTCGTCAATTCTTCTAACCCCATGGGCCCAAAGGCGTGAATCTTGCTCGTACTGATCCCGATTTCTGCGCCCAACCCCAATTCACCGCCGTCGTTAAACCGGGTAGAAGCATTGACCATGACCGCAGATGAATTCACTCGATCGATGAAATCTCTCGACCTCTGATAATTAGTCGTGACGATGGTCTCCGTATGCTCCGAGCCGTAGCGCTCGATATGGTCGATCGCTTCATTCATATCTTTTACGACCCGCACCGAGAGAATCAGATCAAGATATTCAGTGCTCCAGTCCGCCTCCGTTGCTTTTTTTATTCCGGAAACCAACGCGCAGGTTTTTTCACAGCCCCGGATTTCCACACCCGCCGCTTGATATTTCGCGATCAGGGAAGGCAAAAAAGTGGGCGCTATCGCTTCATGAACGAGGAGGGTCTCCATGGCGTTGCACACCGACGGGCGCTGCACTTTAGCGTTCATACAAATCCGCTCCGCCATCTCAAGGGACGCGTCGGCATCAACGTAGACATGACATACGCCTTTATAGTGCTTAATCACCGGCACTTTCGAATGGGCGACCACCGCGCGAATCAGTTCTTCACCGCCGCGCGGGATAACGAGATCAATATATTCCTCTAGTTGGAGCAACTCCTGGACCAAAGCATGGTCTTTAGTCTGAACCATTTGCACCGCGTCCCGCGGCACACGCGTCTGCGCGCAAGCCTTTCTCAAGACCTGGCCGATCGCCTGGTTAGAAAAATGCGCCTCGCTACCACCCCTGAGAATAACTGCATTGCCGGACTTGAGGCACAGAGCCGCTGCGTCCGCCGTCACGTTAGGCCGCGCTTCGTAAATGATCGCGATCACGCCTAAGGGGATCCGCATCTTGCCAACTTGCAGCCCGTTGGGCCGCCGCCACATTTTCACGACCTCACGCACCGGATCAGGCAAGGCGGCAACTTCTCGAAGGCCTTTGGCCATCGCCCAAACGCGACTGGCATCGAGCGCGATTCGGTCCACTATCGCCTCTGAAATTCCCGCCCTCTCAGCCGCGTCTAGGTCTTTCTTGTTCTCTGCAACAAGGTAATCGTTTTGCGCCTCAAGCTGGTCCGCCATCAAATGGAGCGCGCGGTCCTTTTCTGCCGATGAGATCGGCGCCAGTTGCCGAGATGCCGTCTTGGCCTGCTTAGCCAAACGGATCGCTTCGTCTTTTATGGATTCGTTTTTGATGGACATACTCTATAGAATCACAAGATCGTCCCGGTGAATAATCTCGTCGTATGCTTTGTAGCCCAGGACTTTGTCAATCTTGCTTGTATGCAATCCTTTGATCTGATTCAACTCCTGGGCGTTGTAATTGACCAAGCCGCGGGCGAACTCGCGTCCCTGCGGATCAAGACAGCGCACACATTCACCCACACCAAAGGAGCCGCGAATTTCCTTCAAACCGGAGGGTAACAAGCTTTTACCCCGGTCGACGACAGCGTCATGGGCGCCCTGATCGACAACGATCTCGCCTGCCGGCTTTAGATTGTAGGCGATCCAGTGCTTTCGAATGGTCAAACGATTTTCGTCGGGAATAATCAGTGTGCCGACTTCGGTAGTTGCATCAAAGACCTGCGTAAGCGCTCCGGCTTCCACGCCGCTGCTAATCAAGGTCGGAATTCCCGCCGCGGCCGCCTTCTCCGCGGCATCCAGCTTCGACGCGATGCCGCCGGTGCCAAACTGGCTTTGGCTCTCACCACTGATTTTCCGGGCGGTTCCCTTAATGTCGGTTATCAAAGAAATCCATTGGGCATCGCTATACAATCTCGGATCTCGGTCATAAACCCCCTGAACGTCGCTCAGGATCACCAGGAGATCCGCCTCAAGCAGGGTTGCCACAAGAGCCGATAAATGGTCGTTGTCCCCGAACTTCATTTCTTCCACGGCTACCGTGTCGTTCTCATTGACGATCGGGATAATGGACGATTCCAGCAACATTTGAAACGTATGCTTGGCATTTAAATAGCGTTGACGATTGGCAAGGTCTTCGTGGGTTAAAAGTATCTGTGCAACATTCTTCTCGAAGCGCGAGAAGGAGCGCTCATACAACGCCATTAGCTTGATCTGGCCCACCGCGGCCAACGCCTGTTTTTGTGGAATGGTCTTGGGTCTTTCCTTAACACCGAGGCGCGTCATTCCAGCAGCCACCGCGCCGGAGCTAACCACAATGATGTCCTTTTTTTGATTATGAAGCCCGGCGAGATCGCGCACCAAGTCTTTTAGCCGCCCCTCCTCTATCCCAGTTTGTGACGAGAGGATTTGACTCCCGATCTTGACAACGACCCGGCGCGCGCGGCGCAGGATCTCTTTCTTATAATCCAGCTGCGTCACCGCCCGTTTCATCCTGCTGTTTGATCTCTTCCAATCTCATCCCGATGTACTGCGCTAGCGCGCGCACCCCTTCCGTGGTTGCGGCGGATATGCTGTGCAGCGGCTGGTAGCCCTGTGGCAATTTTTTTGCCAGAAGTTTCGCGTGGTTTTTTCCTGCCGGCAAGTCGATTTTGTTGGCCACAACAATCTGTGGTTTTTTCCCCAGTTCCGGATCAAAGAGCTCGAGCTCCCGATTGACGGTCTTCCACTCGGCGAGCAGATCTTCTTCATCAATATTCGATGCATCCAGCAAATGAATCAAGACACTTGTCCGCGTCACATGCCGCAAAAACTTGTCTCCCAACCCGTGGCCTTCGTGGGCGCCTTCGATGAGTCCGGGAATATCGGCTACCACGAAACTCTTCCCCTCCCCATACCCAACGACACCCAGGTTGGGAACCAGCGTAGTGAACGGATAGTCGGCAATCTTCGGCCGCACGGCCGAAATCGCTGCGATCAAGGTTGATTTTCCGGCATTGGGCAGACCGATAATACCGACGTCGGCCAGCAATCTGAGTTCAATTTCTAGTTCCTTGTCTTCACCCGGCTCACCGGGTTGGGCAAAACGCGGACTCCGATTTGTCGACGAAACGAAATGAGCGTTGCCCTTGCCACCTCGGCCACCGGCAGCCACGACGACTTGTTGCCCTGCCTCTTTTAAATCTCCGATTAATTCACCTGTTCCGGCATCTCGAATGATGGTGCCGACGGGGACTTTAATGATTCGGTCTTCGCCCGTTTTTCCGTGCTGATCTTTGCCCAATCCATGCTCGCCGCGGCCCGCCTTGTACTGTTTTTGGTAGCGCAGATCCAATAGGGTCGTAAGCTGCGGATCGGCTAAGGCGATCACGTCTCCACCCTTTCCGCCATTGCCACCATTGGGACCGCCGCGAGGGATAAATTTTTCGCGCCGGAAGCTGACGCAACCGCGCCCGCCGTCACCGGCAATCACACGGATTTTTACTTCGTCGATGAATTTCATTTGGTACCAGCGCGCCCATCATTGCCTTTCTCCAGCCAAAAAAAAAGCCCCGTAAGGGGCTTCTCGATTCAAACTGCGCCATGCAACTAGCTAAGCTAGGCAGGCGTTACATTAACCCGCTTGCGTTCCTTGTCGAGACGGTCGTACCGCACGATTCCGTCGATCTTGGCGAACAACGTGAAGTCCCGACCCATACCAACGTTCTTCCCCGGGTGAATGCGCGTGCCAAGCTGTCGGACAATGATGTTTCCGGCCCGCACCGTTTCGCCGCCGAATACTTTAACTCCTCGTCTTTGCCCCTGGCTGTCGCGTCCGTTGCGGGAACTCCCTCCGGCTTTCTTATGGGCCATTTACTTCTCCTTCGGCTTCCGCTTCGATTCCCGTGATCTTCAGAGTTGTCTGATACTGGCGGTGACCGTGCTGACGGCTATAACTCTTACGTCTTTTCTTCTTGAAGACCAAAACCTTTTTTGCTCTGCCCTGACTGACGATCTCGCCCGTAACCTTGGCATTGGACACCAGCGGCGACCCAATCTTGACCTCGCCATTGCCACCGATGAACAAGACATCGGCCAATGTCACCGTCTCGCCTACCGCACCCGCAAGCTTCTCGACTTTGACAAGTTGCCCCTCGGACACGCGATATTGCTTTCCACCAGTTCTTATGACGGCATACTTCATAGCAAAATTTTTCCCGCGTACTTTTTCTAAAGGAAAAACCCCCCGAAGTCAACAAAGCTTCAATTTTTTACAAACTTAGCCACGAACAGGAACTCACCTCGCCAGTCTGCAAAAAGAATCCTGCCGAGCTGACGACTTTGCGGTTCCGTGACGTTAACCGCGAAAGCTAGGACCGAGCACCAATCCAATGCTCACAAACTGAATTTTGTGCCCTCAAAAACTTAAAGCACGGACAGGTCGTTCGGCTTGACAAAGTAAAGTAGGAGGAATATATATCGTGTTACGATAGTATCGCTAAACGATATATATGCCCAACACCCCTTATCGACCTAATTACAAATCGATGGCGGAATTGCGCTACCAAATCCGCCGCTTTCTCCGTTTCAGTGAAAACGCCGCGCGCCAAGCGGGAATCGAGCCGCAGCAGCATCAATTGCTCTTGGCGGTCCGCGGTCTGCCCGACGGTGTTAAGCCGACAATCGGTGTATTGGCGGAAAGAATGCAGCTCCAGCATCACAGTACGGTCGAGCTCATCGATCGACTCGTCGAAAGGAACTTCTTGTTTCGACTGCGGTCTACAGACGACAAGCGACAAGTCTTAGTAAAGCTGACTCACGACGGCGAAGAGTTTCTCCAAACACTCTCATTGCATCACCTGCAGGAACTTCAGTCCGCAGGTCCAACCTTCGTGAAGGTACTGCAAAGTCTCATAGCGGAATCCAGCTCGCGTGATAACAACGAAACTGATTCCAATTCACTCAGTCCAAAAATCGCAAAAACTCCACGAAAGGAAACCAACCATGGCTGATCAAAATAACACCGCTGAAGAACTGCTTCTTGACATCAGGGTTGCCGAAGCCTCAACTCTCTACAAGTTTTACCTCAACCAAGAGAAGAAAATTCTCGGCGCAGCGGGGGTAGCTACATTCCTCATTCTCTGGGAGCTGGTGGGAAATACGTTTCAGTTGATCAATCCCATGTTTATGAGTGCGCCCTCCCTCATTTTTAAGGCTGCGGTTCAGCTATTTGGCTCCGGCGAGATCTACAACGACCTTTACGTTAGCGGCATCGAACTTTTCTGGGGCTATTTTCTTTCGGCTATTGTCGCTGTCCCGTTTGGGATCATGGTGGGCTGGTATAAAAAGATGAGTTATATTTTCGACCCGTTCATCAACGCGATGAACGCGACCCCGCGCGTTGCCTTGCTCCCGCTGGTCATCATCTGGTTGGGAATCGGGGTGCTCTCGAAGGTTGGTATTATCTTTCTTGGCGCGGTCTTTCCCATATTGATCAATACGCGCGACGGGGTGAAGACCACGCCTTATAATCTTCTCACAGCGGCACGGAGCTTTGGCGCCTCGGAGTGGATGCTCTTCAAGACCGTCGTGCTCCCCTCGACCATCCCTTTTATCCTTACCGGTCTGAGGCTGGGGCTTGGAAGGGCGATTGTGGGCGTTATGGTCGGTGAACTCTACGCCGCCACGGCCGGAATTGGCTTCATGATCACCGTAGCCGGAGCCACCTTCCAAACCGACAAGGTCTTCGTCGGCGTCCTCGTTTTCGCGCTGACCGGAATGTTGGGTATGGAGTTGCTGACGAGGGTGGAAGGGCGGTTTAGTAAGTGGCGTCCCAAAGTGGGAGCAACGGAATAGAGGACGATCTCCTAATCATTTCTAGACACTCTCCATCATCGAAGGGCCCACGCGATCCGTGGGCCCTTTCCATTTCTTCCTAAGTTCTCACGGCCCAGTTCACGGTCTCTCGTTGTTCGTATACATCTAGCCCGGATTATTCATGCGCCGAGGAAAAACCACGACACAGTGTCGATCAAGGGATGAGCTTGGAGGAGCGAAGGCTTCCCCTTCGGGATATCAGATTGCAGATTATTGCAGATCTCAAATGGCAAATTTGAAATCTGAGATCTGCGATTTGAAATTCCTCGCGTAGCGAGGACGAGGCCCATTTCCGCCAGAGGCGGATCAGCCTCAGGCTGAGCCTTCGATCCGCAGGGCTCGTCCCTTGATCGTTGCTTGCCAGCGAATGATCCGGGCTAGTTTCATGTCACCCGCCCCTTGCTCTTTGTTACTGACGGCATTAAATTCAGCTGCAACAGAAAAGAGGGAGGGTATCATCATGCGCGCGCGGAGATCACGTTCCTATATTTTTGGTACCGTCGCCATAGCATTACTGCTTATGGGCTCAGGTTGCGGCTACAACCAACTCCAAGGTTTGGATGAGCAAGTCAAAGCCGCTTGGGCTGAAGTCCAGAACCAATATCAACGCCGTGCTGACCTCATCCCCAACCTCGTATCAACAGTAAAGGGTGCGTCCCAGTTTGAGCAAGACACTCTGCAGAAAGTTATCGAGGCAAGAGCACAAGCGACCTCGATCAAATTGGATGCGCAAGCCTTGAGCAACCCCGAAACTTTTAAGAAATTCGAACAAGCGCAGCAGAACCTTTCCGGCGCCCTGTCCCGCCTCATGTTGGTGGTCGAGCGCTACCCCGAGCTTAAAGCCAATCAAAATTTTCGCGACCTTCAAGCTCAACTGGAAGGCACTGAAAACCGCATCGCCGTCGCCCGCAAACGCTACGTCGAAAGCGTTGCGGAATACAACAAAGGCGTTCGTTTCTTTCCAACCAACCTGACGGCTAAATATCTCCTGGGTCTGGACGTGCGGCAAACCTTTACTGCGGACGAGGGAGCCGCGAAACCTCCCCAGGTAAAATTCTAAGCAGTAAATGAAACGGCACAAGGCACGGCTCTTCTTTGCCGGGCTTGCCCTTCTTCTCGTCCCGACAATCCTATCCCTCGCTCTGGCGCTGGATGTTCCGCCGCTCCCCGGACGGGTCAACGATCTCGCGGGAATATTGAGTCGAGACCAAGCCCAACAGCTCGAAGAGCGCTTGAGACAATTCGAACAAGAAACCGGGCATCAGATCGCGGTTCTTACTATTCCAAGCTTGGAAGGCGACTCGCTCGAAGACTTTAGCATCCGAGTCGCCCAAAACTGGAAGATCGGTCAAAAAGGGTTCGACAATGGTGTAATCCTTCTGTTCGTTCAAAAAGAACGAAAGATCCGTATTGAAGTGGGTTATGGCCTGGAAGGCATTCTCCCGGACGCTGTTGCAAGCAGGATCATCCGAGAAGAAATCGCCCCTCGTTTCCGTACGGGCGATTACGTCGGTGCACTAGATGCGGGTACCGAAGCAATCATCAAAGTAGCGCGGGGAGAAGCCATGACGCAC
>Ga0209889_1000364_pt1 | contig 12159 bp, 17 predicted proteins | sample GWRWN1_0_10_FD_187233 | JGI IMG/M metagenome (GOLD analysis project Ga0209889, IMG submission 187233) | Riverbed sediment microbial communities from areas with no vegetation in Columbia River, Washington, USA - GW-RW N1_0_10 (SPAdes)... | ecosystem: Environmental > Aquatic > Freshwater > River >... | reverse complement strand
CCTTGCGGGCGCGTTCGAAGGCCGACTCCTCGGCCGTGCGCAGGCTGACCGCTCGGGCGGACGCCATGCCGAAGTTGTCCTTGTACAAGCGGCCATCCGCGTCACGCTGCAATGTCGCCGGGGTGACTCGTACGTGCCGGCGAACCACGACCCGATCGTCACGTTGGACGCGCCGGCCGCGAGAGTGAGTGCGACGTCCCGCGGGCGCCGGACACCCCCGTCGGCCCAGACATGGGCGCCGCGTTCGCGGGCCCGGGCGGCGCACTCCGCCACAGCGGAGAACTGAGGCCGGCCGACGATCTCCGTCGCCTCCAAGACCGCGTCGGAGTTTGCGGTCAGCGGCGAGGTCGCCGACGGAGCGCCGGTACCCGCTTGCTCCACGAGGCGTCGACGGTTCGGAAGGGCACTCGTCCACGCCGCCGACCGCGCCAGCATGGTCGTGGTCGGCTCCCGCGGACGGGGTGAGGCCAGTCACCGTGTCGCCCAGGAACGTGAACCGCGCGAAGGGAGGCGCGACCGGTCGGACGTGCGCGCGCCCCGGGTACTCGAAAACGGTGGCGTAGGCCTCGGGCAGCCATACCGGCATTTGCTCGGCGGGCATCTCGCCGCGTACCACGACGGTGAGTTGCGCGCTCAGCTCCTCGGACCTCACTTCGTAGGCGAGCGTGATAGCCAGTCCCCCTTCCGTGAGCGTCAATTCGATGAGCCCGGAGTGGCAAGCTCTCGCCAGAGAACTCATGGCCTTCCGGCTCTCCCGTCATCCCTCGTCGCGCGCGCCATCTCGGTGCAGCGTATCGGCGTGAACCCACCAACGAGTGGCAACGCCTCCCAACGGTCAACAACCGAACCGCCAACATCGCCGGCCGAGGCGCCGTCGGGCCTCCGTACGCGCAAAAAGGACACCCGTCGGCCGGTGTTAACCGGTCTCGACGCTGCGGCCCCATCTTGACGATGGTGGGTCTCGGGGTCCGAAGAACACCAATTCCCGCTCCGCGTGCCGCTTCCGATTTCCTTGTCGGCGGGTGCCACGTTCAGAATCGCCCGCTCGGCCGGCGCGGCGTAGGGCCAAAAGTCCTGTGTTCGTGGTTCTCGGGCAACCGCTGGCGCTCCTGCCGCAGTGGATGTTGGACTTATTCGATGTATCTCGATCACTTCCTTGCGGAACGTATCGGTGTCGAGGACCGTGCGGCGCCTACCGGAGCCGGTAGGCGCACTGGGCCACATGGTGGCGGTGAACAGATCGCGCATCTCCCGCATACCTTGATCGTCGGTCAGCGCTCAGGCCCATACGCGTCGAGCACGCCGAAGGTGGTGAACCAGTCGTTGATCTGCGGGATCTCCGCGGCCCATTCCTCGCCGTCGACGTGCAACGCCGCGGCGAGGTCGGCGTCGGGCACGTGCAGGCCGTCGGTGTCGATGGCGGCCGGGTAGGGCACGTGCCCGATGGGGGTGTCGACGGCGTCGGCGGTGTCTCCAATCGTTCGACCACCAGTTGAGAACACACGCGTTCTCCCCATATCCGGGCCACAGGAACCGGCCGTCGGCGCCGCGGCGGAACCAGTTAACCTGGAAGATCTTCGGCAGCTTGGTCGGATTGGCGCTGTGCTTGCCGATGTCGGTCCAGTGCCGCAGGTAGTCCCCGGCGTGGTAGCCGATGAACGGCAGCATCACCAGCGGGTCGCGGCGCACCACACCGACCTGCCCGACCGCCGCCGCGGTCGTCTCCGAGGGCAGGGTGGCGCCCATGAACACGCCGTGGTTCCAGTCCCAGCCTGGGTGACTAGGGGAATGGTGGTCTTGCGGTGGCCGCCGAACAGGATCGCCGAGATCGGCACGCCACGTGGGTCGTCGTACTCGGCGGCCAGGATCGGGCACTGCCTGGATGGGCGTGCAGAAACGACTGTTTGGATGCGACGACGGGGTGCCCGCCGCCGGGTCCAGTCGTTGCCGTGCCAGTCAGTCAGGTGCGCCGGGGGCTCGCCCACGCCCTCCCACCACACGTCCCCGTCGTCGGTGAGCGCGACCTTGGTGAACAGCGAGTTCCCGGCCTGCAGGGTGCGCATCTCGTTCGGGTTCGTGGTCCAGTCGGTGCCCGGTGCCACGCCGAAGAATCCGTACTCGGGGTTGACCGCATAGAGGCGGCCGCCGTCGCCGAACCGCATCCAAGCGATGTCGTCACCGAGCGTCTCCACCGTCCAGCCGGGGATGGTGGGTTCGAGCATGGCCAGATTGGTTTTGCCGCAGGCGGACGGGAACGCCGCCGCGCGATGTAGCGCACGGTGCCGGCCGGGTTGGTGAGTTTGAGGATGAGCATGTGCTCGGCCAGCCAGGCCTCATCGCGGGCCATCACGGAGGCGATGCGTAACGAGTAGCATTTCTTGCCCAGCAACGAGTTCCCGCCGTAGCCGGAGCCGTACGACCAGATCTCCCGGGCTTCGGGGAAATGGGCGATGTACTTGGTGTCGTTGCACGGTCAGGCCACATCCGCCTGCCCCTCGGCCAAGGGCGCGCCCACCGAATGCAGGGCCGGCACGAACTCGGCGTCCTCGCCCATCACGTCCAGCACCGGGCGCCCATCCAGGTCATGATCTTCATGCTGGCCGCGACATACGCCGAGTCGGTGATCTCCACCCCGAACCTGGGCTCATCGGAGTCCAACGGGCCCATGCAAACCGGGATCACGTACATCGTCCGCCCCGCCATACAGCCCCGATACAGCTCGGCCATGACCAGCTTCATCTCCGCGCGCCGGGGGGCAACGAGTCGTCAAACCACTCGCAGACGAGCTTAGCTGCGGTCTGCGGATGGGAGAGCATCCAGTAGACGCCGCCGTCGATGTCGACCATCTCGGTGAAGGTGGCCGGCAGCCGGCGGTACAGGTCGGCTATAGGCCGGGGTGGGGGCCCCGGCGGGCGATGAGGAACATGGTGGGCGTCACGAGCTCGTGCAGCGGGCGGGTGGCGGGGTGGAAGTCCGGGTCGTGCAGGTAGCCGTCGACGACGAGCCGGGTCTCCACGGCGCGGCTGTCCTCGCGGGTGTCGACCAGGGCCTTCCAGTCTAGGTACGACGAGATCGGCACGGGGAGGTTGGGTGCCAGTCGCACCAGGCGGCGGGCGATCGGCAGGATGATCCTGCGCCGTCGGGCCGCCCGGCCCATGGTCCGCGGTCGGTGAGCGGCGCCCGGTGGTAGGCCGGCTCGGTCATGATGGCCGAACCCCGTTTTTAGGCATGACGAAGGCGTTGTACCCGGCCAGGTGTATTTGGTAGGCGAGCTCGGCGAAACGTAGGCGTGACCGCCGAGCCCTGGGAGATCAGGATGTTCGAAGCCCGGCGGCGGTGGGGAAGTGGACCAGCTCGAAGCGTTCACCGTCGGAGACGAAGGGGGTGACCGTCATGGCGTGTTCGATCTCGTCCGGTTCGCTCGCCGTGACGTGGTGGCTCTTCCAGTAGTCGGGGGCTTTCATGTCGGCGTCCCTTCGTGGTCGGATGGCTGCGCCGGCGGTCTGGGGCCTGCACCGCCGGCGCCGAACCGTGCCGCTCACGCGCTCAACGAAGGGTTCGCTGCCGGCTGCGCCCACGGACTCGTCCTCGGTCGGCGGCGCGAGGCGATGGCGGCTGACTGGTGCGTCGTCGTTGCCGGGCCGACCGGCGTGCGTGGTCGAGGGCGAGCAGTACCCGGGCGGCCAAGGTCAGCGAGATGGCGAGCACGGTGCCGCTGGCCGCGACGGCGGCGCCGGCGGCTGGGCCCGGGTCGGCGTTCAGGGCGGCGGACAGCGCGCCCATGGACAGCGCCGCTATCACCACGAGCATCCAGAAGGATCTGCGGGCCCGTGCCGTGGGGTGCGGTGCCGTGTTCATCGGATTCACATCAGGTGTTTCGCGGCGGGCAGGACCACTGCGAGGATGGACAGGACGACGATGGCGACGAAGACGACCGCGGCGATCGTCATGGCCACCGGGCGCGAGCGCCAGTGCCGGCGGGCGTTGCGGTCGACGAACGGGACGAGGATCAGCAGGATGAACAGGGCGGCGCCGCCGTAGAGGATGCCGGACAGGCCGATCCAGTCCTCCAGGGTGAACATCCACCAGAACGGCCACGGCGGCAGGGTCACCTCGACGCCGGCCACCGGTTCGGGGCCGACCACGGGTGGCAGCAGCACGGTGAGGATGCCCAGCACGCCGAGCAGCACCAGCGCGAACACGCTGACCCGGCGCAGGTGGTAGGTGAACGGTTCGGTCGGCTCACCGCTGGCGGCCTGGGTGCCGGAGGCGTCGGTGGGCAGCGACGGGTGCGGGGAGATCCGGTGCCGCTTGATCAGCAGCGCGTGCCAGACCAGCAGGCCGAAGATCAGAACCGGGATGATCACCACGTGGGCACCGTAGAGCCGGACCAGGATGGGTACGTTCTGGGCGAAGTCCGGGGAGAACCAGACGCCGGCCCCGCCGAGCAGCTGGCCGATCTCGACGTTGTGCGAGAGGGCCTCGTAGCCTTCCTGGTCCCACTTGAGCACGGTGCCGGTGAATAGGGCCAGGATCACCAGTCCGAACATCGCCACCCCGAGCAGCCAGTTGCCCTCGCGGGGCTTCTTGTACGAGCCGGTGAAGACGATGCGCAGCAGGTGCAGTGCCGCGGTCACGTACATCGCCTGCGCGGCCCAGAAATGCACGCCGCGGATGAACGATCCCAGCCAGATGTTCTGTTCGATGTCGCGGACGGAGGCGTTGGCGCCTTCCGGGGTGGGGTTGTAGAACTGGACCAGGATGATCCCGGTGACGATCAGCACCACGAACATCGCCGCAGTGATCCCGCCCAGGCTCCAGGCCACGTTGTTGGCGTGTTCGGGTACCGGGTAGCGCAGCGCGCTGATGCCCAGCCGGTCGTCCACGACGTCCCAGGCGCGCCGGTACCAGCCGCGGCGGCGTGGGGTCGGGGCGACCGGGCTAGCCGGCGGCGATGTCGTCTCGGTCATCTGCGCCGCCTCCTCACGAACTGGGCGTCGGGTCCGACGGTGGCGTGCCGAGTTGGCGCCGCAGGACGCGCACGCTCTGCGGCGGCCGGTAGCGCACCGCGAGCCAGCCACCCAGCACAAGGGCCAGGACGCTGATCGCCAGCAGCACCCAGTCACCCCCGGCGAGGTGTCCGCGCGGGTTGAGCGGGTCGTGGACCACCGTGGTGCCGGTCTCTTCCCCGGCCGCCGGCTGCATCGGGGCGCCGCCCTGCAGCGACTGCTGCAGCAGCGTGCGGGCCTTGTCCATGTTCCCGTTGTCCAGGGCGTCCTTGGCCGCCTGGACTTGTGCCAGATCGACGCCCTCCTTGTCGGGTGCCTTCAGCGCGTCATCGACCTTGTCGCTGATCTCGTCCATGTCGCCGGGCTCGTTCACGATGATCCCGATGGCCTGCAGGACGAGCACCGAAGCCTGGTCGCTGTCACCGTCGTGCGCCAACGCCGGGCGCGCCGCGAGCGCCGCCAACCACACGCCGACGACGCACGCGACCAGGATCGCAACCGCCCGTCGACGACCTGTGTTCCAGGTCACCATGCTGGACATGCGGTCAGGATGAACCGATACCAGTCGATGCGGCCCTGCCGAGCGCCCTGTCTAGGCGGGCCGAAAGTCCCGTTCCGGAGGCACCCACAGCGGCCGGTAGCAGTGGCGATCGGAGGGCTCGACCGCCGCCACGCCGGTTACACTGCCCGGCGGAGCCGGGCGGCGACAGCGATGCCGCCGCGACCACCGCCGACAAAGGCCACCTGGTGAAGCGTCGACGCTGGTTGCGACGGCGTCATCGAGGCGCTTCCCTTCGTGAACCTAGGGATCTGTCGGTCCGTGGCCCGGTTGGCCCCTGCGCGCGATGCCGCGGCCGCGCGACGCTGAACGTGACACCCAACGACGAGGTCGTGCGAACACCCGGAAAGCGGGAAGGGTATGGCGGCTGTCTGACCAGCCCACCTCGACCGTCGGCAAGACGGGTATCCGGCTGGACCGACCGGCACACCTCAGCCGGTGGGTGTCTGGCATTCAGCGCGCGCAAGGGCTCAGCCGGCCGTCGCGAGGGCGGGGTGCGCAGCGCTGCCGCCATTCGCCGACCCCGCCTTCCCCGATCGGACGTACCGGGATGCCGGCCCGGTCCGGCAGGCTGGCCGCGATGGAGGCGCGGTGGCCGTTTGGAGCACAGGAGGGCCGGTCGCGCGGCACGTGGGCGAGGTGCGCGGGCAGGTCGGCGACGAACGTCTGCTGGCTGCGCGGGCTGGCCCCAGGCCCATTCGAGCTCCAGCCGTACGTCGGGCACGCGCAGCGGTTGCGCGCGAGCATGGCCTCGCACAAGTCGCCCACGCTGGCGGTAGGTAGGAGCGGACCTTATACCCGCTGCTGGCCCAGGCGTCGATGCCGCCGGCGAGGTATCCGGTCCCCAGCCCGGTACGGATCAGTTGGGTGACCGCCTCGGACCGGCTGGCATCGACGGGTTCGGGCAGCACCAGGATGAGCGGCGCGTCAAAGGGCAGCATCCATCCGACGTAGCTGGCGAACCCGGAGTTGAGCTCGACGTTGACCAAGCCCTTCCCAGCCGGGTCGTGCTTGTCATAGCCCAGATGCTCGGTCAGCTCGGCCTGCAGACCGCGTTCCAGCACCGCCTTAACCATCTCGGTCAGGAACCCGCCCGGCCCGGACAGACGCACCCCATCGGTGCGCATCCGCGCCACCAGCTGGTCCAGCAGCTGCTCGTCGAGCATCGATCGGAGCGTGGCCGCGGCGCCGTCCGCCGGCCCGTCAGCCCCAGACAGCGGCAACCGCGCCGGCGGCGCTTGGTAGCGACGCTGGCATGACGCTGCGCCCGGCTCGTCGGTCCGGTCGGCAATCGCCAACGGCGGCGGGAAGGGTGATCCCATCGGGTAAGCCATCGTGAAACTCCTGTCTGCGTGACCGGTCTTAACCGGTCATAACGGATCTACGTCTCATCCGTTACACAGACCTTCTGACACCCCTGCGAGCCTCCGGCGCCGATAGGGTGGTCTGCCGTGCAGCAACCCGACTGGGCACCATACAAAAATCGACGTCGAACGGCCGAGCCCGGCCCGCGTCTACGACTCCCACCTCGGAGGTTCGCACAACGTCGCCGTCGACCGGCAGGTCGCCGAGCAGATCGCCACGGTCATGCCGGCTGCCGCTAATTCATGCGGGCGAACCGGGCGTTCCTGCGCGGCGCCGTGCAGTTCCTCCTCGACGCTGGCGTGCACCAGTTCCTCGACCTCGGCTCGGGTCTGCCGACCGTCGGCACTCCTGCTGCCGTTGCCGGACATCGGCATGCCCCTGCTGCACCGCGACCCGACCACCACCGCCAAACTCCTACCCGGCTACGGCGGCTCCAAGTCCTCTGCTTTGCTCGACGGCGCACTCACCGCAGGCTTCGACCAAACCCGGCCCATGCTGATCGGCATCGACTGGGTCCTGCTACTCGCCACCGCGGTCGCCGTCTCATACCAGCGGGGCCATAGCACCCGGGCCAGATTGCACCACCAGCATCCGTCCACCATCGACAGCGAAAGGACAACGTCATGACCACCCCACACCGCATCGGCATCGGCATCGGCATCGGCCTAACCACCCTGGCCGGAGTCCTACTCCTCGCCCCCAGCGCAGCATCCGCCAGCCCCTCACCCGACGGAGAGCCCTTCGGCCAGCACGTACGCCGCTGCGCCCAAACCATGGGCTTCTCCGGCCACCACAACCCCGGCATGCACCAAGGAAACGCCGGCTGGGACGGCATTCCCTGCCACCAATAGCCACACCCGCACGAGTGTCGCCCGGTGCACCTGCACGGCCACACCTTCGCGGTGTACCAGGCCGGCCCTCGTAAGGACACCGCGATTGTCCTACCCGGACAGACACTGCCCGTGGTCTTCGACGCCGACAACCTGGGCCTCTGGATGATCCACTGCCACAACATCTACTACGCCGAGGCGGGCATGATGAACCAGCTCGGCTACCAGCGCTGACCCGGGTCGCGCTTCAGGCGGCGTTGGAGCGAGGCAGGACGAGCGTGAACGTTGCCCCGCGTCCGACGCCGTCGCTGGCGGCGCGGAGGTCGCCTCCGTGGGCCTGGGCCAGGGCGCGGGCGATGGTCAGGCCGATCCCGCTGCCTCCGGTGCTGCGGCTACGGGCCGGGTCGGACCGGTAGAACCGGTCGAACAAGTGCGGCAGGTGTGCCCCGGCGATCCCCTCGCCGGTGTCGGTCACGGCGACGTCGACCTCGTCGGATCGGGCTACGGCGGTGATGATGACGGCGCCCGCGGGTGGTGTGTGCCGCAACGCGTTGCCGAGCAGGTTGTCCAGAATCTCGCGGAGCCGATCGGGGTCTGCCTCCACAGTGGCCCGTGCTGGGCCGGGTCGATGCTCGAGCCCGACGCCCTTATCGGCGAACGCGGCTGCGGCGGCGCGGACGGCCTCGTCCACAGCCTCATCGACGCGCAGCAACCGGGGCCGCAGGTCGAGTTGGCGTTCCTCGGCCCGCGAGACCGCATCGATGTCATCGACGAGTCGGCGCAGCCGCAACGTCTGATCGCGCAGAGTACGCCACGTGTCCGGGCTCGTGGGGATGACGCTGTCCTCGATGCCCTCGAGGAAGCTGTCCAGCGTGGCGATAGGGGTACGAAGCTCATGCGCGAGGTCGGCGAGCAGCTCCCGGCGGCGGCGCTCGGTGTGCTCCAGCGTACCGGCCATCCGGTTGAACGCGTTATCCAGCACGGCGAACTCCACGCCCAGCCCGCTGGCGGACACCCGCGCGTGGTAGTCGCCGTCGGCAATCCGGGTCGCCGCCGCGGCCATATGTGTGATCGGCTGGGTGAGCCGCCGGGTGATGAACCAGCTGACCGCCAGAGTGGTCAACAGTGCTGCCGCGACGGCGAAGGCCAACGCCAGCAGCAGCGCTCGGGCCAGGGCCTCGTCGAGGTGGCGGGCCATGTCGTCGGAGACCGGGCCGACCACGCGGTTGAGATGGTCGCGGAACAGCCCGGGGGCGACGACCACAGCGACGATGACGAGGGTGAGTGCACCAGCCACCACGATGAGCGCCTGCGCGGCGAACAGTCGCGTCGCCAACCGGCCGCCCCGCCGGGTCGTACGCATCAGCCCGACCCCATCCGGAAGCCGACGCCCCGTACGGTGCGAATGTAGCGGGGGTGGGTGGCGTCGTCGCCGAGCTTGCGGCGCAGGTTGCCAACGTGCACGTCGATAACGTGGTCGTCGCCATACCAGTCGCCGTGCCACACCCGCTCCAGCAGTTGGTGGCGGCTGAACGCCAGCCGTGGCTGCGCGCTGAGCGCGTCGAGCAGGTCGAACTCCGTTCGGGTCAGCTCCACAATGCGGCCGCCGACACGCACCTCACGCCCGGCCGGGTCGACCTCCAAGTCGCCCAAGCGACGGACCTCCACCCCAGGAACGCCGGCCTCGGCGCGGGGGCGGCGCAGCATGGCCCGGATCCTGGCAACCAGCTCCCGCGGCGAGAACGGCTTGGTCAGATAGTCGTCGGCGCCGACCGACAGGCCCACCAGCTTGTCCACCTCGTCGCTCTTCGCGGTGAGCATGATGACGTACGCGTCGCTGAACGTCCGGATCCGCCGGCACGCCTCCACCCCGTCGATGCCCGGCAGCATCAGATCCAGCACGACCACGTCTGGCCTAGTTTCGCGGGCCGCCGCGACGGCGCTCTCCCCGTCGGTCGCGGTGACCACGTCAAACCCCTCCCGGGTCAGGTAGCCGGTGACAACCTGCACCAGGGGCGGCTCGTCATCAACCACCAGGGCACGGAAGCGGACGCTTGTCGCGTCCGCCTCCGCGTGATCGGCCCGCATGTGCTAGTCCTCGCTTATCGCCACGTACTGCCCGTGCCAACTGTGGTACCACACAGCGCCGGTGAAGGTGTTCACCGACATCATCCCGGTGAGCTTCCCGTCCCGCAGCGTGTGAAGGGTGACGTAGCCGGGAAACTGCTCCGGCTCGGCCGCCGTCAGCCCTGGCCGCTGCTGGTCCAGCCACCGCTGGCCTTCGTCCTGGGCCTGCGCCGCGGACACCCGCGCCGATCCGGACGCCGCGCCGGAGTGCATGCCGTAGCTCGTGTTCCACATCATCGCCGGCCCATACTCCACGCTCACGCTGCCATTGGCCGGGTCGATGAGCACCTCGGTCACACCGGAACCGTCCACAGTGTTCAGTTCGGCGTAGAAACCGTTGGAGAACTGCATGACCTCGCCGACGCGCAACCCGAGAGTATCGGCGAAGGCTTGCGCCCGCTGGCGGGCCGCGTCCAGGGAATCCACCCACCGCCCGTCACCGGGCAGACCGTAGCCGCCCATCATGCCCGCGCCGCCCATCATGGCGGAACCGTACCCCCCGCCCATCATCGCGTCCGGCCCCCGCCCCGAGGCGCGAGTCGTGGCCCACGCCGCAGTGGTCAACAGCGCGGCCAAGGCCGCCGCGACCGCCGCTACCAGTGCGAACCGTTTGCGCGTCATCGTGCTCACCGCCGGCCGGTACGGGCGGCGGTGAGCACCTCTCGCGCCCGCCGGTACTGTTCGGCGTCGATCTCGCCCAGCGCGAACCGCCGGTCCAGAACCTCCCCTGGCCCTTCTGGCCGTCCTTGGCTGCCCGAGCGCGCCCCCGGCAGTAGCGCGGCGATCCCCCACACCGCTAGGCCGATCACCACGAACCAGAACAGCCCCATAAAGATCCAACCTGCGAGGCCCATGCCCCATCCGTAGCCCATCATCGCAGTGTCCTTCCCGTTCTTTCATCTCGCTGACACCTTCATGCTGGGCCGCAGGATTCAACGAGCGATGAGACCAATGCTCAAGATCTGGTCAAGACCTAGCTGGCGTGACCGGCGAGGCCAGGGCAGGATGGCTCTTCCTGGCGATGCATCCGCTCGTGCAGGAAGTAGTGGACGCCTGCCTGACCGCCGTCGAGGCCGAGGCTCCCAAGCTGGTCTAGGGCTTCTACCTGGTCGGCTCGGTGGCACTGGACGACTTCCATTCGCGAGCCAGCGACATCGGTCCGGAGAATACGCGCGAGAGACGTTCGACCCGCAGTGGTGGTGCATCGTCGACGAGTACCTGCGCATCCGCTCCGGCGAGGGCGGCCGGGCGCTCTACCGCCGCCCGTTGACTCGTCGGGGCGAGGCGTTGGATTTCGTGGTCATGGCGATCGAGGACCCTCACCGCGTCGGCTGACGCGCAATGCCGGAAGTACCCACGCACCAGCTTCGAGGGGGCAATGGATCCCCCGGCCTCACATCCTGCGGCGGTCAGGGCCCTTTGAAGATGATCACCGACGGCCGTAACCGTCTGTCATTGAGCCGGCTGGTTCAGTCCGCTCTCGTAGACGAAGATCACGGCCTGGACTCGGTCGCGCGATTCGAATCCACGTCAGGATCGCTCCTGAATTGGGTTTTCAAGACCGTCAGAGCCCGTCCCAGCTCGGCTTTGGTCGTCCCGGTCCTGACCGTTGAAGCACGTCTACCCCAATGTGGCGTCCCCTGCGGTGCCGGCCGGATTCGGGCGGTCCCGCGCCGTCCGTGTCCATGGTGTGTCTATAGGGGCTGCTGGCCGACTGCGGCGTTCGTCGATGTCTGTGCGCGGCGGCTTGGTGCCTTCGCAGCCAGCCGCGCCCCAAACCGAAGGGAGTCCGCAGAGCGCTCACCGACACGCGGGACCCGTCGGCGCCTTCGCCACAAGGGGGCGCGAACGGGGGCGCGCAAGGGGCGCGTAAGTGAGCGCGTCCAGTCGCCAGTGTCTGGGAGGTTCGCCATGCCGGTCGGCGCCCTGGAGGTGTGCGTGGAAGCGTGGGGTCAGGTCGTCGACTTCTTCGCCGGAGTGCCGGCCGGTGTGTGGGTTGCCGCGATGACGGCGAACCTGGTCCTCACGGCGTCGACGTGGTCGGTGGCGCATCGGCGGGTCCGGCGGGCGGGTGAGCGGCTGGCGAACCCGGAGCTCGTGGCGGGTCGGCGCCGACGGGACACCGCGTTCACCGTGGCGGCCATGATTCCGGCCACGCTGTTCCTTTGTATGGTGATCGCGGGGTCGATGCACGGTCTGGTCGCGTTCGGCTACAACGTGCTGGGCTGGCGCGACGGCTGGGAGTACCTGGTCCCGGCGACGCTTGATG
>Ga0209889_1000363_pt1 | contig 12168 bp, 12 predicted proteins | sample GWRWN1_0_10_FD_187233 | JGI IMG/M metagenome (GOLD analysis project Ga0209889, IMG submission 187233) | Riverbed sediment microbial communities from areas with no vegetation in Columbia River, Washington, USA - GW-RW N1_0_10 (SPAdes)... | ecosystem: Environmental > Aquatic > Freshwater > River >... | reverse complement strand
GAGCTGACCATCGGGCCCAAGGCGATCGCGAGGAGCCTGATCATTACCGCCGACCACGACGGGAGACTGAACCCGGTGGTCGAGGAGAAGAAGCTGCGCTCGGCGATGGAAGACGAACTCTCCACTGTGGAGATTAAACCGCGCGACGCCTCCATCGCGGCCGGCAGCGGCGCCCCGAAGATCATTGCGAGTACGGGCGGGAGGCTCGTCGACACTGCTAAGCTCAGCCGCGATCTGATCCCGGTGCTGCCGACGTCCGGGCCGCGCACGCTATCGGCGGACATCGTCACCGTCGACGCCAAGACAACGGCGACGGACCTCGCCAACCAGGGCATTGTGGAGCGGATCTCGTCCTTCACCACCTACTACAAGGGTGGCCAGGACCGCAACAAGAACATCATCCAGGTCGCCAAGAAGGTCGACGGCGCCATCGTGAAGCCAGGCGAGACCTTCTCGCTCAACGGCTTCAGCGGGCCGCGCGGCTACGCCGAGGGGTACGTGGACGCGCCCATCATCCAGGGCGGCAAACTGGTCAACGCCGTGGGCGGTGGCATCTCGCAGTTCACCACGACGCTGTTCAACGCGATGTACTACGCCGGTCTGGAGGATGTCGAACACCACCCGCACAGCTACTACTTCTCGCGTTACCCGTCGGTGATCGAGTCGACCATCTTCATGCCGTCGCTGGATATGAAGTTCCGCAACGACTCGGCGCACAGCGTACTCATCGACACGTCGTACAACGACACCTCGATCACCGTCACGATGTGGAGCACCAAGCGGTACGACATCTCCACGGATTGGAGCTCGAAGCGCAACATCACCTCGCCCAAGACGGTGCATCTCAAGGCTGAGAAGGGATGTATCGCCACAACCGGGCTTGACGGGTTCTCGCAGGACGCGTGGCGGATCTTCAAGCAGAACCGCCAGGAGATCAAGCGAGAGAAGTTCTCACACACCTACAAGGCCGAGCCCCGCTTCGTTTGCGACGGCTGAGCCTCTGCGATGCCTGACCTACCCTGAGTCCCCGCGTATGGATCCCCGCAGCTGTCCGGCAGTTGCGGGGATCTTGGGTCGGGGGAGGGTGTCGACGGAGCGCCCGGTTTGCCATAGCATTCCGTCACCAGCGACGGAGGGTACCAACCCGTACGGAGGATGAGCGGTGAACAAACGTTGGCTGCCGGTCGGGCTGCTCGCCCTGGGGATCTTCGCAGTGAATGCCATCGCCCGGCTGGTGACCAGGCTTGGCGAGATCGTTAAGCCCACCGAGCTTGACACGATCGGCTTCATCGCCTCCGCCTCCGTCGGTGTGATCCTTATCGGCGCGGCGGCGTGGTGGGCGGTGCGGCACCCGTTCTCCCGGGTGTTCTTCGACATCGGCGCGGCGGTGCTCGTCGGAGCCCTGCTGTCGCTGCTCGTCGGCCCGTTCATCGGTGGTTCGACGCCATTCGTGGAAGGCCCGGGGCTCTTTGTCGGCCAGTTCCTGCTGTTCCTCGGGATCGCCGCGGTCGGATTCTTCCTCGGTTTCCTCGGCATGGTCGCGCTCGGCAAGGACTGGAAGAGCCGCGGCCTGCGTCGCTACGAGCAGAACTACCGGAAGCGGCCGCACCGAACAGTCCGCGGCTAGCCGGTCCCCCGGCAGGTGGCCAGGGATCTCAGGCGCAAACCTCAGGCGTCGATCATGACCTGGAGGTCATGATCGACGCCTTTTCGCGACGGTGAGGTCATGATCACGGCGATCTTGACGTGGGCTAGACGCCTAGGCGGTCCCAGTTGCCCCAGATCGCGAACGACATCCCGTTCCCCGCCTGAATGTTTACGAACAGGGTGTGACCGTCCGGGCTGAACGTCGATCCGGCGAACTCGTCGTTGAACCGGGTCGGCTTCGCGCCCAATTGGCTCACGAGCCGGTTCAGGGCGATGTCGAAGAGTTGCCCGCCTCGGGTGAGGCCGCGCAGGAAGTTGTCATTGACGTTGTCTTCGCACAGGACGAGGGTTCCGCGGGGGCTGGTGGTGACGTTGTCGGGGAAGTCGAGGACATCCGGTCCCGTCGACTGATAGAGCAGCTGAAGGTGGCTCGAGCGGGTGTGGTACGCCCAGATCTGACCGCTGCCGTTGCCGTAGCCATCTGCGATCGGGCCGAGGCTTGTCTCAGCCGGGCCGCCACCTTGCGTGGCCGTGAAGTACACGACGCCGTTGTCGAAGGCGGATCCCTCGAGGCGGGAGAAGTACGCGGCACCCTGTGCCCGCCCCTGATTGCCGACATAGGTCAACGCCGTGTCATTCGTGGTCGGTGCAGTTTGGCCCGGGGTGAAGGGGAAGGTTGGCGCTGGGTCGTCGATGTCGACCCACTCGACCTGGTACGTCGCGCGACGGTCCTGCTCCGCGGCCAGGTTGGCATTGGGCTGGTCCGCGACCGCGAGCATCTGCAGCCGGCCGTCGTTGTCGAGGTGCGCAGACTGCATAGGATTCGTCGCCGGAATGTAGCGGTAGAAGCCCGAGGGGAAGCCGAAGTTGTCCTCAGTCAGATAGAGGATGCCGTCGTGCGGGTCGAAGGCGACCGACTCGTGCGCGAACCTGCCGGCGTTGGTGATCGGCTGCCGGTCGGACTGCCCGTCTTTGGGTACTTCGAAGATGAACCCGTGCCGCTGGGTCAAGGTCACGTTGGAGGCTCCAGTGAAGTCGGGGCCCACGTCCGGTCCGTTGATGGTCTCCTCGCAGCTGATCCAGCTGCCCCACGGCATGGGGCCGCCTGAGCAGTTCATCTGGGTTCCGTTGCAGCTCGTGAAGGAGCGAACCACCTCGCCAAACCGGTTGACCTCGATCGTTGTGGTTCCGCCCCGGGCCCTCGAGTCGTAGGCCTCCCCGGCGATGCCCATGGGAGCTCCCGGCCCGTTGATCTCGTGGTTGCGTACCAGCAGGATGTTTCCGTCCGGACCATTGAAGGCGGCCATCCCGTCGTGACGGCCGGGCAGTAGTGTGCCGTCGTCGAGGACGACAGGGAACTCTGTGTCGTGGAATGAGCGGTACTGGAAGCCCTCGGGCAGCCAGAGCCGCACCATTCCGTCGCGCAGGTCGGGGATCGCGCGAAGCTGACGGAACGATGCGCTGTCGGCATCGGCGAAGGCCGAGCGGGCGAGGAAACCGGCGAATGGCCCGCCGACCACGGCGGCGCCGGCTACCGCGGCCGCGCCCCGCAGGACACTGCGTCGGTTGATTTCGGTCATAGTGATCTCTCCTCAGGAGTGTGCGTACGAAGATGAACAACCTGTTAACGCTAGAGGGGTTGTGATGGCCGTCACACTGGCGAAAGTCGCCAAACCTGTATATGTCGATCTAGGCGGTGCTGGGTGCGCGGAACGTCATGTAGCGATGGTGGGTGGTGAATCCCATCACTTTGTACAGGGCGACCCCGGCCGTGTTCTGCTCTTCGACCTGCAGCAGGGCCCGAGCCGCCCCCCGCCCAGCGGCCCAGCCGGCGAGCGCCTGGGTCAATCCCCGGGCATACCCGCGGCCGCGGGCCGACTCGATCACCTCGACGAGGCCGAGGTGGAGCCAACCGTCCACCACGGCACCGCGAGCGATGGCGAGCAGGGCCCCGTGGTCCCCGCGTACCTCTGCGAAGCGGACCTCGGCCAAGGCCGTGAGCACGTGCCGCGCGGCCCCGGGCAGGCTCTCCTTACGCGCAGCGACGATCTTGAGGAAGTCGACTGACGGGGCTTCCCGGAGATCCACCGGCGGCGTCGCCGCCGGGACCAGGACGTTCGAGAGGGTCGTGGTTTGCACCAGTACGAGGGGCTGAGCGTGCCAACCGCGGGCGGTCAACGCCTGGGCGACGTCGCGCCGCAGCGGCAACGGGACGGTTATCCGCGGCGTGAGCCCGCGGGCGGCGTACCAGGTCTGACAGGCGGAGATCGCGGCGTCGATGGGCACGCCCGGGTCACCGAGCGGGAGTGCGGAGTTCGCACGGTTTGTCCAGCCCTCGGCGGCGCGCAGGAACCACTCGCCGAGCCGTTCGTGGACCGGGGCGGGCCAGGCCTCGTCGGCGATGCGCTCCAAGGCGATGATCTCGGAGTACCGGACGCGTCGGGGCGGGATCTTCTTGGCGGCGGCCACGTCGGCGCGGGGCACGGCGTGCTCGACGCCGTCATCGCCGCGTACGACGAGGCGATCGTCGTCGATCGTGACAAGCTCGCCGAGCAGGTCAGTGAGGAGCGGCCGACCTTGTGGTCCGACTCCGACATATCGCCGCACCACGACGCGGTGACCCACATCACGCGCCGCCAACACGTTGGACCTCCGATCGATGCAGCGCCGCTACGGCCCGCATGCCGGCTGTTCTGTCTTCGCAGCGGATATTAGGCTTGGTGCTGGCTGCGATAGATCGTGGCCTGCTCCGGCGCAGGCCGGGGGGCTAGTCATTGGGAGAGGACAACCGGTGACCTACATCATCGCCGAGCCTTGTGTGGACCTGCTGGACAAGGCGTGCATCGAGGAGTGCCCTGTCGACTGCATCTACGAGGGCAACCGGATGCTTTACATCCACCCCGATGAGTGCGTCGACTGTGGGGCCTGCGAGCCTGTTTGCCCAGTTGAGGCGATCTTCTACGAGGACGATGTGCCCGAGCAGTGGAAGGACTACACGGCCGCCAACTACGAATTCTTCGAGGACCTCGGCTCGCCCGGCGGGGCGTCGAAGGTTGGGAAGATCAACAAGGACGCCACGTTCGTGGTCGCCCAACCGCCCCGGGAAACCGAGCACTGAGCGCGCGTGTAGGCGCAATAGCCCGGCCGGTGTCGGCTGGGCTGCCGGACTTTCCCTGGGATCTGTTGAAACCGGCGAAGGCGCTCGCGTCGGCGCACCCCGACGGGCTAGTCGACCTGTCCATCGGCACGCCCATCGACCCGGTGCCGCCGCTGATCCAATCGGCGCTGACGGCGGCCGCGGACGCGCCCGGCTATCCCCTGACCGCGGGGACCGTGGAGCTTCGTGCGGCTGTGCACTCGTACGTGGCACGTCGCTGTGACGCGAATGTACCTCCGGCGGGAGTGCTGCCCACGATCGGGTCGAAGGAGCTGGTCGCCTGGCTGCCGACGCTACTCGGACTGGGGCCCGGCGACACGGTGGTGATCCCTTCGGTGTGCTACCCGACCTACGAGGTCGGGGCCCGCCTCGCGGGGGCATCGGTGGTCCGGTCGGACTCGCTGGTCGCGCTCGGTCCCACGCCCAGGGTCCGGCTCGTCTGGATCAACTCGCCGGGAAACCCGCACGGCCGGGTGCTGCCCGCGCCGCACCTGCGCAAAGTTGTGGACTGGGCCCGGGAGCGGGGGGTGGTCGTCGCGAGCGACGAGTGCTACCTGGAGCTGGGCTGGGAGTCCTCGCCCGTGTCGGTTCTCTCTGTCTGCGGTGGAGTGTTCGACGGCGTCCTCGCGGTTCACTCCCTGTCCAAACGGTCGAATCTCGCGGGGTATCGAGCCGGCTTCGTCGCGGGCGACCCCGCGCTGGTGAACGAGCTGCTCGCCGTACGCAAGCACGCCGGAATGATGCTGCCCGCGCCGGTTCAGGCGGCCATTGTCGCCGCCCTTGGGGATCAGGCGCACGTGGACGAGCAGCGCGAGCGCTACCGGGCGCGGCGCGACGTGCTCCGCCAGGCTCTGGCTGGGGCGGGGTTCACGATCGACCACTCCGAGGCAGGCTTGTATCTCTGGGCGACCCGCGGTGACAATTCGTGGTCCACCGTGGACTGGTTCGCCTCGCGCGGGGTGCTGGTCGCGCCGGGCACGTTCTATGGACCGGCGGGGGAGCGGCACGTGCGGCTCGCACTGACGGCCACCGACGAACGCATGGCGGCTGCCGCCGCTCGGCTCAGCTAACCGCGTTCACCGGTTGGCACCTTCGTCGTGTCCGTGGGCGCCGTGGTCGCAGGCGCCGTCGTGGCCGGGCGGGAGGGTGCACCGGGATCGGTCGGGCAGGGCTCGGTCACAGAAGACGCGGTAGCGCTTGGACTGATGGTCCTCGGCCGAGACCGTGGTCTCACCCTGGTCGATCTGAGGCAGGAACGCCAACGACGTCGCCACCCGCTCGGCCATGCGTAAGGCGTCGGCGAGGCTAGGTACATCGACGACGAGGTGGACCGCCCAGCGCGGTCCAGTCGGAAAGGGATCGGTTCCTGGCCGGGGGTCAGCCATCTCACCGTCCATGTCCCATGTGGACACGACGCGATCACCGCTGCGGAGGTCGATGCTGACCTCACGGACAGTCACGCCTGCCGCCCCTCGCCGTTGGAACGGCCCCCCCCGGAGCCGCCCAACCCCTTTGAACAGGAGATGCGAGAAGGCTATGTGCCTCTATCGATAGCTACAAGAGCCCGTCTATCCTGTCTGTACAGGCTTTCCTCCACTGACGCGACCAGACAGGGGAGACGGAATGGCAACCGTCCAGCCGATTTACGCCACTCTCGCCGGGCGGCTGCGCCGGGACATTGTGAACGGGACTGTCGCGGCCGGCGCCTACCTACCGAGCGAAGCGACCCTGGTACGGCAGCAGGGCGTCTCCCGCGGGACGGTGCGCGCCGCGATCGCCGAGCTCGTCGCTGAGGGCCTTGTCGTCTCGCGCAACGGCCGCGGGCACCAGGTACGCCAATTCGCGCGGCTGACCTGGCGTGCCTCCGATCGCGAGCGAAACGACGCGAGCGCCACCCCATCGGACGCCTGGAGCCGCAGCGTACGGGCACAGGGTCACGAGCCGAGTGAGAAGATCACCGCCGAGATCGCCTTCGCCGACGAGCGCGTGGCCAGCTGGCTGAGGCTCAAACCGGGCGAGCCGGTGTCGGTGCGCCGCCGGCTTCGCTTCGTCGACGAGGAGCCGTACTCAATCGCTGACTCCTACTACCCGCGCTCCATTGTGGCTGGTACGGAGGTCGAACTGCCGGGAGATGTTCAGCCGGGCATCTACGCCGTCTTCGAGCGATTGGGTCGGCCGTGGACGCGAACCGTCGATACGTGGATCTCACGGTCGCCAACGCGAGAGGAATCCGCAATACTGGCGATTCCGCGAGGCATCAGCGTGGCAGAGGTTGCACGGCGTAGTTTCGACCCTGAGGGGACACCCGTTCGGTTGACCCTCTTTATCCTGCCGGGGGACCGGCACGAGATCGAGTACGAGCATCGGGAGTGAGCTGTGATCAGGACCGCTACCGCGCACATGCTTGGCCGCCTGATTGTCGAGCTGGCCGTCCAGTCCGAGTCGGAGGCTGCCGGCTCGCCGTCTCGAACCTGTTATCGCCCGGTAGGTGTCGTACTGCAGAACGACGGTCGCTGGCACTACTGGATTTCGCCCGGTGAGACCTACCGCATCGGTTACGACGGCACTGGCTGGCGGGTTACCTGCCGGACGTGGTCTGGCGGGCAGGTATACCGGATGGCGCGGCCGGACGGCACACTGATCGACCGGCTGACGCTGTCGGATCGGGTCGTTGAGCTGGACTCGGGCCGTGCCTACGAAGTCCGCGGTGCTGGTGAGGCATGGGAGATTCTCGAGGTCATTCCGGGGTCCTGATTATCGCGCGCCTGATCCGGTGAGCCAGAGCGTCACTAGGATCGGCACGGCCGCTACGACGACCGCGGTGATCAGCGGCAGAACCCATGCGCGTGGCGACGCCTTTGTGGACACGGCTGCGTGCTCCGATCTGTTTGTGGTGTCGCGGCCTTGATTTCGGCTGTTCGGTGAGGACGGGACCGGGAAGGCGCCCCGCGTTCGCGGGGCGCCCGGGGGTGATCGTCAGCTCGCCTGCGCGGCGACCGAGGTGGTCGTGGCCGGCGACGGGGCCGGTTTCGGGTCGGCGACGACGGCGGCGGCACGCCGCGCCTCGCGCCTCGCCTTGCGTTCGGCCCTTCGTGTGCGCCGAGCTTCGGCGGCGACCCGGTAGCTGGTCGCGTCGTTGATCATCTCGTGCTGACGGGCGGCGATCATCTGTTCCGCCACGTACGGGTGCATCGGGTTCATCTCGGGGCTCCTCACTTGTGGTTTCGGCGGCTTGGCGATCGGCCGCCTGAGTCCAGGTTGGAGGCTGCCGGGGGCCATCGAACGAATCGCGAATGCATCGCCGATGGATTGCGAAGGCGTAGCGAAGCCGACTCGGACCGAGTGGTGGATCTACAGATGATCGTCTGACGGCTACCGTGATCACGCCGATGCTGTCTCGGTCGGCTGGTCGGGACTGCCGGGGAGGTTCGTTGCCTCAGTTCAGCAAGCGCAAATGGCCGGCCGACGGGCCGGTCCGTGCGTTGCTGACCTACCTTGACCGGTTGCACCGAGACGCCGGACAGCCCTCGCTGTCCGAGATCGGCAGGGAGGTCGCGCTGGCACCCAGCACGCTGTCCGCCTTCTTCACCGGCGCGAGGCTGATCAGCAAGGGCAACCTCGAGCTCGTGGTCGAGCACCTAGCGGGGGACGTCGAGAAGGCCGAGAAGCTGCGGAAAAAAGCGGCCCCGGCCTGGAATGCCGAACGCGAAAGCCAGCGAGGCCTGGGTGAAGCCGGCGAGCTGCGAGCACCTTCGGTACAGGGTGGCGCAGTTGAGTCAGCCGAATCCCAGTCGGCGCCTCTGGTCGTGCCCTCGGACGCGACGGCCCGGCTTGACATCGTGCTCTTCGACAGCCCGGTCAACAAGCTGAACCGCCCCGCCGAACTGCTGGGACGCGAGCCATTGATGGCCGACGTCGATCGGCTGCTCGACCAGGGCGAGGCGGTCCTCCTTTATGGGTTGGGGGGTAGCGGCAAGACCGCAGCCGCCGCCACCATCTCGGACCGACGGGTGGAGGCAGGAGCCGGTCCGTATCTCTGGCTGCGCACAGGCTTCTGGGACGAAGCGGTCATCCTTGACGGGATCGCGCGTCTCCTGGCGGGGGCGGGCGACCGCGAGCGCCTGGCGGCAACCTCCGGCGATGCTCGCCTGGTGGTGATCGGCAAGATTATCGCGCGAAGCGGTATCCGGTTTTGTGTCTTCGACGACGCGTGGAATCCACGCGCGCTGCACGCGGTGCTCTCGGCGATGCCCGCCGGTGTTGCGGCGCTCGTCACCTCGCGACTCAAGCTCGGCCTCCGTCACGCGCTCGAGGTTGGTGGCCTTGACTCAGTCGAGGCGCCGCGTCTGCTCGCGCTGCACGCCCAGGACGAGACCCTTATCGGTCAGCCAGACGCCGAGGCGCTGTGCAAGGACCTCGGCTATCACCCGTTCGCCATCGAGATCGCGGGCCACCACCTCCGCCAATATGGCCTTACGGCGAGGGAGCTCCGGGAGCATCTCGCTGGGACACCGCACGATCTCGCGATGCCGACGGGGTTCGCCGCCGAAGGACGCGACAGCGTACGGCGCCTGCTGGACCAGACGTACGACAAACTAGACAATGTGGACAGTAGGGCAATCCTCGCCGCCTTCGGCGCGTTGGCCGGCGGCTCGGCCACGGTCGATCTGCTCTCGCTGTGCGTAGGGTTCGACGCTCGGACGACGCGGGAGGCGCTGAACCGCCTGGTTGACATCAGCCTGGCCAAGCGGAAGACGGGCAGCCCTGCCTATGAGATTCACGATCTGACTTTCGGCTATGCGCGTGAACTGTGGCGCGCCGCGCATGCGGACGGAGTTGCGACGATCGAGGCGGTCCGGACCTTCGTGACCGCGCACGCCAACGACTACGAACTCCTCGAGGCCGACATGGAGAACGTGCTCGCGGCGGCGACCGACGCGCGTGGCACGGATGTCGACGCCTTCGCCGCGATCGTCGAGACCATCGCGACCGGCGGCTATCTGGACGACCACGGACACACGCTCGGCTTCCTCCGGCTGCTCTCCGATGCCATCGCGGCGGTACGAGCGCAGTCGCCCACGGACGTGGCACGGCTGCACTTGCTGGTCACCAAGCGGGGTAATGCCTACTACAACCAGGGCGACCTGGTGGCGGCGGTCGACGACTACCGCGAGGCGCTCGAGCTGGCGCCGACGCCGCAGCGCCGAGCCATCCTGCTCGGCGTACTGGGGAAGGTGCTCTCCGACTTGGGGGACCACGACGACGCGGACGTCCACTTCGCGGAGGCGTACTCGATCACCGAGGCGGACTCCGACGACCACGCCACGCTCCGGGTCCTGGAGCAGCACAGTATCGCCGCTGGCCAGCGACAGGACTACGGCCTCGCGCGAGACCTGGCGATACGGGGCGTAGCGCTAGCCAACACCTTGGGGTGCGGCTCAACGAGTCGATTTTCCTCAGCAACCTCGGGTCGGCCGAGTACGACCTCGGTGTCCAGGTGGCAGTCCAGCGCCACCAGCAGGCCCACGCAATCGCCATCGAGCTCGGAGCGGACGACCTCGTCGCCCTCACCCACCGAGCGCTCGGCATCGACTACCACGCACAGGAGAGCTTCGATTTGGCACGACACCACTTGGCCGAGGCGTTGCGCCTATACCAGAAGCTCGGCCAGGTCGATCGGGAGACCCAGCTTCGCCAGATGATGAACCGATTTGGTTATCCGACCTGACCCCCCGGAGGAGTCCACAGTGCACACATCACGACCGTCGCGCCTCGCATTTCTGGCGGTGGCAACGCTGATCATGACAGTCAGCGCGGGTACATCGTGCGACCCGACGTCCGTCACGCCAGTCGTCAGCAACGTGGGGTCCGTCGCCATCCTCGTGGTCGATGACTTCGACACTGAGTTGCCCAGCGAGGCGCGCGCGGCCCCGCCCCCCCCGGCTCAAAGGAGCCCGAACGCGGACTGCGGCTCGACTTCCCGTTTGCGCCGGCGATGTGGAACAGCGTTGTGAGCGTGAGTGCGAGTTCACCCGATAGCGGTGACGATCGGGCGTGGTACGCGAACAGCGGCGAGGTGAAGCTTGATGGCGATTGGGGGCACAAGTCACCAGACGGCGCGACCTACGAGGTCGCCGGAACTTCCTTCGCCGCGCCCCGACTCAGCTATCTCGAGGCTCGCTACCTGCTAACGGGCGGCCAGGTCTCGTGCGACAACTATGCTCCTCCACTCGGCTACACCAACATAGACAGTGGGAATCCGAGGTGGCTTAACCTACTGCTCGGGAATGCCGTCACCTCTTACTGCCAAAACTTCAGTAACCAGGCGCAGGTGTGAATCCAGACGCAGCTCCCAATCCGACCACTTAGGCGAATTCTGAGCCGGGCTAGCTCCGGCCCCGGGCTGGACCGGGGCTAGCCCAGGGCCGGTAGGTCGAAGATCAGGCAGCTCGATGTCGCGTGGGCGACAAGCCGGCCGGCGCCGTCGTAGAGCTTCGCTTCGGCGAGGGCGGTCGTCCGTCCACGGTGGATTACCGTGCCCACACAGCGCAGCTCGCCGGAGTCCACAGTGACCGGACGTACGAACTTGGTGGTCAGGTCCAACGATGTGTATCCGAAGCCGGCCGGCAACGTAGTGTGCACCGCGCACGCCGCCGCCGTGTCGAGCATGGTCGAGATCACTCCACCGTGGACCGTTCCGAGCGGGTTGTAGTGGAACTCCTGCGCTCGCATGACGACGGTGACCCTGCCCTCCTCGGCCTCGACGCGGTCGATACCGAGCGTGTGCATGATGGGCGGGGCGGGCAGCTCGCCGGCACCCATGGCGCGCAGCAGCTCCAACCCACTGCGCCGGCCAAGCTCGCCGGCGTTGATCAGCGGATCATGCCACGAGTAGGTTCTGGTCCGCGTCAGGAGCCGCGTCTGCAACTGCGTCTCAATCATAGACCCAGCTTCGCATGGCCTTGCTGAGTCTGTCAAGCAGACTTAGACTAGGGGTATGCGAGCCGAGGCACTGACCTGGTCAGCAGAGAACTGCACGATCGGCCGGGCGATGGAGGTTCTGGGCGAGAAGTGGACGGTTGTGGTGCTGCGTGAGGTCTTCGTGGGCATCCGGCGCTTTGACGACATGCGTGTGCGCACGCAGATCCCGCGCCAGGTGTTGACCAACCGCCTCGCCACGCTGGTCGAGCACGGTCTCCTGCGCCGCGAGCCATATCAGGAGCCAGGCGCACGCGTCCGCGAGGAGTATCGCCTTACCCAGAAGGGGTTGGATCTCTACCCCGTGCTGGTGGCACTGCGCGACTGGGGTGACCGCTATCTCGCCGATCCTGACGGCCCACCGATGATCACCACCCATCGAGACT
>Ga0209889_1000362_pt1 | contig 12175 bp, 11 predicted proteins | sample GWRWN1_0_10_FD_187233 | JGI IMG/M metagenome (GOLD analysis project Ga0209889, IMG submission 187233) | Riverbed sediment microbial communities from areas with no vegetation in Columbia River, Washington, USA - GW-RW N1_0_10 (SPAdes)... | ecosystem: Environmental > Aquatic > Freshwater > River >... | reverse complement strand
CGTTCGCTCACCACCGCGTGGTCGGTGGCCCTCCGTACCGTGCGCAAGTTCATGCGCACGCCCCAGCTGGTGCTCATCGGCACGATCCAGGGCGCCATGTTCCTGTTGATCTTCCGCTACGTGTTCGGGGGCGCTATCAGCCCCGGTCCAGTCCCCTATGTCGACTTCCTGGTGCCCGGCTTCGTGGTGACCAGCGTGCTGTTCGCAGGGACCGGCACAGCCGCCGGCGTGGCCGAGGACGTCGAGCACGGCTTCTTCGACCGGCTCCGGTCGCTGCCCGTGTCCCGTGGCGCGCTGCTGGCCGGGCGCACGCTGGCGGATACCGGCGTGTTGGCCTGGGGCTTGGCCATCACCACCGCGATCGGCTTCGCCATCGGGTTCCGCATCCACGGGAACGTCCCGGCGGCGCTGGTCGCCTTTGGCCTGTGCGTGGTCTACGGCTTCGCGGTGACCTGGCTGTTCGTCTGGATCGGTTTGGTGGCCGGCAACGCCCAGGCGGCACAGGGCATGTCGTTGCTGGTGTTCCCGCTGACGTTCGTGTCGAGCGCCTACGTACCCGTCGACTCGATGCCCGGATGGATGCAGCCGATCGCCGAGAACCAGCCGATCACCGCCATGACCAACGCGGTGCGGTCGCTGGCCCTTGGTGACCCCTCCCTCGCCGGCCTGAGCGGCGGCACGGGCCACTGGGTGGCACTGTCGCTGTTGTGGTCGGCGGGACTGGTCCTGGTGTTCGCGCCGCTGGCCGTCGCCCGCTACCGCCGCTCGTAGTGGGCCGGTGGGGCAGGATGGACGGATGAGCCAGCGTGCCCCAGCGGCCCCCTGCGACGCATCATGAGCGGGGAGCGATGAACCGATCCGACGTGGAACGGTGGGTCGAGAGCTACGAGCGGGTCTGGCGCACTGCGGGCACCGACGGGCTCGCCGAACTGTTCTCCCCCGATGCCTCCTACCTGCCGTCGCCCTGGGGGGCGCCGGTCCAGGGGCTCGGCGCCATTGCCCGGTTCTGGGACGAGGAGCGCGATGGCGCCGACGAGCCGTTCACGATGGCCCGAGAGGTCCTTGCCGTCGAGGACACGACCGCGGTGGTGCGGGTGAGCGTTGATTACGGCCGAGGCGAGGCCACGGCTCCACAGTGCTGGCGGGACCTCTGGGTCATCCGCTTCGACGCCGACGGGCGCTGCGTCGCCTTCGAGGAGTGGCCCTTCGCGCCCGGGCAGCGCGACGGCCACGAACACTCGGGCTGACGGCATCAGCAGCCCGAGGCGGCGAGGTCCGCCGCGTTCACTAGCCTGACGCCGTCGCCGCCCACCCCGCACCGGAGGACCCGATGGCCGCCGCGCCGCTGAGTAGCAATCCGCCCGTCGTCACGCTCGACGAGGTAGCACGCGGAGAGTTCCTCGTCCGCGTCTACCAACACCTGCTGGCGGCGCTCCTGGTGTTCGTGGCCTTCGAGGCGCTGCTGATCAACCTGGGGGCGGCCGAATCGCTCTACGACCTGGTGCTCGGCAGCGGCGGTCGCTGGCTACTACTGCTCGGCGGGTTCATGGTGGTGAGCTGGCTGGCCACTAATGCCGCCAACGACATCCTCAACCCGTCGCGGCAGTACGGCGGGCTGTTCGGGTTGGCCGCCGCCGAGGCCGTGATCTTCGCCCCGTTCCTCCACTACTTCTTCGAGGTCCAGGGCGACGGAACCACCACCGTGCTGGCGGCCGCCGTCATCACCGGCGTCGGCTTCGCCGGCCTGAGTGGCGTGGCGCTGGTCACCCGCGCCGACCTGTCCTACCTGCGACCCATCCTGCTGTGGGCGGGGGTATGCGCGCTCGTGCTCATCGTAGGGGCGCTGCTGTTCGGCCTCGACCTGGGCGTGTGGTTCTCGGTCGCGATGATTGCCCTGGCCGGCGGTTCGATCCTCTACCAGACCCAGACGATCATCCGGCGCTACCCCGAGGAGGCCTACGTAGGCGCCGCCGTGCAGCTGTTCGCTTCGGTCATGCTGCTGTTCTGGTACGTGCTGCGCTTGCTCGGCCAGGTCCGCCGCTGAGCAGACCGGGTCGCTGTGACCGCCCAGGGAACCCAGGGGTCGCCCGACGCCGGCACCTACCGACAGCTCCGCTACCGGCGCCCGCCGGGGGCCTGTGAGCTGCTGTTGGTACGGCACGGCGAGTCGGCGCCGGCGCGCGACGGTGACCCGTTCCCGCTGGTCGACGGCCACGGCGATCCCCCGCTCGACCCGGTCGGCCGCAGCCAAGCGGAGCGAGTAGCCGAACGTCTGGCGCACGAGCTGATCACGGCGATCTACGTGTCGACCCTGCGGCGGACGGCCGAGACCGCGGCGCCCCTGGCCGCCCGGCTCGGGCTCGAACCCCGCGTGGAGCCCGACCTCCGGGAGGTGTACCTGGGCGAGTGGGAGGGCGGCTCGTTCCGCAAGCACGTGGCCGAGGGGCATCCGCTGGCACAGCGGATGTACGCCGAGCAGCGCTGGGACGTCATTCCCGGTGCCGAGCCGGGCGAGGCCTTCGCCGCCCGGGTGCGCGGCGCCATCACCCGCATCGCCGGCGCCCACCCCGACGAGACGGTGGCGGTCGTGTCCCACGGCGGCGTCATCGGCCAGGTTCTGGCCGAGGCCAGTGCGGCGAGGGCCTTCGCCTTCAGCGGCTCGGACAACGGCGCCGTCTCCCACGTGGTCGTCACCGACGACCGCTGGGTCATCCGCCGTTACAACGACACCGCCCACCTGGGCCTGGCGTTCACGACCGCCCCGGAGCCGCTGACGTGACCTCCGAGGCGAGCTGACCTGCCGTCAGCCGGCAGGCGCTGACTGACGGGAGATGTCGAGCAGATGGTGCACCGCCTCGTGGGCATTGCGGCGGATCACATCGGCGGTCGTCATCACGCCGCCGCCGTCGTGGCTGATTGCGGCATCGGGATCTGCCGCCCGGGCGGCGTCGACCCAGCGGCGGACGGCGGCTTTCAGGGCTCGCAGTCCCACGACCGGCGACTGGCGCTCGTACTCGCGTACCTGCGCCAACGCGTTCTCGTCCCAGCACCGCAGGCCTGCCCCCGGATCGTCCGCGATCGTCCACAACCGCTCGGTGCCGATGCTCATGACGTCCACGAGGTGCCAGACATAGGCGCCCTGAGACCAGGTACCCGGCGCCGGCGCCCGCCGACTCGCGGGCGCACCCAAGTCGACGGCGCGGTCGATGCCGGCCGGCAGATCGGCGACCACGGCCACGGCCTCGTCGATCGGTTGCGCCCACGTGTAGCCGCACTCGGCACAGACGGCGGAGTCGGGCTTCCAGCGCACCGTCAGGCCCTCTCCCTCGCGGGCGCGACCGGCGGCCGTCCCGTGCACCCGGGGCGCGCTCGCGCCGGACCCTCCGATGCCTGCATGGTCCCCTTGTAGCCGAAGGGCAGGCCAACCGCACTGGGCGCGGGATACGCCCATGACGGTTGGGACCTGTGCAGGAGTCAATGACTGCCGCGGAACGGCTCGAGGGCGTCGATGTAGTCGCTGAGGCGCAGTGCGACCTGCACCGGAAGGTCGGGGTCGTCGAGGTCGGGGTCGGGCCATGCCTCCGATACTCGGCGCCAGTCGGGGAAACGGCCGAGGAACGGGCCGACGACGGCGTCGTCGCCGAGTGCCGCCCGCCACCGGTCCTGCCCGGCCACCAGACGTCCGATGGCCGCCTCGTTGTCGTCCACGTCGGGGTGCTCGGCGTGGAACCCGATCTCGAGCGCCGACACCGTGGCACCGTCGACCCAGGCGGGTGCGATCACCTGGGCCTCGTAGTGCTCGCGGGCCGGTCGCTCGGCGCCGAACCACGCCTTGAGACCCCAGCGGCGCGCCTGCTGACGCATGCCGATGCGGTCACCGCCGACCAGGCCCCGCACCGCTTCGGCCACCTCTTCAAAGAACCCGAGGTCCACGCCACCAGCATGGCCCGCCGAGTCGGCGAAACTCTCACGTATGACCGCCAGGCTGCGGTTGCGGCGCGACGACGTGCTGCGTTTCCGGGCCCGCTCCGGTCACGTGGCCGAGCGCCTTCCGCCCCGCGAGGTAGTGCGGGCCGCCGCGGGAGGCCTGCAGGACAGCGTGCCGCGGACGTGGGTCGATCCATGACGATGGCCCGAGGCAATACGGTTCGGCGCGAAGGACTCGAGGCACTGCGGTCCGGGGGCCGACCACCATTCCCTCCAGATCGTCCGCACGACCGCTATTGCCTCGCCGACCCGGCCGGCGCCCTCCGTGACGTGGCCACGATCAGCGCCGACCCGATCGACGCCGCCAGCAGCGAAGCGGCCAGGATCGCGACTTTGGCCTGGTCCTCGAGCGGCTCGCCGCCGAAGGCCAGCTCGGTGATGAAGATCGAAACCGTGAAGCCGATGCCTGCAAGCACGCTCACACCCACGATGCCGGACCAGCTGGTGTTCTCGGGGAGCCGTGCGATCCCCAGGCGGGTGGCCAGCCAGGTGAAGCCGGTGACGCCGACGAACTTGCCGACAACCAGTCCCACGACGATGCCACCGGCCACCGACGACGTGAGCGCGTCGCCGACGGTGTCGCCGCCCAGCGGTATGCCGGCGTTGGCGAGCGCGAACAAGGGAACGACAACGAAGCCCGTCCAGGGGTGGAACAGGTGTTCGAGCCACTCCACCACTGAGACGGTCCCAGGTGCCGCGGTGGCCGTCTGCAAGCCCGCCTGATCCGACGGGACGGCGGCCAGCTCGGCGGCGTCGATGAGCTCGGGCTGGCGGATCGGTCGCGTCGGCGTCATGAGGCCGAGCACGACGCCGGCGAGCGTGGGATGGATCCCCGAGTGGTACAGCGTCACCCACAGCACCGCGCCGACGCCGACGTACGCCGCGATCGACCGGACCCCCCACCGCCGCATGACCGCCACGACCAGCACCAGTCCGACGGCGGCCAGCAGCGCGTCACTGTGGATCTCGTCGGTGTAGAAGACGGCGATCACGAGGATGGCGCCGATGTCGTCGACGATCGCCAGGGCCAGCAGGAACAACTTGAGCGACGGCGCCACTCGGCTGCCCATCAGGCTCAGCACGCCGATGGCCATGGCGATGTCGGTCGCCATCGGGATACCCCAGCCGCCCGAGGCCTCGCCGCCGGCGTTGAACGCCCCATAGATCGCAGCGGGCGCAATCATCCCGCCGAGGGCGGCGCACGCGGGGAGCAGCGCCCTGCGCGGGTCGCGCAGCTCGCCCTCGACCAACTCCCGCTTGATCTCGAGGCCGACCACGAAGAAGAAGACCGCCATGAGACCGTCGTTGATCCAGTGACGCAGGTCGAGGTCAAGCTCCCTCTCGCCCAACGACACGGCCAATTGGGTGGTCCACAGGTCGTTGTACGACGCATCCCAGGGCGAGTTGGCCCACAGCAGCGCTGCGGTCGTGGCGACAACCAATGCCACCCCACCGGCGGCCTCGGCGTGGAGGAAGTCGACGAGCGGCCGGATGACGCGGCGCCTGCCGCTGACGTCAGAGCCTGTGCGCTCTGGGGACATGTCGGCTCCTGCTGGGCGATGGGCCACAGAGTTGCCGACCAGACTTCCCGGCACGCCGAAGGGGCCAGGCTAGTCGCCCGAACGCGTCGGCTACGCGGAACGCAGGCGGCCCGAGGGTCCCGCCTGGCGGCGCTCGTGACGGTTGACCACGCGTTTTCTCCGCGGGATCGGTCGCCGGGACGACCATTCCCGCGGAGAAAACCTCCGGGTGCGGTGATCCAGGGTCAGCCGGTCGGCAGCTCGCCGAGCGTGACCTCGGCGGTCTTCTGGTCACCGCCTCGGGTGTACGTGATCGTCACCCGGTCACCGGGCTGGTGGGAGCGGATGACCGAAGTGAGATCGGAGCCGCTGGTGATCTTGGTGTCGTCCACCTTAGTGATGACGTCGCCCTGCTTGAGCCCGGCCTTGGCCGCTGGCTGGCCTTGGTCGGCGTCAGCGACCACGGCACCGCCGCCCGCTTGGGCGTCGGCGATGCGCACACCCAGGAAGGCGTGGGTGACCTCGCCGTGGTCAACAAGCTGCTTGGCGATCGAGCGGGCGGAGTCGATGGGGATGGCGAAACCCACGCCGATGTTGCCGCTCTGCGAGTTGGCGCCGCCGCCGCCGCCGGCCAGCGAGGCGATGGCGGTGTTGATCCCGACCACCTCGCCGTCGGTGTTGACGAGCGCACCACCGGAGTTACCGGGGTTGATCGCCGCATCGGTCTGGATCGCGTCGATCACGGCCGAGGGCGTCGCCTGGGGCTGGCCGCCGTTACCGAACGGCGACTCGGGCAGGTCGTTGGACAGCGTGATGGACCGGTCGAGGGCGCTCACTATGCCGGCGCTCACCGAGCCGTCGAGGCCCAGGGGGCTGCCGATGGCGAGCACGGTGTCTCCCACGTGCAGGTCCGAGCTCCGGCCCAGCTTGGCGGGAGTCAGCCCGTCGACACCTTCGGCCTGGATCACGGCCAGGTCGGTCGCGGGGTCCCTGCCCAGGATGCGGGCGTCGGCCTTCGAGCCGTCGGAGAACGTGACGGACAACGTCCCGCCGTCGGCCGCCTGGGCGACGACGTGGTTGTTGGTGAGGATCTGCCCGTTGGAGCTGATGACCACCCCCGATCCCTCGCCGGCGCCGAGGTTCGACTCGAACGTGATCGACACGACGCTGGGCAACACCGCAGCGGCGGCCTGGGACAGGGGCTCGTCGGGCGCGCTGTTCTGGTTGCCTACGGCAGGTTTGGCGGCGGAAAGGCTGGTCGTGGTCGTGCTGGCATCGTTGTTGTCGAGATTCACGGCCAGCAGTGCGCCACCGGCCGCCGACGCCGCCATGAGGCCGGCGGCAGCGAGCACGGCCACGGTCCGTCGGCCCCGCCGAGAGGGAGACGGCGGGGCCGACGAACCGACGGGCGCCGGGCCGGCCGGGGGCGGGGTGGGGGGCATGGGAGGCGCTCCCCGGCCGGCGGCGCCGGTTGCGTCGAACGGACCGGCTGGATCAGAGGGGTAAGGGGGCTCGCCGCCGGGAACGGCGGGATGTGGCAACGTCGACGTTTCCCCGGGGCCCGACGCGTGCGGTGCGGTGATGTCGTCGGAGCTCGCCACGTAGGCCCCGGGCGGCGGAGGGACCGGGAACTGGGGAGACTCGGGTGACAGCAGGGAGTCGAGGGGCTCGCGAGACTCGGGCGGATCAGAGGACTCGGGGAGCGGCGCGGCTTCGGGGCGTTCGCCGACGGTCGTGGATGTCGGGGTGGACTGCCCGCCGGCCGCCGTGGGGGTGGTCTGGTCGTCGGTCATGGAGACAGCATGCCCATTCAATCTGCGCGCGCCCTGGGTGGCGACTGAGAAGTTCCTGAGAGCATCCCCCCAGGCATCGTCCAGGGTGCACCCAGGTAGCTTTCAGGTCGGGACGCCATCCTGCACGGGTGACGAGCCGTGACGGCGATACCGTCGCGTAGCACCGATCGACGCAGAAGATGATGACCGACGTCCTTCCCCCGACCAGCGGCCGCACAGCGGAGGCGCGCCTGCTGGTGGTCGACGACGAGCCCAACATCGTGGAACTGCTGTCGGCCAGTCTGCGCTATGCGGGCTTCGAGGTGGTCACTGCCATGAACGGGGCCGAGGCGGTGACAGCGGTGGAGCGCCATCGCCCCGATCTGGTCGTGCTCGACGTGATGCTGCCCGACGTCGATGGGTTCGTGGTGCTACGTCGGCTGCGGGCGGGGAGCTATCCCCTACCGGTTCTGTTCCTGACGGCGCGGGACGCCAACGACGACAAGGTCACGGGCTTGACGCTCGGCGGTGACGATTACGTCACCAAGCCGTTCAGCCTCGAGGAGGTGATCGCCCGCATCCGCGCCGTGCTGCGGCGCACCCGGGCGGCCACCGCCGACACCGGCGCCCGGTTGTCGGTCGGTGACCTGGACCTCGACGAGGACAGCCACCAGGTCTGGCGGGGCGGCCGCGACGTGCAGCTCTCCCCCACGGAGTTCAACCTGCTGCGCTACCTGATGATCAACGCTGGGCGGGTGGTGTCGAAGTCGCAGATCCTTGACCACGTGTGGAGCTACGACTTCGACGGTGACGCCAACATCGTCGAGTCGTATATCTCCTACCTGCGGCGCAAGCTCCACGACGGCGGCAAGCCGCTGATCCACACCGTACGGGGCATCGGCTACGTGCTCCGGCCGCCGCGACCGTCACCATGAGCCTGCGGCCCACGAGCGTGTGGCGACGCACGCCGCTGTGGCTGCGGTTGATCACGACGGTGCTGGCACTGTCGATCGTGGCCCTCACGATCATGGGCGTGTTCGGAGCCCGGCTGCTGCGCGGGTACCTGGTCGACCGAGTGGACGACCAGCTCGTCACCACGGCGAACGCCGTGGCCGAGGTCATCAACCGAGGAAGGCCGGTTCTGGTGGCGCTGGGTCCGTACCACTTCACATTGCAAGACGAAGCCGGTGCTCCCGTGCAGCGATGGGAGAGCGAGCTCCTCGGCGCCTCGGCTCCCGACCTTCCCGCTCTCACGCCCACCGAGGCCGCCGACCGGGGCGGGCGACCCTTCGCCGTGAGGGCACTGCACGGCCACGGTTCCTGGCACGCCGTGGCGATTCCGCTCGACGACGGCTCGCGAACGATCGTGGCCGCCACGAATCTCGACGATGTCGACGACACCGTGCACCGTCTGAGCTCCATCAACCTGCTCGTGGGCGGGGCCGTAATCGCCGGATTGGCGCTCGCCGCGTACACGATGGTGCGCACCGCGCTGCGGCCCCTCACAAAGATCGAGCAGACCGCGGCGGCGATCGCCGGAGGTGACCTGTCACGCCGGGTCGACGACGACCACCCGAACACCGAAGTCGGCCGCCTGGGGCTGGCGCTCAACAGCATGCTCGAACAGATCGAGAGCGCGTTCCATGCCCGCCAGGCGTCGGAGACCACCGCCCGCCGCTCCGAGGAGAAGATGCGGCGCTTCGTGGCCGACGCCAGCCACGAGCTGCGCACGCCGCTGACCTCGATCCGGGGGTTCGCGGAGCTGCACCGGCAAGGGGCGGTCACCGATCCCGCCGAGGTGTCCCGGCTGCTGAACCGCATCGAGGACGAGGCCGAGCGCATGGGCCTGCTCGTCGACGACCTGCTGCTGCTGGCCCGCCTCGACCAGCAGCGACCGTTCGAGCACGGCCCGGTCGACCTGCGGATCCTGGCCATCGACGCCGTGGAGGCAGCCCGGGCCACGGCCCCCGATCGGGAGATCCGCCTCGACCTGCCAATCGACGACGAGGCCGATGGCGAGCTCGTCGTCGGAGGCGACGAGCCCCGGCTGCGCCAGGTGCTGTCCAACCTGCTCGACAATGCGCTCGCCTACTCGCCGGCCGACGCCCCCATAACCGTGCTCGGCGGCTGTACGCGGCGCGACGGCCAGGACCTCGCCTTCGTCCAGGTGCGCGATCGCGGACCCGGCTTGATCCCCGAGCAGGCGGAACGGGTGTTCGAGCGCTTCTACCGGACTGACAGGGCCCGCAGTCGAGCGCAGGGCGGCACCGGCCTGGGCCTGTCCATCGTCGCCGCCATCACCGCTGCGCATGGCGGCACGGTGGAGCTGGACACCGCCCCGGGCGAGGGCGCAACCTTCCGGGTCCTCCTACCGAGGCTCAGCGAGACGCCCACCGCACCCTCCACACCCTCCGGTGATGTCCCACCCGCCGGCCTTCCCGACGCGCTGGGTTCCGGCGAACCGAGCCTGAGTTCGCCGTAGGGTCCCGAGCCGTGGAGGAACTTCCGTGAAGAAGTCCATCGACTTCGCTTTCGACGACCACCCCGACGGCGACGAGGAGAAGGCACGCATCGCCTGGGCGGTGGCGGTGCTCGACGACTGCGACGGCTGCGCCGACATCCGGGTCGAGCTGACCGTCGAGGACGCGGGTGCCAACGGCACCGGTGTCACTGGGCACCTCGCCCCTGGGACGGTTCGGCGCCTGAGGGCAGCGCTGGCGGCCGCCCTTCGCGAGGTGGGCGAGGAGCCGGGCGCCTAGCTCTGGTTCCGGGCAGACGGGGGAATACCTGCACCCAGCGCAAAGTTGCAGATCATGCAATTATACGTAGAGTGTCGGGTAGCCGCTTCGCCTAAGCGCCCCACAAGGAATCGCATGGCAGTCACGTCTCCTCTGTCCGCAGCCGCACCCGCGGCCGGCGGGCTGCCGCGCCGACAGGTGCTCATCGTGTTCTCCGGGATCATGCTCGGGATGCTCTTGGCGGCGATGGACCAGACGATCGTGGCCACCGCTCTGCCGACGATCACGGGCGAGCTCGGTGGGCTTGACCACCTGGCGTGGGTCGTCACCGCCTACCTGCTGGCCGAGACGGTCGCCACCCCCGTCTACGGGAAGCTCGGCGATCTCTACGGCCGCAAGCGCCTCTTCCAGTCGGCGATCGTCGTGTTCCTGGCCGGCAGCGCCCTGTCGGGCGTCGCCACCTCGATGGGCATGCTCATTGTCTTCCGGGCGGTGCAAGGCGTCGGCGCCGGCGGCCTCATCGTGCTGGCTCAGGCGCTGATCGGCGACGTCGTCAGCCCGCGGGAGCGCGGACGTTACATGGGTTACTTCGGCGCCGTGTTCGGAGCCGCCAGCGTTGCCGGGCCCCTGCTGGGCGGGTTCCTCACCGACCACTTGTCGTGGCGCTGGGTCTTCTACATCAACCTGCCACTCGGCATCCTCGCTCTCGTGGTGACCAGCGCCGTGCTGCCCGCGACGCGCTACCGCTTCCAGGTGCGCATCGACTGGGCGGGCATCGCACTGTTGTCCGGCGCCATCTCGGCGCTAGTGCTCCTGACGACTTGGGGGGGCACCGAGTACGCGTGGGGTTCGGGCGTCATCATCGGCCTCGGCGTCCTTACAGCCGCGCTGCTCGCCGCGTTCGTGGTTGTCGAACGGTGGGTCGACGACCCGGCCCTGCCGCTGCGGCTGTTCCGGCTCCCCACATTCCGCATCGCTGCGGCCGTGAGCCTCATCGTGGGCGTCGCCATGTACGGCGCCATCACCTATCTGCCGACCTTCCTGCAGGTGGCGAACGGGGCGTCGGCCAGCAACTCCGGACTTCTGATCGTCCCGGTCATGGCGGGCCTCCTCAGCGCGTCGATCACCGGCGGGCAGATCATCACCCGCACCGGCCGGTATCGAGTGTTCCCGATACTCGGCATGGCGGTGACGAGCCTGGGCCTGTTCCTGTTGTCCACGCTCGACGTGGGCAGTAGCCGCTGGGAGTCCGGCCTGTACATGTTCGTGCTGGGCGCAGGCATCGGCCTGGTGATGCAGGTCATGGTGCTGGCCACCCAGAACGAGGCACCCATCACCGATCTGGGTGTGGCGACCTCGACCGTCACCTTCTTTCGGACCATCGGCGGCTCGGTCGGCGTCTCGATCTTCGGTGCGCTGTTCACCAGCCGGCTCACTCATCTGCTCGGTAGCGCCGTGCCCGAGAACATGACGCCCGCCGCGATCAACCAACTGCCCCTCGAGCAGAGGGCACAGACCGCCAGCGCCTTCGCCGACGCCATCACCACCGTGTTCCTATGGGCGGTCCCGCTGGTGCTGGTCGGCTGGGTGCTCACCTGGCTGCTCAAGGAGAAGACATTGCGCACCTCGTCCGGACACGTCGCCCGCGAGGCCGAGATCGCGGGCAACGGTCATGGCGGCGTGCTGGACTACGCCGTGACCGGCATCCCCGGGAGCAACGGGAACGGACATTCCGGTACGAACGGGGACGGTGAGCGAGAGCGAGAGCGAGAACATGAGCCAAGGCCTGCGTGAGCGCAAGAAGGCCGAGACCCACCGGGCCTTGGCCAAGGCCGCCCTCCACCTGGCAGACGAGCTCGGTCCCGAGCGGGTGACCGTCGAGACGATCGCCGAGGCTGCCGGCGTGTCGCCGCGGACGTTCTTCAACTACTTCTCATCGAAAGAGGACGCAATCGTCGGGATCGCCCCGGCCCAGTCCTCGGCACTGCTCGCCGACCTGATCGCCCGTCCCGAGGACGAGCCACCGCTCGACGCCCTCCGTGCCGTGGTGTTGGCGGCGGCCGAGCGGCTGCAGGCCGGTGGCGACGACTGGGTCATCCGCCACCGCCTGATCCAGAAGCACAACTCGCTGGCCGTCAGCCGGGCCGCCTGGTTCGCC
>Ga0209889_1000359_pt1 | contig 12220 bp, 13 predicted proteins | sample GWRWN1_0_10_FD_187233 | JGI IMG/M metagenome (GOLD analysis project Ga0209889, IMG submission 187233) | Riverbed sediment microbial communities from areas with no vegetation in Columbia River, Washington, USA - GW-RW N1_0_10 (SPAdes)... | ecosystem: Environmental > Aquatic > Freshwater > River >... | reverse complement strand
CACGTGCCTCGGGCGCGGGTCAACCTCGACACCCGGGGGCTGTTCAAGATCGTGGCCGACCGCCCGACCGGCAAGATCCTGGGGGTTCACGTGCTCGCCGACAACGCGGGCGACACGATCCTCGCCGGTGTGTACGCCGTGAAGTTCGGTCTCACCGTGTCCGATCTATCGGACACCTGGGCGCCGTATCTCACGATGGCGGAGGGCATCAAGCTCACCGCCCAGAACTTCACGACCGAGGTGGAGATGCTCTCGTGCTGCGCCGCCTGACACACACGCCCGACTCGATCCGAGCCGGGAGGCGGTATCGCCTCGTTCGTCTGATCCCGATCGTCACGGCGCTCGCCCTGGCGTCCTCGGCATGCACTTCCCGCGCAGACCCGGGGACAGAGTCGGCTACCCGAAATGGAACAGTCACCGAACTCCGAAGCGTGTCGGAGCTCGAGGAGCGGTTCAACGAGGACTCAGGGAAGATCCGGCTGATCCTGCTGATCTCCCCCACCTGAACGACGTGCCTCGCTGGCGCCAGTTGGGTGCAGAGGGAGATCCTGGAGAAGCAAGGAACCTCGAACCTTCGCGTGTACGCGGTGTGGGTGCCCTTCCTCGCGGGCACCCAGCAGGCCGCCGACGTGTCCCAACGAGTGCTGCCCGATCCACGCGTGGTCCACTATTGGGACGGCGCGGCCGCTACGAGCGACTGGTTCGCGGAGAACGTCGAGCACAGCTCCGCTCCCGCCTGGGACGTCTACTACCTGTACGGACCGGACGCCACGTGGACGGTTGTCCCCGGGCCCCTCATCAGCTCCGGAGGAACCATCATCGGGCGCAGCGCCGAGTTGAGCGACGCGATCACCCCACTCCTTCGAGCCGCTTCCTCACCCGCCGCGTGAACGAACCCCTCACGACGTCGGGTGCACGTCCCGGATCTCGGCGACGGATCTGGGCCGCCGCGGTGACGACGATGCTCGTCCTTGGCCTCGCGGTGACGGCGGGGCTCCTCTCCTCTCCAGGCGGTGGGACCCCGGTGATCTTCGTCGAGCGGATCTCGTCTGCGATCGGTGGCCTCACCTCGGCAGCCGGGACCAACGTCTGGTGGGTGTATGCCTTCTTGTTGGGTGTCGTGGCGGCGTTCAACCCGTGCGGCTTCGCGCTCCTTCCCGCGTATCTCGGTCTGTATCTGAACGACGAGAAGACCGGCGAGAACCTTCGGGCACGCATGAGGCGCTCGCTCGCGGTGAGCGCGGTCGTGGCCGGAGCGTTCACCGTGCTCTTCGGCGTGACCGGCGCTATGTTCTCGTTGGCCTCGTCCCTCATCGTCGATCTGCTGCCGTGGGTGGGGCTCGGCGTCGGGGTCCTCCTGATCATCGCCGGAGGGATGAGCCTCGGGGGCAAGACCCTTGGTTTCGACGCCGCGCAGCAGGCTGCGGGCAAGGTCGGCCGCGATGCGAGCAGCTCGGGGACCCGCGGCTATGCGGCGTTCGGGCTCGCCTACGGGCTCGCCTCTCTGGGATGTGCCCTGCCGCTGTTCCTCGCTCTCGTCGGCACCGCCGTCGCGGCTGGCGGCGGGGGGAGCGCCGTCGTGGCGTTCGCGCTGTACGGGCTCGGGATGGCCACGACGCTGGGTGTGCTCACCCTCGTCGCCGGCATCATGAGCTTCGGGATCCTGGCACGTGTTCGGGCGGTAGGACGTTTGGTCTCGGGAGTTGGCGCCGTGCTGCTCCTGGCGTCCGGTGCCTACGTCGTCTACTACTGGCTGACGGCCGGAAGGTTCCTCCTCGCGTAGGCCGTCCACGGCTTGCGACCAGGCTTCGCTTCGGGCGGGCTATTCACGAGAGGCACAACGCGATGGGCTGCCATCGCGGCAGCGGTAGCCTGGCGCTCCCATGCGCGGTCTGCTCATTGGGATCGGTATCGCGGTTGCCATCTGGTTGTTGGCGGTCGTCGTGCTGATCGCCCTCGGGAGGCGAGCGCAAGCGCGAGAGCTCGCCACGCTGATCCTCAACCTTCTCGTGCTCTTCCGCGGTCTGCTGCGCGATCCGAGAGTGCCTCGGAGCGCCAAGGTCTGGCTCGTGTTGGGAGTCGTCTGGATCGCGTCGCCGATCGACCTCATCCCCGAGTTCATCCCGATCGCGGGGCCCTTGACGATGCGATCGTGGCGGCGCTCGCGCTACGTCACCTACTCAAACGGACCTCTCGGAGCTTGCTGTTTGAGCACTGGCGCGGCGACCCGGCCATGTTGGAGGCGATCGTGCGTAAGGGGCCGGCTCGTCGATCCGACCACTCGCCTCCCAGCTCGAGGCTGGGGAAGACCGAGCAGTGCTCTTCGTTCGGCTCGGCCCTGGGGAGAAATCGTGGAGTCTTGCCCCCTCATAGTGCAGGATCTACTGGACCGATCGCAGGTCGACGTCATCCGCCTCTGACGCGCTTTTCTTGGGTACGTGTCAATCAGGGCGAGGCCCGCTCCGGAAGCTCACCCCCAGATGGCCACTGCGTCCGCGCCATCCCGAAGGGCTTCCGCCGGATCCCTCGGGGATCCCGACCTCGTCGGATCGCCATCATCGAACCCTTCTCGCCTGATCGCTTCCGCGGGCCCGCGCGCCTTGCGCTTCCAGTTGCGGCACCCTGCCGTTCAGGCGGCGAAGCGCTCCGGCGTGGCGACGAACTGCTGATGGCAGTTCTCCGAGCAGAAGTGGTACGTCTTCCCTCCGTGCTTCTCGCTCGCCGCCGCCGTGGCCGGGTCGATGTCCATCCCGCACACGGGGTCCTTCACCGTCGCCATCGCTTCCCCCTTCCGTTCCTCGTGCTCGTGGACCTCCACAGTCACGCGATCAATGGTCTCGCCCTCTGCGGGAAGCCCTGAGGCTCGGAACCCGCGGAGCCGGTTCGCGTTCGTCACGACCGACAGCGAGGACAGCGCCATCGCTGCGGCGGCGATCATCGGGCTCAGCAGCACCCCGGTCGCGGCGTACAGGGCGCCGGCCGCGACCGGGATCCCGAGGGCGTTGTAGATGAAGGCGAAGAACAGGTTCTGACGGATGTTCCGCATCGCGGACCGGCTGAGCTCGACGGAGGTAACGACGCCCTCGAGCGCGCCGGAGATCAGCGTCACGTCGGCCGCCTCGATCGCCACGTCGGTGCCCGTCCCGATGGCGATGCCCACGTCCGCCTGCGCGAGCGCGGGGGCATCGTTGATCCCGTCCCCCACCATGGCCACCAGCTTCCCTTCGTCCTGGAGCCGTCGGACCTCCAGCGCCTTCTCCTCGGGCAGCACCTCGGCCAACACGCGGCCGATCCCGACCTGGCGGGCGACGGCCTCGGCCGTACGCCGATTGTCGCCCGTGATCATCACGACCTCGAGGTCGAGATCCCGAAGCGCCCGGACGGCGCGCGGCGAGTCCTCCTTCAGCGTGTCCGCAACGGCGACAACGCCCGCGGCCTCTCCGTCGACGGCCGCATAGATCGCGGTCTTCCCCTGCTCGGACAGCCGCGAGCTCTCCGCTTCCAGGCGGGCAGTATCGACGCCTCGATCGGCCAGCAGCTGCTTCGTGCCGATCAGCACACTCCGACCGTCGACGGAGCCCTCGACCCCCCTCCCGGTCACCGACTGGAAGTCGCTCGGCTCGACGAGGCCGACCCCGCGTTCCTTTGCCCCCCGGACGATCGCCTCCGCCAAGGGGTGCTCAGAGGAGCGCTCGGCCGAGGCCACCAGTCGGACGAGGTCGTTCTCCGACAGGGCGTCGACCGGCCAGGCGTCGGTGAGAGCGGGCTCCCCCTTCGTGATCGTGCCGGTCTTGTCCAGCACGATCGTGTTCAGCTTGTGCGCGGTTTCGAGAGCCTCGGCGGAGCGGATCAGCACACCGTGCTCCGCACCCTTGCCGGTGCCCACCATGATCGACAACGGCGTGGCCAGGCCGAGCGCGCAGGGGCACGCGATGATGAGCACGGAGACGGCGGACACAAGGCCGAACGTGAGCGCGGGGCTCGGCCCGAAGTCGAACCACACGATGAAGGTGCCGATCGCGATGAAGATCACCGCCGGCACGAAGTAGCTCGCCACGAGGTCCGCCAGCCGCTGGATCGGCGCCTTGGACGCCTGGGCCTGCTCGACCAGCTTGACGATCTGGGCGAGCATCGTGTCCTTGCCGACCTTTGTGGCCCGGAACCGGAACGCGCCGGTCTGGTTGATCGTGGCCCCAATCACCGCGTCTCCCGGCCCCTTCGTGGCGGGGATGGGCTCACCCGTGACCATCGATTCGTCGATCGCAGAACGCCCGTCCACGATCTCTCCGTCGACCGGAACCTTCTCGCCGGGGCGGACCGCGACGACGTCGCCGAGCTCCACGTCCTCGACCGGGATCTCGCGCTCCTGCCCGTCACGGACGATCCGGGCCGTGCGGGCCTGGAGTCCGATCAGCTTGCGGATCGCCTCGCCGGTGCCGGCCTTGGCCCGGGCCTCGAACAGACGGCCGAGGAGGATCAGCGTGAGGATCACGCCGACCGCCTCGAAGTAGACGTCTTGAAGGTCCTCGGGGAACACGCCCGGGGCGATCGTCACGACCAGGCTGTAGGCGAACGCCGCGGTGGTCCCGATCGTGATCAGGGTGTTCATGTCCGCCATTCGGTTGCGGAGCGTGAGCCACCCGGTCCGATGGATTGGCCAGCCCGTGTAGAGCATCACCGGGGCGATGAACGCGAGCTGCACCCAGCGGTCCATGAGGAACTCGGGCACCCAACCGGCACCGAAGACCTCGCTCGCCATCACCGCGATCAGCACCGGTGCGGTGAGGACGGCGCCGACCACCACTCTCCGAGTGAGGTCGCGGATTTCCGCCCGGCGAGCGGCCGCTTCGGCGTCCTCGGTCTCGTCCGATCCAGGCTCCGATCGCTCCTCGACGCGGTATCCGGCCCTTCCGATGGCTGCCTGCATGTCCGGCACGTCGATCCGGTCCGGATCGAACGCGACGCTCACCCGATCGGCGCCGAAGTTCACCTGCACGTCGTCGACGCCGGCCATGCCGTCGAGGACGGACTCGATGTTCCGGACGCAGGTCGGGCAGGTGACCCCGCCGCCGCGCAGACCGAACTCCACGTGGCTCGTGCCCTTGACGTCTCGGACTGGTCCGACGCCGACCGCTCTCGAGACCTCGTGGGTGTGATCGTCTTGGCCGTGCGCCGCCACCGCAGCCGTCGCGTCCGTGGAGCTCGCCGTCCCCGACGACGCTGTCTGGGAGCCGTTCCCGTTTCCTGCCTCGACCACGAGGGTTCCGTGCAGCATGTTCATCCCGCACGCGAAACCGAACTCCCCCACCCTCGAGGGCATCAGCTCGACGACCGTTCGACCGAAGGCCGCGAGCGACTTGCTCACCCCGAAGTCCGGGAACACCACCCGCGCGGAGCAGTCGCTGTTCTCCTGACGGTCGAAGACGAGCCGGAGGAGGACGCCCTCCTCAACGCGGATGAGGTTCGGGGAGTAGCCGCCCTTGACGGTGACCTCCACTTCCTGAACGCCGCCGCGAACCGCGGCGCGATGGGCTTCCTTCGGTCCGAAGAAGAAGTAGGCGAGGCCCCCAACCAGGCCGATCCCGCCCGCCGTCACCAGGATCTCGGTTCCCGTCATCTCGACCTCACGCTTCGCCCCTCGACGTCCACGCATCCACGGCCGCCGCCATAGCGCCCACATAGCCAGGGGCGGACCGGCCCTCCTTGATACATATACCCCCTTGGGGTATTATGCGTCAATGTATCTTCGAGAACAGGAGGAGATCGTGGCGACACAAACACGGGGTTACACGGCGACGAAGGACCAGCTGCTGGACCGGCTGGCCAGGATCGAGGGGCAGGTCCGGGGCGTGGCCGGCATGGTCGAGGACGATCGCTACTGCATCGACGTGGTGACCCAGATCAACGCTGCCACGGCGGCGCTCGACAAGGTGGCGCTCGGGCTGCTCGACGGTCACGTCCGTCACTGTCTTATCGGCGGCCACGGCGGTCCGACCGATCCCGATGAGCAGGCGCAGGAGCTGATGGGCGCCGTCGGCCGGATGGTGTCCCGCTAGTTCTGTCCAGGCTAGCGTCTCGGCACCGACCGTCGCGGGGGGGAACGGCCGGGCCGACTTCGAGAGTTGGTGAATGCTCCAACGTGCCGCGTAAGGCCGGACTACGACGGGCAATGGTGGGAACGATCGCCGTCCGGTGACTCCTCGAGCTCAGCCTGCCGCGATCGTGAAGGCGGCAGTGCGAACGACTCCGCCGACGGAGTACTGAAGGAAGAGTCGGTAGGTACCAGGATCCGGATAGCTCACCTCGAAGGCGATGTCCTCCTCGCTGACCGGATGCACGTGAAGGAATGCGAGATCGCCCCACCGAAGTGCGACGAGGTGACCGCCAGCTCCCAGGTACGGCTCGACAGCAACTCGTCTGCCTTCGCGCCTCACGTCGAAGCGCAGGTGACTACCGCCGTCCGTTGCGGCAACCGACACGACGTCACCCGCAACCTCTGCGGTGGTGGTCGCCTCGGGCAGCGGCTCCGGCCGGAAATCGCCCTCGACCAGGACGTCCAGCCCGAGCGTCGATGGGACCCCACCGGTCGCGAGATCGGCGAACGCACGCCATGCGCCTCCGGTGGGAAGGACGAGGTTCGTGCGCCAGGTGCCGTCCTCGGACATGTCCGGGTGCAGGTGCTGGAATCCCGTTAGGTCACCGCGTACCAAGATCAGGTGCATCCGCCGCTCGTGCAACTCCTCGAACGATGTCACGGGATGGCCGTCGGGTCCGACGATGGTGAACGCGAAGTCCACCTTCTCGCCAGCCGAGACGATCGTTGGCTCCGCCTCGAACCGCAGACCCCCCTCGGCGGTAGCCAAGCCCCGCGCGAGCACCCGGTCGGCAGGAGCGTGTTCCGCGTGGGCGGCGGGCGGCGCCTCTACGCCGTGCCGGCCGTGCGTTCGCTGGCCGCTCGGGTCCACGTCGGCACTGTACCGAGTGGGAGATGGGATCAGGACTCGCCGTGCCAGATCTTCCGATAGAGGGCGCGCTTAGCGGGCGGGTGGTACGGTCATCGACGTGCTGAAGGTCGCCGTCATCGTCCTGCTGGTGGTGCTGGTCGTGCTGCTCGGCATCCCGCTCGGGATGCCGATGTCGGGGACCTCGATGTGCCCAGAATGCAGCCCGGCCGGGACGTGGGGTGCCATGTGTGTGGCGCTGCTCGCCTCGGTCGTCCTTCTCGTACAACGTCGCGCATCGCGCATCCTGGTGGATCGCTCCCGCCGACCCATCCTCGTATCGGCCGACGTGCTCGAACGGCCTCCGCGCCTCTCCTCTTAGGTCTTCCTCGCGCCGCCCGGCGTTCGCTTCTTGACTGAGGAGGTTCCCTTGAGATTCCTGTTTCCCGTGTTGCCGGCTGCCGCCTGCGCGGCTGCGCTGTTCCTCTGCTTCCGGATGATGCGGCATTCAGACATGCCGGCCGATGGGCACGCCGAGATCGGCGACCTCGACACCCTTCGCAAGGAGGTGGCCGATCTGCGCGAGCAGCTGGCTCGGGCGCGCTCGGTCTCGTCCGACGCGGCGGCGGCCGAGCGACAGATCGTCCGTCGCGGGGCGTCTGAGACGGCTTCCGACACGCGGCCCTTGAGCCCGCCGACGCCTTTGGGCGCGGTGAGCACGACGGGTCATCCCGATGGGTAGAGCGAAGAGACGACGGGCGGCCGCGGTCGCCAAGACCCGCGACAGGCGGCGGGAAGCGCGCGCCCGACAGACGCAGCGAGCCCAGGAGCGAGCCGCGTCCCGGAAAATGTCGCCCCGAGCGGACCGAGCCCGCCGAACGATCGGCTGGGTGCTCGTCGGGCTCGGGGTCGTGGTGGGGGTGTCTCACTGGTTCACCCATATCGGAGCCTGGGACTTCGCCTCGCAGGGGATCGAGGACGTGGTGGCCGGATACCCGATGGCCGCGCTTCTCGCGATCGGCGGCGCGGTCGTGCTGTCCCGATGAGAAGAACTCTTCCAACCGAAGGAGATGGATCATGACGAAGACCAACACCCGAAAGAGAGCGAAGGGCGCCGGACGGCCGCCGAAGCGGACGCCGACCCCCAGACGACCCGGGCGGCGTCCCCCACCCCGGCCCCGAAGCGGTCGGACGTTGATGGCCGGGCTCGTGGTGGTGGGCCTGGGTGTCGTGGCGGCCATCGTGCTGACTCGCGGCGATACCGGTCCCTCCTCCCCCGGCCACCCCTTCGTGGGGGGTGACCTTCACTCGCTCGTGATGGCTCCTGCGACCACCTCCCGCCTGTACGTCGGGGGCCACGAGGGGGTCGCCGTCTCCGCCGACGGGGGTCGCAGCTGGCGCCAGATCGATTCGCTCGACGGCGCCGACGCGATGGGGTGGGCCTTCACCGACGAGGGCGCCCTCGTCGGCGGCCATCCCGGGCTGTTCGTCTCCGATGACGGCGGCCGGACGTTCCGACAGGACAACGAGGGACTCCCGGCCACGGATATCCACGCGCTCGGATCCGGAGCGGGCGTGATCTACGCCGCCTCGCCGCAGCTCGGTGTGTTTGCCTCGACCGACGGCGGCGCTTCTTGGGAGGTCCGGACCGATCAGGTCGGGCAGGCGTTCATGGGCAGCATCCTGGTCGACCCCTTGGACCCCCAGCACATAGTGGCCCCGGACATGCAGGCCGGGGCCGTCCAGAGCTCGGATGGAGGTCGATCCTGGAGCGCGCTGGGCGGGGTCCCGGGCGCCATGTGGGTGAGTTGGGATCCCGCCGACACGGACCTGATCGTGGTCTCGGGAATGGGACAGGCCGCGCTGACCCGGGACGGCGGCCGGACCTGGGCGCAGCTGCCAGTACCCGAGGGAGCATCGGTCGTCGAGATCGACGCCAACGACCCCGACACGCTGTACGCCGGCGTCCTCGAGGGGACGGAGGCGGTGGTGTGGATCAGTCGAGACGGAGGGAGCACGTGGACCATGCCGTGACGTTGAGGCCGCTCGCGCGTAGCGTCGAGGAGGCGGTCCTTTGAGGCGGAAGCTCGAACGCCGAGACGAGCCGGAGCGGGAACCCGCTCGATCCTTTCGTCGGCGAGGGCTCATCGCGGCTCAGGTGTTGGTCCCCGTGGTCGCCTTCACGCTCCTTCTGGCCAGCGGCTTGGGTCGCGACCCTCGAGAGCTGCCGAGCGAGCTCGTGGGCACGCCCGCTCCGACGTTCACGCTTCCCGGTCTCGGCACCGGCGAGCAGATCGACCTCGCGTCGCTCCGGGGACAGGTCGTGGTCGTGAACTTCTGGGCGTCGTGGTGTCTGGCCTGCCGGGAGGAGCACCCGGATCTGCTCGCCGCGTGGGGCCGCTACCGGGAGCGGGGCGTAGTGTTCGTCGGCGTCGACTACGAGGACACCGAGGCGGCGGCGCTCGCGTACACAAAGGAGATGGGCGGCGACTGGCCGCTCGTCACCGATCCGGGCTCCCGGACGGCGATCGCCTACGGCGTGTTCGGCGTCCCGGAGACCTTCGTGGTCGCGCCGGGCGGCACGATCACGGCCAAGAGGATCGGCGCGGTGACGTACGCGTGGCTGACGAGAGAGATCGACTCCGCGCTTCGGCGGGAGGATGTCTGGTAAGGAGGTGCAGAAAGGATGACGCCCGTGCTTGCGATCTCCAGCGGCACCGTCGCGGCCATCGTCGTGATCGTCGTCATCGACCTGTTCGCGATTTTCTTCGGGCTCTCGTTCGCGAGGTCTAGGCGGGCCCAGCGTCAGGCCGACGCCGCGGCCACCGCGGCGATCCTCGGCGAACGGGCCCCGCCTGCGCCCAAGCCATTGAGCCGGCGCGAGTTCTTCCGACGCTCGCTCGTCGCGTCGGTGCTGGTGTTCACGGCCGAGTTCGGAGGCGCGACGATCGCGTTCCTGTGGCCGAACCTGCGGGGTGGCTTCGGCTCGGTGATCAGCGCCGGCAAGCTCGACGACATCCTGGCGTACTTCAAGGACAACGACCTGCCGTACTACTCGGGCACAGGTCGCTTCTACATCGTCCCGTACAACGGGAAGCCGGAAGGCGACGTCGACTACGCGGCCGAGGGCGTCACGACGGACGGCATCATGCCCCTGTACCAGCGATGCGTGCACCTCGGATGCCGCGTGCCGTTCTGCCAGCAATCGCAGTGGTTCGAGTGCCCCTGCCACGGCTCGAAGTACAACACCGCGGGCGAGTACAAGCTCGGGCCAGCCCCGCGCGGCATGGACCGGTTCAAGGTGACCGTGAGCGAGTCGGGGGATGTGACGGTGGATACCGCCGAGATCATCATCGGCCCGCCCCGTGGGACCGACACGACCCATGAGCCGCAGTCGGGCCCGTTCTGCGTGGCGGTGCAGTGATGCGGGGACGCGTCGACCGTCCAATGTTTCGTCGCGGAGTCGACGGGATCCCCGGAGGATCACGGGCTTGACCCCCTACGTCCTTGCTCTTGCCGCGGGCATCGTGTCCATCACATCGCCATGCTGCCTGCCGCTGATGCCCGGATACCTGGCGTATGTCAGCGGGACGGCCGGGGCCGAGACCGAAGGCGACGTCGCGGTCCGGACGCGCATGGTTGGATCGGCCCTCCTGTTCGTGTTGGGCTTCGCGTTGGTGTTCACGCTGCTCGGAGCGGGGTTCTCGGTCTTCGGTGCCTCGCTGATCGCCCGCCGCCAGTTCCTCATCCGGGTCGCGGGAGTGTTCATCATCGTGATGGGGCTCGTGACGGCAGGGGTCCTCAGGATCCCGTTCCTCCACCGGGAACTTCGGATGGATCTCCGCCGGGTCGGGCCGGGCCCGGGTGGAGCGATCCCCCTCGGCATGGCGTTCGCGATCGGCTGGACGCCCTGCATCGGTCCGGTCCTCGCGGGGATCCTGACCGCGGCGGCGACCGCCGACGGCGCGTGGAGCGGAGCGAGCCTGCTGTTCGCGTACTCCGTGGGGCTGGGGATCCCGTTCATCCTGCTGGCGTTCGGATTCGCACGCGCGAACAAAGCGTTCTCGTGGCTTCGACGCCATAGCCGGGGCGTCGAGCTGATCGGGGGCGGGATCCTCGTGGCTATGGGAGTGTTGATGATCACCGGGCAGTGGCTGCGACTGTATGCGCCATTGATCCGCTTGTTCTCGCGGAGCGGATGGCCGCCCGTGTGAACACGAGCAGGACTGTCCGCCGATCACGGGCTCGTCGTCGAATCGGCCATCTCATCACCAGGCGCCTTGTGGCGGCGACCGTGGTGGCTGCGATCGCGGTCGTGGCCCTCCCCGCCACGGCGCTCGCCCACGCCGGGTTCGTGTCGTCCACGCCCGAGCCCGGATCGACGCTCGGCACCGCGCCCGGGCAGGTGATCCTCACGTTCTCCGAGCCAATGAACACGAGGCTCTCCCGGGCTACCGTTCTCGAGCCCGACGGGCGCGTGGCGACGGGTCGGGTGACCGCCGACGACCGGATGGTCATCGACCTCACGACGAACCAGACCGGTGTCTATGAGGTCTCCTGGACCACGGTGAGCGTGGTCGATGGCCACACGCTGTCTGGCTCGTTCCGGTTCGGCGTGGGCGTCTCGCCCGGCGCCGGCGCCGAAGGCGGAACGATCGACGAGCCCACCGGACGCGACCTCTTGGTCTCGGTCGGTCGACTCGTGGAGGACGTGAGCCTCCTGTTGCTGCTCGGTCTCCTGCTGCTCGGCCGGCTGGCAGGCAGACGGCCCGCTCTGGAGTGGGTCAGGACGCCGATCCTGCCCGTGTTCGCTGCGGCCCTCGTCGGTGGCGTCGTGGTCGTGCTGGGCGAGGCGCTGGTGGCTGCACCGTCTCCATCTGCGAGCGCGATCCTCACCTACCTCACGACCGGCCCGCCGGGGTGGGCGCGGCTCGGCCGAGTCCTCCTCGAGGCCGCGGGGGTCCTCGTGGCGTGGAGGTGGCCTCGCCGCGCAGCGCCCTTCGTCGTCGGAGCGCTCGTTGCGCTCGCGGCGGCCGGCCATGCGGCGGCGATCCAGTCTCGGGCCTGGGGGGTCCTCGTGGAGGCGATCCATCTCGTGTCGGCCGGTCTGTGGGCCGGGGGCGTGATGGCCCTCGCGCTGCAGCGCCCTCCCGACGGATGGCACGCCGGCCCCGGCAGGACGCTCCTCGACCGGTTCACCCCGCCGGCCGTGGCCGCGTTCGCCGTGACGGCCGGCACCGGCGCGATCCGCGGGATCCAGGAGGTGGGCGGGCTGGCCG
>Ga0209889_1000357_pt1 | contig 12239 bp, 11 predicted proteins | sample GWRWN1_0_10_FD_187233 | JGI IMG/M metagenome (GOLD analysis project Ga0209889, IMG submission 187233) | Riverbed sediment microbial communities from areas with no vegetation in Columbia River, Washington, USA - GW-RW N1_0_10 (SPAdes)... | ecosystem: Environmental > Aquatic > Freshwater > River >... | reverse complement strand
CCTCGCGAGGGCCTGGAAGCTCCGCAACCACCAACCATCGTCGAGGCATCTCGCGGTCATCCTCCAGCACAAGCTTGGGGACCGCGGCCTCGACGTGGGTCTGCACCAGATCCAGGCGGTCCTGGACGGCAAGGCCAACCACGTCCGGCACGCGCTGGTCGCCGAGCTGGAGGGCCTGGTGCGCGAGGGCCTCCCCGAAGGGCGCGACCTGGCGAGCGAGGTCAGGACAGCCGCGCAGAAACAGGCGAGGCAGATCGATCTGTGCTGGGTCAAGGCCGAGCCGATCTCGGCTCTGGCCACCGCCTGGCTGGCGGAGCACCCCGGCGCGACCGTGCGGCAGCTCGCCCTTCGCATGACGAGGTCGGCGCGGCGTATGGGTTACGAGACCAGCCCGAACACCATCCAACCGATCCTTGCTGGCCACAAGAAGCGGACGCGGGGCTTCGTGTACCGCGCCCTGCTCAAGCGGTTGCCGGGCGCGGGCGATCACGTCCCCGAGGAGCATGTCATCGCCGCGCCCTGGGCGGCGCGCGCCAGCGAGCGGACCTCTCGCCCCCCGGTGGAACCGAGTCGCAGCCGATCGCGGGCGAAGCTCTCGGGCCGCGACACGGCGGCCTTCAACGCTGATCCGCTGGCCGCGTACCTCCGAAGCGCCAGGGGCTTGTTGGTCCCCGGCCCCGAGGCGCAGGTCGAGCTGGCCCGCAGGATCGAAGAGGCCAAACGCGACCTGCTCGGTGTCCTGCTCCGCTCGGCCGTCGCGACCGGAGAACTCGCCGCCGTCGCCCGAAAGCTGGACGACGGGAAGCTGTCCCCCTGGGACGTCGTTGTCGGCGCCAGGCCCGACGGCGAGGCCGCCACGCGCCAGGCGCGCGACGAGCTGCGCCGCGCTCTCAGCGAGGTCTCCAGGCTCGAGGCGTTGCGCGAGGAACGCAGACGCGAGCTGCGTTCGGACCAGCGAACCTCGGAGGAGCGGGCGGCACAGCTTCGTCTGGAGCTCGAGGCGCTCTGGCAGCAGATGGCCCTCGTCCTCGCCGGGACCCGTGTGGCCGGCGAGCACGTGCAGCGCATGAGCGGGCAGCTCGGGGCGCTCGTCGCGACCGCCGACGCACTCCTGCGCGAAGGCACGGCGGCCAGCCCGGACCTCGAGCGCGTCGAGGAGCGAGCAGGCCTTCCCCTCGCGGAGATGAAGCGGACGTGGCGAGAAGCTCAGGCTGGGGAGCGCCGGGTGGCAACGGCCAAGAACGAGATGGTCAGGGCCAACCTGCTGCTGGTCGTGGCCATCGCCAAGAAGTACCAGGGCCGGGGCCTCGACCTCCCCGATCTCATCCAGGAGGGCAACATCGGGCTGCTACGGTCCGTGGAGAAGTTCGACCGCCGCCAGGGGTCGAGGTTCTCGACCTACGCCACCTGGTGGATCCGCCAGCGGATGCAACGAGCGGTCGCCGACCAGGGCCGAACGATCCGGCTTCCCCGCCACATTTCTGACAAGGTCGATCGACTGCGCCGGGCAGCAGGCGACGGTTTCGAGGGAGCTGGCACGCCTTCATCGCCCGACGACCTCGCCGAAGCCGCGGGGCTGGCGCCGGGCGAAGCCCCGAGGCTCCTCCTGCTCGCCAGAGGCGCCATCTCGTTGCAGGCGCCGGTGGGCGGCGGCGACACCGCCCTGGAAGACTTTCTCGCGGACAAGGCGGCGATCGAGCCTCTCGACGCCGCGCTCCAGAGCGAGATCATCGACGGGGTGCGGCACGCGCTGGCGCGGCTGGAGCCGCGTGAGGCCTGCGTGCTCCGCCTTCGCTACGGCATCGGCACCGCTGCCGAGCACACGACCGGGGAGGTAGCACGGCAGCTCGGCCTGTCGCGAGAACGCGTCCGCCAGATTCAGCTGGACGCGCTGGCGCACCTGCGCGAGGAGGCGCAGATGCTGCAGGCGCTCCTCGACCCCGACGCCCGACACTCCCCCGACGCGTGCGCCGCGTCCGGCGCCTGGCCCATGGCAGGACGTCGAAGGCAAGCGCCGGCACGTGGTCCAGGCCGCACCCGCCGAATGGCACACGGGAGCGCCGAACGCATCCAGAACGGAGGCAAATGAGCATGCCGACCACCGGCTCGCACCACCACGAGGCGCCGGGCGCGTCGCCCCAGCCGTCGGCCGATCAGGACAGGCTGCCGGGGATCCGCCACCTCGTCGCGGTGGGCAGCGGCAAGGGCGGCGTGGGCAAGTCCACCGTCGCCGTCAATCTGGCGCTCGCGCTCCAGCACGTCGGCGCCCGGGTGGGGCTCGTCGACGCCGACGTCCTCGGGCCCAGCATCCCCGGCATGCTGGGGCTCGACACCGGCCAGCCACCGGAGGCGACCCCGGACGGCAGGATGGTCCCTGCGGACCGGCACGGTCTGAAGGCGGTGTCCATGGGGCTGCTCACCGGGGACGACAACCCGGCCATCCTGCGGGGACCGATGGTGAGCAAGTACCTGCAGATGTTCATCGGTGGCGTGCAGTGGGGTCAGCTGGACTACCTGATCCTCGACCTCCCGCCCGGGACCGGCGACACCCAGCTGACGCTGGCCCAGAGCCTGCCATTGTCGGGTGCGGTCATCGTCACCACGCCCCAGGACGTCAGCCTCAAGATCGCCCGCCGAGGGTTGCGGATGTTCGAGACGGTGCACGTCCCCATCCTCGGCATCATCGAGAACATGAGCACGTTCACCTGCCCGCACTGCGGGAAGGGTACCGACGTGTTCCGCAGCGGCGGCGGCGAACGGATGAGCCGCCAGATCGGCGTTCCGTTCCTCGGGTCGCTCCCCCTCGACGCCGGCATCGTCACCGGCGGCGACGAAGGCCGCCCGATCTTCGTCGACAAGCCCCACTCAGTGTCAGCCCGGGCCTACCTGGCGATCGCCACCGAGCTCGCCGGCCAGCTCAACGGGCTCCCCACGACCGCGCTGAGGCCCTTCGCCTGGGCCTGGGACACCAACGAGGGCGAGCCGGCCTGGGTCGAAACCGCCGCCCGCCCATCGGGTTCTCGAACCACCCCGATCGGCTTCCACCGCCGAGACCCGCGCACGCTGTCGATGCTCTGGGAGGACGGCCACCGTGACGACTTCGACGTGCGGGACCTGCGGCTCGCCTGTCATTGCGCGCTGTGCATCGAGGAGATGAGCGGGCGGCCGCTCCTAGACCCGACGAGCGTCCGATCCGACGTGGCCCCGCGGACGATCACCAGCGTCGGCAACTACGCCATCACCGTCAACTGGAGCGACGGCCACAGCACCGGGATCTACTCGTTCGAGTACCTGCGGGCTGTCGGTGAGCGCGACATGGCCAAGGTCGTGGAAGATGTCTGAGGTCCTGCCCGTCGATCCCACCATCACGATCCGCGCCGAGACGTCGCTGGCCGACCCCGACGCCTGCAAGTTCACGGTGAGTCGGACGGTGCACCCCGGCGGGCCGTTCCTCTTCGACACCAGGGAACGGGCCGGCGGGTCGCCCCTCGCCGAGCGGCTGTTCGCGCTCGATGCCGTCGCCCACGTGCTCGTCGCCGACAACGTGGTCACCGTTGGCAAGCAAGCAGGCACTTCGTGGAACGGGCTCCGGGCCGAGATCGGGGCGGCCATCCGGACCCAGCTGCTGACCGGGATACCCGCCATCCTCGAAGGCTCCCGCGCCCCGAGCGCGTGGGGGCGGTCCGTCGCCGAGATCCGCGCAGTCATCCAGGAACTCCTAGACCGGGAGGTCAACCGATCCATCGCGAACCACGGCGGGCAGATCTCGATCGTCGACGTCCGCGACGGAGTCCTCTCCATCGCCATGACCGGCGGGTGCCAGGGATGCGCGGCATCCAACGTGACCCTTCGCCAAGGATTTGAGGTCATGGTGCACAGGGTGGCGCCCGAGATCGTGGACATCGTCGACACAACCGACCATGCCGCCGGAACCAAGCCGTTCTACGGACGGACGAGGTAGGGGCGAGCGTGCCTGCCAACCCGGTGGCTGAGGAAGCCGTCCGCAATGTCCTGCTCGGGGTGATCGACCCGGAGCTGGGCGACAACATCGTCGACCTGGGCATGGTGCAGGTCATCGAGATCGGCCCGCAAAACGGCGACGTGAATGTCACCATCGCCTTGACCACGGCCGGCTGCCCGTTGCGAGCCCAGATCATGAAAGATATCAAGCTGCGCGTGGCGAGCCTGCCCGGTGTCCCGGCGGTGCGGGTCCACTTCGGCGAGATGTCCGCGGAACAGAAGAAGAACGTCATGGCCCGGGCCCGGTGGAAGGCACGGGACAACGCGCTCGACACCGACATCCCGGCCACCACCCGTATCGTTGCCATCGCCTCGGGCAAGGGCGGAGTGGGCAAGTCGTCGGTCACGGCCAACCTGGCCGCGCAGCTGGCCCAGCGGGGATTGACGGTCGGTGTGCTCGACGCCGACATCGGCGGGTTCTCCATACCCCGCATGCTGGGCGTCGAGGGCCGGGTCCAGGGGGTGAGGGACGAGTCCGGCCGGGCCCGGTTCGGCCCCCTGGAGAAACCCGTTGGCCCGGGCCTGCTCAAGGTGGTGTCGATGGGCTCGATCGAGGGGACGGGCGAGGACCAGGCCATCATGTGGCGCGGGTTCATGCTCAACCGGGCCGTGCAGCACTTCCTCGAAGACGTGGCCTGGGGCGACATGCACTACCTGCTGATCGACATGCCCCCGGGCACCGCCGACATCCAGATGGGCCTGGCCCGCATGCTGCCCCGCACCGAGGTGGTGATCGTCACCACCCCGGCGCTGGCCGCCCAGCAGGTTGCCGCTCGGGCGGCCGACATGGCCCGCAAGGGCTACCTGCGGGTAGCCGGGGTCGTCGAGAACATGAGCGCGTCCGTGGCTCCCGACGGCACCCGGTATGCCGTGTTCGGCTCGGGCGGGGGCGAGCAGCTGGCCGAACAGCTCGGCGTGCCCCTGCTGGGATCGATCCCACTGGACCCGGCCGTGGCCGCCGGGGGCGACGCCGGCGAGCCGGCCGCGATCGCCGCCCCGCACACACCGGCGGCCCAAGCCTTCGCCGCCCTGACCGAATGCATCGTCACCGAGGCCATCCCGCTCGTCGAGATGGTCACCTGCACCGCCCGGCAGTTTTTCAAAGCCGCCGGTCTGCTCACCCCCATGCCGGAGCCCAGCCCCATGGCGACTACCTAGATCCGACAAGATCAAATCGACAACGACAAGGAGCCCTTTCGCGATGAGCACCACCGACGTCACGACGACACCCGTCATCACCCTCACCGACACCGCCGCGGCCAAAGTCGCGGAGCTGATCGCCCAGGAGGGCGACGACAGCCTGGCCCTACGGGTCGCCGTCAAGGCCGGCGGGTGCTCGGGTTTCTCCTACGAGATGTTCTTCGACGCCGAGGCCGACCCTGAGGACCAGGTGGCCGTGTTCGGCACCGTCAAGGTGAGGGTCGACCCGGCCAGCGCCCAACACATCGCCGGCGCCACCCTCAACTACCACGGCGGCCTCCAGGGCGCCGGATTCCACATCGAGAACCCGAACGCCCAACGCTCCTGCGGCTGCGGGCAGTCGTTCGCCTAGCGGGTCCGACGATGAGTCTCACGGACACGTTGGGCCGCCCTGTCCGGGACCTGCGCATCTCGGTCACCGATCGGTGCAACTTCCGCTGCACGTACTGCATGCCCAAGGAGATCTTCAACCGAGAGTACGAGTTCCTGGCCCGGGAGGCACTTCTCAGCTTCGAGGAGATCGACCGGGTGGCCCGCTCGTTCGTGCGCCACGGGGTCCGCAAGCTGCGCCTCACCGGCGGGGAGCCGCTTCTACGCAAGGGGATCGAGGACCTCGTCGCCAAGCTGGCCCTGATCCCCGATGTCGAGGACCTCACCCTCACCACCAACGGGGCCTTGCTGGACCGCAAGGCCAAGGACCTGGCGGCGGCCGGGCTCCGGCGGGTCACGGTCAGCCTCGACTCGATGGACGACGCCGTGTTCATGGCCATGAACGATGTCGGCTTCGGTGTCCGGGGGGTGCTCGAGGGGATCGCCGCCGCCGCCGAAGCCGGGCTCACCCCCGTCAAGATCAACATGGTGGTCAAACGGGGAGTCAACGACGGCTCCATCCTCGACATTGCCCGGCACTTCAAAGGCTCGGGGCACACCCTCCGGTTCATCGAGTACATGGACGTCGGTACGACCAACGGCTGGCGGCTCGACGATGTGGTCCCGGCCGGGGACATCGTCGAAATGCTGGACCGGGAGTTCGGGATCGAGCCGGTGGGCCCTTCCTACCGGGGCGAAGTGGCCCAGCGGTGGTGTTATCGAGACGGGACTGGGGAGGTGGGCGTCATCGCCTCGGTCACCCAGCCTTTCTGCGGTGACTGCACCCGGGCTCGCCTCTCGGCTGAGGGCGTGGTCTACACCTGCCTGTTCGCTACTCGCGGAACCGACCTGCGCGAGGTGCTGCGGGCGGGTTCGAGCGACGAGCTCCTCGATGAAGTGACGTCCCGGCTTTGGACGAAGCGTGCCGACCGGTACTCAGAGACCAGGTCGTCACAGACCGCCGGCCTCCACAAGGTCGAGATGAGCTACCTCGGTGGCTGACTCGTGACCCGCTGGGAAGGAAGAGCCATAGCCGACGCCGCCGGCTCCAAGGTCGAGTGAATCAAGGCCGCCAGTAACCAGCTGCGGGGCACCATCGGCCAGGAGCTGTCCGACGCTGCGCCAGCGTTCTCGCCTGAGAGCCAACAACTGCTCAGGTTCCACGGCATCTACCAGCAGGACGACCGCGACGTGCGCGCGGAGCGGGCTCGGCAGCGACTCGACGTCGACCACCTCTGCATGCGGGTCAGCATCCCCGGGGGACCCTGACCGCAGAGCAGTACCTCATCATGGACAAGCCGTGCGATGCGGTGGGCAACGGCACCCTTGCGCGTCATCTCCCGGCAAGGCATCCAGTACCACTTCGTGCCCAAGGGCGACCTCCACTCCCTGCTCGCCACCCTCAACCACCACCTGGTGACCGCCCTCGGCGCCTGCGGCGACGTGGTCCGCAACATCACGTGCTACCCGGCGCCGCTCGCCGACCGGCCGCGGGCCGACGTGGGGGCCTACGCCCAGGAGACGGCCCGCCGCTTCCGGCCTCGCACCCAGGCCTACTACCAGCTGTGGCTCGACGGTGAGCGGGCGGTGACGGCCGAGGCGCCCGGCGAGGAGCCGCTCTACGGCACCACCTACCTGCCCCCGAAGTTCAAGATCGGCTTCGCCTTTCCCGGCGACAACTGCATCGACGTCTACAGCAACGACCAGCAGGACCCGCACGACCCCGAGCCTACGGCGGCTAGCAGCCCTACCGGGCCGGGTATCAGCGCAGACGCACCTCCAGGCACGCCTCCGCCCGACGGAGGGCGTCCTCGACGTCTTGCGCCGTCGGTCCACGGGCAAAGACGAACCCCAGGTAGCGATCACCCTCGGGCAGCGGCACCACCGGCCGCCCCGACGCGATGCTGATCTCGACACCGACGACCCCGTCGATGGCGAGGGCCCGCTCCTGGCCCGACACCCGGTCCAGCACCCCGGCCGACCGGATCGGGAGCATCATCACGCCCGACGCCTGCGTTTCCGGGGCGAGGCCGTCCAGCCCAAGACCGAGGGCGTGACGGATGATGACCTCCTCGAGGCTCACCCCAGCCCCGAACCGCAAGGCCCGCGCGCACAAGCCACCGATGGAGCGAGCGGCGAGCTCGAGAATCATGAGCGCACCTGCAGTGCCGATCCGCAGCTCTGCGTGCACCGGTCCTTCCCGCAACCCCAATGCTGCGGCGGCCCGGGCGACGGTGGCCTCGAGGTCGGCGAGGACCGAGGCGGGTTGCCGCGACGGCGCGACGTAGATGGTCTCCTCGAAGAAGGGGCCGTCCATGGGGTCGGGCTTGTCGAACACGGCCAGCACTTCCAATCGCCCTCCCAGGAGCAGGCCCTCGACCGCCACCTCGGCTCCTGGCACGAAGCGCTCGACCAGCAGCGGCTCCGGGCCGTCCCCGACGATGGCGCGAATGCGGATGCCGGCCGCGGCGGCCTGGATCGCGTCGTCGACGCGGATGACGCCCTGGCTGGCCGACCGTGAGACGGGCTTGACCACGCACGGATACCCGACCTCGGTTGCCGCCGAGGCGATGTCGGCGCCATGAGCGACGATTCGGTAGGCGGGCTGGGGGAGCGAGGCAGCGGCCAGGCGCTCCCGCATGGCGGCCTTGTCCCTGGTGGCGGCGACCGCGTTGGGCGGATTGTGGCGCAACCCGAGACGCTGGGCCGCCGCGGCCGCGACCACCACCCCCTGGTCGTCGACGGCCAGGACGGCGTCGAGCGGTGTCCGATCATGAAGGGCCGCGATGGCGTCCAACGCGGCGTCGCCTCCAGCCAGAGGCACGACCACGGCCCGGTCGCCCATGGGGCCGGCCAAGGCCTGACGATGCTCGGACCCGACCACGACGTCGACACCCAGGCGAGCGGCCGCGGTCACGAAGTCCGCGGCCCGGTAGGTGGCAGTCGGCAGCAGCAGGAGGATCCGGGGCACCGCCCTATGATGGCAACCAACGCTGAGGCGAGGGCACCATGACCGGCATCGATACCAAGGACGTGCCAGTCCTGCGAGTGACCGATGCAGCGCTGGCCAAGGTGCTGGGGCTGCGGGCTGGCGAGGAGGGCGGGGGGTCACTCGCCCTCTGGGTCGAGGTCAGCGGTTCGAGCGGTGGCGCCTACACCTACGACATGTACTTCCAGGCGACCAGCGAAGCCCGGCCCCAAGACTGGTCCGACGAGCGTGGCGGACTGGCACTCGTGGTCCCCGCCGACAGCATCGCCAAGATGCGCGGGGCCACCCTCGACCTCAGCCGCGATCTCCTCCAGGGCGGCATGATCATGCAGAACCCGAACCAGCCCGCGGCCCCGGCCGGCGCCAGCCCGGCCATGGCCGGGCCGCCGGTCGACCTCAGTGGCGACGTGGCCCAGCGAGTCCTGCAGGTCCTGGAACAGCAGATCAACCCGTCCATTGCCGCGCACGGCGGCCGCGCCGACCTCGTCGCGGTGGACGACGACGCCGCCTATCTCCGCTTGAGCGGAGGCTGCGCGGGCTGCGGGATGGCGACGGTGACCTTGAGCCAGGGCATCGAAGTGGCCATCCGCGATTCGGTCCCCGAGATCACTCGAGTGATCGACGTCACCGACCACGCGGCGGGCACCAACCCGTACTACGAGGCGGCCAAGACGTAAGTGCTAGACGGCGATGAAGCGGCGGGCGTCCTTCGCCGCGTACGAGGCCACGACGGCATCGGTTGCCGCAGTCGCGTGGACCCGACCGACCGCGTGGTGGTGGGTTCACCACGAGCAACCGACCGATGCCGACCCGGACTGAGTTCGAGGCGGACCGTGCGACCCGAGCCGGCATCAGCCGTCACCGGCACCGAGCGGCGTGACCTAACCGGGCGGCGAGCCACACCGTGTAGTCCTCGGCGACGTCGCGGTCGATGGCCGCGATGGTGTCGATGTCGGGTTCGTGGTCGGCGAGGTAGCGGGCGAACTGGCGCAATGAGAGGTCGGCGGCGTCCACGCTGGCCGGAGCGAGGAACGTGGCGACCTGGCCCAAGTAGCGGCCCATGGTCGAGGCCACGGCGGGGGCGTGCGCTGCGATTGCGGCCCACTGGGCCCCGGCCGCGGTGACCCGGTGGTCAGCTTCGGGCAGCGGCTGGGCGCTCACCGCCGCAGCTCCTGGGCTGCAACCAGCTCAGCGACGGCGGTCCCGTCGATGAGTTCGGCGGCACGCTGGTACTCGCCGGCGAGCCAGTCATTGGTCAGGTGCAGGTAGACCCGGGTCGACTCGATCGAGCGGTGCCCGGCCTGGGCCTGGATCGCTTCGAGAGCCATGCCCGCCTCCCGGAGCCTGGTCAGGCATGTGTGGCGCAGCTCATGGCACGTGCCGCGCTCCAGGCCCGCCCGCCGGCGTGCCCCGGCCAGGATCTCGTCGAGGCCTTCGGCGGAGAGAGGCTGGCCCCGGCGGGGGCCCTTCAGCACGACGAAGATCCGGCCGGTCGCAGTGTCAGGGCGTTCGAGGTCGAGGTACGCGCCGACGCTGGCGAAGAACCGCTCCCGAGATCGGCACCACGCGTTGGTGGCCGCCCTTGCCCTCGGCGATGAATACCCGCCGCTCCGCGAGGCGCAGGTCGGCGAGAGAGAGGCCGAGGACCTCGCAGCGGCGCAGGCCGCCCAGCACCATCGCTTCTGCCATCGCCCGGTCCCGCGCCGTGCGCAACGCTCCGAACAGAGTGTTCACCTCGCCCGGCGTGAGGATCTTCGGGAGCGTGCGCGGCACCCGCACCAGCGGCACCAACCGGGCCCGCTTCGAGCCGCGCTGCCGGCGCGTCGAGAGCTCGCGTGGCACCGGGTTCGACGCCAGCGGCGTGTCCCCCCGGGCCACGACGTACGCGTAGAACCCCAACACCGACGCCAACCGCCGAGCGATCGTCCGGGGCGACAGCCCCGACTCCCGATCCGCCAGGCGCACCACGGACCGGTCTCCGCGCTGGGCCGCGACGAAGTCCAACACATCCGCCGAGGTCACCTCGACCGGATCCTTGCCCACCACCTCGAAGAACGCTTTCAGGTCGAACGCGATCGCCCGCACCGTGTTCGGCCGGGCCCGACCCGCCGCGAACGCCAGATAACGATCGAGCAGCCGATGACCGAGCGCGTAGCGGGCCTCGCCCGACGGCCCAGCAGAACGAACAAGACACGGAGACCACGTCATCGCCACAGGCTCTCAACGCAGGGCGAGAAACACGCGGATGCAACAACCTCACCCGTGTATTAAGTGATCTCGTTGCTTCACCCGCGCGCAACCGAATCTCACGAAGAGCGTCGGGTAGTGCGGGCCGTTGCGGCCGGGCCAACTGCGCCGTGATCGATCGGTACGCCGTCGTGAGAGCGGTTTGCGGGCGGTGCGGCTGCCCGCGGCGCGGCAGGTCCTCGGTTCGCAGGACCGCAGTCGAGCCAGCGCTCGTTCAGCGTTCGACGGGGACCCCAACGAGCGAGCCGTACTCGGTCCATGAGCCGTCGTAGTTCTCCACCGATGGGTAGCCCAGCAGCTCATGCAGCACAAACCAAGTGTGTGCTGACCGCTCGCCGATGCGGCAGTAGGCGATCACACCCCGATCCGGACCGATGTCCTCGCCTCGATAGAGGGCGTGCAGTTCGTCGGCTGTCCGGAAGGTGCCGTCGTCGTTGGCCGCCTTGCTCCACGGGATGTTCACCGCTCCGGGGATTGTGGCCCGGCACCTGCGCCTGCTCCTGGGGCAGATGCTCGGGTGCCAAGCGCTCGCCCCGGTACTCCTCGGGTGAGCGCACGTCGACGAACTGCTCCTGGCCCAGCTTGGCCAGCACCCCGTCGCGCAGCGCACGGAGCTCCCCTCGGACCAGACCCGTAACACGGAAGTCGCTCGACGCCAACGCGGGGACGTCCTGGGTGAGCTCGCGGCCGTCGAGCTCCCACTTCTTGCGCCCACCGTCGAACAGCTTCACCGCGTCGAAGCCGAGATAGCGGCACAGCCAATAGGCGTAGGCGGCGAACCAGTTGTTGTTTCCGCCGTAGAGCACCACGGTCGACTCAGGGTCGACGCCCGCCTGCTGGAGCAGGCGGCTCAATGCCTCCTGGTCGACGTAGTCCCGTCGCAGGGCATCATGCAGATCGAAGAACCAGTTCCAACCCACTGCATTGCGGATGTGGCCCCGCTCATAGGCAGTGGTGTCCTCATCGACCTCGACGAGCCGGACGTTTGGGTCGTCGAGGTGCTGTACGACCCAACCGGCCTCAACGAGCGCCTCAGCCCGGACATACTCGCTCATCCCGACCTCCCAGATGTCGCGTGTCGCAGCAGCCCGGGAGCCAGATGTGGCCCACGGGCCACAAACTCGGATCGTACGCCCGAATCCCGACCAGGCCAATCGGGTTTTGCGCGATTCGGGCTGCGCGTCGCTCACGTCATCAGAGCGCGCTCGGCCACCGTCCCCCGGACCCAGTGCGAGGTGCGCTTCTGTGAACACGTCCTCGACGGCAGCCCCCGCTTCGCTCGCTTCCAGCGCATCTCGTGGTCAGCGAGTGGCGCTGCGGCGCGTGTCAACCTTTCTGAGGCAGATCTCTCTGAGAATCACTGTCTTGTAGCGGTGTCCTCCTTCGGCTCGTTGATCCACACCGCGGCAGGCAG
>Ga0209889_1000356_pt1 | contig 12246 bp, 13 predicted proteins | sample GWRWN1_0_10_FD_187233 | JGI IMG/M metagenome (GOLD analysis project Ga0209889, IMG submission 187233) | Riverbed sediment microbial communities from areas with no vegetation in Columbia River, Washington, USA - GW-RW N1_0_10 (SPAdes)... | ecosystem: Environmental > Aquatic > Freshwater > River >... | reverse complement strand
CCGCCGCCGATGTCCGGCGAGACGATCCGGATCTTCTCCTCCGGAAGGCCGGCGACGAGCGCGAACACGGTTCGGATCAGCTGCGGGGCCTGCGAGGTCATGTAGATCGTTGCCTGACCGGTCGCCGGGTTCACGTCCGCAACGCATCCACAGGTCTCCAGCGGCGACGGGTGCGAGCGCGGGTAGAACGTGTCGAGGGACACGACCCTGTCGGCCTGCGCGAACGCCGTGTCCGTGGACTCCTTGTCGCCGGATTCCCAGTGGTAGATGTGGTTGTCGGTCTGGCCCTCCTTCTCGTCGCGGATCAGCGGCGCGCCAGCCGCCTTCGCCTGGTCCGGCGACACGACGACCCCGAGTGGCTCGTAGTCGACGTCGATCAGCTCGAGGGCGTCTTTGGCGATGTACGGATCGGTCGCGATCACCGCCGCGACCTCCTGGCCCTGGAACCGCACCTTGTCGGTGACGAGCACCGCCTCCGTGTCCCCCGAAAGCGTCGGCATCCACGCCAGGTTGTGCTGTGCCATCAGCTCGCCGGTGACGACCGCGATCACGCCCTCGAGCGCCTGCGCCGCCGAGGCGTCGATCCCGTTGAGCTTCGCGTGCGCGTACGGGCTCCGCAGGATCGCCATGTACAGCATCCCGGGCAGGTGGATGTCGTCGATGTAGTTGCCGGCGCCGCGGATGAACCGGTCGTCCTCGACGCGCCGGACGCTGTGTCCGATCCCTCTGATCTCTTCGGTCTCGGCAGCCATGTGGACCCCCTCAGCTCGCCACGGTGGCGTCGGCGGTCTCGGCCGGGCCCGCCGCCATGTCGCGGCCGGCCGCCTGGATCGCCTTGACGATGTTCATGTAGCCGGTGCACCGGCAGATGTTGCCCGAGATCGCCCAGCGGACCTCGTCCTCGGAGGGCGAGGGGTTCTCGGCGAGCAGCGCGGAGCCGGTCAGCATCATGCCCGGCGTGCAGAAGCCGCACTGCAGACCGTGCTCCTGCTTGAACGCGGCCTGGATCGGGTGGAGCTGTCCGTCCTGGAGCAGCCCCTCGACCGTCGTCACCTCCCGGCCGTCGGCCTGCACGCCGAACATCGTGCAGGACTTGATCGGCCGGCCGTCGAGCAGCACCGTGCAGGCGCCGCAGCTGGTGGTGTCGCAGCCGACGTGCGTGCCGGTGAGCCCGAACTCCTCCCGGATCAGGTGCGCGAGGAGCATCCGAGGCTCGACGTCGGCACTGCGATCGGCGCCGTTGACCTTGACCGTGATCTGCATCTGCAACCCCCTCAGGCCGCGCGGGCCATCTCGAGCGCCCTGGCGAGCCCTCGCTGGACGTAGACGTCGACGACGTGGCGCTTGTAGTCGGCGGAGCCGCGAACGTCGCTCACCGGGGACGATGTCTCGGCCGCCAACCTCCCGGCCTCGGCGAACGCGGCCTCGGTCGGTTCGGCGCCGGCGAGGCTCCCCTCGGCGTCCGTCGGTTGCAGGTTCTTCGATCCGACGGCCGTCAGGCCGATGCCCGCCCGCTCGATCGTCCCGACCGAGAGCGAGAGGTGGATCGCCGCCGCGACCGTGGCGAAGTCGCCGACCTTGCGTTCGAGCTTCAGGTATGTGCCGCCGGACGGGCCGTCCGGTTGCGGGATCCGGACCTCGGTCAGGATCTCGTCGGGCTCGATCGCCGTCGTAAACGTGTCCACGAGGAACTCGGACATCGGCATCTCCCGTTCGCCGCGCTGGCTCCGCAGCACCACCGAGGCCCGGAGCGCGAGCATCACCGAGCCCCAGTCGCCAGCCGGGTCCGCGTGGCACAGGGAGCCGCCGATCGTCCCGAGGTTGCGGACGATCGGGTCGGAGATCAGCGGCGCTGCCGCCGCCATCAAGGGGTAGCGGGCCTTGAGCAGGTCGGATCGCTCGAGATCGCGGTGGCGGGCCAGCGCACCGATCGCGAGACGGTCGCCGGACTCGGCGATCGCGTCCAGACCGAGCCGGCCGATGTCGACCAGGTGCGCGGGTGCCGCCAGCCGCAGCTTCATCACGGGGATCAGGCTCTGGCCGCCGGCCAGGACCTTAGCCTCGTCGCCGTGCTCGGTGAGGAGCTGCAGCGCCTCCTCGAGCGAGTCCGGTCGGTGGTACTCGAACCTCGAAGGCAGCATAGAGAACCTCCTCGCTCGGAGCCGGTGGCGCGCAAGGTCCATGCGCCGCAACGACCGGTGATGTGACTATCCCTCCGGGCTCCATGAACGGTCAAGTCAATGCTCGACCGCCTGGGTATCGTCCGGCCGTGTCCGGTTCGAACCGCGGGTTCTGGAAGGTGGTCCTGCCCCTCGTGGTCGGCGGGATCCTGCTGGTCGTGCTCGTGCTGGTGTTCCGGCCCGTCGCGCGGACCGGCGCCGTCGCATACACCCAAGCGAACCTCCGGAGGGCGGCCGAGGCCGCGGAGCACCTGGCCACGGACGGCTCGCTCGCGGATGCGGACCGGGAGACCCTGGCGGCCGAGGGGTCGGTTGACGACCTCCTGCTGATCGACCCGGACCAGAGCTCGAACGACCCGGAGGTCGTGAGCGTGCTCGCGACCGAGGCCGTGTGGACGGGTTCGGCCCGGGCCGAGACCGGGGAGTGCTTCTGGATCCGCATCGCAGCAGGTGCCGGGCGCTCGTTCGGGACCGTGTACGGCACCGGGACCGACTGCTCGGCCGACGAGGGGAGCGCCGCCCCGCCGGGGGCCTGGCCGGAGCCCTAGTTGCCCCACGGCGGTATCGCGCCAACGGAGCCGCAGGGCTAGCATCGGAGGTTCCACTCGTTGAAAGGGGGACCCGTGGCACGCGTATCGGTCACCGTCAACGGGGACGCGCGCGAGGCTGAGATCGAACCGCGCACGCTCCTCGTGTACTTCCTCCGGGAGACCCTCGGGCTCACCGGGACGAACGTCGGATGCGACACCTCGTCGTGCGGCTCGTGCACCGTCCTGCTCGACGGCGAGTCGGTGAAGTCGTGCACGCTCCTCGCCCTCCAGGCGGAGGGTCGCGAGGTCACGACGATCGAGGGGATGGCCACCGACGGGCAGATGCATCCGCTCCAGGACGCGTTCCACCGCAACCACGGTCTGCAGTGTGGCTACTGCACGCCGGGCATGATCATGGCGGCCGCGAGCTTCCTGGAGGAGAACCCGGACCCGACCGACGAACAGGTGCGCGAGTCCCTCGAGGGCAACCTCTGCCGGTGCACCGGCTACCAGAACATCGTGAAATCGATCCTCGATGCCGCCGGGCAGATGTCCGGCGCGAAGGCCTGAGGGGGGGTCGAGATGGCGATCACCGAGAAGTTCGTGGGACAGCCGGTCCTCCGCAAGGAGGATCCGGAGTTCCTGACCGGGCAGGCGAAGTACACGGACGATCTGGGCGTGGCGGGGATGCTCTGGATGGCAGTCGTCCGGAGCCCGTACGCGCACGCCAAGATCAATGGTGTCGACGTGTCCAAGGCTCTGGCCACGGAGGGTGTCGTCGCGGCGTTCTCAGGGCAGGACTTCGAGTGGGCCGGACCCCTGCTGATGGCGTGGCCTGTGACGGAGGACATCAACAACCCGCCCCACTATCCGCTGGCCACGGACAAGGTCCGGTACCAGGGCGAAGGCGTCGCCGTGGTGGTGGCCGAGTCGCGTGGCGTGGCTGCCGACGCGGCTGAGACGGTCGAGGTCGACTACGAGGCCCTGCCGGCGGTGGCTGATGTGGAAGCGGCCCTCGTCGACGGGGCTCCCCTCGTGCACGAGGAGTTCGGAACCAACCACTGTTACACGTGGAGCATGACCAACGGCGACATCGACGAGGTGTTCGCGAAGGCCCCGGTTGTGGTCACGGAGCGCTATCGGGTTCAACGACAGATCCCGAACGCGATGGAGCCGCGGGCGATCGTGGTCGACCCGAACCCCGCCTCGGGGCAGTTCACGATGTGGACATCGACCCAGATTCCCCACGTGCTGCGCACGGCGATGACCCTGGCCACCGGCATCCCCGAATCGAAGCTCCGGATCGTCGCGCCCCGCGTTGGGGGTGGCTTCGGCTCGAAGCTGCAGGTGTACCCGGAGGAGGCTCTCGGGCTCGAGCTCGCTCGGAGACTGAGGCGCCCGATCAAGTGGACCGAGACCAGGTCCGAGGGCTACCTCGCGACCCATCACGGGCGCGATCAGGTCCAGGTGATGGAGCTGGCCGCCGACGAGGACGGCAAGATCCACGGGTACCGGGCCAAAGTCCTGGCGAACATGGGCGCGTACCTCCGGATCATCGCGCCCGGCACGCCGGTCCTCGGTGCGTTCCTCTACTGCGGTGCCTACATGGGCGAGGCGTATCACATCGATCTGACGGGGGTGTTCACGAACACCACGCCGGTCGATGCCTATCGAGGCGCGGGGCGGCCTGAGGCGACCAACGCGATCGAGCGGGTGATCGATGCGCTGGCCCGACGGGTCGGCAAGGACCCGACGGAGATCAGGCGCATGAACTTCGTGCCGCCGTTCACGGAGGCCACGCAATCGATCGGCGGCCTCATGATCGACTCGGGCGACTATCCGGCGACCCTGGACAAGGCGTTGGAGCTATTCGACTACGAGCAGTTCCGCAAGGAGCAAGCGGCCCGCAGGGAGAGCGGGGACGTCAAGCAGCTCGGTATCGGCTTCTCGACGTACCTGGAGAACTGCGGGTGGGGCCCCTCCCGGGTCATCGGAGGCGTGCTGAACTACGCGGGCGGCGGGTGGGAGGCCGCAACGATCCGATGTCATCCGACGGGGAAGGTGGTCGCGGTCGTGGGGACGACCCCTCACGGACAGGGCAACGAGACGACCTTCGCCCAGGTCGTCGCCGACGAGCTCGGCGTCCCCGTGGATGACGTCGATGTCCTGTTCGGGGACACCGACATCGCCCCGAGCGGCTGGGACACCTACGGGAGCCGAAGCGCTGCCGTGGGGACCCCCGCTGTGCACCGAGCAACGAGGAAGATCCTCGACAAGGCGAGGAAGATCGCGGCCCACGAGCTGGAGGTTGCGGAGGACGACCTCCAGTACGAACAAGGGCAGTTCTCCGTGAAGGGCGCTCCGGACCAGGCTAGGACCATCCCCCAGATCGCCTTCTCCGCATGGACGGCGCACAACCTTCCCGATGGGGTCGAACCGGGCCTCGAAGAGAGCGCGTTCTTCGATCCGCAAAACCTGGTCTTCCCCTTCGGCGCCCATATCTGTGCCGTCGAGGTGGACACGGAAACCGGAGACGTCGAGGTCGTGAAGTACGTGGCCGTCGACGACGTGGGTCCGATCGTGAACCCTCAGATCGTGGAAGGTCAGGTGGTCGGAGGTGTCATCCAGGGGATCGCGGAAGCGCTGTACGAGGAAGCCGTCTACGACGACAACGGCCAACTCCTCAGCTCGTCCATGAGCAGCTACGCGGTTCCGGCCGCCTCCGAGGTCCCCTCGATCATCACCGGGAACCATGTCACCCCGTCGACCACGAACGAGTTGGGGATCAAGGGCGTGGGCGAGACCGGCACGATCGCTTCACCGCCCGCGGTGCTGAACGCAGTCGTGGATGCCTTGACCCCTCTCGGTGTCACCGAGATCGAACGGCCGGCATCGCCGGAGAATGTCTGGAGAGCCATCCGCGAGGCGAAGGGTGGTGCGGCATGATTCCAGCACCCTTCGAGTACCGGCGGGTGGAGTTCGTCGACCACGCGATCCAGGTGCTCTCCGACAACCCGGATGCCAAGCTCCTCGCGGGAGGCCATTCGCTCCTGCCGCTGATGCGGCTCCGGCTGGCTCGCCCGCCGATGCTCGTCGACATCTCGAGGATCCAGGATCTGAAGTACGTGAAGGAGGACGGCGATCGGGTCGCGATCGGCGCGCTCACGCGGCATCACGACGTGGCCAACAGCGAGGTCCTCCGCGAGCTCTGTCCGATCGTGTCCTACGCGGCCGGAGAGATTGGCGACCCACAGGTCCGTCACGTCGGGACGATCGGGGGCTCGGTGGCGCACGCCGACCCGGCCTCCGACCTCCCCAGCGTGCTGCTCGCGCTGGACGCCGAGATGGTCGTGCGCGGGCCCGAGGGCAACGTTCGGAACGTGCCGGCGGCCGCCTTCTTCAAGGGACTGTTCGAACCCGACCTGGCGACCAACGAGGTCCTGACCGAGATCCGCGTCCCCAAGACCGCGGGTCGCGGCTGGAGCTACGTGAAGTTCCACCGGCGGGCGCAGGACTGGGCGCTCGTCGGGGTCGCGGCGCTCGCGCAGAACGGGCCCGGGCCGGCCGTGGCCCTCACGAACATGAGCGACCGGCCGGTGCGGGCCAAGGGTGTCGAGGAGGAGCTGGCCGGCGGCGCCGATCCGGCGGCGGCGGCGCAGCGGGCCGCCGAGGGCACGAGCCCTCCCACCGACGCGTTCGCGAGCGCCGAGTATCGGCAGGGGCTCGTCAAGGTGTTGGTTCGCCGCGCGATCGAGGAGGCGCAGGCGCGGTAGGCCTTCGTCTTTGACGCTCGCTCGCCCGTCTGCCTAGATGGAGGCATGCTGGCGCTCCTCGACGAGGGCACGTGGTTGCGGGACGTGGGCCTGCCGATCCTGCTCACGGTCGTGGCGGCGGTCCTCGCGACGCTCATCCTGCGGGTAATCGTCGGCCGGTTCCAGCGCAAGCTCGAGCAGGCGCCGCACCTGTCCGAGGCGGGCAACCTGCAGCGCGCCGCGACGCTCGCGCACGCGCTCTCGGCCACGTTCGTGGTCGTCGTCTGGGTGCTCGCCGGCATGCTGATCCTCAACTACCTCGACGTCCCGCTCGCGCCGTTCATCGCGAGCGCCGGGATCGCCGGCGTCGCGCTGGGGTTCGGTGCGCAGAGCATCGTGAAGGACACCCTGACGGGCTTCTTCATCCTGCTCGAGAACCAGTTCGGCGTAGGCGACACGGTGGAGATCCGTACCCCCGCCAATCCGATCCTCGGGCGCGTCGAGTGGCTCACGCTCCGGGCGACGGCGCTCCGGGCGTACGACGGGACCCTGCACATCGTGCCGAACGGGAACATCGTCCTGGTGAGCAACAAGTCGCGGGGATGGGCGCGCGCGATCGTCGACACGCACATCGCGTACGGCCAGGACCCCGAGCAGGTCCGAGAGGTGCTCCAGGAGCTCTTCGACGAGCTCCGGGACGAGCTGAAGAAGGACCCCGAGATGAAGGGGTGGGTGATGGACGGACCATCGGTACTCGGCGTCGAGACGACGAACGATCGCGATGTCGTGATCAGGGTCGTCGCCGAGACGCGCCCTTCAAAGAAGGTCGACGTCGAACGCATCCTTCGCGCCCGGATCACCCAGCGGCTGAGCGAACGCGGGATCCGGGCCCCGGTGCTCGCCGCCCCGCCCCCGGCCGCTCCCGAACCGTAGGGTCTCGCCTGGCCCTCGCAGGCCCGAGCGGCCGGTAGGCTTGGTCGCCATGGGACGGATGCCGTTCAGCCTGGTCGAGACGCTCCAGGAGGGTCTCGCGCGCGAGCACTACCTCGCCGACCGAGGACTGTCCACGGCGATCTACCTCGCGGTCTCCCTCGACAAGCCGCTCCTGCTCGAGGGTGAGGCCGGGGTGGGCAAGACCGAGGTCGCGAAGGTGCTCGCTGCGCTCCTCGACCGCGAGCTGATCCGCCTCCAGTGCTACGAGGGCATCGACGCGAGCCAGGCCCTCTACGAATGGAACTATTCCAAGCAGCTGATCGCCGTTCGCGCGATGCAGGACGTGACGGCCGAGGCGCACGTCGAGGACCTGTTCGGCCCCGAGTACCTGGTCGAGCGCCCGCTCCTCGCGGCGATCCGGGCGGGCTCGAAGGCCGTGCTGCTGGTCGACGAGCTCGACCGCGCCGACGACGAGTTCGAAGCCTTCCTGCTCGAGGTCCTGTCCGAGTTCGCCGTCACGATCCCCGAGATCGGTCGCGTGGCCGCCGAGGAGCCACCGGTGGTCATCGTGACCTCGAACCGCACGCGCGAGCTCCACGACGCGCTGAAACGACGCTGCCTGTACCACTGGATCGACCATCCCTCGCTCGACCGCGAGATCGAGATCATCCGCGCGCGCGCCCCCGAGGTCCCCGAGGTCCTCGCGCGCGACGTCGCCACCGCGGTGAGCCGCCTCCGCGGCTTCGACATCGCCAAGCGCCCCGGTGTGGCCGAGACGATCGACTGGGCGAATGCCGTCGCGTTCCTCGGCGCCGACCACCTCGACGAGGAGACCGCGGCGGAGACGCTCGGCGCGGTGCTGAAGGACCACGAGGATCAGCAGCTCGCGGTCGAACGCCTGAGCGAGGTCGTCGATGGCCGCGAACGCTCCTGAGCCCGACGTCCTCGCGCGCCTGATCGGTTTCGGGCGCGACCTCCGCGGCCGCGGCCTGCCGGTCGGCACCGGTCGCATCGTCACGTTCTGCCGCGCGGCGGGGGCGCTCGGCGTCGTCGAGCGAGACGACCTGTATTGGGCCGGGCGCTCCTCGTTGATCTCGCGACCCGAGGACGTCGACGCGTTCGATGCGGCGTTCGATGCGTGGTTCGGGACGGGGTTCCGCCTCCAGCTACCGATGCCCGGCTCGCCGCCGGGGGGCGATGGTGCGGGTGAGGACGAGGGAGCGTTCGAGGGTGAAGCGCTCGACGACCGCGTGCTCGCTCGCGAATGGCACGAGCTCGAGGAGGATGCCGAGACCGAGGGCGAGGCGTCGATCCGCATCGTCGCGAGCGCAGCCGAGATGCTGCGCGAGAAGTCGTTCGGCGACCTCAGCGAGGAGGAGCGCCGCCGGGTGACGCATCTGGTCCGCAAGCTCGCCGTGCAGCTCCCGATGCGGCACACGCGGCGGTACCGAGCCGCTTCCTCGGGTTCGCGGTTCGACGTGCGCCGAACGCTCCGCCGCTCGCTCCGAACCCAGGGCGAACCGTTCCACCGCGCGTGGCGAGATCGAGGGCGCCGGACTCGCCCGCTCGTGTTGATCCTCGACATCTCGGGCTCGATGGCGCCGTACTCTCGCGCACTGATGCAGTTCGCGTTCGCCGCGATGGCCGCCGGCCGCCGCGTCGAGGTGTTCTGTTTCGGGACGCGACTCACGAGGGTGACGCGAACGCTCCGCACCAAGGATCCCGACCGAGCGCTGCGCGAGATCGGCCACCTCGTCGAGGACTGGGAGGGCGGCACTCGGATCGGGGCGTCGCTGAAGGAGCTGGTCGATGGGTGGAGCCAGCGCGCGTCGATCCGAGGCTCGGTCGCGGTGATCTGCTCCGACGGGCTCGAACGCGGCGAGCCCGACCTGCTCCGCGACCAGATGGCGAAGCTCCGGCGGCTGGTCCACAAGATCGTCTGGGTGAACCCGTTGAAGGGGAGCCCGCACTACGAGCCGCTCGCCCGCGGGATGGCCGCGGCGTTGCCTTCGATCGACGAGTTCCTGCCGGGTCATAACCTCGAGAGCCTCGAGGAGCTCTCGCGGGCGCTCGCCGACTAGCATCGGGTTCGTGGACGGACCGGAGGGACCCGGCGGCCGCGTCCGGCGGATGGGCCGGCTCGACGAGCCCTCCGACGAGGGCCTCCTCACCTACGGCGAGTACCTCGCGGTCCCCGAGCTGATCGCGCTCCAACGCCTGCGCTCGGATCCGCCGGTCCACGACGAGCTGCTGTTCATCGTGGTGCACCAGGCGTACGAGCTGTGGTTCAAGCAGCTGATCTTCGAGCTCGAGTCGGTCCGAGACCGGATGATCGACGGCGACGCGGAGCGAGCCCGTCACTACCTCACCCGCGTGCACGCGATCGAACGCGTCCTGATCGATCACATCCAGGTGCTCGAAACGATGACGCCGCAGGACTTCCTCGAGTTCCGCTCGCTGCTTACGCCGGCCTCGGGCTTCCAGTCGGTGCAGTTCCGGGAGGTGGAGTTCATCTCGGGACTCAAGCAGCGCGGGTACCTCCGCGACCTCGCCGCGTCACCCGAGGACCTGGAACGGCTCGCGCGGAGGCTCGAGGAGCCGACCGTCTGGGATGGATTCGCTGCCCTGCTCGAGCGCGACGGGCTCGAGATGCCTGAGGACGACGAGGGAGCGCGGCGCGACAGCCTCCTTCGGATGGCCCGCGAGCCCGAGCGAGCCCATCTGTTCGCGGTCGCCGAGCGCCTGCTCGATCACGACGAGGGGTTCGCGCAGTGGCGCTACCACCACGTGCTCATGGTCGAGCGCGAGATCGGCGCCAAGTCGGGCACCGGTGGTTCGGCCGGCGTCGAGTACCTGCGTTCGACCTTGCACAAGCGGTTCTTCCCCGAGCTGTGGGGCCTGCGCTCTCACCTCTAGGGTCTAGCGCTCCCCGTCCGAGGTCGGAGCGGTGGGACCCTCCGTCCGTTCTCCGAGTCCTCGATCAGCGTCGTGAGACGGCGCTCCCGCGTCTCCGGCTTCTTCGCGCTCATCACCCAGTAGCGCGCGGTGGCGCGGTAGCCGTCGGGTTGGGCCTGGAACCAGCTCCACGCCTCCTCCTTCGCACGGAAGCGCTTCTCGAAGGCCGCCGGGAGCTCGACCGAGTGCCGTTGCTCGTACGAGTAGGTCGCGGTCCTGTCCTCGCGGCGTTCGCGGAACGCCTTAAGGCCGGGCGCCCGCATGCGCCGCTGCTTCGAGAGCTCCCCGACGCGGCCGACGTTGACCGCGCTCCAGTTGCTGTCGGGTTTCCTCGGCGTGAACCGGTTCATGTAGCTCTCGTCGTCGATGCTTTGTCGAACGCTGTCGATCCAGCCGAAGCACAGCGCCTCGTCCACCGCCTCCGGCCACGTGATGCTCGGCCGGCCGGAACGCTTCTTGTAGAGCCCGACCCACAGTTCGGTGGCCGTCTCGTGGTGCTGCTCGAGCCAGGCACGGAACTCCTCGGATGTCGCGAAGAAGGTCGGCTTCATGTCCGCGTTCTCACGTATCCCTGGACCAGTTGGAGCAGTCGTTTCCGGCCGAACGAGTCGTCGTGCCCTCCGTGGACGATCCGCGCGGGGACCTCGCGCAGTCGCTGCATGCTCAGGACGTAGTCGGTGATGTCCGATTCGGGCAGCTCGTCGAGCAGGACGCCGCTCTCGTAGACGCAGTCGCCCGCGAACAGCGTCCGCGTCGCCTCCTCCCACAGGCCGATCTCGCCCGGCGTGTGGCCGGGCAGATGCAGGACCGTGAGCGCCCGGTCGCCGAGATCGATCACATCGCCCTCCTCGACGACCCTGGTCGGCGTCACCGGCGTCACGGCGTACGACGCGAGCTCGTACCCCTCGCGCGGCAGCGCCGTGATGAGCGACGTCGGCGGGTCGTAGCCCGAGAGCTCTTCGGGCGGGTAGTCCTCGATGCGGAGCGAAGCGAACCCGTCCGCGCTCGCCACGGAGTCGGCGTCGTCCCGGTGGACGACGACCTCGTCGAACTGGTGCAGCCCGCAGGTGTGGTCGAAGTGCCGATGCGTGGCCACCGCGATCGTCGGTCGTTCGAACAGGTCGGCGAGCTCCTCGTGCAACGACCCGATCCCGAGACCGGTGTCGACCATGACGTCCCGGTCGCGGCCGCGAACGAGGAACAGGTTCGCCTGGAGGAACGGGTCGACGTTCGGCTCCCGGATCCGGAGGACGCCGTCGTCGACCGTCTCGTGCTCGAACCATCGCTCGGCCACACGCACCCGCGGGATGCTATCGGCTTGACGCGGCGGTCCCCGCCGGGATACGACCGGTCCCCACACGAGGGCCAAGGTAGGCCAAAGGTAGGAAGGAGGGGTTCGCATGGCGACCGATCTGTCCATCTCGCTCCCCGACGAGCCTGGGGGGCTCGCGAAAGCGGCGGGGGCGCTCGGTGCGGCCGGCGTCAACGTCGAGGGCATCGCGGGTCTCGGCGGCGGTGGGCACGGCCACGTCCATCTGCTGGTCGAGGACGCCGCGGCTGCCCGATCCGCGCTCGAGGGCGCGGGAGTCATGATCGAGGGTGAGCGCGAAGCCGTGGTGGTCGATGTCTCCAACGAGGATCGCCCGGGCAAGCTCGCCGAGCTCGCGGACGCGATCGCCGGCGCCGGTGTCAACCTCGCGGCCTGCTACGTGGCGTCCCGCTCCCGCGTCGTCTTCTCGTCCGATGACCCGGCCGGCCTGCGTTCGGCGCTCGGGGCGTGAGTCGAACACCGCGGGGCCTGTTGCATCACGTCAAGATGTCCTCGAGGTAATCACCGGTTGCATCACGAAAGATGTCCTCGAAGCCTCAGCCCTGAAGATCGTGCCGGGGCTGGGG
>Ga0209889_1000353_pt1 | contig 12292 bp, 11 predicted proteins | sample GWRWN1_0_10_FD_187233 | JGI IMG/M metagenome (GOLD analysis project Ga0209889, IMG submission 187233) | Riverbed sediment microbial communities from areas with no vegetation in Columbia River, Washington, USA - GW-RW N1_0_10 (SPAdes)... | ecosystem: Environmental > Aquatic > Freshwater > River >... | reverse complement strand
TGATGTCCTGGCGCCCGGCACCGACCAGGCGGGCGTGGCCGTCGCCGGTCAGCTGGTAGAGGCCGTCATGGGTGGCCATGTACAGCCTGCCGTCGGCCGGATTGACACCCAGACCGTGCACGTGCGTCAACGCGACCGGCTCCGATTCACCGCCGGGCCTGGTCTGCCACAGCACTAGAGCGCCGACGACGGCGAGCACGGCCACGGCCGCGCCGATCCAGGTCCATGAACTGCGGCGGCCGGAAGGCACCGCCGGGGGGCGACGACGTTGCGTCGGCGTCGGCCGCGCCGCCTTGGTCCGTGCCGCCTTTGCCATCGCTTGCCCTCCGAGGTCCGCATCGGCCCCAGGTCGCCCGGATGCCAGCAACAGCTTACCTAACCTGCTTAGGAGATCGCGATGACGGACGGAGCTAAGAGCTAGAGGTACGCGAGGGCCTCGCGAACGGTCAGGCGGGAGGCGCGGGATGCCGCAGCCTCGGTGGCGAGCATGGCGCCAAGGACGACCAGCGCCGTCCAGATCGAGGCGGCGAGGACGGAGACCCGGAGGGGCAGCGGAGCGTTGAAGAACAGGTTGCCGAGCAGCGCGCCCATGGCCGCGGTCAGACCGAGGGCGGGGACCGGCCACGATCGCGGCGAGATCGGCGGGCGAGAAGCGCTACGCCCTCTCGATCCTGCAGGCCGAGTTCTCCCTGACCCAGATGCTCGGCGTTCCTCGGCGACCTGCACCGGTTCATCGACGACGGCCACGTGCCGTTTGTGCACTTCGCCAAGGGACAGCGCAAGGACGACCTACGACCTACGCCGGCTGCGCCTGCACGGCCTCATCGAACGCATCCCCCGAACCCACCGCTACCAGGTCACCGACACCGGTCTACGCGACGCCTTGTTCCTCACCCGGGTCCATGTTGCGGGCCTGTTGGGTGGTCCAGGCGGCGGTCGGGTGGGCGGTGACGCCGAGGATGTGTACCCGCCGCGTGGCGATCTCCGTGACGAACAGCACGTACAAACGACGCAGGGCGACGGCATCGATATGGAAGAAGTCCGCCGCCGGCAGCCCGGACGCCTGCGCCCGCAGGAACTTCCGCCAGCTCGTATCGACCTTGCGTGGCGCGGGACCGATCCTGCCGACGGCGTGGATGGGGCGGATGGTGCCCCGCCGTGGCACGGCGTTCTCGTGGCGCAACAGAAGTAGCGCCACCTCAAGGCTCGCGCGACCGCGGGCCAGTAAGGTCAGCCACTCGACGATCCGACAGAAGACCACGTACAGCAGGCCCAGCGACACATCCCGATCATGCCGCACCGTCGATGAAGATCGACGCATCCGCCCAGGTCAAGGCCCGTGACGACGTTTTGGCACCCCACAGGGAGGACGGCATGCGCGGAGGTCGGGTACTGGCGGTTCTTGGCTGGCTCTACGCCGCAGCCATCGTGATTCTCGCCTCGGGCGACTCGGTCGCCTACCGGTTCTTCGACACCGACGACTGCGGCCTACCGCCCAGCCCGGTCAGGCCGTGGCCATCGCCGTGGCCGTGGTGGGTACCCGCGGGCGCGTTGGCCTTGGCGGTGATCGGTCTGATCGCCACGTGGAGCGCCACCCGCAGAGCGGAGAGATAGGGGCTCACCCGGGCATTAGCGACAAATCACCGCCGCGCGCACTCCATGGCCGTGGCGAAACGCGGCCGCGACGAGGGCATCGGCGACGCGATGGCCGGCAAGATCTGCAACGCGCTGACGTTCTACACCGACCTACGCGATTCGTGATCCGCCCAGTGCAGACACCGATGCGCTGCGTCCCCGGCTGCCGATCGGCGACCCGCCGGATCAGTTGGAACTCGCTTCCAGCAACCGCATCCGCTCAAGGCACGGGTCCCTGAGCGACATCTGGGCGGCAGGCTGGCCGACCAGGCCGCAGCGGTCGCGGACCGTCGGCATCGCCCCCCTGCAGTTCGCCGCGCAGGCCTGACTGACCGGTCCGGCCACGGCGATCGGCACCCGCGAGTACATGGGCCCGAGCACGCCAGCGGCGATACTGTCGACGCCGGCGCCGACGTGTACGCGCTGGGCTGCGTGCTGTACACCATGTTCACCGGCGGCCCACCCTTCACCGGTGACAGTCCCTCGGCGTTGGCCTGGCAGCACCCGACCCCCCCGGGTGCCGGTGGCGTCGCACCGACCGCCCATCCAACACGAGCTGGACGCCTTGGTCGGTCAGCAACTCGCAAAGAACCCGGCCGACGCCGACCGCCCCGGCGCCGCCGGCGAGGTGCGCGCCAAGCTGATGCGACTGCTTGCCCAGCCGGCGACCCCGCCACCGTGGCCGGTCCCGTAGCGGCGGCCTATGCTCCCCCTGCGGCCCGAGCTGGGGCCGCCGTCGTGGCACGAATCCAGACCATGCCGGCCCTAGACCCCGACAACGAGCCGCCAGCCGCCCGGGGGTGTACCGGGCCGGAAGCAGGGTCTCCGGGGTCGCTGCTGCCACGGATCGCTCGACGATATTTCAGCCGATTGAGCATTTTATGCCTAATAAGGCTAGCTAACGCGGATCAATTGCTAACGTCGCATCTGGCCGGAGCCCAACTGGCCGCCGAACCTTCGCCTCCACCAACGGTCGAGTTGGGCCGGCGCAGGAACATGCACCAGCCGAGGAAGGTGTTTCATGTCCACTGTCAGCAGTGCCGGGGCGTGGTCGACCGGGGGGCGCCGACGTTGCCGGCGATGTAGACACGTCGCCCGGCCGGTGTCCTATCGCAGGGCACCCGGACGAACGCCTCTGAGGCAGGGGGCCGGATGCGTGTCGTGACAACGGGTGCTGCCGGCTTCATCGGCTCGACCCTGGTGGACCGGCTGCTACGGGAAGGCCACAGCGTGCTGGCCGTGGATGACCTGTCCGGTGGCCACCTCGACAACCTTGCCGAATCGGTCGACGACCCCCACCTGACATTCGTCGAAGGGGACGTGACAGCCGACACGGCCAAGAGTGAGATGGCTTCGTATCGGGCGGAGGTGTTCTTCCACCTGGCCGCGCAGACGGATGTTCGCCACAGTGTCGCCGACCCCTTCAGCGATGCGCGTAACAACGTGCTGGGTTCCCTGGCTGCTGTCGACTGTGCTCGAGCGAGCGGGGCTCGCAAGTTCGTCTTCGCGTCGTCGGGCGGCGCTATCTACGGAGATCACGCGGCGTACCCCGTCGACGAGTCCGCACGCGTCGACCCGCACTCGCCGTACGGTGCGTCGAAGGCCTGCGTTGAGATCTATCTGCGTGTCTTCCGCCACCTGCACCGCCTGCAGACGACGGCGCTGGCACTCGGAAACGTTTACGGCCCTCGCCAGGATCCCCAGCGGGAGGCGGGAGTGGTGTCGATCTTCGCTTCGGCCCTTCTCGAGCGGCGACCGACGATAATCTTCGGTGTCGGGGAAACGACCCGCGACTATGTGTACGTCGACGACGTCGTCGAGGCGTTCGTACGGGCCGCTGGTTCGGCGGGAGATGGACTGCGGCTCAACATCGGTACCGGGCTTGAGACGTCCCTGCGCACCCTGCATCGGCTCGTCGCCGAAACGGTCGAGGCACCCGACACGCCCACATTCATGCCGCGGCGTGCCGGGGAGCTCGATCGGGTCGGGCTTGATAGCGCCGCGGCCCGACGCGTGCTCGGCTGGCGTCCGAAGGTCAACCTGCCAGAGGGCCTCACTCGGACGGTCGCCTGGCTCCAGGATCACCGTGTCCACCCGACCGCCACGACCTCGCGGGAGACCGCGGCGGCGATCGTCCAGGCAACGTCTGGTGCCAGTACGTGATCGCCAACGATCTGTTGCCAGCTGCTGGCCAGCGCCCCATGGCTCACGGCAAGTTCCTGTACCTGGGGGACGAGAAGTTTTACGTGCGCGGGGTCACGTACGGGACGTTCCGCCCCGACGCCTCCGGCGACGAGTACCCGCCGCCCGCACTCGCACGTCGCGACCTCGCGCTCATGGCGGCGAACGGTATCAACGCCGTGCGCACGTACACCCTGCCGCCATGCTGGTTTTTCGACGCGGCAGCCGAGCACGGACTCCTCGTGCTGCCGAGCCTGGCGGCGGAGCGGCTCGTGGGACACCTCAACGACGGGCAGCACGCCCAGGCACGTGTCGAGACGCAACTGCAGGAACAGGTGCGACGTCGTGCGGCGCATCCCGCTCTGCTGGGCTACAGCGTGGGCAACGAGATACCCGCATCTATCGTCCGGTGGCTCGGGCCCGTGCAGGTGGAACGGTTTCTCGGACGCCTCTGCCACCGGGTCAGGGATGTCGATCCGGCGGCGTTGGTCACCTACGTCAACTACCCGTCCACGGAGTACCTGGAGTTGACCTTCCTGGACTTCACCTGCTTCAACGTGTACCTCGAGCAGCAGGACCGGCTGGCCGCATACCTCGCTCGGCTCCAGAACCTCGCCGGCGACCGGCCACTGCTGATGACCGAACTCGGCCTCGACAGCATCCGCAACGGCGAGGATGGGCAAGCACGGTCGGTCGCTTGGCAGTTGCGGACCGCCTTCAAGACCGGATGCGCCGGCACGTTCGTGTATGCATGGACCGACGAGTGGCACCGCGGCGGGGAGGACGTGTACGACTGGGGGTTCGGCCTGACATACCGCGATCGCACGGCCAAGCCGGCCCTCGCCGCGGCGCGCGAGGCGTACGCGGAGGTGCCCTTCTCCGCAGACGTGGACTGGCCCCGCATCTCCGTTGTGGTCTGCGCCTACAACGCTGAGCCGACCATCCAGGAGTGCCTCGACGCCGCCATGCGCCTGGACTACCCCGACTACGAGGTGATCGTGGTCGACGACGGCTCGACCGATGCGACCGCCGACCTCGTCCGGGCCTATCCGGTGCATCTGATAAGTACCGAGAACCGGGGATTGAGCAACGCCCGCAACACCGGACTCGACGTTGCCGACGGTGAGATCATCGCCTACCTCGACAGCGATGCCTACCCCGACCCGCACTGGCTGACGTATCTGGCAGCTACGTTCGTGAACACCGATGTCGTCGGGGTGGGAGGGCCGAACCTCCCGCCACCGGGCGACGGTGCGATCGCCGAGTGCGTGGCAAGGGCCCCCGGCGGGCCCGCGCATGTCTTGCTTACCGACACGGTGGCCGAGCACATTCCGGGCTGCAATATGGCTTTCCGCGCCTCGCCGTTACGGGAGATCGGCGGCTTCGACCCGCGCTTTCGGTCCGCCGGCGACGATGTGGACATCTGCTGGCGGCTGCAGGACCGGGGCTGGACCCTGGGATTCTGCCCTGCGGCCGTGGTCTGGCACCATCGCCGGAACTCGATACGGGCGTACTGGCGTCAGCAGCGGGGCTACGGGCGGGCCGAGGCGATGCTCGAGGACAAGTGGCCCGAGAAGTACAACGCGGCTGGCCACCTCCGCTGGTCCGGCCGCATCTACGACCGCGGCCGCACCCATTACCTTGTGCGGACGCGCCGGATCTATCACGGCTCGTGGGGCACGGCCCCCTTCCAATCTCTGTACCAGCCGGCGCCCGGCACCCTGCTCTCGCTGCCCCTGACACCCGAGTGGCTCCTGCTCAGCGCCGCCCTGGTGTGTCTGGCGCCGCTCGGCGTCTTCTGGTCGCCGTTCCTGATCGGCCTGCCGATTGCCGCCCCGATCGCCGTTCTCCTGGTCATTCTCCAGGCGTCGAAGAGCGCCGCGCGGGCCTCGTTCCCCGACGCACCCCGAACCCGCCGGGGACTTATGGGCCGGCGGGTCCTCACTGCCGGTCTGCACGTACTGCAACCGCTCGCCCGACTTCGCGGGCGCCTGAGCGGTGGTCTCACGCTCTGGCGGGGCCACCGGGTGCGAGGTTTCCGAGCGCCGGTGCGCAGAACGAGCTGGAGTTGGTGCGAGCATTGGGTCGCCCCGGAGGAGCGTCTTGGAGCCGTCGAGGCGCAGCTGATCTCGTCCGGGAACGGCGTCCGGCGTGGTGGCAACTTCGACCGCTGGGACCTCGACGTTCGGGACGGCCCGCTCGGATCGGCTCGTCTTCTCCTGTCCGTGGAGGAACTCGGCGGCGGCGCGCAGCTGATCCGGTATCGGTGCTGGCCCGTTATCCGCCGGATGGCGCTCGCGCTGCTCCTCGCGTGCGGCGCGGTGGCGGCGGCGGCCGGGGTGAGCGGGGCATATCTGATGGCAACGGTCTCGGCGACCGTCTGTGTGTTGCTGGCCGCGCTGTCCATCGTCGAGTGCGGCGCGGCGCTCGGGGCCCTGCTGGCCGCGGTACCTTCCGGCCTCGGTCTCGGCGGCGACCCGCCGAGCACGACGACGCCGACCCCGCGGCCAGAACACCGGCGCTTAAGCCCTCGGGACGGAGTGTAGCGAGGAGTTTCCACCATGATCGACGGACTCGACCGCGTGCTGGGCGATAGCCGCCAGCTGGGGCTGGCGGAACTCCAAGGTGTGCTGCTGGAGTTGTTCGACGGGTCCGGCGTGACGGGACGACTGACGAGCGAGCAGGTGTTAAAGAAGGACAAGGTCTACCGCCTCGAGATCGAGATCGAGGGTCGGGCTCGTACGGTCGTTGTCAAGCTCCTGGATCTGCCCCGCGCCCTACGCAACGAGCTGATCGCAACGCGCTGGCTGCCCGCTGTCGACCTGGGGCACCGCTGCCCGGTCCTCCTCGGTGTCGCGGCCGAGCGCAGCGGGCGGTGCGTCTGGCACATATACGAGGATCTCGGAGATTGGAGTCTCGACACCACTAACCCCGAGCGCGGCCGCGTGGAGGCGGCGGTCGACCTGATTGCTTCGCTTCACCGGCGCTTCGCCGAGCATCCACTCCTGCCGGAATGCCGGATGCGCGGACACGACCGGGGGATCACCTTCTACACCGCGAACATCCGCGACGCAATCCGTGGCCTGGAGTATCTCCAGCCGCCCGTAGTCGACCTCGACCCGGGGCAGGTGGCGGTGCGGGACCGGCTGCTGCAGCGTCTGTACACGCTTCTCGACGAAGGTCCCGACCGAGCGCACGGTGTGGCCGAACTGGGAGGTCCCGAGACGCTACTACACGGGGATCTTTGGCCGGAGAATATTCGCACCGTGCCCACGCCCTACGGCCTTCAGACCTGCCTGATCGATTGGGACGCGACAGGCGTGGGACCGCTCACCTATGACCTGTCGACCTTCCTGTACCGGTTCTCGGCCCACGACCGCCCGTGGATCCTGGACTACTACCAGCAGGCGGTGGCACCGTTGGGTTGGCGCGCGCCGGGTACGAGCGACCTGAACCTCTTGCTGGAAACCGCGGAGATCTCGCGCCTGGCCAACTGTCTTGTCTGGCCGTGCATCGCCGCGGTGGAAACGCGGGCCGGATGGGCGGTCGACCGCCTGGCCGAGATCGAGAGGTGGTTCGAAGCCGTGGAGCCGGCAATTTGAGCACGTACCTTGTTGTCAACGGTGACGACTTCGGCGCCGGCTGGGGAATCAATCGGGGCACCGTCGAGGCACACCAGCGGGGCGTGCTCACGAGCACCAGCCTGATCCTTAACATGGCCGCGAGCCACGAGGCGCTGCGCTTGACGGCCGAACTGCCGGCGCTAAGCGTGGGCCTGCACGCCAATCTGATGGACCCTTCGGGGCAGCCGATGGTCGACCTCGAGACCGGTGCGGGCTGCGGGCCCGTCATCGAGCAGCAGCTCAACTCGTTCCACGAGCTCACGGGCCGACCGCCGACACATCTGGATTCGCATCACAATCACCATCGGAATCCTCGGCTGCTCCCCTACTTCCAGGAACTAGCCGACCGGTACCGGCTGCCGCTGCGCGAACACTCGCCGGTGCGGTACCTGTCCAAGTTCTACGGCCACTGGGGCGGCGAAACGCACGCGGAGCAGATCAGCGCCCAACACCTGATCCGCCTACTCGCGACCGAGTTACCGCCCGGCATCACCGAGCTGAGCTGCCATCCCGGCTACTGCGATCCGGAACTGCGATCCAGCTACCGAATGGAGCGTGAGGTGGAGTTGTGCAGCCTGTGCGACCCGACGGTCCGTGACTTTCTGAGCATGCAGCAGATCCGACTCATCAATTACCGGGACGCCGTCGCGTTGCTCGCCGCGGCCCGGGGGGAGGGACCGGCGTGGCCACTGTCGTAGTCTCGTCGTACCGGACCATCAAGTTTATCGAAGGCGGAGGCCATTTCTGGGTGTACATGCAGTACGTCCAGGCCCTACGCCAGTCAGGGTGCGAGGTTTACTGGTTCGAACGTTTCGACAGCCGCGATGCTGGGCCGCAGATGTTTCGGGCCGAAATCTTACTACGGCGGTTGAAGCGCTTTGGTCTGGACGGCAAGGTCATCCTCTGTTCGGATGCCGGCACGAAACACGCCCGGAGTAGGGAATACCACTACTTCGGGACCACACCCTCCGCGGCGCGGGCGGCATTCGAACGCGCCGACCTGCTGCTGAACTTCCACTACGCGCTCGATCCCGAGCTGCTCGCCAGCTTCCGCCGCACCGCCCTCGTGGACATCGACCCCGGTCTGCTACAGGAATGGATGAGCAACGGCGAAATACCGGTGGCGCCACATGACGTGTATTTCACGACCGGCGACACCGTCGGCACCACGGCGGCGCGCTTCCCGGACTGCGGTCTCGATTGGGTTCACATACGCCCAGCAGTGTTCCTAGATCTGTGGCCATATACATACGACCCCTCGTGTGAAGCGTTCACGACAGTCACCAACTGGTGGGGCGGATGGGTGACGGAGACCGTGCACGGCCGCGACGTGCCGTACGAGAACAACAAGCGGGTGGCTTACCTCGCACTCGCCGAACTTCCACACTTGACGAGCCAGCCGCTCGAGTTGGCTGCCTGTATGGCCCCAGACGACACGGAGGATCAGCTGACGATGGAGCGCCATGGATGGCGACTCCGTCCTGCCTTGGAGCTGACCCGGACGCCCGAGATGTACCGCTCGTACATCCAGGGTTCGCGCGGGGAGCTGACCTGTGTTAAGGCGTCGTGCATCAAGCAGCAGAACGGCTGGATCAGCGATCGGAGCCTGTGCTACCTGGCGACCGGCAAACCGGTGGTGATGCAGGACACCGGACCGAGCTCGTACCTGCCCTTTGGTGAGGGCATCTTCCGCTTTACCACGCCGGCTGAGGCGGCCGAGGCGTTGGCGATCGTCAATGCAGATTACGAAAGGCATTGCCTGGCCGCTCGGTCCGTCGCTGAAACGTACTTCGACGCCCGGAAGATCTCTGAGCGAATCCTGGATGTCGCGCTGACCTGATGCCGACGGCCGATCCAATGACCTCACAGGGTTTGCCCGAACGTTCCGTCTCGGGCGCGAAACGGCTCGATGTTGGAGACGAGTTCGTGATCATCGGGTCGGCAGACGGCCGGGTCACCATCCGCCGCCTCGCTTCAGCGCAATCCCTTGGTCATCTGGGCGATACGACCGGCGGTAACCTCGATCCGCTCGTCGCACTCCTCAAGCGTGGTCAGGCGATGCGCGATCATGAATGTAGTTCGACCCTCCATGAGCCGGGACATGGCTTCCATGATCGCCCTCTCGGTGTGAACGTCGACCGAGCTCGTCGGCTCATCCAGAATCAGCACGGGGGCGTCGCGGAGGAAGGCTCTCGCGAGAGATACGCGCTGGCGTTCCCCGCCGGACAGGCGAACCCCGCGCTCTCCCACAAGCGTGTCGTAGCCATCGGGAAGAGCCGCGATGAAGTCGTGAGCTCCGGCGGTGGCAGCAGCAGCCATGATCTCCTCGAAGCTCGCGCCCGGACGAGCGTAGGCAATGTTCTCGCCGATGCTCGTCGAGAAGAGCAGCGGTTCCTGAAGCACCATCGCGAACTGCGCGCGCAAGTCGGCGACCCGGTAGGCGCGTAGGTCGACGCCGTCCAGTCGGATGCACCCCGCAGTGGGGTCGTAGAAACGATTGAGGAGACTTACCAGGGTGGTCTTGCCGGCGCCCGTCGCGCCAGCCACCCCCACGCGCGTACCAGCCCGTACATGGATAGACACATCCTGGAGAACCGGCCGTTCGCCGTCGTACGCGAACGAGACCCCCTCGAAGACGACCTCGCCACGCGCTCGACGAAGCGGGACCGCCTGGGGACACTCCTTGACGTCGGGCTCCTCGTCGAGCAATGCGAAGGCACGCTCCACGCTGGACAGGCAGCCCTGCAGCGATCCTGCCTTCTTGCTCATCGTCTTCAGCGGAGCGTAGAGCTGTAACAGGTATGTCATGACCAGCAACAGCTCGCCGAGCGTGATCACACTCGCCTGGACGTGCCGGGCACCGATGTAGAGCGCTGCGGCTGCACCAACGGCGGTCGTGAGGCCCACCACGAAGGCATAGCCGCCCGACGCGACGATATAGCCGATGCGTGCCCGCATCCCCGCGTGAAAATGACGGACGAAGCGCTTCTCCTCGTGCGCTTCCCGGCCAAAGGCCTGGACCACGCGCGTCGCCGCAAGAGCCTCCTGAACCACGGACATGGCGCCGCTCTCGAGCTCCTTCACCTGCCGGGACTGGCTGCGAAGCCGGCGCCGGTAATGCCATGACACCACCAGCAGCACCGGGGAGATGCCAAGCGCGACGACCGCCAGCTCCCAGTCGATCATCGCGGTGACATAGACCATCGACACGAAGGTGAACACCGCCGTGACAAACGACGGGATCATGTCCACCGCGATCTGCTGCATGGCCATGGCGTCGTACTGGATGCGGTAAGTCGAGTCCGTCGTGCCCCGCAAGTCGTGGTAGGAGACGGACAGCCGCTGGACATGTCGAAACAGGCGCGTACGGAGGTCGAGCAGCAGACGTTCACCGGTGAAGGTCCGAGAAACCGTGGTGGCGAGGTCCTGGAGATGCGTGAACAGCGCGACGGTCACGACGAGGAGCGATGCCGAGATCAAGAGGGCGGTGTCGGACCCTGCCGGCATGATGCCTTCCAGCACCCGCGGCGGAGGCTGCGATCCCAGCACGCTGTCGACGACGATTTTGAGTGGAACCGGCGTCAGCAACGCCAGCGGCGTCGCGAGCATGCTAAGGAGCAGCAGTCCAAGCATCCGTAGCCAGTAGGGCCGCAGCTCCCGGGCGAGGCGGCCGGCCAGGTCGTGCTCGCCGCGAAGCGTCGTGTCACGCGCTGGCTGCTCGGGGTGGGCGGTCTCTGCCCGCCCAACCGCGTCCACCAACAGGCTGGGCCGGCGGGGGCTCCGAAGCCGGCGGGTCAGCCCTCGGCCGCGGCCGAACCGGGTGCTGATCACCCTGCCTCCTCGGCCTGTTCGACGCGACTACCGGATCGCTCGACATCACGAGGTCCGATCGCTCCTAGCGCGCTAGCGGTACCCGCGTGCAGCATCGACCGGCGCGAAGGCGGGTTGGGAGACAGCCTTTCCTCGCCCAGGAGTCGCCCGTTGACCGACGAGCGTGGTGCGCAGGAGGTTCCGGGGGCGACTGCCAGATGCGCGGCGACGACCATCATGAGCTTCCTTCGGTAAGCATTCCACTCAGTCGTTGGCGAGGGTCGGCGATCAGTGAACTTTGTCCGAGATTATTGCAGATCGTTCCGCTTATCCCGAGCCACTTTCGGATCGCTCACGCTGTTGTTGGTCCTGACTCGTTCTCCACCGACGCAGCGATCACCATGATCGCCTCGCGGCCACGAGAACAGGCCGAGGCCGTGCTGTCGCGGGTGGTCATGGGCCCTGACGTTCCGACCATCGCCCGAGTTCTTGGCAAGCGGCCCGGCTCCGTGCGCACCGCGACCCACCGCGGCCTGCGCCGGCTGTCGGAGCTGCAGCCAAATGTGGAAACTGATGACGCCTGAAGGGTGCCATTTCACGGATCGACGTCAGCCATATGGCCACGCTGGACCATTGCGGGCCACATGACTAGCCAGTCCGACAGAACGATGAGCGGATGTCGTGCGTGCCGGTCAGCTGGACGAGGTGCTGCAGAACCTCGGGGACCGGTAGCACGGATCGGCAGCCGGCCGGCGCCGGTGTTGGCGCGAACGGGCATCTCATCCGGGCGGGAGGTTGAGCACCGGCTCGGTCAGTGCGGGTCAGGCTGCACGGCGATACTCGTGGATCAGCCCGCCGAGCACGTCGAAGCGTTCGACGCGTGCGTCCGGATCGGTACACGCCTTGAGTGCTCTTGCGGGATGGGAACCTCGAGGTTGATGCCGCGGTGGGGACGGCCGGTGTTGTAGTGCGCCAGGTAGGCGGTCAGGACTCGCTCGAGGTGGCGGCGGTTGCTTATCAGGATCCAGTCGAGGCATTCGGTT
>Ga0209889_1000352_pt1 | contig 12294 bp, 11 predicted proteins | sample GWRWN1_0_10_FD_187233 | JGI IMG/M metagenome (GOLD analysis project Ga0209889, IMG submission 187233) | Riverbed sediment microbial communities from areas with no vegetation in Columbia River, Washington, USA - GW-RW N1_0_10 (SPAdes)... | ecosystem: Environmental > Aquatic > Freshwater > River >... | reverse complement strand
CCCCATCAACGTCAGCGCGGACATCGTCTCGAGATTCCGGCCGGTCAGCATCACGCCCTTCGGCTTGCCCGTCGTACCGCCGGTGCCAACGATCAGGGACACGTCATCAACCGGTTCGGCCTCGTGCGGCTCGGCGGGGATGGCGGAGAGCCACTCGGCGAACGACAGCCCGTTGGCCGTCGGCCGGTCGAGACAGACCAATGTGGTCAGTTTCGGTAGGCCGGGCAGGATCTGCTCTACCAGCGGTTCGAAGCCACCCTGAAAGATGAGACAGGTGCAGTCGAAGAGGTCGAGCAGGTCGCGATTCTCGGCAGCTTCGTTTCGCGGGTTCACCGGACACCACACCGCCCCGGCCCGAGCGATCCCGAACACGCAGGAGAACGCGACGGGATCGTTCGCGGAGAGGATCGCGACCTTGTCGCCCGGACGCACACCCGAGTGTTCGAGCGCTCGGGCCACCCGCCAGGACAACGCCCGCACCTGAGCATAGGAGAGCGTGCTGTCTCCCATGGTCAGGCACGCGGCGCCGGCGCCGAGCGAGGCTCCCTTATCGAGGTAGTCGGTCAGGCGCATGGCACGATCACTTGTGGACGGTCAGAATCGGCTCCATCACCAGACCGAAGCTGCGCAGCGTGCCCAGCAGCTCGCGATGCCCGAAGGCCTGGCAGGCCGAGGCGAAACCGGCTCGCTTCGGTGGCTGCTGCAGCAGCGAGTACGCGGCGTAGGCCTGAAGCAACCCGGTCTGCTTGTAGTTTTGGTTGCCGTGAATCACGCAATGCGCACGTCCGAGCGGCCCGGAGGCGTACACCGAGTCCAGGGACGTGTTGACCCGCGGGTTCTCCCGTGGCGGCATACCCGCCTGAACCGAACTCGCGACCTCGGCCAGTGCCGCCTCTTGCTGATCGAGCGGCAGCGTCTTGATCTGCTCCTCGACGAGTTTCTGGGTGGCCACCACACCTTCCATGACCGTTCGGTCGAAGACGCCACCGGCGGCCTTACAGTTGGCAACGCGGGGGTCGTCCTTGAACCACACCGGATGGCAGGTGCCTCCCCACGGTAGGGCCAAACCGGTCTCATGCTGGCCCGGGATGACGACCTCGAACGTCGTGCCCGGCTCCCACTGCTTGTACTCGTTCTGCTCGAGGTAGAACCAGTCCGCCTTCAGGATTGTGAAGATCGTCTGGGTCGAGGCGTACGTCGGGAAACCCTTCCACAGCACCAGAATGTCGAGCGTGTCCAGGCCGGGAGACTCCAGGCAGATGTTCGCCGCGATCTCGCCGGTCGTGTACATCTGCGCCACACCGGGTGAGAGCAGCAGCCCTTTCTCGGCGAATGTGTCCCCCCACCGCGACTTCGCGTCCAGAACCCAGTCCTGTTCGCCGGTCGTGTCGACGTAGTGGCAACCCGCCGCAAGGCTGGCCTCCACCACCTCCGGACCGTGCTTGATGAACGGGCCGACCATGTTGCTGACCACCTTCGCCCCGGTGAAGAGTTCGGTCAGCGCCCCCACCTCATGCTCGACTTCGACCACATCGTGCTGCACGTTCTCGATGCCAGGGACCTTGTCGATGACCTCTTGGACGCGGGTCTTGTCCCGACCGGCGGCGATGAACGGGACATTGAGTTCGCGGAGGTACTCGCAGACGAGACGACCGGTATAGCCGGAGACGCCGTAAACGACGACAGGCTTATTCGTACTCATGAATGGCAACCTTTCGATTATCGGCCAACGGTCCGGTGCGTCACATGCCCATGCCGCCGTCGACCGGCAGGCCGGCGCCGGTGATGAAACGGGCGGCGTCGGAGGCGAGGAACACCACCGCGTCCGCCATGTCACCCACCTCGCCGAGCCGGCCAAGCGGGGTCAGTCCGATGACGTCGCCGACTGCGGCCTCGGCGCTCGGCCACAGTCCCAGTCTTGCCATGTCGTCGGCGAGTTTGGCGCCCATCTCGGTCGGTACGAGTCCGGGGTAGAGGCAGTTCACCCGTACGCCGTACCCCAACTTGCCCGACTCCATCGCCGCCACCCGGGTCAGCCGGTCGACGGCAGACTTGGTTGCGGAGTATGCGCCGATGCCCGGGAAGGGGATCGTCGCGGCGACCGAGGAGATGTTGACGATCGCCCCGCCGCCGCCCGCGGCGCCGCCCGGGCGCATGGCTCGAAACGCGTGCTTGACGCCGAGCGCCGTGCCCACGACGTTGACGTCCAGCATGCGCCGAGCGTCGGCCGGATCGAGGTCGACGACCAACGCGGAGATCTCGATGCCGGCGTTGTTCACCAGGATGTCGAAGCCACCCAGATCGGCGACGGTCTTGGCAACGGCGGCCTCCCAGCTCGCCTCATCGGTGACGTCGAGCGAGACGAAGCCGGCAGTCGCACCGGACTCCTTGATGGACGCAGCAGTCTTCTGGCCCTCGTCTTCAGCAATGTCACCGATCATGACCGCTGCTCCGGCGCGGCCGAGCGCCTCGGCCATGCCCGCGCCCAGTCCGCGCGCCCCGCCCGTCACCAATGCCTTGCGCCCGGTCAGGTCGTAAACACTCATTCGACACTCCTCGGTTCGAGTCGGCCCATGCGGCCTTGCCTAGCGGCGTGATGTGAGGTACCCCACAGAGTAGCCTCATCTTGACAGTCGTCAAGGTTTTCTTGGACGACTGTCAAGATTTTTGATGACCATCCACGGACGTGCGTATAGACTCGGCTCCGACCCGCAGGCCGCGGGCGGTCCCAGGCAGTTGCCAGCAAGGCAGACGGAAGAGTTCGCTGTGACGCAGGTTGCGCAGAGTAATCGCGACAGGATCTCGCGCCGCCAGGTCGACAAGTTCGCCGAGCGGCGGGCACAGCTGGCCGACTCGGCGCTGCTGACGCTGTCCGAGTTGGGCTATGCCCGGACCAGCCTGCGGGAAATCGCGCAGAACTCCGAGTTCTCGCACGGCGTGCTGCACTACTACTTCACCGACAAGGTCGACCTCATCATGGCGTGCGTGCGGCAGTACAAGGCGCACTGTGTCACCCGTTACGACCAGATTGTCGCAACGTCACGTACAGCTGATGAGCTAAAGCTGGAGTTTGCCGCCGGCCTGGCCAATACGCTGCGCGAGGACGCTGCGATGCACCGCCTCTGGTATGACCTGCGCACCCAAAGCATGTTCGAGCCGTCATTCCAGGCCGACGTTGCCGAGATCGACCAGAGTCTCGAGCGGATGATCTGGCGGATCGTGAGCCAGTTCGCCGAACTCGCGGGGGCCCCGCCCGCGGTCCCGCCCGATGTTGCGTACGCGATCTTCGACGGGTTGTTCCAGCAAAGCCTGCTGAAACACCTGTCCGGGAACAGCGAAGCGGGCAGCGAACTGCAGGCACAGGTCGAGCAACTCATGGACAAACTCGTACTCAGTTCGTGAGCGGCGGCATTGTCAGGTTGTCGTACCCACCACGGCCTCGGTCTCCAGCTGCGTGCCGGGTGCCACCGTCGTCGGTGGGGTGGCGCGCCGCCCTCGGGCGAGGCGCCGTTGCACGTATACGGCCAGTTTCGACAAGGCGTAGTTCACGCTGATGTAGATGAGCCCGACCACGAAGTAGAGCTGGATCGGATTGTTCAGGATGTTGATTGCCTGTGACGCGACGTTGAGCAGATCGTCGTACCCGATGAGGAAGCCCAGCGATGTGTCCTTGAGGACGACGACCATCTGGCTGATCAGCGCCGGCAGCATGATCCGGTAGGCCTGCGGCAGCAGGATGAGCCGGGTGGTCTGGAACGGCGACAGGCCCATGGCCGCGGCCGCCTCTGCCTGGCCGGTGGGCAGACCGGTCATCCCGGAACGAAGGATCTCCGCGATGACGACTCCATTGTAGATCGTGAGCCCGATGACGACGTACCAGAGCGTGTCGAAGTCGAGGCCGAACTCGGGCAGGCCCCGGCCGACAAAGAAAATCGTGATCACGACCGGCAGCCCGCGAAACACCTCGACGCAGAATCGGGTCACCGCATTGAGTACGCGAGTGAGCGCCCGCAGGGCCTGCGCCGCGGCCGGGGCGAGCCCGACGTAGCGGCGGCGCCGCAGCGACTGAAGCTGGACCCGGACCAACGCCAGCACGGTACCGATGATCAACGACGTGATGATGGCCAGCACCGCCGCGATGAGCGTGTTGCGGAATCCTTGGCCGAGCCGGGTCCACAGCTGGTCGAACAACGGGTTGGCGGGGTCGATGATCGGACCCCATTTCTTCATGGTGAACTGCCCGTTGCGCTCCAACGGGAGGTAGATGAAGAGATAGGCGCCCACGACGATCGCGACGGCAGACACCACACTGACGATCAGCGTGATGCGCCGCGTCCTGGGCCCGGGCGCGTCGTAGAGAACGGCGTCGGCAGCGTCACGTTTCATCGGGCCGCCCCCGCCCGACGCTTCTCGACCTGGTCCAGCAGGATGCCCAGCGGCACCGTCATGATCAGATAGCCGATCGAGATCCCGATGAACACCGGGATCAGAGGCAGGCCCTCCTGCGAGGTCAGCGTGTTCATGGCGTCCGACAGGGATCCGCTGACGCCGAAGAAACCGCTCAACGCGGAGTTCTTGATCATGGCGATGATCACGCTGCCGAGCGGCACGATGGCGAACTTCCACGCCTGCGGCAGCACGACGTACCGCACGTTCTGGGTGAAGGTAAGACCCAACGAGCGGGCGGCCTCCGCCTGCCCAGGCGACACGGCGTTGACGCCGCTGCGAAGCGCCTCACACACGAATGCGCCGGTGTAGAAGCCTAGGGCGATGATGAAGAACCGGAAGTACGGCAGGTCGATCGCGAGCCTGGAGAAGATGGCGTCCAGGACGGGGACCTTGAGGAAGTTGGCGCTGGAGCCCAACTGCGGCAGGCCGAACGCGGCGAAGAAGCTGACCACGGTCAGCGGCACGTTGCGGAACAGGGTCACGTACGCGGTACCGACCGCCCGCAGCGGCGGCAGCGGCGAGATCCGCATGACCGCCACGACGGTGCCGATGATCAGCGCGCCAACACCGGCCAGGAAGCAGATCTGGAGCGTGACCCAGAAACCGCTAGCGAACGTGTCGAAACGGTCGATCAGGATCCCCACCGGGTCTCCTCACCCTTCCACGGTGTCGACCGCGGTCGCCGCGTGGGCCGAAACCCGCGCGGCGACCGAGTCGCTGCTATCTCAGTACCGGTTGACCGCCGGCCCGGTCGGCGCCGGAGCGACATCACCGACGGTGTCCGACCACGCCTTGGCGTACCGGCCGTCGGCGTAGATCTTCTCGAGCGTGTCGTTGATGAACGCGCGGAACTTGGTGTCGTCCTTCTTCACGCCGATGCCGTACGGCTCCTGCGTGAACGGTGCGCCCAGAATCTTGAGTGCGTTGGGGTCCTGGTCAACAAAGCCCAGCAGGATGACGTTGTCGGTCGTCACGGCGTCAACCTGGCTCGTCTTGAGCGCCTCCACGCACTGCGCGTAGCCGCCAAAGAGAACGATCTGAGTGGTTTTGTCCTTGACGTACTCCTCGATCTTCTTGGCCGGGGTGGAACCCGTGACGGAGCAGACCTTCTTCGTACCGTCCTTAAAGGAGTCCGGACCCGTGATCGACGCATCGTCCTTGCGGACCATGATGTCCTGTCCGGCGACGTAGTACGGACCAGCGAAGGCGATTCGCTGCTTGCGGGTGTCGTTGATCGTGTAGGTCGCGACCACGATGTCCGCCTTGCCTTGCTCGATGTACTCTTCGCGAACCGCCGACTTCGTCTCGGTCCATTCGATCTTGTCGGCCGGGATGCCTAGCTCGGACGCGATGATCTTGCCAATCTCCACGTCGAACCCGGCCGGCTTGCCGTCGAGACCCTTGAGCCCGAATAGCGGCTGGTCGAACTTGGTGCCAATAATGATCTTCTGGGCCTTGCTGAGTCGGTCCATTGTGGTGCCGGCCTCGAACGTCTTCCCGGTTCCACCGGAATTGTCCGAGTCGCCGCCGCACGCGGCGCCGGTCAGTGCGAGCGCCCCGGTCAACACGACCGCAGCGATGCGCTTCAAACTCATCGTTCTCCCTCCTTCGACGGAGCGCGTCCTGGCTCGGTCGCGCCCCCCACGGTGACGCACCGAAGGTTTCAGTGCGTCAGGATCTTCGATAGAAAGTCTTTGGCCCGCTCGCTACGAGGGCTGGCGAAGAACTCGGCCGGGGGTGCGGACTCCACCAGCTGGCCGTCATCCATGAAGACGACGCGGTTGGCGGCGTGCCGGGCGAAGCCCATCTCGTGCGTCACCACGATCATGGTCATGCCGTCGCGGGCCAACGAGGTCATCACGTCGAGGACTTCGCCGACCATCTCCGGGTCCAATGCGCTCGTGGGTTCGTCGAACAGCATGGCCTTGGGTCGCATCGCCAGAGCTCGCGCGATGGCCGCGCGTTGCTGTTGGCCACCGGAGAGCTGGGCGGGGAACTTGCCGGCCTGATCTGTTATGCCCACCCGGTCGAGGAGCGCCATCGCCTGTTCGCGAGCCGCGGCCGGCTTCTCCTTGCGAACCTTGATCGGCCCCAGCGAGACGTTATCCAGCACCGTCTTGTGGGCGAAGAGGTTGAACGACTGGAAGACCATGCCGACGTCGCTGCGTAGCGCCGCCAGGGCCTTCCCCTCGGCAGGCAGTTCGCGACCGTCGAAGCGGATTGTGCCAGAATCAATCGGTTCGAGCCGATTTATCGCGCGGCATAGCGTCGATTTGCCCGAACCGGACGGCCCGACGATGACGACGACTTCGCCGCGATCCACCGTCAGGCTGACATTACGTAGTACGTGCAGCGACCCGAAGTACTTGTCGACCGAGTCGAGCACGATGAGCGGCTCACCCGACGTAGCCGTCACGACAGCGTCCCCTCAGCCTTTCTGGTGTGGTCCGATCACTCTAAACGGGCGGGTGTGTCAGTCCAGACCGTCCTTGGTCACGGTGCTGTAACACCGATGCCCCCGCGAGGCTGATTACCCACGCGCGGACGAACGAACCGCCGAGACCGGTCCAAGCCGGGTGGGCGGCCGCGGCGGCGACTGCGGCTGTCCTCCTGCGTCCGGCTACCCTGTACTACGTCATGAGCATCGTCGCGGAACAGCCCAGGCAGGCCGAGCAGCCACGCACCGACGTACCCCGTACGTACGACGTGCGTACGTACGGCTGCCAAATGAATGTGCACGACTCCGAGCGCATCTCCGGGCTGCTCGAGGCGGCCGGGTACGTGCGAGCCGAGCCCGCCGCCGGCGCCGACGTCGTCGTCTTCAACACCTGCGCCGTCCGGGAGAACGCCGACAACCGCCTCTACGGCAACCTCGGGCACCTCCGCCCGGTCAAGGATGCCCACCCGGGCATGCAGATCGCGGTCGGCGGCTGCCTCGCGCAGAAGGACCGCGGCGAGATCATCCGCAAGGCTCCCTGGGTCGACGTGGTGTTCGGTACGCACAACATCGGCTCGCTGCCCGTACTGCTCGAACGGGCCCGTCACAACGCGACGGCCGAGATTGAGATCCTGGAGTCGCTCGATGTCTTCCCGTCGACACTGCCGACGCGGCGGGAGTCGTCGTACGCGGGTTGGGTGTCAATCTCGGTCGGGTGCAACAACACCTGCACCTTCTGCATCGTTCCGTCGCTGCGCGGCCGTGAGAAGGACCGCCGTCCAGGCGAGATCCTGGCCGAGGTACGGGCGCTGGTCGCCGAGGGCATCCTCGAGGTGACCCTGCTCGGACAGAACGTCAACTCGTACGGCGTGGAGTTCGGCGACAGGTACGCCTTCGGCAAGCTCCTGCGGGCATGCGGCTCCCTCGCCGACGACGGGCTGGAGCGCGTTCGCTTCACCAGCCCGCATCCGAAGGACTTCACCGACGACGTCATCGCCGCGATGGCCGAGACCCGCAACGTGTGCCACTCGCTTCACATGCCGCTTCAGTCCGGCTCCGACGCGGTCCTGCGTTCGATGCGCCGCTCCTATCGGGCCGAGCGCTACCTCGGGATCATCGCCAACGTACGGGCCGCGATGCCCGATGCCGCCATCACGACCGACATCATTGTGGGATTCCCCGGCGAGACCGAGGCTGACTTCGAGTCCACTCTGGACGTCGTACGAGCGGCTCGCTACTCGTCTGCCTTCACCTTCCAGTACTCCAAGCGTCCGGGCACGCCTGCGGCCACTATGGATTGTCAGATACCGAAGGAGATCGTTCAGTCGCGGTATGAGCGGCTCATGGCATGCGTCGAGGAGACCAGCTGGTCGGAGAACCGCCGCCTCGTCGGCGAGACCGTCGAGGTGCTCGTCGCTGTCGGTGAGGGGCGCAAGGACGCCGCCACCGGTCGGATGTCGGGCCGAGCCCGCGATGGCCGCCTGGTACATTTCGCGACCGGCGATGCCTCCGGCGGCGCGGTCGAGATCCGGCCCGGCGATATCGTCCACGCGACGGTGACCTACGCCGCCCCGCACCACCTCAACGCCGACGGCCCACTGGTGTCGCACCGCCGCACCCGCGCCGGCGACGCCTGGGAGGCGGGCCGGATCGCCCGCACACCCGGCGTCGCGTTGGGCATGCCTACGGCTCGCCGAGATCTTGTATGAGCTAAGGCGCCAGCCCAGCTCACCGAGAATCATCCAAGATTTCATGGCTCTGGCGGACCACCCGTAGCCCGCGGTTCTCGGCGGCCCCGCATGGCTGCGCCGAGTCTCTCGTCATCCGGCTGAATCGACTCATGCATGACCGATGAATAACAACATGCGGGTTCTGACCGGCTGTAGCCAGCAAAAGTCCACACGTTACTGTGATCTCGGCCACCTCGTCGCATGGTGGGCGCTCCAAAATAGGACGTACACCGCGATTTGCTCTACGCGTCCCGTCCGCCCCGCTATGAAATCGCATGCACATGCGGTGGCCCAAATATATCTATCCAAGCGCGCCGGCTCAGCCGCCCCGATCGAGCGCACCCGGTCCCCACACCGTCATGATCCCCTTGATCATGAGCTGACCGTCGCGGAACAGCGTCGATCATGACCTCCAGGTCATGATCGGCGGGGTGGGGCAGTGGGGTTAGGCGGTGTGCTCGGCGAGCTCGAGGAACCGTCGCTTGGCGGCCAGGGCGTCCTGAGCTTCACGGATCCGCTTGGCGTCGCCAGCGGCCTCGGCCCGGGCGAGGCGCGCCTCCGCCTCCGCGACCTGCTCACGCATCTGGGTCAGCAGCGGGTTGGACTCGGGTGTGGTGCGCCGCCATGCGGAGTCCATCGCCGCGCGTACCTTGTCGTCCACGGCCCGCAGGCGCCGGTCGAACCCGGACGCGGTCTCGCGCGGTACCCGGCCGGAGTCGTGCCATTGACTCTGGATCTCGCGCAGCCTGGCCTGGGCCGCGCGAGGATCGGCGTCGACGTCGAGGGCCTCGGCCTCGGCGAGCAGGGCATGGCGGCGGTCGAGGCTCACCTTCTGCTCGGCGTCACGGGCGGAGAAGACCTCGCTGCGGTGAGCGAAGAATGCGTCCTGGGCGGCTCGGAATCGCTCCCACAGCTTCTGCTCGACGTCCTTCGCCGCGCGCGGGGCGGCCTTCCATTCGGCCATCAGCTCCTTGAGCCGGTTCGCGGTGGCCGCCCAGTCGGTCGATTCCTTCAGCGACTCGGCCTCGGCGACCAGCTCGTCCTTGCGGCCTGTCGCCTGTTTGCGCTGTGCGTCCAGGCTGGCGAAGTGCGTGCCGCGCCGCCGGGTGAACGCGTCGCGGGCGGCTGAGTATCGCTTCCAGAGCTCGCCGTCCGCCTTCTTGTCGATCCCCTTGATGGTCTTCCATTCATCGAGGATCTCGCGGAGCCGGTCACCGGCCGTCTTCCACTGTGTGGACTCGCCCGCGATCGTCTCCGCCTCCTCGACGAGGGCGGTCTTTCGGGCCAATGCCTGGGTGCGCGCTGCCTCCCGTGCGGCGCGGGCCTCGCCAGCCTTCTCCTCGGCGACGACGGTGAGCTTGTCCAGCCGCGAGGCGAGGCCGTCCAGGTCGCCCACGACGTGGGCTTCATCGAGGGAGGTGCGGATGCGGCGCAGGCTTGTCATCGTGTGCCCCGGGTCGGCGGCACCGCTGGCCAGCCGGGCTTCGATGAGGTCCACCTCGGTGAAAATGTCGGCGAAGCGCCGGGCGAAGTGCGCCAAACCCTCCTCGGGCGTGCCCGCCTGCCACGAGCCGACTATCCGCTCGCCCGCCGACGTCTTGACATAGACAGTTCCGTCGTCGTCGACCCGACCGAAGCTCGTCCAGTCGCTCATGTGCCCACCCTTTTGCATCCCGGCGAGCCGGGTCCGCCGCCCGGTCTCCGCCGCCACCTTGCGCAGCTATCTCAAACTATGGGCCGCAGCCACGTGAACACTATGGGTCACCGGCCTCCCCGCGCGAGGTGCGTCGAGGCGGTCGTTTCCCCGATGAGTGTGTTCTCCTGGCATTCTCACAGGCCACTCGGGGTGTCCGTCGAGCGGCCGAAGGGCCAGTGCGGCCGAACCGTGACCTTCCGTCGGTCTGGGAGCGCTCCCAACGATCTCGGCCGGTTACCGTGGGCTCGTGCCACTGGTCGCCGTCGCTGTGTGCCCGCACCCGCCGCTGCTCGTGCCCGAGGTCGCGTCGGGTGCCGCACCCGAGCTGGACGACCTGCGCGCCGCCTGCGCCGTGGCGGTAGCACACCTGCTGGACGCCGAGCCCGACCAGGTGCTCAGCGTCGGCTCCGGGCCGGAGCCGTCGGGCGCCGAGATTGGCCGTCCCGACCTGCCGCTCAGTCGCGCGGTAGGTTCGTGGTTGCTGGATCGCGGCGGCGTCCACGCCTCGCGCCTCGCCGGGCAGACGGTCCTGACACTGGCGACCCGCGATGAGTGCCAGACCCTCGGTCGTGCACTGGCTTCGACGACCGATCGACTAGCGCTCCTTGTCCTCGGCGACGGCTCGGCGTGCCGCGGGCAGAAAGCACCTGGCTATGACGACCCGCGCGCCGAGCCGTTCGACGCGGGGATCGCGGAGGCGCTGGGGACCGCAGACACCGACGCTCTGCTCGCCCTCGATCCGGGGCTCGCCGAGGAGTTGCGGTGCGTGGGCCGGGCGCCCTGGCAGGTACTGGCCGGCGCGGTCGCGGCCGATGGGCGGGCCTGGCACGGCGAATTGCTCTATGACGGAGCCCCCTACGGCGTCGCCTACTTCGTCGCCCGGTGGTCACCCCCACCACCCCCACCCCACCCCCCGACCCCCCCGCCGATCATGAGCTCCAGGTCATGATCGACGCCATTTCGCGACGCCCAGATCATGATCACCGCGATCTTGGGAACGCGGCGGTGGCCATAGTCGGGCCCACCGCTGCGGGGAAGACGGCCCTCAGCCTCGCGCTGGCGAACGCGATCGGAGCGGAGGTGGTCAACGCCGATTCGATGCAGCTCTACCGCGGCATGGACATCGGCACCGCGAAGCTGAGCCCAGGCGAATGGGAGGGCGTACCTCACCACGTCTTCGACCTGTGGGACGTCACCGAGCCGGCGAGCGTGGCCGAGTACCAGCATGCCGCGCGCGCCGCGATCGACGCCGTGCACGCCCGCGGGTGTACCCCGCTGCTCGTCGGCGGCTCCGGCCTCTATGTGCGGGCCGCGTTGGAGCACTTCGACTTCCCGGGTACGGACGCGCAGCTTCGCGCCACGCTCGAGGCCGAACTTGCGGCCGGGGGACCAGCACCGCTCCACGCGCGACTCGCGAGTAGGGATCCGGCCGCGGCGGCGCGGATCCTGCCGAGCAACGGCCGGCGCATCGTCCGGGCACTGGAAGTGCTCGAGCTCACCGGCGCTCCGTTCGCCGCGGAACTGCCCGAGCCCCGACCGTACTATCACTGCCTCTACATTGGAGTTGACCTTGAGACCGCCGCCCTTGACGAGCGGGTCGCCATGCGGGTTGACCGGATGTGGGCGGCCGGGCTGGTCGACGAGGTACGCGCCCTGGAGCGCCGGGGACTGCGCCAGGGCCGCACCGCGGGTCGCGCACTTGGCTACCAGCAGGTGCTGCGCCACCTGGCGGGTGAGTGCACCGAGGCGCAGGCGAAGGCGGACACCATCCAGGCCACCCGGCGATTCGTGCGCCGCCAACGCTCGTGGTTCCGGCGAGACCCCCGAGTCATGTGGCTAGACGGGCGGGATCCGGACCTGGCCGTACGGGCACTCGCGCTCGCGGCCGAAGCGCGGCAATGAGACATGATGGTGGCAATGGGACTCGCACTGGAACTCAAGGGACTGCCGTTCGCCAAGGGCCACGGGACGGGCAACGACTT